>SESD01000344.1_pt1 | contig 28801 bp, 25 predicted proteins | sample 3171411 | NCBI WGS metagenome assembly SESD01 (sample SAMN06051880, study PRJNA518727) | freshwater metagenome | biome: subpolar coniferous forest; feature: holomictic lake; material: water; isolation source: holomictic Lake 442, 16.5 m depth | place: Canada: near Kenora, Ontario | collected...
GCTATTCACGTGACAATTCCAGCGCACTCCAAAAGGCAGCTGGCACAAGATCTGAGGAAACATGGCGTGCGGGCGGTACTTGGAAGTATGAGAACCTGCAAGTGGTTGGTCAGTATGAGCGTGTCGTGAATGCACTCGGCGCAGCCACCTGCTCATCGGCCTCGGCTTTAGCCTCTAACCCACTCGCCGCTTCAAGTGGACAGTGCAATTCAGCCATGAATCTAGGTGGTGATGGCAACATCTGGCACGTCGGTACCAACTACCAGTGGGGCAATACCCAGTTAGTCGCACAAGGCGGGCAGGCGACAGCTAATGCGACTCATACAGCAACCGCACATGAGTCCAAAAGCTTCACCGTAGGTGCGATTCACGCCTTAAGCAAGCGGACCAGCATCTTTGGTGGTTATCAGCGTGTAAGTCAAGGTGGTGCGGGTGCTTCAGCACCAACTGCTGCTGGTGGTGCTGATGTAGTCACTGGTAGCGGTGGTTATCTTCAAGGTAACCGCAATACCTGGACGATGGGTATGCGTCACAACTTCTAATCGGACCTCGATTAGTTGAAAATGGAGCGCTCAGGCGCTCCATTTTTTTGTTCGGTGATTTGATGCATCACGTGACAAGATTGTCTGTTAAAGTTAATACGGAAAGTGACGCGCGCACACTACCCCGCCGCCGTATTTAATTGGCGGGGATTACATGTTAGAATGGCGTCTTAATGACGTCGACAAGATGAAGTGAGTGCTGGCAAGGAGTGTTCTGCCACGGCTCACTGAATACAAAAGACGGTGAGTACTTAAACACAGAATTGGTGTAAACAAGAGATTGAGAGTGGTCACTCTACAAAGGTAGTGACTGCAGGTTTGAGTTAAATAATTTTGGAGGGATGCACGTGGGAGTTCCTTTACGGCAACAGATCGCGGTCGGTACTTACTTACTCAAGCAAAAGATCATGGGGGTCAAGAAGTACCCGCTCGTGCTGATGCTGGAGCCATTATTTAAGTGTAATCTCGCCTGCGGGGGTTGCGGCAAGATTGACTATCCAGATGAGATTCTGGATAAACGCTTGAGCTATGAAGAGTGCATGCAAGCGGTCGATGAGTGTGGAGCACCGATGGTATCGATCCCGGGGGGTGAGCCGCTGATCCACAAGGATATGCCACGGATCGTGGCAGGTATCATTGCCCGTAAAAAGTATGTTTACCTGTGTACCAATGCACTCCTCTTAAAGAAGAGGATCGGGGACTATACCCCCTCCCCCTACCTGACCTTCTCCATTCATCTTGATGGGATGAAGGAGCGTCATGATGCATCGGTCTGTGAGGAAGGCGTCTTTGATCGTGCGGTCGAGGCGATTAAGCTCGCACTGTCCAAGGGTTTTAGGGTCACGGTGAATTGCACCCTCTTTCAGGGCGAGACCCCGAAGGATGTGGCTGAATTTTTAGATTATGCGATGGAGTTGGGTGTTGAGGGTGCAACCATTGCACCCGGATTCAGTTACGAGCGCGCTCCTCAGCAGGATGTCTTTATTAAGAGCGAGGATACCAAGAAACTATTCAGAGGCATCTTTGAAATCGGTAAGTCCCGTAAATGGAAGCTGAACCACTCATCACTCTATCTTGATTTTTTAGCAGGGAATCAGAACTATCAGTGCACACCCTGGGGTAACCCAACCCGGAATGTATTCGGATGGCAGAAGCCGTGCTACTTATTGTCGGATGAGGGCTATGCAGCCACCTTCCAGGAGTTGCTGGATGACACACCATGGGCCAAGTACGGTAATAGCAGTAACCCAAAGTGTGCTCAGTGTATGGCCCACTGCGGTTATGAAGCGACCGCGGTTGAGGATATGCTGCAGAACCCATTAAAAGCGCTCGGGGTATCGATGCGCGGCCCACGGACCGACGGACCCATGGCTCCAGAACTGCCACGGATTTACGATGTGTCACAGCCTCATCATCCCGGCAGAAAAGAGTTTCCAATCCCGGTTGTGGTCAAGAAAACGAGCTCCTCCTCCGAGGGGTCTGCGGGTACGGGCACTGATGGTTAATTTGCATCTGTCTTAAGCTGAACCTGTTCAGCGTTTTAACCGGAAGGTCTGCCAATATGAGAATCTTACCCGGAATCAAGTCGGCTTCTCATCTCTGTATGATCGGGGTGATGATGCTGGTCAGTATGCAAGTCTCCTGGGCTCAGAAGGCGGAACCTGGTAGCCCAGAGCAGGTCGTAAAACGTCTTCATGACTCACTCACCGAGGCGATGCGTGAGGGAAGTAAGTTGGGATTCCGAGGACGGATAGATCTACTCACGCCTGCCGTGATCCGGTCACATGATCTTGATTTTATCGCACGGACCACTCTTGGTAATCTCTGGTCGAAACTCAGCCCAGATCAACAGACCACCTTTACCGATACCTTCCGTCAACTCAGCATCAGCAGCTACGCGGACTGGTTTAAGAGCCATGAGGGAGAGAGCTTTGAATTCGTAGAACGACAGGCCATGCCGAGAGAGCAGGTCTTGATCCGAAGCCGTATGGTCCAGGGAAAGGACGAGGTCGCGCGTTTTGACTACGTCATGAGAGAGACTAAGGATGGCTGGAGGATTATCAATATCATGGCCGATGGTGTCAGTGACCTAGCCCTCAAGCGTGTCGAGTACCGGTCCATCCTCGAGAGGGATGGATTCCCAGCATTGATCGATATGCTCAAGAAGAAGATCGCCACAGCAGAGCAGAGCTGAAGGTTGGTCGTTTCAAAATCCCCTGAAAGATGACCGCAGTCATGGAGCCTGTGCACAGCGGTAGCTACCGATTCTTCGCGAGATGGGTATCGGGCTCCTATCAATATGCGCCCGTGATACTGATCGGATCATTATTGATTGCGTTGGCGTGTGGGGTATACACATCTCGTAACTTGGGGATGAATACCGACACCACAGACATGCTCTCAGAGCACCTTCCGTTTCGAGCGAACTTCACTCAATACAAGAAAGCATTTCCACAAGACCAGGGAGTAGATACCCTGGTTGTCGTAGTCGAAGCACCCACCCCCGAGCAGGCACATACCGCCACCAAGCGACTGGCCGAGCATCTAAAAAAAGATACCGTAAATATTAAAGATGTTCATCTCCCGAGCGGAGATATATTTTTTGAGAGGAATGGGCTGCTCTATGAGAGCCTACCAGAGCTCGGACGGATCACAGATCGATTGGCGGCAGCACAACCCCTCATTGCGCAGATTGTGGGGGACCCAACACTACATAACTTCACATCAGTACTCACGGAAGCGGTGGAGGAGCTACGTAAGGGACGAACACTAGATCTTGAGCCGGTGCTGGGAGGGGTGAGCGCAACACTAGATGCAAGGATCACAGGGACCCCACGTGCTCTTTCTTGGCAGGCACTCTTTCGAGGAGAGCCTCAGAAGGAGAGCTATCGAGAGTTGATGACGGTACAGCCGAATCTGGATTACACCCAGATCGCAGCAGCAGAGCAGTCGATCGCAGCGCTTCGTCAGATGGCACAAGACCTCGGGTTGAAGGGGGATGGAATACGGGTACGAGTGACCGGTGATGTGGCTCTGGCGGACGAGGAATTAAAAAGCGCGCTACACGGAACAGAGTATGCAGGGCTGCTCGCGTTGGTCCTGGTGGCGGGGGTGCTGTATCTCGCTCTGAATGCAGCAGGACCGATTTTTGGTGTGTTGCTGAGCCTGATCATGGGGCTGCTGCTCACTGCAGCCTTTGCGGCTGCGGCGGTGGGCCACTTGAATGTCATCTCAGTTGCATTTGCAGTGCTGTATGTGGGACTTGGGGTGGACTATGCAATCCATTTTCTGCTTCGGTACCGAGAACGGCTGGAAGAGGGAGAGGAGCCGATAAAGGCTCTGCAATCAACAGGGGGGGATACCGGGCACTCATTATTTCTATGTGCCATCACCACCTCAATCGGGTTTTATGCCTTTATGCCGACATCCTACAGCGGTGTGGCAGAATTGGGATTGATCGCAGGGACCGGGATGATGGTCAGCCTCTTGGTGACGCTGACACTGGTGCCGGCCCTTGAAAGATATCTACCGACACGACCCACCAAGACAGTCGTGAGCTCCGCAGCCGTGTCTTTGGGGAGACTACTTGAGCATCCTCTGCGTTGGCGTAAGGCGGTTTACATAGTCACCATCGTCGCATTATTAGCTTCTCTTGCGGCAGTCCCGAGTATCAAGTTCGACTACAACCTCCTGAACCTGCAAGACCAAAGTGGGGAGGCGGTACAGACCTTCAGAGATCTGCTAAAGGATACTCAGAACTCGCCCTGGCACGCAGTTGCGTTAACCAGCAGTGAGGAAGAGTTGCGCCGGCTAGTGAAGGGGTTGACCGGGCGGCCAGAGGTGAGCAAGGTTGTGACCATCCTCGACTTCGTACCAGGTGACCAGGAGGAGAAGATTGCGATGATAGATGAACTGGCCTTGACACTGGGTCCTCTCACGATCACGTCATCGCCTAAGATTGCGAAGAAGTACACATTAGAGCAGAAGAGAGCCGCATTAGATGGGCTGAGGGATGCATTAGATCGGCTGATAGAAAAGAATCCTAATCATCCCGGTCAGGCATCTGCTCGTAGTCTGAGGGCATCCCTAGTCACGCTACTCAGACGAGTGGATGAAGCGGGTGTTGAGGAGAGGGGTCAGCTGATGGATGACATCGAGAGGGACCTGTTATCACTCTTGCCGGGTTCAATGCAGAGCTTGAGCACATCGATTGAGGCCTCAGAATTTAATCAGGATCAGTTACCAGAATCGCTACGGACTCGTTGGCTGAGTCAGGCTGGGCAGTATCAGATCGCGATTTATCCGGTAGAAAATATTAATGACAATCAGGCGTTAAGACGGTTCGTGAGGGCCGTTCAGGAGGAGCTACCACAAGCAACCGGTGCGCCGATCATCAGCCTGGAAGCGGGTGAGGCCGTAGTGGAGGCATTCATCATGGCCTTTTCGTTGGCGCTGGCGGGGATTGCGGTAATACTCTGGGTCATGTTGCGCAGCCTATCATCGACTGTGCTGGTACTGACCCCACTTCTACTGGCCGCACTCTTCACGGGTGCTGCAACCGTACTGATGGGTGTTGAGTTCAACTTCGCCAATATCATCGCACTGCCGCTCTTGCTGGGGATCGGTATCGATAGTGGTCTTCATATGGTGCAGCGTAGCCGTCGTCAAGTGGATGGGGCGAGGCATGAGGATCTGATGCATAGCAGCACCACGCGGGCCATTTTTTATAGTGCACTAACCACCCTGGTCGGGTTCGGCAGCCTGGCATTCTCAACTCACCAGGGCACCGCCAGCATGGGGGTACTTCTCACCATCGGGCTGGCACTCACGTTAATCTGCGTACTGGTGATACTACCGGTCTTGCTAGCGACCGCGAATCGGGGTGAGAGTGCATGAGAAAGTTGTACATTGGCTCAATAATTTTTGTTTATAATTCGTGCCCTAAGCTAGCCTTAAGTGAGCGTTATTTGGGTCGCGCGGAACAAAGTAAGGGGCGAATAGTCCAACCAATTATTGATGATGAAGACTAACCACCGAACCACAATTCTAATTCTGCTTTGCGTCGCATTGCTCGGGGGTTGTGCCACCATACCCCAGAACGATCAGGGCAAGGGGGTCGGGCAGAGCGCCAAGTCGGTCGACCCCTACGAGAGTACCAACCGGGTATTCTACGATTTCACGGACGCGATCGACCGGCACTTTATGGAGCCGGTTGCCAATGCCTATATCGAGTATGTACCGAGCCCCTTGCAGCGCACGATCGGGAATTTCTATGACAATCTGGCCTATCCCAATGTCGCCTTGAACGCCTTCCTGCAGGGTAAGGGGCAGCAGGGACTAGAGGACACACTGAGGTTCACCCTTAACTCGACCATCGGCCTGTTCGGACTGTTTGACGTCGCAACCCCCATGGGACTTAAGCAGAATGACGAGGACTTTGGGCAGACATTGGGGGTGTGGGGTGTTGATGCCGGGTCTTACTTGTTCTTGCCCTTTCACGGCCCCAGCAGCACTCGCGATATCGCCATGATCCCCTTCAGTAACCTGGCCAGCGCACTTATTTTAGTGAGTAGTGTTGGGGTCACTGCCCCGATCGCGGTCTTAGGCGCGATCAATAAGAGGGCACGTTTAGCCAACGCCATGAAGGTCCGAGACCAGGCCGCACTGGATCCCTATCTATTCGTACGTGAGGCCTCTCTACAGCAGCGTAGACATCAGGTCTATGACGGTAAGCCGCCCATTGAAAGTTATGACGACTCCTCAGAGGAGGACTTGGCTGAGATTGCTGAGGAGAGTTCAACCAAGAATAATTTCGTACTGGATGACTCCGTAAGAGATCGCCGTACCGACAGGGTGTCCACCCTTCCGCAGATCGACCCCATTAAGATGACGTTGGATCTTCCGGAGGGGGGTGCTCAGCAGACTGATCTTGAACTTAATCCCGTGAAAGAACGCCCCGCAGAAAAAGCCCCAGTGATGAATTAATAGAATACGAGTGTTGGTTGGTGACGATGAGCGGGGTGTGCTCCACCCATCGGACCAAGATAGGCATTGCCCCGCGCAGGCTTATCGGACACTGGACAGGTTGGGTGGAGGTTGGGGCCGGATCAATGAGTTACAATACAAAATTATTTGCCTAGGCTCTTTCGGCACAAAAAATTGATGAGGTTTTGATTGCATGACTAGAACATCTCTGAGAAATAGCAGTAACGACCGCATGAGCAAGGCCACCGTTGACATGTGGTCAGACCAAGATCAGACAGCAACGAATACATCACCAGAAGACGCGCTCGTCAGGGCTCGTAAGGCGCTTCTGTCGTTGCAGAGGGAGGATGGTCATTGGTGCTTCCCGCTGGAGGCGGACTGCACGATCACAGCCGAATATATCCTGATGTTGCACTTCATGGATGATGTGGATGTCGACCTTGAAGTCAGGCTGGCTCGTTTCATCCGTGAGCAGCAAGGTTCGGAGCATGGTGGTTGGGCGCTATATTATGGGGGTCAACTCGATCTGAGTTGCACGATCAAGGCTTACTATGCGTTAAAGATTGTCGGGGACTCACCCGATGCGCCGCATATGGTGAAGGCACGCACAGCGATCCTGGCGCATGGGGGTGCAGCACGGGCCAACTCATTCACCCGGATAATGCTCGCGATGTGGGGACAGATCCCCTGGCGAGGGGTGCCCTTCATGCCGGTTGAGATGATACTGTTGCCGAGCTGGTTTCCATTCCACTTAAGCAAGATTGCTTACTGGTCCCGCACCGTTTCTGTGCCACTGACCATTCTGTACTCACTGAAGGTGCAGTCTGCAAATCCCCGTAAGGTCGGCGTTCCAGAGCTCTTCACCGTGCCTGCGGAAGAGGAGCGTGATTACTTTCCAGTACGTTCAACGTTAAATCAGGTCTTTTTAATAATCGAGCGCACCGCTCGATTATTCGAGACACTCATCCCACAGTCCGTGAGACGTGCCGCACTAAAGCGGGCAGAGCTCTGGATCGTGGAGCGGCTTAATGGCGTCGATGGTTTAGGAGGGATCTTCCCCGCAATGGTGAACGCCAATGAGGCATTGGCATTGTTGGGCTATGAGTATGGACACCCTTGCCGGGTGCAGTGCCGCGAGGCTCTGCGTGGACTGCTGATAGAGGAGGGCGAGAGGGCCTGGTGTCAGCCCTGCACATCCCCGGTATGGGATACCGTCCTTGCTACCCTTGCCATGCAGGAGGATACGGGTGCGGATCAAAAATCAATTCGTAGGGCTCTCGACTGGCTGGTGCCATTGCAGATACTGGATGCCCCCGCAGACTGGAAGGATGATCACCCTAACTTACCGGGTGGTGGATGGGCCTTCCAATATGCAAACCCCCACTACCCAGACCTAGATGACACCGCTGCAGTGGCATGGGCGATGTATCAGGCAGATCCTGATGCCTATCGTAATAGTCTGGAACGGGCATCAGACTGGTTGACCGGAATGCAGTCCAGTAACGGTGGTTTTGCAGCATTTGATGCGGATAACACTTATTACTACTTAAATGAAATCCCATTTGCCGACCATGGGGCATTGCTTGATCCCCCAACCAGCGATGTGAGTGCCCGGTGTGCCGGCTTCTTGGCTCTGTATGGAAAGGAGAGTCAACAAGACAGCATGAAGAGGGGTCTAGACTATTTACTCAGAGAACAGGAGCCCAGTGGCGCCTGGTTTGGGCGATGGGGCAGCAATTATATTTATGGGACCTGGTCGGTCATGGAGTCATTGAGGTTGATCCGTGTGGACACTGAACACCCCGCAATCCGACGTGCGGTGCAATGGATTAAGTCTGTGCAGCGAGATGATGGCGGTTGGGGCGAGAGTAATGATAGTTACTCCGACCCGCAACAGGCCGGACGGTTCTTCACAAGTACTCCATGTCAGACCGCTTGGGCGCTGCTGGGTCTGATGGCGGCAGGTGAGGTCAATAGCCAGGAGGTGAGGAGTGGGATTGATTATTTGGTGCGGACACAAGCAGATGACGGGTTATGGGACCAGCCTTGGTATAACGCGCCGGGCTTTCCGCGGGTCTTTTATTTAAGATATCACGGTTACGCAAAGTACTTCCCACTGTGGGCACTGGCACGATTTCACGCGATGACTCGGAAGACTTCTGTGTGAAGGTGGTCGGTATCGTCACCGCCATGCGCGTGGAGGCGAGCTGTTTGACCCGGGCGAGTCTGCCCTTTAATGAGATGGCCAGCCTGGGGGAGGGGGCAGCGATCTGGCTGAGCGGGATGGGTGAAAAGGCGGCGCGAGAAGGGGCGGAAGGGTTGCAACTGGGTGGCTGCGATGCCCTGGTAAGTTTCGGACTTGCGGGTGCGTTGGACTCAAGGCTCCGGCCGGGAGACTTGGTGCTACCAGACTCGATACATGTCGGCCACCGACTGCCGGTCGATCAAGACTGGCGTAATCGACTTCAACAGCTCCTACCCGCTCATATCAACATTACGAGTGGAGTACTGGCAGCGAGCGCTGGGGTATTAACCTCAGCAGATGCTAAGCGGGAACTGGCGGAGGCGACCGGCGCCTGTGCGGTCGACATGGAGAGTGGTGCGGTGGCTCAAGTGGCCGCAAGAGCCGGGATACCCTTCCTCGTAGTCAGAGTGATCGCAGACCCGCTTGACTTCTCGCCCCCCGTCCCTCTTTTGAGTGCGGTACACCCAGATGGAAGCGCGGACCCAGCCCGACTGATCTCCTTGATACTGCGGCGGTCGGTAACGCTGGGAACGCTGCTACGTCTTGGATCACAACTCCGTTCTGCACGCACTACCCTTCTGACCGTGGTGAAGCATGCAGGGACAGAGCTGGGAACCTTGCCCAAACAGCCCCATAGTTGACGATCAGATGGGGGGGCAGTAGGGCTCCTTATGCGAGCGGCCTCCGATATTGGTTGCGCTGACGATGGCGCCATTAATAACCGCATTAGAAACTTTTATTCTCCCCTCCACACGTGCATGATCACTCAGTATCAGAGTGCTGGGCTTCTTCCCCGCTTCGGTCACATCCCCGCAAACATGCCCATCGATGCGCATGCTTCCAGTGAAGCTAATATTGCCTACAATATAAGTCCCTACGCCGATGATGGAGTTGATCCTTTCTGACATTTTGCACCCTCCTCTTTATATGATGACTGGTCGCATTGCTGAAATTGGTACAGCGACTCACAATCCTCTTTTTTGAGATATGTGACAATAGTCCGTTCGGGCCATACAGCGGTCTCGCGGTTCGAATGTTCATAGGCCGATCAATAGATCAGCACCGCAAAAAACCTTGGGCAAAAACAAGTGAAGTAGAAGCTAGGCTCTCGAGTAAGAGAGGTTTTCAGGGAGGGACATATTGCAGAATGGTTAGAAATAAAAAAAGGCCCGCATCGCTGAAGGCCTTAATTTTATTGGGGTGGCTGATGGGGTTCGAACCCACGACAACCGGAATCACAATCCGGGACTCTACCGCTGAGCTACAGCCACCATTTGAAAGAGAGTTACACGGAGTTGGGGTTTGCCGTGTAACTTAATAAAGCAATGATCCATGGCGTGCCCGACAGGAATCGAACCTGTAACCCCCAGCTTAGAAGGCTGGTGCTCTATCCGGTTGAGCTACGGGCACTACTCAAACCGGGTTTGCCCCGAATTAACAGGGCTTGAATTGGTCGGGGTGGAGAGATTTGAACTCCCGACATCCTGGTCCCAAACCAGGCGCGCTACCAGGCTACGCTACACCCCGGAAAGGGCAACACTATACCTATGACCAAAAGAAAGGTCAATTTTCCAGTCACTCATATCTAGATACGAATATCTGGATACTTGTCCGCTTAATGTTGGCATGATAAAATTTAAAAATAAGTGGCACGTATCCCCAGGCGAGTCAGAGAGTTAAAAATAAGGATGCGGAAGGATCAAGGCCCACTACTGATAATTGTAGAGTGGGTTCGCGAATAGCGGAGTTTGCCAGCTGGTAACAAGATTCCAGCATCCACAAGTCCAGTCACGGGGCCATTAGGAACGACTGGATGCGCGATGCATAGTTTCAGAGGGGACGTTGACCGTAAATGAACGGGTACAGCACTTTCAAAATTATTTGATTGGATCAAAATAAGACGTCTTGCGAACCCATAAAATATAGCGTATCGTTGCGCCACAAAACTAATATGGTCAAGGCGTTAACGCACGTAAAAAAAGAAAAAAAGAAAATAGAATTCTCTCGGAATGGCATGTGTATTGGGTTTAAGGTAAGCAAGTTCAATGGAAAGATAGGCCCTCAACCTGAATCTAGGTCAGAAGGGAGTCCGTAGAGGCGGGATAAGAATAAAAAGAAACAGTACGGCGGTTGCTAGCTGCAACAACAGAACGTTGTAGAAGAAATTGATTTGATCTAACCGGATGGTGCCTTTCGTAGAGATGAGATGGGTATTCATAATTTGTAATAATTTTTGTCATACTGGATTCAGTAATCAAGTGGGGGAACTATGAGCAGTAAAGTAACAGCAACCCTGTTGGGACTTCTGGCGCTAACCTTGTATTCAGGGATGGGAATGGCGGCAGCGGATCCCTATCAGCTAAATTTTCAAGAGCCGCAGAGCATCATTGCCAAAGAAACATACGATCAACATATCGCGGCAATGTGGATATGCGTAGGGATTTTTGTAGTGGTGTTCGGTGCCATGCTCTACTCACTGATCTACCACCGCAAGTCTGTGGGGTATAAGCCTGCGAATTTTCATCACAGCACCACGGTCGAGATTATCTGGACAGTTATTCCATTCTTTATTCTGATAGGAGTGGCGTATCCCGCGACAAAAACAATCATCGCCATGAAAGACACCTCTAACCCTGACATCACCATCAAGGTAACGGGCTATCAGTGGCAGTGGGGTTATGATTACTTGGTGGGCGAGGGATCTGGGATTAGCTTTATAAGCAAAACCACTACCCCCACAGCGCAAATCTATAACAAAGAACCGAAGGGTGAGCACTACCTGTTAGAGGTAGATAACCCCCTAGTGGTACCAGTCGGGAAGAAAATCCGGGTGCTAATAACGGCCAATGATGTACTGCATGCTTGGTGGGTCCCCGCATTTGCGGTCAAGCAGGACGCGATTCCAGGGTTTATTCGTGATGCTTGGTTTACAGCTGACAAGGTCGGAACGTACCGCGGATCATGTGTTGAGCTCTGCGGCAAGGATCATGCCTTTATGCCGATCGTAGTGGAAGTAATGGAGCCCGCAAAGTATGCACAGTGGGTCGCCGCACAAAAAGCAAAATCAGCTAAAACGACAGTAGATGTAAACAAAGTATTTACGATGGATGAATTAAAGGCGGAAGGCGAAAAGGTCTATGCTGGCAATTGTGTGGCGTGTCACCAGGCTAATGGTAAAGGTATACCAGGAGCGTTCGCAGCGTTGGATGGTTCAAAGATCGCTAATGGCCCGATAGAAGAGCACATCGGGATGGTCTTGAATGGGAAGGTCAATACAGCAATGGCGGCTTACAAGCACCTGTCAGATGTTGATGTCGCAGCAGTGGTAACCTACGAACGAAATGCCTGGGGCAATACGAAAGGCGACTTAATACAGCCATCCGAAATTAATAGATTCAGAAAATAAGTACTAAGGAGACAGTCATGGCAGCAGTACACGACGATCACGGACACGCCCACGGGCACGACCACGGACATGATGAGCACGAGCATCATGGTCCCCCCAGCGGATTTATGCGCTGGGCAACGACAACAAATCACAAAGATATCGGAACGATGTATTTGTGGTTTAGCTTCACCATGTTTTTGACGGGTGGAGTGATGGCGTTAATGATACGGGCGGAATTATTTCAGCCAGGTATGCAATTAGTTGAGCCGGAATTTTTTAACCAACTCACCACAATGCATGGACTTGTGATGGTGTTTGGGGCAATTATGCCGGCCTTCGTTGGGTTTGCTAATTGGCAGGTGCCGTTAATGATCGGCGCTCCAGACATGGCCTTTGCTCGGATGAATAACTGGAGCTTCTGGTTGTTACCTCCGGCTGCATTATTATTAATGGGGTCATTCTTCATGCCAGGAGGCGCACCAGCGGGGGGGTGGACATTCTATCCTCCACTGTCAGTGCAAATGGGTATGGGTATGGACATGATGATATTTGCGGTCCATATCTTGGGGGCATCCTCCATCATGGGATCAATCAACATCATCACGACCATCATCAATATGCGGGCACCGGGAATGTCATTGATGAAGATGCCATTGTTTGTCTGGACCTGGCTCATTACAGCATACCTGCTCGTTTTAGTAATGCCAGTATTGGCAGGAACGGTAACGATGCTGCTGACCGACCGACATTTCGGCACAAGCTTCTTCAATGCAGCGGGTGGTGGAGACCCAATAATGTTCCAGCATATTTTCTGGTTCTTTGGGCATCCAGAGGTCTACATCATGATATTGCCAGCATTTGGCATCGTGTCAGAAATCATCCCAACATTCGCCCGTAAGCCACTATTTGGCTACTCATCAATGGTGTATGCCACGGCGTCGATCGCAATTCTTTCGTGCATCGTCTGGGCTCACCATATGTTTACAGTGGGAATGCCAGCGACAGCTCAGTTATTTTTCATGTATGCAACGATGCTGATTGCGATCCCGACAGGGGTTAAGGTATTTAACTGGACTGCAACCATGTGGCGCGGCTCAATGACTTTTGAGACGCCAATGCTCTTCTCGATCGGATTCATATTCCTGTTTACGATCGGTGGATTCAGCGGCGTGATCTGTGCATTAGTACCGGTCGATATACAAGTTCAAGAGACCTACTACGTGATCGCACACTTCCATTATGTGCTGGTATCTGGCGCGCTATTTGGGATCTTCGGAGGGACGTACTACTGGTTGCCAAAGTGGACAGGACATATGTACGATGAATCGATGGGGAAACTCCATTTCTGGATGTCCTTCTTCTTCTTTAATGTCACCTTCTTTGTACAGCACTTCTTGGGGTTAGCTGGAATGCCACGTCGTGTACCGGACTACGCCTTACAATTCGCCGATTTCAATATGATTTCAAGCATCGGCGCATTTGGGTTCGGATTCAGTCAACTGATCTTCTTATACGTGATCGTGAAATGCATACGTGGCGGAGAAAAAGCACCTTCTAAGCCATGGGAGGGGAGCACCACACTGGAATGGGAGCTTCCATCACCTCTCCCATACCACACCTGGGTAACCCCCCCGGTCGTTAAGTAATACAGAAACGTAATGCAACAGGACCCAGATACAAAGCGCGGCAAGGGGAAGTACATAACAGCGCTCATTCTGGTCCTAACCGTGATTGGCGTATTCATCATGGCTATAATTAAAAAGTCAGAATGAGTTTAGCGCAAGCAAATACGGTCGTACTGAAAAAGCTGCTGATATTTTCAGTCGTAATGTTCGGGTTTGGTTTTGCGCTGGTACCGTTTTACGAAAAGATCTGCGAGGTGGCGGGGGTGAATAACCTTCTCCAAGCAGATACCCTGACCGAACCTGTTAAGGTAGATACAAGTCGTTGGCTAACGGTTGAGCTGGATGCAAATAGTGTGGGACTGCCTTGGCAATTTAAACCAATGCAGTCGAGTGTGCGCATACACCCCGGTGAGTTAGTTGAGGTGATGTACGAGGTGAGGAATACCACGGATCGAGAAATGGTTGGACAAGCGATTCCGAGTTATAGCCCGCAGTTACTTGCGAAACATCTGAAGAAGTTAGAGTGTTTTTGTTTTAGTAAACAAGTATTAAAACCGTACGAGGTTCGGCAGATGCCGGTCCAGTTCATCGTCGGGACAGAGATACCAAGTGATGTGAGTGTGATGACGATCTCGTACACATTCTTTGAATTAAAAAATGACGCGGCAGATAATGCCACTAAGGCAAAACAGATTTGAACGAAAAGAGCGGCGAAAAGCGCGCTAAAGGCACATTTTTACAAGCAATGAAGGCGGTGTCTTGGGCCTTCTTCGGGGTACGTAAGCAGAGTGATCATGATAACGATGCTGAAACGTTATCAATTGGACAGGTAGTCATTGCAGGGATTTTAGGGGCGGCGATATTTGTAGCCTGCATACTCATGTTGGTAAAGCTGGTTACAAGTTAGAGATTAATTAAACTAAAGGCAGGGGAGAGAATATGAGTCAAGAGTCAAGTCATACAGCGGATACCTATTATGTGCCAGAGCCGTCAACTTATCCCTTGACAGGTTCGATCGCGATATTCTTCTTAGGGTTTGGCGCGGCATTTAGTCTTAACGCTTTCCCGATGGGTAAGATGTTTTTAGGGATCGGATTTTCGATTCTTTTCTACATGATCTTTATGTGGTTTCGTACTGTTGCACGAGAAAGTGAAGCTGGGAAATTTAACGCACAAGTGGACATGTCATTCCGTTGGGGGATGAGTTGGTTCATTTTCACTGAGGTAATGTTTTTTGCGGCATTTTTTGGTGCTTTGTACTATATGAGAGCGCTATCTGTGCCTTGGCTTGGAGATTTAGAGCATAAAATATTATGGCCTAATTTCACAGGTGATTGGCCTACAGCAGGCCCGGGTGTACAGGAGAAATTTACACCGATGGGCCCTTGGGGACTGCCGGCGATCAATACAGCCTTGTTATTGACATCCGGCGTGACATGTACCTGGGCACACTGGGCGCTTAAACTAAATAAGCGCGGTCAACTGAATTTAAGCTTATTTTTAACGATCGCGCTGGGGATCACCTTCTTAGCTTGCCAGATTTATGAGTATGGTCATGCATATTCAGAATTGAATCTAAAGATGACGAGCGGTGCTTACGGCTCGACATTCTTTATGTTAACGGGTTTCCATGGTTTCCACGTCACCTGTGGAACGATCATGTTAATTACAATTCTTTGTCGATGCTTGTCGGGACACTTCACCCCAGAACACCATTTTGGATTTGAGGGTGTGGCATGGTACTGGCACTTTGTAGACGTAGTCTGGCTTGGACTGTTTATCTTCGTGTACTTGATTTAGCTAGAGACGTACAAGTAAAGCAAAAAAAGATTTAATCTAAAACTAGGGGAAGTAATTCCCCTAGTTTTATTTACAAATAGAAACCGGGAAATGTGAATTAGCGGTTAAGGTAGAAGCCCAGCATCATCAGAGCAAACAAGACAACTGATAGGCCGATACGAAAAGTCAGTGCTTTAACTGTTCGAGTGCTCTGTCCTTTATCTTTGACAAGGTAGAACATTGCAGAGGCTAAACTGCCCACAATAAACAAGAAAAAAAGGATCGCTACAACTTTCAAGGAAGAAACTCTTATATTAAAGTGAAGGCTGGAGTTTAACGCATTTTAATATATTGATTTATGACTAAATTAGGTTTGAAGTTCAAGGCAAAATTGTGGCCGACGATGGCGACAATAGTCGTCATTATAACCATGGTATCACTTGGGAATTGGCAAATATCACGTGCCCAAGAGAAGGAAGAAAGGCACGAACAAATTGGAAGGCTATCAGAGCAGCCCGCAGTATCCATACCGACAAATCTGGTATCGATAGAAGATTTCAAGTTTAAGCAGGTAGAGGCTCGCGGCACGTTTATTTCAAGCCACACCATCTATCTAGATAACAAGATGAATAAGGGCGCAGCGGGCTATCATATCGTGATGCCACTCAAGCTCGCTGAGAGTTCAATGCATGTGCTGGTTAATAGAGGTTGGGTGCCTTCAGGCCGTGATAGAAGTATTCTGCCGATAGTGACAACGCCGACTGATACGGTTGTGGTCAGAGGAAGGGCAGTTTCAGTCCCGACAAAGGTATTTGCACTTTCAGATGAGATAGTGGCAGGACAGGTTTGGCCAAACCTTCAGTTGGAACGCGTTCAACAAGTGACGGGGTTAAACTTGCAGCCGGTGGTGATACTGCAACAGGACAACTGGAGTGATGGGTTAGTACGGCAGTGGGATCGTCCTGACTCAGGAGCTTCGAGCAGTTGGAGCTATGCGGCTCAGTGGTATGGTATGGCCCTCATTGTTATGATTATTTATTTGGTGCTGAGTGTCAAACGAGAGCGACCCGAAGAGAAGTAACCGTAAGTTGTTGGTAATGGCATTGATGTTACTCGCACCGGTTGCCATATCCTACTTATTGTACTTTTCTGATGTGCGTCCGCCGAGTGTGAACTACGGCGATCTGATGGCGGTCACTCCTTTGCAAGGAAGTGGATTAAATCAAGAAGATGATACGATATTCCGTATCCGTCAGTTACGTGGAAAGTGGGTGCTCTTGACAGTCAACGCATCGACCTGTGATGAGAAGTGCAACAAAAACCTATACTACATGCGTCAGGTACGTACGATGCAAAACGCTGAAAAGAATCGTATAGAGCGTGTATGGCTGATAGATGATGGTGCCCCCCCTCAAAATCCACAGATGGCAGAGGATTACAAGGGGATGTTCTTTATTAATGCAAAGGATAGCAAATTTCTTGAAGAGCTCCCTGCGGTAGCGTCTACACATGATCATATTTATATGATCGATCCACTGGGGAATTTAATGATGCGTTTCCCAAAAGATGCTGACCCGGCACTGATGGCAAAAGATATAAAACGACTTCTGAAGGTCTCACAGATTGAGCATGCGCTTAATATGCCGGGAACCAAGCACTGATATAAGATTCTAAAAGCGATCGATCCAAATTTTACTGAGCAAGCATTTAAAAAAATCTCAATAAAACACCAAAGATTGAGAGATGGTTGCTCAGAAAGTATTAAAATAACGAGAAGCTCAATTAAGGACCCTATCCAGGATAGGAGACCCACGAATGGCAACTAGTTTAGTCTGGCAGCATACGGCATCACGTATGCAACAATTTTATCAATTGACCAAGCCACGGGTCGTATCACTCATAGTCTTTACGGCAATCATCGGGATGTTTCTCTCCGTCCCGGGAGCGGTTCCGTTGGACGCACTCATTTTTGGCACGATCGGAATTGCGTTGGTGGCAGGTGCTGCTGCTGCGGTTAATTGTCTGGTAGAGCAGAAGATGGATGCGGTGATGGCACGAACACGCGGCAGGCCGCTACCACAGGGCACAGTGACCTCACCTGAGACCTTTTTCTTCCTGGCATTGGTGGGGGGTTCAGGGCTCTATATACTTCATGAGTTAGTGAATCCTCTGACCATGTGGCTCACACTCGCGACCTTCGTGGGCTATGCGATTATCTATACGGTGATACTGAAGCCACTGACCCCTCAGAATATTGTGATCGGCGGTGCCTCGGGTGCAATGCCACCTGTATTGGGTTGGGCTGCGGTAACAGGAGAAGTTTCAGCAGATGCATTGATCTTATTCCTCATCATCTTCGCATGGACGCCACCGCATTTCTGGGCACTCGCGCTCTATAGAAAGCTCGAGTATGCAAAGGCTGGGATGCCGATGCTGCCGGTGACACATGGGGATGAATATACCCGTCTACAGGTATTGCTATATACGCTGATACTGATTGGTGTGACGTTATTGCCCTTCGCCACTAAGATGAGCGGTTTGATATATCTGGGCAGCGCTTTAGCACTGGACGCAGTATTCTTGTATTACGCGATAAAGATTTATCGTGACTACAGTGATCAACTCGCACGTAAAGCCTTCCGATACTCGATCATATACCTGTCAGCTTTATTCGCCGTGCTGCTGGTAGACCACTACTTCTACTTTTGATCGGTTACGTTAAATCGTATCATGCAGCTCTGCTTGCTGCAGCGCTGGCCACAGCATCTATTTCAGGCTGTGGAGTTGAGACAAAGGGTGTAGGAGTTAAGTCTACATTCCTGGCATCAGATGTCACAGGCGCTGCATTCGGTCGCGACTTCAATCTTAATGATCACACAGGAAAGACACGCACACTCTCTGACTTTAAGGGCAAGGTGGTGGTGGTGTTTTTCGGATACATCAACTGTCCGGACGTCTGCCCTACAACGCTGGGTGAGCTGTCGGAGACCATGAAGAAGCTCGGCAAGGATGCAGAGCGGGTACAGGTATTGTTTGTGACCATCGACCCTGAGCGTGATACACCGGAACGTCTCGGAAAGTATCTGTCCTCATTTAATTCCTCGTTCCTCGGGTTAACAGGAGATGATCAGTCGATCAAGAAAGTAACGGAAGAATTTAAGGTCGCATATCGGCAGCAGGCAGGGGGAACCGCCGAAAAGCATGACATGGATCATTCCATAGGAACCTATATATTTGATGCGGCAGGAAAGCTGCGTCTATATGTGAGTAATGGCAAGGGCAGTGAGGTATTCCCCCACGATATTGCAGCACTGCTTAAGGGTCGCTAACCGCGCATCTAGTTACACGACCAGCTCAGGGGAACATCTTGCCTGGGTTTAGAATATTGTTTGGATCGAAGACCCGTTTGATGGACTTCATCAGTGAAAGGGTTGTTACATCGACCTCCTTGCTGATGTAGGCCCGCTTCTCGCTACCGATACCATGCTCGCCCGATAAGGTGCCGTTAAGCCTTATCACCAGATCGAATACCTCGTCCAAGCATCTCTCCGCACGTGCCATCTCGCTGCTGTCCTCTGGGTTTACCAGCAGGTTCACATGGATATTTCCATTCCCAGCATGACCAAAATTCACATTCACAATCTGGTGCTTAATACTCAGTTGCTTGAGTCCCTCCAATAATGCAGGCAGTTCCGCAACCGGCACAACCACATCCTCATTGATTTTTTTGGGTGCGATATCACGCAGTAATGGTGACAATGCCTTACGAGTCTTCCAGAGGTTCGCGGTATCTGACACTCGTTCAGCATGCAATAATCCTGCGGATTGACACGCTAAAAGAGTTAACTCCGTTGACTCCAAGACATCCCGAGGTGTTCCATCCAACTCGATCATGAGCATCGCGCGGGTGTCCGAGGGGAGCATGTCTGGAAAACGTCCACGGATCAAGTTGAGAGAGCCCTCATCGAGAAACTCAAGAGCGCTGGGAACTTGAGGGAGTGCCATGATGGCAACGATCGCATCAGCACAACTCGTAGCATCCCGGTAGTGAGCTGTAATCCCACCGATAGCCGACGGCAAGGGGGTGAGCTTAAGCGTTGCCTCAGTGATGATGGCAAGCGTCCCTTCAGAGCCAATCAGGAGACGGGTCAGGTCATACCCCACCACGCCTTTCGTGGTGTAGCAGCCGGTCTTGATAACCTCGCCTTGGCCTGTGACCGCTTTTAAGCCTAGGACGTGATCTCGGGTGGTGCCATATTTAACAGCATGTGGACCGCCGGCTGAGGTAGCAAGATTCCCGCCGACGCTGCAATAGGCCGCGCTTGAGGGGTCGGGTGGCCAGAAAAAGTTGTGCTTTAGGGCGGCATCTTGAACCGACTGATTAAGAACACCGGGTTCGGTGACGATGACACGATTCGCGAAATCAATCTTGATGATTCGTAGCATCCTCTCAAGGGATAATGCTACACCCCCTTGTTCGGGGAGGCTCCCACCTGTCGTGCCGGTACCCCGCCCACGTGGGGTGAGCGGAACATGATAGTCATTGCATAACCTGACAATGCTCACGATCTCGTCAGTTGCGAGTGGGAATACAACGGCCTCTGGGGGAAAAATTTTTCGGCTGTTGTCATAAGAGTATGCATAGCAATCAATCGGATCGGTATAAAGCCGTTCCGGGGGAAGCAGGGTTCGAAGCTGGGAGATAAAGTCTGGAGGGAGCATTGGACGTGCCTTCTTGGGGCGGGTATCTGGAGTTTCTAAGGTCAATCCAGGAACTCGAATACTTTAACAACGCGTCGAACGCCACTGGTAGAACTGGCTATCTCGGAAGCACTCTCGGACTCTTGGCGTTTAACCAGGCCCAGTAAGTAGACCGTGCCATTTTCGGTCACCACCTTGACGTGATTTATTTGAAATCTTCCGCCATCCAAGAATCGCCCCTTGACCTTAGCCGTCGTTATCATGTCGTTACTTCTGGTGAGGAGTGAGCTGGGACTGGTAACCACAATATCATTGGTCACATTTCGGACATTTTTAACCCCACTGATCAGGTCCTCAATTTCTTTTTTTATGGATTCGGTCGGGGCCTCTCCAGTGAGAAGAACGTTACGGTTGAAGCTGGTGACATTGACATGAATACTTGCGGTGGTCTTCTCTCTGATCAGCTGGGCGCTCGTGAATTCAATCCCTTCATCCTCAACAAATGTACCGCTGGTACGACGATCTTCAGATACTGCGAGGCCGGTACCAACTCCGGTAATAATTCCGCTGACAAGGAATACCTCGCAACCAGAGAGGGTGGAAAATAATAGGGGTAGTACCAGCCAGTTCCATCTCAAATTTTTCATTAATTCACTCCAGAAATATGGTGTCTCGCAAACCGACCTTACGAAGATTCTGGGGGTGGTCGAGAGCATTTAATGGATAGGGGGAGCGCTCCATCAGAATCGTACACCCCTGTGGTTAGGTAGAAAATACTCATGGCCTACCGTATAGTGCAATCCGATACGAGGAAGACAGGGCCAAACAGATGCTGCAGTGCAAGGATATGATGACACAGAGTACATTATATGTGGTTGCTACCCCGATAGGGAACCTGCGCGATATCAGTCTGCGGGCACTGGATGTGCTCGCGTCAGTGGACGTGATCGCAGCAGAGGACACCCGAACCACACGGCATTTACTCGCGCATCATTCATTAAGTGTAAAGATGATGGCGCTGCATCAGCACAACGAGCGTGTCGCTGCGGAGAAAGTGATCGCGCTCCTTCAAGCGGGGCAATCGGTCGCATTGGTCACCGATGCAGGCACCCCGGGAGTTTCAGATCCTGGGGCGATTCTGGTAGAGCTAGTGCGGGAACAGGGTTTTAGAGTGACTCCGATACCGGGTGCAAATGCCGCTGTGTGCGCGTTGTCGGCAAGTGGAATCACCGAACCGCATTTTCTGTTTTACGGATTCCTCCCGACCAAGACCGGTGCACGTAAACGTGCACTGGAGGCGTTAACATCACAGCCCCATACCCTCATATTTTATGAAGCGCCTCACCGCATTCTGGAATGTATAACGGACTTGGCTGCGGTTATGGGGGTAGGCCGTCGGATCACGATTGCACGGGAGCTAACAAAATTATTTGAGACGATCCATCACTGTGATCTCGGAGATGCCCTGGCCTGGTTGAAGGCGGATGCGAACCAGCAAAAGGGGGAGTTTGTACTGCTAATATCAGGTGCAGAGGTTCAGAAGGAATCAGAAATTAGCGTCCAATCCCAGCATACGCTGGAGATACTGCTTGAGGAATTGCCACTGAAGCAGGCAGTAAAGCTTGCAGCGGATATTACAGGTGAGAGTAGAAAGATATTGTATGCACTGGCATTGTCTCTGAAGGAGGAGCGCTCTGCGCAGTAGGGCTGCCCTTAAGGGGCTGATTCAAGCCAAGATACAATCTATAACAATGTAATTTAGTTGTTTTTAATCAGTTGGATATTAATCTTCCCAAGTTTGGGTCTGACAAGCTGCTGGCGCGATAATGCGACTAACGATTATAATTGTCGGGTCGCATTCATAGTTTATTTGTTCTTGCGAACGTGGGCAGCCCCCACTGACATCTAAAATTTCTGGAGATTAATTTATGAAGACAGCTGCTATTTTCTACCACGCTGGATGTCCTGTCTGTGTTGAAGCTGAGAATCAGGTTGCAGATGCTCTGGATCCTGCTCGTTACGATGTGGAGCATGTACACCTCGGCGAACAATCAGGACGGATTGCAGCGGCTGAAGCGGCTGGCGTTAAGTCAGTGCCGGCATTAGTGATTGGTGGGACGGCATTCCACATCAATTTCGGCGCTCCGATGTCTGCACTGAAGGGCTAAATACAAGAGATGGCGGGAGCCTCTCCTGCCATCTTTAAATACCATCTCGCATCTCAAAGACGGCCAGGGCCGTATCAGTTTTTCAAAGAAGGGTGACTCAAGAATGGGCCATCGTCAGTGATTTTTCTAGAAAAGTAAGTCGTATTCATTTCATTTTGACAGGGGGAGTGGCACTGAGCGCCCTCATAGATTTTTTGAAGTGATGTGAGAGAGTTCTTGCTTCCCCGTTACATTACGGTCTTGATTCTCGGTCTGCCTTGTTGCTACGATGGATTGAGCGCAATAACCATGCCCCACCGATTGTTGCGCAGAAGGACCCAAGTACGCCAAAGAAGGGTAGTCCCATCAGTGTGGGCCCCCCAACGACGGTCATGACGATGGAGGAGCCGACGATGAGTGCGGCGACAATGAGGCCGGCAGAGAGCCGGTTAACAGCGCCATCGAGTTGGTCACCGACATGCTTGAGGTGCATGACATCAATATGAATATCGAGCTTGCCGCGTCTGGCAGCGCGTATCAAGCGGGAGAGATCATGAGGTAGGCCGGCAATGAGCCCCAGCATCTCGCTGGTCGCGCGCCAACCCCGTTGAACAAGCGATGATGGGGTATAACGGGCCAACATCTCTTCGCGCAATAGTGGAAGTGCTTCCCCGGCCATATCAAAGTCCGGTTCAAGTTCACAGCCCATACCTTCAAGCGTGATGAATGCCTTGGTGAGGAGTGCCAGGTCGGGGGGCAAGACGAGCTTGTGCTCGCGCAAGTTGGCTACAATTTCTGAGAACATGGTGCCGAATCTGAGTTGCTTGAGCGGGACACCTTGGTACTGTTGGACGAAGGTCTGGATTGCCAGTATCAGACCATTCTCATCGGCTACTCCGTCGCTCGTCCAGTCAAGCAAGACATCAACGACACGGGTGGGGTCATGTTGTAATAGACCCAACAAGAGATGAATCAACTGATCGCGACGTTCTTCGGTGAGCCGCCCGACCATGCCGAAATCGATGAAGGCGATACGGTTGCCAGGTAAGTAGAACACGTTGCCAGGATGCGGGTCAGCGTGAAATAAGCCGTCCTTGATGATCATCTTGATTACAGCCCGTGCACCGCGGTGAGCGAGTATCTTGCGGTCAAGTCCTGCATGATCGACCGCATCAAGATCGCGACCGGGAATGCCGTCGATGTATTCTTGCACACATACCCGCTCCCCGGTCCACTGCCAATAGACACGAGGGATGACGATGACCGGGGGCGCGTCATCACCAGTAGATGGGTTGGGTGGGGAGTTTGAGTCAGAGTATCCCGCAAAGTTAGCTGCAATGCTCTCAGCGTTGCGGCATTCAGCAGCAAAATCGAGCTCATGACGGAGCGACTGAGCAAATTGTCGGATCACCTCCTGGGGACGGAAGTAGCGCAGCTCAGGATTCTCTGTTTCGGCCCATTCCGCTAATCTTGATAGCCAGCGCAGATCAGACTCAATGATTGGGACGATTCCGGGACGGCGCACCTTGACCACCACCTCAGTGCCGTCTTTAAGGCGTGCCCGGTATACCTGTGCGATGGATGCGGCTGCCAGAGGCTCTGGATCGAATGAGTCGAATACCTCATCGGGAGGGGCACCCAGATCTTCTGTCAATTGCTGAAGTATCGCGGAATAGGGAACAGCAGGAACGCTATCTTCTAGCTTACTGAATTCTGCTATCCACTCCGGTGCAAAGAGATCTACTCGTGTGGCAAGAATCTGACCGAGCTTGACGAAGGTCGGACCCAACTCTTCCAGTGCTCGTCTCACTCTGGAATGAGTCTCGAGCCGGGCCATCTCCTCTGCTTCATGCCAGTGTAATGCTCGGCCAGCGCGTTCTAGCGGGCCGGCGAGGCCCATCCTGCGCACCATATTGCCAAACCCGTGGCGGATCAGGATTGATGCGATCTCGTGCAGGCGGCCGAGATCGCGCGCCGCCATCAGAGCCTGCCAGAACATTAATTACTCTGGTGCTTTTCGCCTGGCTTGACTCGTTCTGCCAGGCCACCGAGTACCCCAGCGGCAACTTTACGTAACAGATCGGAGGTGGCATGGGTCAGCTTTACACCTGATTCAAGCTGGGCCTGGCCGGTCGACGTCATCTGCTGGGTGAAGGTTGTCAGGGTATCTTGTAACTGTGAGCCGACAGCGGTGCCGTTGAGCTTTGCATGTGTGACCAAGTCGTGAAGGGTATCCGCGACCAACCCCTTCGCGGTCGAGGCCGAGGACTGTAATGTCTCCAGGAACAAGGCCTCTAAGCTCTCTAGATCGGCGCGAGTGCGAGTGAGCTCCTCATTCGAAAATTTACGAGCTCGGCTGGTGGCCTCCTCAACGGCGAGTTTTGACGCCTCAGCAAGCTGCGCCAGGGCGGCATCCAGTCCGGAAATTGCATCTGTCAGTTGGATTTTTACTGTGTGCGATTGTGAGGATGTTTGTTGTAACCTCTGTTGTACCCCGTCACGTGCTCCCATCATCACCGCCGTTATAACACGGCGCAAAGATGCAAGATCATGGATCTCTGAGCTCAGAGCGGTGAGTGTTAGCCGCTGAACAGACTCCTGCACATTGTCGCCCTGTGCAACGGCATCGCGCACCTCGGACTCGAGATTAGCGTTATCGTTACCGCTGTCCATCGTGTTGCTGGTGTCGTTCTGCATGGTTAAGGGTCTCCTGTGGTGTTGAGGCAAGTGCCGTGTGGTTCATTTTCTGTCCTATCTGGTCAGGCGAGTAAGGCCTCCCATATAGGGGTGTAAGACGGCCGGAATAGAAATACTGCCATCCGCATTCTGGAAATTCTCAAGAATCGCTACCAGCGTGCGTCCGACTGCCAAGCCCGACCCATTCAGGGTATGCAATAGCTCGGGCTTCCCCTTTTCATTACGGAACCGTGATTGCATACGCCTCGCTTGAAATGCCTCGCAATTGCTACATGAAGAGATCTCACGGTAGGCATTCTGTGCGGGTAGCCAGACCTCGATATCGTAAGTCTTGGCAGCGGAGAATCCCATATCACCCGTACAGAGCGACATTACCCGGTAGGGTAGCTCCAGCTTCTGCAGAATCTTCTCAGCATGTCCGATAAGCTCCTCTAAAGCCGCATAAGACTTCTGCGGGTGGACGATCTGTACAAGCTCCACCTTGTCAAACTGGTGCTGCCTGATCATGCCGCGAGTGTCCCTGCCATAACTACCCGCCTCGGAACGGAAGCAGGGTGTGTGTGCAGTCAGTTTGATCGGCAGCGATTCCATCGGAACGATCTGATCGCGCACGGTATTGGTGAGCGGAACTTCGGCTGTTGGAATCAGGTAATAACTTCCTTGGTCTCCATGCGGCACAGCAAACAGATCTTCCTCAAACTTTGGCAACTGGCCGGTGCCGCGTAAGCTCTCCTCATTGACCAGATAGGGTACATACATTTCAGTATAGTCATGTTCTTGCGTATGTGTGTCCAACATGAACTGCGTCAGTGCGCGGTGCAGTCGTGCGAGCCCACCCTTCATGAGACTGAAACGTGCTCCGCTGAGTCTCGCTGCAGTCTCGAAGTCAAGGAGTCCGAGATCTTCGCCCGCGCTGACATGATCTTTCACTGTAAAATCAAATGTATAAGGTGTTCCCCAGCGACGGATCTCCTGATTGTCGTGCTCGCTCCTTCCCTCTGGTACGCTTTCATGGGGTAGGTTGGGGATATCGAATAGTAACTGTCGCAGTTGAGTTTGAACTCCCTCGAGGAGGGCCTCGGCCTGCTTCAGTCCATCGCCAAGGCTTGCCACCGAGGTCAGGATGGTGCTGACATCCTCACCCTTGCTCTTGGCGTTGCCGATCTCTTTGGAGGCTGAGTTGCGCTGTGCTTGCAATTCCTGGGTACGGGCTTGGATGACCTTGCGCTCGGTCTCCAGTGAATTGAACTCTTCTACGGGGAAGGCGTATCCACGTGCGGAGAGACGATTGGCGACATCCTCCAGATCGGTACGTAATAATTGAATATCTAGCATGCAATCTCCAAATCATGTGTGTTGTACCCACCGACTGATGGGGGGAGGGGGTTCTAGGTTTTTTTCTGAGACTGTTTATCTAACTCGTGTAGATGTGCTAATTTTTCTGATATTTTTCCTTCTAACCCACGTGTCGTTGGTTGGTAGAGCGCCAGCTCTGGAATCCCATCAGGGAGGTAGCTCTCTCCGGCAGCGTAGGCCTCTGGACTGTCGTGAGGGTATCGGTACTCGCGCCCGATGCCGAGCTCCTTCATCAGTTTGGTGGGCGCATTACGTAGATGCTCGGGTACCCGTCTCGACGTGTCGCTCTTGATAAAAGACAACGCTTTATTATAAGCCAGGTAGGCCGCATTACTCTTCGGTGCACAGGCCAGGTACAGCGTTGCCTGAGCAAGGGCTAGTTCGCCTTCCGGGCTGCCGAGCCGTTCATACGTCTCGCAAGCGTTCAGCGCTACCTGAAGTGCTCGCGGATCGGCTAATCCAACATCCTCCACTGCAGCGCGGATTAACCGGCGGCCAATATAAAGCGGATCAGTGCCTCCATCGAGCATGCGGCACATCCAGTAAAGTGCTGCATCTGGGTCGGAGCCACGTACTGATTTATGCAACGCTGAGATCTGGTCATGAAACTCATCCCCACCCTTATCAAAACGACGGACACTGCTGGAAAGAGCGTTGCCTAGATAGTCCCCATCAATCTCTAAGATCCCCTCTGTTTGCGCCGCAGTTCTTACCTGTTCTAACAGATTGAGCAAACGTCGAGCATCGCCGTCAGCGTATCCGATGAGTAGACCTCTTGCTGAATCAGTAAATTTAAGATCATGGGGGGAGTCCTTCATTGCCCGCTCGAGCAGAGTTGCGAGCTCATCTTTAGACAGTGCAGTGAGAATGTAGACCTGTGCACGTGAGAGCAATGCACTATTGACCTCAAATGAAGGGTTCTCGGTAGTGGCTCCGATTAAGGTGACCAACCCCTGTTCAACATACGGTAGGAATGCATCTTGCTGCGACTTATTGAATCGGTGTACTTCATCCACGAATAGGATGGTATGGCGTCCAGACTGTTGTAGCGCCATCTGTGCCCGCTCAATCGCATCGCGAATATCCTTAACCCCAGATAGCACGGCTGAGAGTGCAATGAACTCAGCTTCAAATGCCGTGGCCATGAGTCGGGCCAGGGTGGTCTTGCCAGTTCCTGGTGGGCCCCACAGGATCATCGAGTGAGGTTTGCCGGACTCGAATGTAAGTCGTAAGGGCTTGCCTACTCCGAGCAAATGAGATTGGCCGATGACATCATCCAGACTCTTGGGTCGTAGCCTCTCAGCGAGCGGCGCAGCGGGTTTGTGTCTTTCGAATAGATCAGTCACTGATCACGTCCGCGCCCTTGGGCGGAGTAAATTTGAATAGGTCAGTTGCCAGTCTCGGGTTTTTTTCTAACCCAGAAAAAACAAGCATCGTAGTCTGTCCGAAATTATCGCGTAACTCCATTGCCCTTAGTAGCCCTGTCGACGTAAATCCCAGTCGTACCAATTCAAATGTGCCCTCTTTATTCTTGGGCCGGGCTTCAAGCCATTCTAGCCCTCCCTGCGGGTCATTTTCACTAAGAGCGAAGTTAGACTCGATGGCACCATTGCCCGCAAGTAGTGCGGCCGGACTGCTACCGATGGCGAGATCGAGCTTACGCACAGTCACCTGGTTAAGATCGTAGTCGTAAAACCAGACTCTGACGCCATCGCCAATGATGAGCTGTTCATAAGGCTTTTCGTACGTCCATTTGAACTTTCCAGGACGCTCAAACTGCATTGTTCCGCTCGCTTTTTGCAGAACGCGCATATCTCGATCGATCAGGGTCTGTGAGAATGTTGCCCGAACGGTACGAGTCCCCTGGACGAAGGTCTTTAGACTGTCTATGGCAGCAGGATACGCTGCTGCAGGGGTCAGACAGAGTAGTAGGAAGAGGTAGTGGCGAGCAGGAGAGTTCATGGTGTTTCTCGATAGAGGTCTGCAAAGAATTTGGCTACGGTTCGTCGGAGCCAGCCACAATTGGGTCTTATAGAGCCATCAAATTGCAAGTTGCCCAATAGCGGGGAATTTCTGGTGCTATACATAAAGTCATGCCCGTTAATTTTACCGATTTATCTGGCTAATAGGAGAACGAAAGAGGGCCGGCTCCCATTCACACTTGTGAGCGTGAATGGGGATCGTATCGGTCCGGTATTTTGGGGTGAGGTTACCGGTACCTGTCCCAGTATTGTCGGTTAGTTTTTTAGGGGTGACCGGTCAATAAATAGATTGAAACTATATTGAAACTGGACGGTCAAAGAAAGTGTAGGGCCTGTCCTTTAAGTGATTGCGAC
>SESD01000346.1_pt1 | contig 28794 bp, 26 predicted proteins | sample 3171411 | NCBI WGS metagenome assembly SESD01 (sample SAMN06051880, study PRJNA518727) | freshwater metagenome | biome: subpolar coniferous forest; feature: holomictic lake; material: water; isolation source: holomictic Lake 442, 16.5 m depth | place: Canada: near Kenora, Ontario | collected...
GCAGCGACTCAATCGTCGGGCCCGTCGCGGTGGCCGTTAGTTTCTGTGCGTCAGTTTGGAATCAATTTCACCGCAAACGGGTTCAATAGGCACCCCGCATCGCTCACGAAGGACCCCGCATGGACAAGATCGAAATCACCGGCCTCCGCGTGATGACCGTCGTTGGCGTTCTGGCGCACGAACGCGAGGCCGCCCAGCCACTTGAGTTCGACATCATCCTCGAAGGCGACCTTCGCGACGCTGGCATCAGCGACGACCTTGCCGATACCGCTCACTACGGATTGGTCGCCCAGCGCGCCGCCGCTATCGCACGCGAATCGAAAGACGAACTGCTCGAGCGATTGGTACACCGCATCGCCGAAGACGCGCTCACTTTCGATCGCGTCGAAGCTGTCGATGTCATCGTGCGCAAACTGCGCCCCCCAATCCCCGAAGATCTGCAGCACACCGCCGTGCGCATTCGTCGCACTCGCGCCGACCTTCAGATTCCTGCACGCACCAGCCACCGCGCCATCGTCGCGTTGGGCACCAACCTTGGCGACCGCGTCGCCTACCTCAAGCTCGCCGTCGAAGAACTCGGCAATAGCTTGATCGGTCAGTCGCAGGTGTTTGAGACCGCCCCAGTCGGCGGTCCCGAGAACCAAGGCGCCTACCTCAACATGGTTGTGGCGATCGAAACATCGCTCGATCCATTCGCGATGTTGCGCCGCTGCCAGCGCATCGAGTCGCTTGCTTTGCGTCAGCGTGTGGTGCATTGGGGTCCACGCACACTCGATGTCGACCTGTTGTTCTTTGGCGACATCAGCATCTCCAGCCCCGAGCTCACCATCCCGCACCCGCGCTACGGCGAGCGGCGTTTTGTGCTCACCCCATTGGCCGAAGTCGCCCCCGAACTGTGCCCTGCGAATTGGCAAACAACGCTGCCCCCCGACGACATCACGCCGCTCGGTCCGCTGGCCGATCTGTACTGATCGATCGCTCGTGAGTCACATATCGTTAGTCGATGAGGCCGAGCTTCCGCTCGAGCGCTCGAACCTGATCGGGGTAATGCACGCGGCCGTATTCGGGCCGTTGGCGCAACACAATCTCCATCAGCTCCCAATGCTGCGGCGTGTCTTTCCATGGCAACGCGATGTACAACGGCAGATCCCAGCGACGCAACTGATCAAGATTGCTGTAGACCCGCTTCTGATACACGTAGCGGTCCTCCCAGGCCCAGTTGCTGGGGGCAAAACCAGTACCCGGATCGATGATGCAGCGATGACGCATCCCGAACCGATCGGCGTCGATGAGCCGTGCCTCAAAGAACTCGATCAGCGTGTCCACCGGATCGGCCTGAACGTGCTGCATCTCACGTGGGTTCGGGCCGCTCAAGAACGGCAACACAATCGGCACGTCGAACTCGGCGGCAACCTCCCACATCTCGTCGGTCTGCATGCCATCGGCAGCATTGAGCACTGTGGCGCCAGCCTCGATTGCTCGGCGCGCCACTTGCGGGCGCCACGTATCGACGCTCAGCGGAGTGCCCAGCGCAGCCAGAGCAGGCACCAAGAACTCAAGGCGCTTCCACTCGGTCTCCCAGCCCACCACGGTTGCCGCGTCGGTACTGCCCTGACCACCGAGGTCGATTCCGTCGGCGCCATCGGCCAACAGTTTGCGCGCCCGGGCGACTGCCTGGTCCACCCCCGAAACAATCGAGTCAGTGTTCAGCGAGTCGGGCGAGGCGTTAATCACAGCAAACAGTTCCACGTTCAGCGAGGTTATTGGTCGTGAGTCCATCTACCCTCAGCGACGTGAGTCCTGTGCGCACATTCGATGCATCGTCGTTCACCATGAGTGAGGCACTTGCGGCCAAAGGAGCACGCACTATCAGCGTGTGTCTCCCCTGCAAGAACGAGGCTGGCACCATTGGCGAACTGGTGCGCATGTTGCGCACGACACTGGTCGATACCCACGGCTTGGTCGACGAACTCATCGTGCTCGACGACAACTCAACCGACGACACGGCTGCCCTCGCGGCCGCCAATGGCGCAACCGTTGTGTCGGTGAATACGGTCAACGATGTCTACGGCGAAGGGCGCGGCAAGGGCAACGCCCTGTGGGCCACTGTGGCCGCAAGTACCGGAGACTTCATCTTGTGGTGCGATGGCGACGTCACCAGCGTCGAGCCAAGCTGGGTGCTTCGTTTGCTCATGCCGTTGCTCACTACCACCGACGTAGCGCTCGTGAAGGCCAGCTATCACCGCCCCACCGATCTCGGCGGCGGCGGCCGCACCACCGAGCTTGTGGCCCGCCCACTGCTCAGCCTGTTCCTGCCCGAGCTCACCGGCTTACATCAGCCGCTCAGCGGCGAGTTCGCCGGACGCCGCACTGCCATCGAACAGATTCCGTTCGTGCAGGGCTGGGGTGTAGAGATCGCAATGCTGGCCGATGTGGCCGAGCGCTTTGGCGCTGCGGCAATTGCCCAAGTCGACGTTGGCGAACGCCACCATCGACACCAAACGCTCGATCGTCTCGGCGTGCAGGCCGCTGAAGTGATGGCCACGTTGCTCACCCGCGTTGGCGCCAACAAAGCCTTCGCCCACGAACACCTCGCTCTGCTGCGCCCCAACGGTGTGAGCGAAGCGTTGAACCTCGACGAGCGCCCACCGATGCGCTCTGTTCGCTAACCCTTCGCTACAGGGCGCGCAGCATCTGCAGCGATTCTTCGAGCAGCGCGAGATGTTCATCTACCGTCGCGCACGGCCGATCGGTTGCCCCCAGCATCTTCGATGACATCGTGCTCACCGACAGGTGGGTGCCTCCAACAGAATTCCATCCGGCGGCTTCGGCTGCGCACTTCAGGGCGCCTCGCCCAGTGTGAATCTGCGCCCCAACCGGATACGTGACCGAGTCACGCCCGCGCTCAACGAGCATTGCCCGCAAACGGTCGAGTGCACCCTCGATACGGCCGCCTGCCGCACCGAAGTAAAACCCGTCGCCCACTGCCGCTGCGCGAGCCATCGCTGCGTCGGATCCGCCACCGAACCAGATGGGAATCTGCCGCTGCGGCACCGGCAATAAGCCGGCGCGATCTACGCGGTGGTAACGGCCCGTGTAGTCGATTACCGGAGCGCCCCACAGCAAACGCAACAACTCGATCTGCTCGTCGAACCGCCTCGCGCGGTTGCGGTACTCGGTGCCCAAAGATTCGTACTCAACGTGGTTCCAACCAGTGCCGACACCGAGCACGAATCGACCATCGGAGAGCAGATCGATCTCGATGGCCTGCTTAGCGACCAAGGCAGTCTGGCGCTGAGGCAAGATGAGCACGCCGGTCATCAACTCAACATTCTTTGTGACGCCAGCGAGATACCCAAACAGCACCATCGGTTCGCGAAACGGATCGGTCTCTGTGTACGGACCCCACAGCGGAGCTTCGCGATCGGCATGCACAGCGCCAAGCACGTGGTCGTACGCAATGATGCGGTCGTAGCCCATCTGCTCGACAGCTTGGGCCCAGTCCCGAACTGCGCCCGTGTCGTTACCGATCTCCGTTGTAGGAAGCACTGCACCAAATTCCATTCGTCTGTGCTAGCAGATGTCGTGGCCGCCATGCGCCAAGATGTAGTCATGTCTGATTCCTCGCTGATCACCACCTCGCAACAAGTCCGCAGCGGCGAACGCTCTGCCGTAGCCCTAGTGGCCGAGGCGCTTGCCGCGATCGATGCGCAAAACCCGCGCGTCAACGCCTTCATCGCCGTTCAGGGCGAACGGGCTCTCGCCGACGCAGCAGCGCTCGACAATCTCATCGCGAACGGTGGTGTTGCGGGGCCGTTGGCCGGCGTACCGCTTGGCGTGAAGGACACCGAAGACACCGTTGGCTATCCCACCACGTTCGGCTCGCGCCTCTGGCGTGATGCTCCAATCGCAACAGGTGACTCCGTGCTTGTGCGCCGCCTCAAGGCCGCTGGCTGCATTGTGGTCGGCAAGACCAACACGCCCGAGCTCGCAGCCAAGGGCGTTACCGACAACCCATTATTTGGCGCCACGCGTAACCCGTTCAATCTCGACCTCACATCGGGTGGATCCTCGGGCGGTTCGGCCGTTGCCGTGGCCACCGGCATGGTGCCCGTCGCTACTGGTTCAGACGGCGGCGGATCAATTCGCATTCCGGCTGCCGCCTGTGGCCTGCCTGGTTTCAAGCCTTCGCTCGGCCGTGTGCCCGACGGCGGCCCGCAGCCGGTCGATTGGCTTGACCTCACGTGTCGTGGCGTACTCACGCGCACGGTTGATGAGTTGATCGCGGTGCTCGATGTCATCGTCGGCGCCGAGCCAACCGACCTGCGCTCGTTGCCAACACCCGCTACGCCGTGGACTCGCGCCGTTGGCGAACGCGCCATGCCAACTCGCGTGGCCTGGAGCCCAACGCTGGGTTACGCCGATGTCGACCCCGCAGTGATCGCGGCCTGCGAGGTCACCGTGCAGCAACTAGCGAGCGACGGAATCGAGATCGTCGAACTACCAACTGTGTTCGACATCGATCCCGTGATGGACTGGATCACGCTCGTTGCTAGCTATCTCAAGCGTTCGGTTGGCAACCACGATCGCAGCGAAATGGATCCGATGGTTGCGAGTTATGTGGGTATGGCCGATGGCATCACGGCCCAGCAGATGGTGCTCGCCGAGGATGCCTGTCACTACCTCAACCTTCGCCTTGTCGAACTGTTCTCGACATGCGATCTACTGCTCACGCCAACGCTTGCCTGCGACCCAGTGAACGTGAACGGCAGCGATGTCAACTTCGTACGCGCCACCTATCCGTTCAACCTCACCCGCTCACCCGCTGGCACGATGCCCGTTGGCAAGAGCCCGGCCGGTATACCTGTGGGGCTGCAAATCATCGGCCCACAGCACGACGATGTCGGCGTGTTGCAGTTGATGCGCCATCTCGAATCGCGTCGCTAACGCAGCTGCTCAGACCGCTGGCACCTGCTGGGTGATGCAGTGAATACCGCCGCCGCCATAGGCCAAGATGGGCCCGACGTCGAGACCGATGACATCGCGCCCCGGATACTGCTCGCCGATGATCGCCAGCATGTCGGCATCGGCTGGATGGTTGGCAGTGGGTACGAGCACGAAACCGTTTCCGACGTAGTAGTTGCCATAGGGCACGGCACACCGGAAGCCACCGATCTCAACGAACGGCAGCACAGGAATCTCGACAACCTGCAACAGGCGACCTGCCGCATCGTGTGAGCCACGCGCCCAACGCGCGTTCACATTGAGACGAAGCCAATCGGCTTCGGCCGGATCATCGCAGCCCTGCATCACCAGCAGACCTGGGCGAGCGAACACAGCAACGTTGTCAACGTGACCATCGGTGTCATCGTCGTCGGCCAATCCATAGGGCAACCACACCACAGTGGACACGCCGAGCTCGGCGCAAATGCGCGTCTCGATCTCGAACTTGGTGAGATCTGGATTGCGGTTTGGATGCATCAGGCACTGGGTCGTGGTGACCAGCGTGCCCTCGCCATCTACCGTGAGCGACCCACCTTCGAACACCATCGGCACGCGTCGGCTCGGATGGCCAGCATGCTCGGCCCATCGCGTAGCTACCTGAGCATCGAGATCGAAGGGTGAGAACTTCGTGCCCCATCCGTTGAAGTCCCATGCGGTAGCGGTGCGTGCGCCAGCTCCATCGGTCACATAGATCGGGCCACTATCGCGGAACCACGAATCGTTGATCGGTAGCTCGACGATGTCGACCTGGCCACCGCACAGTTCGGCGGCCCGCGTTGCCGAAGGACCCGGGTTCACAATCATGGAGACGGGTTCGTACTGCACGATTGCTCGCGCCACTTGAGCGTGAGCGTCTTCGGCCTGACTCATCAAATCGCCATAGACCGAGCCGCGAGTAGGCCAGCACAACACCGTACGTTCGTGCGCGCTGAACTCGGCCGGCATGCGCATTGTCATCGCTCACCGACATTTCCATCGAGCGTGAGCAACGACGAATACAGCTCTGGGCGCCGATCACGAAAGAGCCCCCACGCATGACGCATTGAGCGGATTGCCGCGAGGTCGAAGGTGGCCATGATGACTCGCTCATCGTCGCGCCCAGCCTCAGCCACCTTGGCTCCAGTCGCATCTGCAATGAACGACGAGCCATAGAACGTGATCTCGCGATGCCCATCGCGACCGACCTCGCGACCGATGCGGTTCGCCGCGACCAACGGAGTGATGTTGGCACCAGCGTGGCCCTGCATCACCCGCTGCCAATGACCGCTGGAGTCCCACTGAGGATCGAGCGGTTCGCTGCCAATAGCAGTTGGGTACAACAAGATCTCGGCGCCTTGCAACGCCATCGAGCGCGCAGCCTCGGGGAACCATTGGTCCCAACAGATGCCCACGCCCACGGCCCCGTACTTGGTCGCAAACACTTTGAATCCGGTATCGCCGGGATTGAAGTAGTACTTCTCGGTATAGCCAACACCATCAGGAATGTGGCTCTTGCGATAGATGCCAAGCTGCGACCCGTCGGCGTCGATCATCACCACGGTGTTGAACGTGGCGTTGTTGGCCTGCTCGTAGATACTCACGGGCAACACCACATTGAGTTCGGCCGCAAGGCGCTGAAAGTGAGCAACCGTGGGATGACCCTGCAACGGCACCGCGCGAGCGAAGTGCTCGGGCAGCATGTCGATGCAGAAATACGGACCCTCAAACAGTTCAGGAATCACGATGATTTGGGCGCCACCTGATGCGGCTTCTCGCACCAATCGTTCGGCGGTGGCGATGTTGTGGGCAACAGAATCAGACATGGCCATCTGGATGGCCGCGACGGTGATGTTCATCGCCTCAATCTAGTAGCGCCCAATTCGCGGGCTGCCACAAGACGATCGAGCTGCTCGACATAAAACGCTCTCGCCGCAACGTCGGGTTCGTGGATCGATTCGATGGGCACGAGTGATGGCAGATCGTCAACAGCGATTCGGCCAAGTTGGTGCAGCGCGAGTAGCGCAGCGCCGCGCGCATTGGTAGCGCGCGGTTCATGCACCCGACGCACAACGCGCCCGCTTGCGTCGGCCATTATCTGCGCCCACAACGCCGATGCAGCGGCGCCTCCGCCAAACGTGACCTCATCAAAGTGCGACCCAACAAAGTGTTCGACAGCGAGCAACAACGTGGCCATGTTCAGCGCCACTCCTTCGAGCACTGCACGCGCCATCTGGGCCGATGTCGTTCCCAATGACAGGCCGACGAATCCGGCACGCGCACCCGCATCGGGAGCCGGCGCCATTGCCCCCACAAGCCACGGCAAAAACATCGTGCCCTCGGACCCGTGCGTGGCCTGGGCTGCCGCAGCGAGCAGTTCGGTTGGCGACATACCGAGCAGTGCGCCAACGTGTTCAAGCGCCTTGCCTCCTGCGCCGTTCTCGGCCAACACCACGTATTGCGAATCAAGCGGACTGGGCGCGGTCATGAGTGCACGCATGTGATCGGCGCGACTCGACGTGACATGGGAAACGGCAACTGCTGTCGTTCCGATCACCACACCGCAACGCTCGGGTCTTGTGGCGCCAGTGCCAACTGCTGAAGTGGTCGAATCGATCGAACCGCTCAACACCACGACATCGGAGCGCAGACCGAGTTCGTCGGCAACAGAGCGACGCACCACGCCTACAACAGCGCCCATCGGCACCAGCGCTGGCAGCTTGTGCGGATCAACACCGGCGCGCTCGATGAGGTCAGTGTCGTAGTGCACGGCGCCGTGCGCCCGGTTGTCAATCAAGAGCAACGGGAACGCCGTGTTCTGATTCGCCGTCACGACGCCGACAAGCCGAGCCGTGATTGCATCAACTGGCTCGACAAATGCAGCAGCACGTTCGTACGCCTGCGGGTACTCGTGATGCAGCAACACGATGTGGGCCAGATCGTCGGAGCCGAACGGAGCTAACCCGTGACGCTCGAGCCACACCATGATGTTCTCGCGATGCCGCAGGTGACGCGTGCGCTCGGCCGCACGACCATCCATCCACATGATGACGGGCCCCACTGGAAGACCATCAGCCGCCACAGGCACCACCGACATGTACTGGCTCGTGCACACAATCGTGCCGACGTTCGCCGCCTCGTTGGTCAGCCCGAGTACCTCGCGTGTTGCCTCAACTATGAGACGCCACCATTCGTGAGCATCTTGCTCGACGCCGCCATCGTGAACGAAGTACGTGGTGATCGCGCGCGACGCAATCCCGAGAACCACGCCGTCGTCGCGAACCACGGCGACCTTGAGCCCAGTGGTACCGAGGTCTATGGAAAGAACGTGGGGCACGGCGTACAGCCTGCCCTACAGCGTCACCGCGTTGGTGGAACGGCGCGGTCGCTGACCCAGTTGCCGTGGAAGCCGTATGGCACTCGCTGCGGGAGCAGCACCCGTGCCACCGCTGGACGGCTGAAATCTTGAGCATCGAGCACGATCAACTCAGCAGTGTCTGCAGCAACGTCGTGAACAAAGGTGATCAGCCAGCCATCGTCTTCGGCGGTAGCCCCTTCGCGCCCCACGAACACGGGCTCGCCCGCACCGCGACCAACGCCATGGTCGAACTCCCACCGCTCGCCGGTGACCATGTCGTGCTTCAGTGTCTTCCACTCTGGATCACTGGGCGACGGTGAAGCGCAGTAGCCAAAGCGATACGGCTTACCGGTGAGTCGACCGCGGTGCCGCGGAAACTCTTGTGGCGTGTCGTCGATGACCGTGACACTGGATGTGCGGTGCGCCACGTTGAGCTCCCAGCGTTCGAAGCGAGCCATGTTGTCGCCGAACGGACCGAGCAGATCGGCAGCGAACATCTTTGAGTAGACGCACAAATCGATGACCACATTGCCTTCGGGAGTGTCGTACGCGTTCATGGGGTGGAACGAATAGCACTCGGGCACATCGATCCAGACGATGTCAGCGGCGTCACCTTCACGTGGCAACAATCCAACGCGAGAACCGGTACCTGGCTGCCACCTAAACGGGAACCGGCCGGCAAAGGCGAGATCGAAATCGAGACGGACCGGAAAGTCGTAGACAACCGCATATCGCTGCGTCAGCGACATGTCGTGCAGCATCGTTGTCTGCTCGAGCGGTATGTCTACGGCCCGGCGCACCTTGCCATCAGGAGCAACAACCACGTACTGCACATGGTCCATCCACTCGGGCAATGCGTAGACCATGGCATGCATCTCGCCCGTGTCGGCATCGATCTTGGGATGCGCCGTGAATGCTCCGGGCAAGGTACCGAAGAAGTCATTGCGCGCGGCAGTCTCGAGTTCGTAGGTGAGCTCAACCGGACACCCACCTGCTTCGACCATGGCGAATGTGGTGCCGGCGAATCCACCAACGTTGGTGTTCGGACCGACGTCACTGTTGTTCCAGTTGCGACCCCCAATGTCGGGTTGGCCGCGATGCTGGCTCAAACGAGTGCTGCCGACATAGCGATTGCGGTACCACTCGGCATTGCCGTCACGGAGCCGCACACCGTGAACCATGCCGTCTCCGATGAACCAGTGATGGGCCTCGGGGTCTACTGCAGTGAGCGGGTTCGGCCCATTGCGCAGATAGCGGCCGTTGAGTTCGGCGGGCAGTTGACCAATGATTGGCAGGTCAACCGCAGTGATCTCGTCGGCCACAGGTGCGTAATTGCCCGACAGGTAGAGGCTTTCGGTCATGGCCAAAGAATAACGACAACTCGTCGCCGCCACCACTGATTGAGACGACCTCTCGTTTCGTCGTGAGCGCGCTCAGAAAATCAGCCCGCGACGATTTCCTCAATGCGAGCGAGCGTCTTGATCATCGCTTCGCGAGTGGACTTGCGAAGGCGGCGCACGAGCACCCGAGCGCCGCGCTCTTGGCTAATGTCCCAGCTCTCGCGAACCAGGGTTCCGCCATCAACGGGCTCGAGTTCGTAGCGCCAGATGCGACCACCGCCGAACGACGAAATCACCTTGTTCGGTGAGCGTGATTGCCAAGCAATGCGCCGATCGGTGACGAACTCGATGATGGTGCTCTCCATCGAATAGGCCACGCCAAACTTCATGTTCACTCGAAAGCGTGATCCCAAGGCCATGCGCTCGGAGCCCGCCGTGCGCTCGCCCACGGTGCCAGAGCCATCGATGTCACGATGACGTGATGGATCGGCGAGCAGATCGAAAATCGCTGCTGGTGGGGCCGGGATAAAACGCTCAACCGTTTCGACATTCTTCGTTGAAGTCATGCGGCACCTTAGCGAACACCCGCCCCACTCCCGAACGGGTTACAACGTGTCGAGGCGATCGCCAACGGTGTCGGTAGCAGCGCTTGTGGTCAAGGTTCGCGGACCAAGCAGCTTGGCCATCAAGTGCTCGCCGGCGGTAGTGGGCGAATAACGCGGCGGGTTGTCGGGCGTAGTGCACGTTGTAAGACACTCGATCTTGGCGTCGTAGTTTCCGTCGAGGAAGAACGCGACCGATCGCCGCAGGGCAGCGCCAGAATCATCGGCGGGTGGCGGCACCACTCGATGCAGCGTGGATCTCCAGCGATCATTTGTCCATTGCGCGGTGAGGTCACCGAGGTTCACCAACAGCGCGCCCGCTACCGGCACGACATCGTGCCACTGTCGATCGGCACCGACAATTTGCAGGCCTGGCACAGGGTCGGCGTACAGCACGGTGACGATGCCGTAGTCAGTGTGCGCGCCCATTCGCATTTGCTCGGAAGCGGGGAGCGCATCGCCGGGCCGGCGCTCGTAATGATTCACGCGCATGGTGGCTGTCGATCGATCAACGAATGGCGACAGCCATCCGGACTCGAGACCAAGCGCGGCGGCAAAGATTTCGGTCAACTGCAACGCCACTCGGTTGGCCTGCTCGAAATATGCGTTCAGAGCCGGCCGCAAGCGAGCCGGGGCACCTGGCCAAACGTTGTCAGCAAAAAATGCGTACGGGTCCTTGGCGTAAAACGGGTCAGAGCGATCGACGGCGTCGGGCCCAATGTTGAACGCCTCGAACAGATCGGGTCGGGCCGACGGCACACCAAGGCTGTAGGCCAACGCCTCGGTTCCCATCGCCGCGTAGCCCCGATTGACTCCCGGATGTGACGGCACGGCAGCAAGCTTTTCGACCAGCGGAAGCGAGAAGAACTCGTCGGCCGCATCGAGCATCGCATCGATGACATCGGGCTCGATGCCGTGGCCGACAACCTGCATGAATCCCACAGAACGGCACGCCTGATCCACTGCCTCAGCGACCTCAGCACCGTGACCATCAAACCAGCGCTGCAGATCGATGACTGGCACATGCATAGTCCCGACGATAGCGACGCCGACCGTTGTAGCGTCTGGAGATGCGCCTCTGGCCAAAACACTGGCACCCCGAAACGTGGGTGTGCTCTATTCGCGGCCACGCAACTCCGGCGGCAGATGCCGCTTCCGTAGGCCCGAACGACTCCCAATTGGGCGCCACCCTCAGCGACGGTCGCCGTCTCGCCCGCTGTCTCCGGTGCGACACGTGGATCGAGCATGCCCCACCCGACCCAGCCACAGCGCGCTGGGCCGCTCTGCCGGCACTCGATGAGATCGCCAAGCCTCGACGCGGTAAGCCGCTCCACGAAGCCATCGTGATGAAGCTCATTGCGATCAACAAAGGAACACATGCGCTCGTGTTCTCGCTGCTATCGGTTGCGCTGATTCTGCTCGAGACGAATCTCCATCGCGTTCACCAATGGGCTGATCGAATGGTCACATTGCTCTCAGGCCCACTCAACGACACTGGCCAACAAGCGAGTCGCGGTTGGTTGGCACGCCAGGCGCAGCATCTATTCGACCTGCAACCCGGCACGCTGCGCTTGCTGTTACTGCTTGCGGTGGTCTACGCGGTCATTGAATGGACCGAAGCCATCGGACTGTGGCGCGAACGCCGATGGGCCGAATACCTCACTGTGGTTGCCACCACTGGCTTCCTACCGCTCGAAATCCACGAGCTCTCGAACCGCATCACTGTCTTTCGGGTGGGCGCGCTCGTCGTCAACATTGCGTTGATCATCTGGCTCGTTCGTACCAAGCGACTGTTTGGTCTACGCGGTGGAGTGGAATCAATTGAGGCCGAATCGTCTATTGACTGGGACGTAGTTCTCGCCGCACCCAATCCGGCGCGGCCACGCCCATAGGGCTCTGATTTTAGGAAACCAGGTGAGAGTCGTCTGACTCGGTGGGGCCCCCGATGGCCAGCAATTCGTTGAACATATCGAACAACGTGTCGATCCTGCGATTGTCGACAACCGCCGCCGCCGCCGCCGCGACAACCGGAGCTGCAACAACCGGAGCTGCGACTACCGGCTCAGCAACCGGTACGACAACGGGCTGGACAACGACGGGTTGCACAACCTTTGGAGTGGGCGGCGGAAACGCCGCAGCCACCGTTGCTGGTTTGGGCGCAGCGAAATCGCTCGCAGCCGGAACCACCTCAGGCGCCGCCACGGTTACGTCGACCCGCGCATACACCGCCAACGGAATCAGCCCACCCATCTCAATGCCGGTATTCGCTGCACCAAAAAAGACGCTCTGAAACGGATCAGTAGCTTCGCTCTCCGGCGTCGGCAACTGAGGCACCCGAGCTGGTCGGCCGTTAGCGGCAAGAAGGCGCAATCCGCACTGCGTCTCGATCCACCGGCCAAGATCGATGCTGGCGTCGTATGCCCGAGTGAGTCGCTTTTGATCGACGGCAAACACAGACACAACATCGATGATCGCTCGATCAGGCGACGACGCCTGATCGCTGTTTCCAATGGCCTCGGTGAGCGCGTTGATGCTGGCGCGGAGGCCACGAACCACCGACATCTTCCGCTGCGGCGAACCGCCGCCCGCAGAGTCGTGACGAAAGGTGAGCACGCTGATGAGAGAGTCGTCGTCGCTGACGGTTTCGACAGCCGCAGCCGCTGGCGCCACCACCGCAGGCTCGGGCGTCGTAGCCGCAAGAGCAGCGGCAGCCACTGTCGCAGCGGGCGTCGCAGAACGCGCAACGAACGGCGCCGTGAGTTCATCGCCAATAGGTAGTGAGTAGGTCTCGGCCGCTGCCTTGGCGCGGTGCAGCAGCCAACGAACAGGGCGACGCTTGCGGAGCAAGTAGATCAGCACGACGACCGCGAAGGGAATGCCGATGGCGAGCCACGGGAACGATGAGCGCGTGGGGATGCTGGCCGGATCGACAGTGGGGTCAACCGCAGGTGGTGGAGCCGATGAGTTTGAGTCGTTGATGCTCGACACAAACACGCCAACGGCATAGCCAATGATGATGGCTGAAACGCTGGCGATCACGAGCGCGAGGCTGCGGCGCAACCATCGCCAGAACCTCGTGGCTCTACCCAGAACGGGGACGTTCATGACAACCCACCCGGCGCACACGGGCACGGTCGAGTGGCGCGGCAGAGCGACAAAGGTGTCGTCATCTGCGCAGTCCACATAAAACGTGTCATCAGCGTGTCTTCGGTCTGTTGGGGGGTGGGAGCGATCGATTTGTCATCGTCGTTTGGCGCTCAAACCTGCCGTTGAAAAGGGCAACTCGGGCAGGCGCAAGACGGCCAAGAACGACGATGACCCGGCGATCATACACACGACTTATTCACCACTGGTAGGGATCTTGACCAACTCTAAACAAAGCTCTACCTGCGGTTATGTACACAATTCCGACGCCTCCGTGACACAGCAACTCAACCACGCAGCGTTGCTGACAGCGCACCCCACAGACGCTTGAGTTGACCTCATCACCTATGATCTCGCCTGAGCCGCAGGTCAACCGATTGGTCGTCATCTCTCCGGCTCCTGAGCCGTACGAGGACCTGCACGATGAACGACAATCAACGCCTCGCCGATGCCCTCGATCACAGCGAGATTCGCCGATTGCAAGACGCCTACGCCGACACCGTGTCACGTCGCCAGTGGAGCGAGTTGACCGACTTGTTCCTGCCAACCGTGGTGCTCGAACTTGATCTACGCGACTCGATAATGCGGCTTGAGGGACCCGACGAAATCGGCGAGTTCATCGGGCGCTCGGTAGCCCAATTCGAGTTTTTTCAATTCGGTATTCTCGGCACCCGCGTGCACCTGCGCAGCAATGGTGACCCCGATGCTGCATCGGCACGCATGTACATGACCGAGCTACGACAGACTCCGGCCGGGCACTGGTCGCAGATCTACGGCGTGTACCACGACAAATTTGTGCGCCTCGAAAACCAATGGTGGTTTGCCCACCGCACCTATCACTCGCTCGCCCGCAATAATCAGCCAGCCACTGTGTTTGAGTTTCCGCATCATCTGCGCCTCGAAGATCTCTGAGCTCTAATCTCGTTACGACGCTGGCAACGGCTGCGTCAGATCCACCCGCGGTAGCTCAACAAACGTGCGACCAGGTGTGAGGCCCACCACTGAGCCGTCGTCGGCGGTGAGCACGAACGGCAACAAACGATCAGTACGTGTCCACGTTGCGTGTACATAGTTGCCACCGGTAAACACGTACGCCTCGCCGGTGCCGATGGTCTGCGCATCGGGGCTGTCGGAGATGCCAGGCAGGTAGTTCATCGCGAGCACCACCACGTTGTTGGTCGTGACCTGACCCCCCGCCGCGTCGAGGTGATTCTTGCCGCCCATCTGGCGGAAATACAGCCGCTTGGCGGCGTTCCATTTCCAGTTCACGTTGATTGAGTCGAGCTTCACGTCGACGCCGGCGCTTGGTGAACCTGCAACAGCATCACCATCGCGTCGGTACGAGAACTGTTGCACCGGAGGCTGCGAACCGGCCGGCGCCTTCTTCCAAAGCGCGCTGGTACGCGAGTACAAGTTGTGCGGCACGGGCTTGTCGGTGGTGCGGAAGTACACCCCAACACGAAGCTGGCTGAGGTTCACAAGGTCGCTCGCATCGACCGCTGCGGTCACCGTCTTGTTGCCACCACTCCACGCGAACAGCGGACGGTTGTACGAACCAAACAGGTTGATGTCTTGAATGCGCCCCGAACGGATCGGCCCAACAGGATCGCTATCGCGGCTTTGGAAGACCATCGCAAACCGCGTGATGCGCGCGTTCACTATCTCTTCGAACACGATGTCTGCGGCGTTGAATCCGGTTTGCGGACGCGCCCCGCTGGCGTTGTCGATCTTGACCACAAGTGCTGGCCGCGCCGCGATGACAGGGTCGGCAACAGGGATACCCGTCAGCGGATACACGGGCGGGCCGGGGTCGGTAGTGGTGGTGGGAGCCACCGTTGTTGGCGCAATCGTTTCGGACGGCACGGTTGACGTCGGGACCAATGCGATTGTCACCGGAGCCGACCCAACCGTTGCGCTGCCCGATGAGCTGCTGCAACTGGTGCCGGCAAGAAGCAACCCGAGCAACACTGCCGACGAGGCGACACGACGGACCGGTAACGCGAACATGGGTGAGTGCATATGAATCCAAGCTTCGAGAAGGGGAAGGCTCAACAACGATCAAGCCCAGAAGAAGAACCGCCATTCTGTCAAAAATGGAAGGGCCACGTTGGTCGTTCAGCCATGACACGAATCTCAGGCCTCGGCTGCAGTATGCGCACCGCGAAACGGGGCTACTTGTCGATGAAGACGTGCAACGATCCGGTGTAGTTCGCGACCCAGACTTGGCGTGTTGGCGCATCGTAGGTAACCCCAACCGGGTGCACCCCAGACTGTTCGGTCTGCAAGATTTTCATATCGGCCGTGCGCACCTTGCTGACCGTTCCGTCCTGGTAGTTCACCACGTACAAGCTCTCGCCGTCGTCGGACATCGCCATCGTTCGAGGCTCGGTTCCTGTTGCGGCGGTGCCCACCTCGCGGCCAGCGCGGAGATCGATCTTGCGTACCGAGTTTTGATGATTGTTCGAGACGTAGAGGAATTGGTCATCGGGCGACAACAACAGGTGACGAGGGGTCGATCCTGCATCGCCTACCGCGCCGGCGACCGCTCGCTTGCCGAGGTCGACCTTGACGATCTTGCTCTCGCCCATCACAGAGACATAGGCGTAACGCGAGTCCTTAGTGATGGCGATGCCGCGGGGATGGCTGCCGATGTTGACGCGCGTGATCGGCGTATCTGTGGCCGTATCGATGATGGAGAGGTCGAAGCCGCACCAGTTCGAGACGAGCAACAGCGCGCCGTCGGGCGTGATGGCCATGAACTTCGGCACGGCTCCGGTGGGAATGACCTTGTCAATGCTGAACGTCTTGGTGTTGATCTTGTACACGTAGCTGTCGTCCCAATGACCGCGACCACAGCTGTCGTCGGCCACCGGTTTGAACCCCGGCCCATACATCTTGTAGTTCGACACGTAGACCGACGATCCATCGCGGGTGAATACCGCCTCCACCGGGGCACCTTGCGCTTTGACCCCGCCAGCTACGCCGAACGCAGCGAGGTCGACGTCGTCGGCGATCTTGGCAACCAACGCTCCGGCACGATCGAACACCATCATGTTGTGGCGATACATCATGTTCTGCGCGAAGAAGAGCCCGCTGCCGGATGCCACGATGCTCTTCGGTTGCAGGTCGGCATTGCTCACTACGAACGCACTGACGAGTTGACGCTGCGCGCTGGTCTTGCCGTCGTTTGTCGCCAACGCAGTAGCGGTAATCGCGGGCACCACGGTGGTCGGCGCTGACGCCGTTGAGGTTGACGTGGATGCCGAGGGACTTAGCTGAGCGGCCGTTGTGTCGACGGTCGCCGCGTTGTCGTGAGTGGACGGACGCACCGCAAGCGCGAGAGCTACAGCGAGCAAACCAACAAGTGCAATGAGCCCAAGCGACCCAAGCAAGCGAGCGTGAGTTCTCACCCAGCCGCGTCGGCCCGCTCCCGTTGTCATGCGCCGAATGTACCTGCACCTGATCGGCGCAACCGACAACGTCAGCGTCGGTCGCTCGTAAACCTGATCCGAAACGCGAAACAGCGGGCTGGGACAAGCCCAACCCGCTGTTTTCTCAGAACACGTCAAGTTCCGGTCCGATACGGACCGGAGCAAATCAGATAACGCGAACCTTCTGGGCTTCTTCGCCCTTCTTACCTGGGGCAACTTCGAATTCGACAGTGTCGCCTTCGCTGAGCGACTTGTAGCCGCTGCCTTCGATATTGGAGAAGTGCACGAATACGTCCGCGCCGCCTTCTCGAGAGATGAAGCCGAAACCTTTTTCGGCGTTGAAAAACTTGACTGTGCCTGTGGCCATTACTATTCCTTATATACAAATTCGAGCCGCCCTCGGCGACTGCGAGCAACACTACCCCACCACGAGGGGTGTTGCACTCCATCGGCCAAATCCAACCTCCTCGCCGAAATATTTCTTACGTGCCGAAATCTGGCCGATACGGTGCTGTGATGCGTTGTCGCCCTTCCGAACTCCATCGATTCCAGTGAGTCGTCTCGACGACATTGGCGCCGCCGACGGTTGGCGTTGCTGGCTCTGCGACGAGCCGGTCGATCCCGAAATGTCGGTGAACGACTCGCGCGGGCCCAGCATCGACAGCATTCTGACGAAGGCGAAGAGCAAATCGAGTGGCGCAGATCCACATGCGGGCCGGCTCGCGCATCGCGGTTGCAACACAAAAAAGGGCGCTATTGCGCCAGTGATTCCGTGGCCGAGCACCCTGTTTGTTTTCGATCCGGCACCAATTTTGGCGAGCATCGAACGACTGCAACGCAAAGGCGGGCGCGTCGTGATGGGTCGTTGCCCCACACTGGTCGACGCCAACGAAGCGGCAGCATGGTTACTCGATCGGCTGTCTCGACTGCGTCCCGAACTCGAAGCAACGGCCCAAGTCGAGCCCGGCGGCGGCCAATTCATGTTGGTGCTGTGTAGCTAGCTCGAACGGTGGCTCAACACGCAATGCGCCGTACATTGTCTCAATGCGTTTTCCCCTGAGTGCTCTTGCCCTGTCGTGCGTTGTCCTTGCCGGATGTAGCTCGAGCAGTGGATCCTCCACCGCCGCTTCGACCGACTCGCAGGCCGTGTCGTCATCGGCCCCGGCTCCGGTCGCAACGGATCCAGCCGCAACCGATGCTCCAACGTCGACAACGATCGACCCGACCATCGCCCGCCCCTTCGACGTGTTCGTACCAACCGCCTATGACGGCACAACAGCGGTTCCATTAGTTCTGCTGCTGCACGGCTACGGCGCATCGGGCGCAATCCAAGAGGCCTACTTTCAGGTTCAGCCAATTGCTGAATCCCGCGGCTTTCTCTACGTGCATGCCGACGGCACAAAGAACGCCGTCAACAGCCAATTCTGGAACGCGACAGACGCTTGCTGCGGCGGACCCGACGTAACCGTCGACGACTCGGCGTACATCACCGCAATCATCGAGTCGGTGCAAAAGGATTACAAGGTCGACCCAAAGCGCATCTATCTCATGGGCCACTCAAACGGTGGCTTCATGTCGTTCCGTATGGCCTGCGACCACGCCGACAAGATCGCAGCTATCGCTAGCTTGGCCGGAGCCACATTTAGCGACGTCAGCAAGTGCGCACCTTCTGAGCCAGTGAACATCCTTGCGATCCACGGCACCAGTGATCAGACAATCAAGTACGCCGGCGACCAGATTCAGGGCCGCAGCTACCCAAGCGCACAGACCACAACCGCAACATGGGCCAGCTACAACGGCTGCTCCGCAACCTCAACTACTTCGCCAACGAAGGTCGATCTTGAGCCCGGCATCGAAGGCGCCGAATCAACGATCGCCGCGTTCGATGGTTGCCCAACCGGTGTTGGCGTTGAGCTGTGGAGTATCGAAGGCGGTCAACACATCCCGTCGGTGTCGCCAGCATTCATTGGCGCCATCATCGACTTCCTGCTGGCTCACCCGAAGGCCTGAGACCCGCCAGCCGATGCAGCAGCGGCACGAACTGCTCGAACGGCGGATCAACCGTGTCATCGCTCTTGCCAGTGTCATCCCACGAGCGCAACTGCGTAGCCGCGCTGAACTGCGGATGCGCCTCGAACCGTGCTCGCTCAGCGGGGTTCATTGGGCCTCCCTGCAACAGCAAGCTCGCGGTTGACGCCGGGCTGAGCGCATCGCAATACGCAGGGTCGGCCGCGCACCGCCAGCGTTTGGCTTCTACGTGCAAGGCCACAGGCGCGGTAATCGCCGCAGAAAACAACTTCGCCAACGCTTGAGCACCGACGGCTTCATGTTTGAGATCGGTGTCAAGCGAACCCTCGTGCGCTCCTGAGGTGTCGAGGTCGATGAGGTGCCCAATGTCGTGCAAGAGCGCTGCAACAACCAACTCGTCGGAGGCCCCGGATGCCTGCGCCAACGATGCGCACTGCACGGCGTGCGAGAGTTGAGTGATGTCTTCGTCGTAGTTGTCGTTGCCCCAACGCGAATAAAGGTCAACGACTTCGTCGACCGACTCGAACTGCCTCATACTGGCTTGCCTTCGAAGTCGCTGATGAGCGACACCTGAACGGTTTCTCCTGAGCTCGGAGCCTCGCGGAACTCACGTAGCTTCTGTTCGTAATAGGCGCCGCGCAGGTCGCCCTCGCGTAACGCGTTGAACGTGGGGTACATCGCTCGGCGATCGACGCTCGACGTATTCGCCCCACTTCGATGCGGCGTCAGCGAATGGAACCACAGCGCGTCGCCGGCCTTGAGCTCAACGGGCACCCAGGTCATCTGCTGCACGAGTTCGTCGGTGATGCAACCGCGATCGTTCATCTCGAGCAATTGCTGATGCCGGGCGCTGACCACCTCTAGGCAACCGTTCTCAAGCACTGAATCGTCGACCGCGATCATGCACGAGATGTGCGTCTCTACGAACCGATACGCCGGCGCGTCTTGATGCGGCGAGTACCCCGCGCCTCCCGCCAGCTTGTAGTTGATCTTTTCTTTGTAGAGCACCGCTGGCTCTCCGAGCAACGCCGTTGCGATGTCGATGATCGGCCCTGCGGTGAGCAACTCACGCAGCGACGCGTGGAACGGAACGAAGTTCTCAGTGCGGCACAAACGCGGACCGTGATCGGTGCGCTCGCGGTAGTGCAACCAATCGCCGTCGTCGGGCCACGACTGCACCTCGTCGACCCAATGTCGAATCTCGTTCACGCGGTCGGCAGAGAAGGGTTTGGTCAATAGCCAACCGTTGTGGCGGAAGTGATCGAGATCTTGCTCAGACAGCAACACAGCACGACTGTACCCACCACGAGGAGGTCACCTCCACTCGCTTAATCACCGTATTGTGTCGCCAATGGTCGCGAGCGTCGTTGGTGAGTCGAGACTGTTGCGTCGAGCCCGGCCTCATCCCGTGGCCTATCTCACGCTGATCCTCACCAAGCTGTGGCTGGTTGATGGCCAGCGGCTGACCGCCTACGGCTCATTGACCATCGACGACAATTGGTTCATCCGTCGCGCTGCAGCGATCAGTACGAGCAACTGGCTCGGGCCATTCGAGTACCGCACGTTGATCAAGCAACCCGGATATCCGCTGTTCATCGCCGCGGCGCATTTCACGCGCATCCCGCTGCTGCTCGCTGAGCATTTGTTCTACGCAGCGGCCGCCGCGATGATGATCGTCGCCCTTCGACCACTACTGCCGTCGCGTCGGCGACGCCTCATCGCGTTCGCGCTGTTGTTGTTCAACCCAATGACCATGAACACGCCCATTTCAGCACGCGTCGATCGCGCAGGTATCTACCCAGCGATGGTCATGCTGTTGCTTGCTTGTTTGATCGGCCTTGTTGTCTCGAGCGGGAGGCCCGACCGTTTTACGCCAGCGTGGGCGTTTGGCGCATCGGTGTCGCTCGGTTGTGTGTGGTGGCTTCGCGAAGAGTGGCTGCTCGTGTTGCCCGCCGTGGTGGTGGCGCTCGTGCTTGCCATCGGCCGTGTGCGCCGCTGGCCACTACCAACCTCGCGCCGGCTCGCAATGATTGTCGCCATAGCGCTCGTGCCGGTATCTGTGGTGATGAGCAGCGTCGCTCTTGAGCGACTCAACGAGTCGCACTACGGGCTTGCGATCACCAATATCGAACAGACATCTATGTCGGCCGGCATCGGGCCAATGTTTCGCGTCGCTCCGTTCCCCGTTATCGACCGGTACCCCATTACCGCTGAGACTCGGGTGCGGCTGTATGGCGCAAGTCCCACACTTGCGTCGCTGCGCAACCAGATCGAACTCCGCACCGACCAGCGCTACTTCAGCACCCGACCTGACGGCGTACGCGACTTCGATGGCCAAGTGTTTCAGTGGGTAGTCCTTGATGCCATCGGAGCGGCTGGCCTGGCGACGACAGCGACCCAACTCGATCAAACGTTTCGATCCATCGGCCGCGAAATCGACGCAGCGTGCTCCGCCGAACGACTGCGCTGCGGCGATGCACACGATGGAATTGCTCCGGCGTGGCAATGGAGCCGGACCCCATCGCTCGCGCTGCGCACGCTTCGCGGGCTGCGTAAGACCATCGATCTCAACGCCTTCAGTGCGTTATCTCCCCCCGGAGACGGCACCGCTGCAGAGCGAGCGATGTTCGCCGACATGACCAGCGAGTCGCTCGCACCAGGACCAAGCAGCGCGCTCACGCGCCTTCGCGTGCATCTGATCGGCGCGTTGCGTCTGCTCTACAAGCTGCTGTTTGGCATCGCCATCATCGCAGCCGTGGTTCGGGCGCGTTCGGCCATACGCCACCGGCGAAAGCCGTCGTGGCCAATGTTCGCAGTCGTGACCCTCGGCTCGCTGCTCGTTCTCGGGCGCACCGTAGGCCTTGCCTATCTCGACCTCACGGCATTCCCAGGCTTCTCGCCCACCTATCTCGCTACGGGCTACGCCGCCGCTCTTGTGGTCGCAGCCGCGATCCTGCTCGGCAGGAACCCACCAGCGGTATTGGTGACCGAGGTCCCTATCGCCGGTCCGTCGCCTGCTCCACAATGACGCCCATGGATCATCCAGAACCGTCGGGCGCACCCGATCACACTGTCGCAACGCTCGATGCGCTCGTGCCCGCAGCCATCGCTCGCAAAGCCGAAGACATCGGCGTCGCGAAAGCCGAAATGCCGTTCGCCAAACTCTTTGTTCTCGCCATACTCGCCGGGGCTTTCATCTCCCTTGGCGCACTGTTCTCAACCGTCGTTACCGCTGGCGGCGGCACATCTGCCGGCGTGAGCCGACTGCTCGGCGGCGTTGTCTTCTCACTGGGCCTCGTGCTCGTGGTTGTTGCCGGCGCCGAACTGTTCACGGGCAACACGTTGGTCATCATCGCCTTCGCGAGCAAACGTGTTCGCCTCGCCAAACTGCTGCGCAATTGGGGCATCGTGTACTTGGGCAACGTGGTCGGCGCCGTCGCTATCGCTGCCCTTGTGGTGCTGTCACGTCGACTCGAATCTGGTGATGGCTCGATCGGCATTCGGGCGCTCGATATCGCCAAGGCAAAGACTCAACTACAGATGCCTGATTCATTCGTGTCTGGCGTGTTGGCAAACATGCTTGTGTGCCTTGCTGTGTGGCTGTCCTTCTCGGCGCGATCAGTAACCGACAAAGTTGTCGCCATCGTTCCGCCTGTGGCCGCATTTGTCGCCGCCGGTTTTGAGCACAGCATCGCCAACCTCTACTTCGTTCCGGTGGCGCTCTTTCAGCGCCTGTTCGCACGCGACGCGTTCTGGAGCACCACCAATTCGAGCGCCGACGCCTATCGATCGATCACGTGGTCGCGCTTTTTGACGCACAACCTTCTGCCCGTTACGGCGGGCAACATCGTGGGCGGCGCGCTGTTGGTGGGGCTCACCTATTGGTTCGTCTATCTACGAGCGCCGCGCCGCCCTCAGGGCACACGATTGGGAGGACAAACGACATCGTCGGGTTGAGCGAGGCACGGCCACGATGGTCGAACCCAGCCGTGTTCCTACCGCGCACGAAGCGGCGGTCTGCGAGATGCAACGCGGGCTAGATTACGCCGGGCAACAAAAGGAACCTTGGTGACGGGTCGGAACAGATGAGCGCATATGCACTGGGCATTGACCTTGGTACATGCTTCACTGCTGCCTCCGTCGCCCGCGAAAACTCTGCTGCGGCGCTGACTCTCGGTACTCATGTTGCCCAGATGCCGTCGGTCGTTTTCATACGCGAGAACGGTGAGGTGCTCGTCGGCGATTCAGCCGAACGCGAGGCCCTCATCAATCCGGCCCTTGCAGCGCGCGACTTCAAGCGACGTCTTGGCGACCCCATACCCATCACCATTGGGCACGCCACACACTCCGTTGAGTCGTTACTTGGGCACCTCATTCTTGACATCGTTCGGCACGCCACAGAGCAGGAACGCCGGCCGCCAGCGTTAGTAGTTCTCACTCATCCGGCCAACTACTCGAGCTTCAAAATCGACTCGCTCTGCGAAGCCGCTCGGCTCGCCGGCATTGCCCCCGACCGCATCGTGCTGCTGGCTGAACCCGAGGCGGCAATGGTCGCCTTCGGTCACCGCGCACCAGTTGCGCCCAATGAATTCACGGCTGTCTACAACTTCGGAGGCGCCACGTTCGAGGCCGCGATCGTTCGTCGCTCCGGCGAGCAACTCGAACTCGTCGGCGTCGGCGAAGCCAACGAACGATTGGGTGGCAACGATTTTGATCAAATGATCTTCACCCATGTCGACGCGTCATTGGGCGGCTCGGTCTCGAAGGCCGACCGTCGCGACCCCCAGACGCGACCCAGGCAAGTGCGCCTTCGACTCGAATGTCGTCGAGCGAAGGAATCTCTCTCGAGCGACAACGAAACGCTGGTTCCTGTGGCGCTGCACGAACTCGATACCGAGGTGCGCCTGAGTCGTACCGAATTCGAGTCGCTCATTCGTCCACGAGTCAACGAAACCATTCGCTCGCTCGAACGAGCCGTCGATTCCGCTGGCATCAACATGGAACAGGTGGCGCGAGTTCTGCTCCTCGGCGGCACATCTCGCATCCCTCTCGTTGCCGAGATGGTGGGGCTTACAACCTCGCGGCCGATCAGCCTCGACCCATATCCAAAGTTGTCGGTTGCGATTGGCGCATCTCTGTACGGAGCAGCGCGCCTTCCAGAACCAGAGGCCGTTGAGCCGCTCGAGCTCGTATCTCCTGCGCTACCAAACCGTTCATCGGCCGCCGTGCAGGAGCTACTCGCGGCAATCCCACGCGAACGACGCCACCGCCGTCGGCGCGTCGCAACGAACATTGCGCTTGCGGCGCTTCTCGTCGGCGGCACAGCGGTAGCGCTGCCACGTTTGCTCGGCCGCGATTCGTCACACGACAACGGCCCCGATGCGAACTCGCCGACAACTTCCACCGTCCCGTCGACGGCATCCACAACGTCGACAACAAAGCCCATCGCCACTACAACCACAGCTGAGACAACGCCGCCAACAGTCGTTCCGGGTCGTGGGGTCGCCGCTGTCGTCGATCGCTTTGCATTCGATCCTGCGGCCAATCCCGGCGACGGACTTCCGGGTCCCGCACTCAAGGCGGGCGTGTTGGGCATCGCCGCCGTAACCGCAGACAATGAGGGCACCGTCTTCGTCGCCACCACCGATGGCATCATTCTGCGCGTCAAGAAAGATCTCGTCTCAATCGTCACGCGCCTCGACGCCAAGTCCGGGAAGCCAGGGGGCATCGCCGTGGCCGCCGACGGCACCGTTCTTGTCTCGGTCAACGCTGGCGTTATTGCCCTACGCGATGGAGCCGAGTCGATCTTCCTCAACGGCCTCGAAGCGTCGCTCGGAACGCAACCGGGGCCAATCGCTCTCGACGGTTCAAGCAACCTGTACGTGGCCGACAACGAGCGCCATCGAATCGTGCGTCGCGGCTCCGACGGCGTGATCTCAGTGGTTGCGGGCACCGGGCTCGCACCCGACCCCGCACCATTTGCTGGAGAACTTCAGCCTGCAACCACTGTTGCCATTGGTTCCGTAGTGGCCCTCGCTGTCGACGCCGCTGGCAACATCTTGTTCGCCGATGCAGACGCACGAGCCGTTCGCGCCGTGGCGATCAATGGAGTCATCGTCACGGTTGCTGGCGGCGGCGTCACGCCGCTGCAGATCGGCGGATCGTTCGTAGCTGAGGGCACCCCGGCAATTCTCGTGAAATTTGCAGCCATTGAGGGAATCGCCATCGCGCCGTCTGGTCGGGTGTACATCGCCGACTCGAGCGATGGAGTCATCGTGAGAGTTTCGGCGGCTGGTGGTGTCGAAGTGATCCTCGCAAGGCGTCTCGACATCGGCCCCGCCAATGGAGTTCCAGCTCGACAATCGTCGCTATCGAAATTGGGTGTGCTGGCTCTCGGTGGAGAAGAGACGCTGTTCTTCGCCGACGCCGAACGACTGCGCGTGATCAGAAGTCTGAGCTAGTCGCTCAGCCTCGAAGCCTCTGCCCGATGTGCTCAACCTGTCCGTCGGTATTGGACAACAACGCATCGTTGTAGTGGCGCTCACCGCGATGTTGCACGGCATCGGCTCGCGAAAACGACAGCAGTACCGACACTCGGTGCGGCCCGTTCGGAGATGTTGGCGGTAACGACACATGCATGACATCGCCATCGTGCACCGACACATCACCGGCGCTCACCGCAACGGCCACGCCGGTAGGAGCTCCGGGGGCGTTGCCATCGATGAACGGATGGCTGGTGTTGTGCGACCCTGGCAGCGCACGAAGCTCTCCAGCTTCTGGCGTACCTTCGGTAAGGCAGATGGTCATCACCAACGTGGGGCAGTTCATTGCATGGCCCCCCATTCCGCAATCGCGGTGCCATGGCAGATCGGCGAGGCCTTCGACCATGTTGGGAATCTTCCACAACACGGTGACGCCGTCGACCTCATCGCGGTAGGCGCTGCGAAGTTCAAGACCTGTCGCCGCCACAATCGCACGAATGCTGTCGTTGTCGTACAGGGCTTGCAGAGTGGGCATGGTCGAGCCATTGAGCACACGCGTGACCACCGCTTCGCCATCGGCATTCTTGCCCCACCACGACGTACCATCACCTGGTTGAGCCGACGCCCGCAAGGAATCGGCCTCGTTCAGCAGTGCTGCAATCTCGGCTTCATCGAACACGTCTCTGGCGACAACAAACCCAACCGTTGATAACTGTTGCGCGAGAGCCTGCGGGTCGCTGTGAACCGCATCCATCTCGAACGACGCAAGCGGATCGATGACACGACCGTGATCGTCGATCAGCGAGATCGTGTCGGCGTTGTAAATAGGCCGACCATGAAACATCGCTCGTAGCGCTGGCTCCCAACGCACGAACCGCAGCGGATTACCGCGAACCACTGTTGCCCGGTTCTGATAGAGCATCGCGACCGGGGTATCGAGGTCGGCCGCCAGATCGGCAAACGAGGCGTCGTCGATTTGAACAACCACGCGCGACTCATCGAGCACGCCCTCATGAACGCGAATCGTTCCGGCCTCGGGCACATACGTCCATTCGCCTGAGTCGGTGACAAACGTGATTGGTCCAATCGGCGCAGCATCGGCGGCCGCCAGCGCTGCATTGCCTGCGACCAGTCGCTCGGGCAGATCGACCAAATGAAATCGCTGTACGTCGAAGGCGTCGTTCACGCCGCCATTGTTGCAGGCGCGCCGCTGAACTTTCGGTGCGAAGGAACCGCATCGCCTACCGTGACAACCATGACGAAAACAGTGATGATCACAGGTGCCGGATCAGGATTCGGCAAAAACGCCAGCATTGCACTTGCTGCCCTTGGGCATCATGTGATCGCCACCACCGAGACCGAAGCGCAGGCCGAAGCGCTTCGTGCCGAGGCGCCACAGCTCACCGTCGAGAAGCTCGACATCACCACTAACGATGTTGCCAAGGTGGCCGCATGGGATATCGATGTGCTCATCAACAATGCCGGCGCAGGCCAGACCGGCCCAATGGCCGACGTGCCCATCGACCGTGTTCGACATCTCTTCGAAGTGAACGTGTTCGGCACCCTCGCGGTCACGCAGGCCGTCCTCAAGAAAATGGTTGCCAAAGGCAGCGGCCGCATCATCATCATGTCGTCGATCGCGGGCGTGATGGCCGGGCCAACATTCGGTCCATACGCCATGACTAAGCACGCCCTCGAGGCCATGGGCAAAGCGATGCGCGTTGAGTTGGCGCCAGTGGGAATCGACGTCACGTTGATCAACCCCGGCCCGTACCAAACCGGATTCAATGACCGCATGGCCGACTCGATGTGGGAATGGTTTGGCGACGAATCGCTCAACGCGTCGGCCGCTCCGTTGTTCAAGATGATTGGCGAGATGATCACCGGCGGTCAGATGGACCCAGTCGAGGTCACCCAACGACTCGTTGAACTCACCGAGGCAGAAACCACCACCGAGAACAACTTCGTGCCACCGCACATCGCTGCCCAACTCGCTGCCCGCGCCCCAGGCTGAGACACGTCACGACGCCGCTCATGTTTCTTTGTCTTCGAGACTGAGGCGTGAGGCGGTGTACTCCTCGGCGATTGAGATGTAGTCGGCCACAACCTCGGCCACTTCATCGGGCACCAAAATGGCTGCGCTAATGCCAGCCTCTGAGGTCACGGCACCATGCAGACCCTCGAGCGACGCGTCGCCCATCCAGTGGCGAAGCGACCAGCGCAGAATGTTGTCAGAACACCGAATGGTTTCGCTGCTCACATTGTGCCAACGGTCGTACAGCAGACGTCCGGGCGACACGGTTTTCGTTGCTCGGCTTCTGATCTCATCAGCACCGTTGACGAGACAGATCAATGGCAACGCGCACCGGATACAGAGCTGATTGCCGATCGCACCCACTGTTGTGTATTTACACCGGAGGGTCCCCGTGATCTGTTTACACGAGCGGGAATCTATGTGGGCCACGTCGTCGTCGTCGAGAGACACCCACAGTTCAGCCATCGGTAAGCGGTCCTCAAACCGAGTAAAGATGTCGGTGAGATCAATTGGGCCACCACCGTCGCCGACAACCAAGTCGTGCGAGAGCACATCGTTCTGACCGGGTAGCAACTCGCTTGCCCGGCGGGAGCACTCGTTGTACAACCACTGAGCTCCAGGACCCTCGCTCACCTTCCGAGCGCTAGCCAACAGTTGCTCCATCACGGGACGACGATGCTCAAGCTGCCACGCCAGAATTCGTTCCATCTCAGCCACCGTGGGGATCATTGTCTCCCCCGCGAGCTTTCGTTTTGGTTGAGGAATTCCGGCCAGATGACATACATAGCGCAATGCCATTGGTCCGCCGATGACCACGCCGTATATCGGCGAGGTCCACGCAACTTCGGGTTCGTCACGAGTAATCGCGAAGCCATCGAGAAAGACCCACTGCTGGCCCCACGTAGAGAACATCGCCCGATTCAGCGAGGAGGGAACCTGCAACGCGTCCAAGGTTTTCTTCGCTGTCGAGAAGGCCGACTCGCCAGCGCCTTCTGTGCGGTCGTGATACTGCGACCACGCAACGTTCGGACAACCGCGTGGACGTCGAAACGCATCGCTCCAAAGCGTTACATCGTCATCGTCGTCATCGTCGTCATCATCGTCATCATGATCGTCGATGTCGTTGTCTCGGCGAAGAGGTGCATACTTGGGCAGCGCGCATACCAAGCGTCGGTTATCGGTTGGTCGTTTCTTACTCATTGTGTTGCTCCTTGTGTAGGTAGCAACGCCGACACGGACATCCCAAAACTTCCGAGCGGACTCGGACACTTCGTTGCCCTCTCGGGCCACATGCCACTTTCGTGGAAGCACCTTGGGATGTCCGTCCCAGGTTGCTGGACCCCTAACGGGGTCGCTCTTCATGACAAGAAACACCATACGGAAATGTGCGGAAA
>SESD01000351.1_pt1 | contig 28655 bp, 24 predicted proteins | sample 3171411 | NCBI WGS metagenome assembly SESD01 (sample SAMN06051880, study PRJNA518727) | freshwater metagenome | biome: subpolar coniferous forest; feature: holomictic lake; material: water; isolation source: holomictic Lake 442, 16.5 m depth | place: Canada: near Kenora, Ontario | collected...
GCGTCACTTCCTTGGTTTCGCGATATTTTTTATAGTCAGCGAGCACTTGGGCATGATCGAATGCCAAGGGTTCGGGCAACTCGTCCAGACTGAAGACTCGACAATTTTTGGCATCATCGGCTGCTATCGGCGTCCCTGCCGCTTTTGCGACATAAACCGCCGTCACGGTATGACCACGGGTATCGCGAAGCGGGTCTGAATAAATGCCCAGCAACGCTGTCAGTTGCACAGCCAGAGACACCTCTTCCTGGGCCTCACGCACAGCGGCCTGTTCAACCATTTCACCCACATCCACAAAACCGCCGGGAATAGCCCAGCCATACGGTGGGTTGGCTCGCTCAATTAATACAATGGGACGACCTGGAAAATCAGTCAATTCAATAATAATATCAGCGGCAAGCAAAGGAGTAATAGGTTTATACATGGTATAACTTCAAAAAATAAGGGTGGCAAGTCAAAACATAAGATTAACAAAAAACGTCGTAACCTCAGCCGTTAAAAAATAAAACACAGATCACACAGATTTGACGGATAGTCATGGATAAAAAGCTTTCTTAATTTCATCAAAAGACTCCCTATAAACACGTAAAATGTTTTTTCGACTAACATAAAAGCCGTTAAAACTCCTGCAATTCAATGCCGTTAAGTTAAGCATAAAACTGAAGTAAAACAGCTTTAGCTGTTTTTACAGGCAATAGCTGAAGCGATTGCACTCCAGTTTTTTAAACAACTTACGCTTAACTTAAAGGCATTGCCCCTGCAATCTGTGTCATCCGTGTTCTATGATCGAAGCCAACATCAACCGAGTCGCTACAAAACGTTTTATTAATCCTGATCATGACCATGTTTTTTGGCCAGTAAAGCCATTGTAACGGATATAAATAACCCAAAAACCATTACGATGGTGTTGATCGAAAATCCGGCATCAATCATCAGGGCATAAGCCCCCAGCATCAATAAAATACTAAGATTTTCGTTAAAGTTTTGCACCGCAATGGAATGTCCCGACCCCATCAGTTGATGTCCGCGGTGCTGTAACAAGGCATTCATTGGAATCAAAAAACTGCCGGCAAAAATGCCAACCAGTACCAGCATCATGACTGCGACTCGCCAATCAGTTACCCATACCATGCCTAACACAACCAGCCCCATCGCTATCCCCAAAGGCAATACTTTTACGGCGTGTTCCAATAACACCGTCTTGGCTGCCACCACAGAACCGATAGCAAGACCCACCGCAACAACGGCCGTTAATTGGGTGGCCTGTTCCAAATCAAGCTTTAAGGCAACCGCAGACCAAGCCAGAATGATAAAACGCAAGCTCGTTCCTGCCCCCCAAAACAGTGAGGTTACTGCAAGCGATATCTGCCCCAAGGGGTCTTTCCATAACAACAGGAAACAACGCCAGAAATCGGCTATTAAAAAACCTGGCGTTGGTTTTGATAAAGTATGCTCAATGGGTAACTTGGGAATGTAATAATTAAGCAGGGCCGCCACGAAATAAAAACCCAGTACGACAAGAATTGCAAACTCGGGAGCCGTATCAATACCACCATTGAACTGAAGTGCGCCCAGTTGCTGAACAACATGATCCTCTACACGATGACCAATCAATAATCCACCAAATATGGCACCCAAAATAATAGCCCCAACGGTCAAACCTTCCATCCAACCGTTTGCCCATACCAAACGATGAGCAGGGAGACATTCGGTCAGGATGCCGTATTTGGCCGGCGAGTACAGCGCCGCCCCCATACCCACCAAGCCATAGGCAAGCAGTGGATGCAAGCCCAATAACATGGCAGCGCAACCCATTATCTTGACACTGTTACTGATGAACATCACCCGACCCTTGGGCAACGCATCAGAAAATGCACCCACAAACGGTGCAAGCACAATAAAAGCGAACACGAAAAATTGCTGTAATACCGGAATTTGCCAAGAGGGTGCGTCATGGGATTTAAGTAACGCAATAGCCGCGAACAGCAGTGCGTTATCCCCCAATGATGAAAAGAACTGTGCCGCAAGAATGATATAGAAACTTCGATTCATATAATTTAATATCTTGCGCTGCTCTTTGAAAATGCAGCGTCATTGCGCTATCAATGGGTTAGGTTATTTCCTGCGTTAACCTCAAGCGTCTCAATATCGCCGATACTCGCCTCAGTCATTTGCCACCTTAAAAGCTCCAACGTGCCATTAAAATGCTCAACGATGGCGGTACAGCTTTCCACGAAATCACCTGTGTTGATATATAAAAATCCGTTTATCTTTTTCATTTCTGCATGGTGTATATGCCCACAAATCACACCGTCCAGATCCTTGTCGGTCAGCGTACTGACGATAGTTTCTTCGTAATCGGAAATAAACTGCACCACATTTTTGACTTTAAACTTAACATAAGCAGCCAGGGAGAAGTTTGATTGTATGCCAAGCCAGCGCCGGATTATTCGAAGAAAGCGATTGACCCATATTAAAAAGTCATAACCTTCGCTACCTATCTTGGCCATCCACTTATAACACTGAGCAATAGTGTCGTACTCATCACCATGAACAACCAGAAATTGCTTGCCGTCAGCGGAGGTATGCACATCTGAATTTTTAACGACAATGTCGCCAAAGACATAATTATCGTAATCCCTGACATTTTCGTCATGGTTACCCGGTATATAAATAACCTGAGTACCGTGTCTGGCTTTACGCAAGATTTTTTGAATGATGGTATTGTGATCTCTCGGCCAATACATTTTCTTGGAAAGCGACCAAAAATCGATAATATCACCCACCAAATAAAGCTTTTCACTCTCGTTGTACTTTAAAAAATCAAGTAAAACATCAGCTTGGCATTGAGTGGAACCCAAGTGCAAATCGGAAATCCAGATGGTTCGATAGGTTTTATTCATAATCAATCTTTTAAGATGACAAAATAAGCAAGTCAGAAAACGTTAATCACGCACACATTAAAACGGTTACCTCCGGATATGTGCATATGAGTTAAATATTAACAGAAGCAAATGAACGTTATGTTACAAGGTAAAAAAAAACGCTCCTATTAAGTTATTAAAAATCTAAAATGTGCCTTGCGCTGCTATAAAAATTGGCAAAGACGTTACTTACCGCTGATTGTTTGATGTTCTCAACGTAAAAGTAACCGGACCATTATTGACCAGTGCGACCTGCATATCTGCCCCAAACTGACCGAATTGAACCCTAGGATAAGTTAATGTTGCGTGCTGTTGCAGGTAGTCAAATAGTTGCCGGCCTTTTTCAGGAGATGCCCCAGAAGTAAAGCCGGGGCGATTACCCGACCGCGTATCTGCGGCTAAGGTAAATTGCGGAATCAATAACAAGCCACCGTTAATATCCCGCAAACTTAGATTCATGCGGTCATTGCCATCAGCAAAAATTCGATAATTGAGGATGCGCTCCAATAACCGTTCAGCCTCTTTTTGAGTATCTTCTTTTTCTACCGCAACCAGTGCCATAATGCCGGTGTCGATTTGGCTGATAGTTTGATTATTAACCGTGACTTTTGCACTGGTTACCCGTTGAATAATTGAGATCATAACTTTTCGGCTGACTTTGGCAGCTTATTCGCCCGTGCGTGCCATTAGTTCCTGCCACAACTCGTTATAAGCATCTGTTGAACGACTTTTATTAATAAAACCGCCCAACGGCATACGCTCCAAGCCCATACGCTCTATGTCACTGGCATAAGGAATGGCGGTATTTAAAATCTCTGGATGACTCTTAACCAAATTTTCCATGATATTTTTGTGCATATTTTTGCGGCGATCCGCCATCGAAAAAAAGGGTATCAGTGTCAGATTATCCAATTTATTATCTTTAATAAATTCTTTCAACTGCTCCAGCGTTCTTAAAGACAGCGTAGTCGGAATAATGGGCGACAATAAAATATCAGCCGCTTCAAAAACAGCTTCAGAGAGTAAGGAAATATTCGGCGGACAATCCAGAAAAATAAAATCGTACTCTTCTGCCAAAGGTTTAAGTAATTTTTTAAGTTGCTGGGTCGGCTTTTTTTTGGTGTCCAGCACGAGATCCAAATTTCTAAACGAAAAGTCGGCCGGCAACAAATCCAGGTTTTCAAAATCTGTGCCTTTAATCAGCCCTTCCAGTTCGCGTTTTCCGGCAATTAAATCTTTACTGCCGCCTTTTACCTTGGGTTTGATACGAAAGTAATAACTGCTGGCTCCCTGTGGATCCAAATCCCAAACCAAAGTGCGATAGCCTTTGCTGGCAGCAATATACGCCAAATTAACGGCACTTGAGGTTTTACCAACGCCACCTTTAATGCTGTACAAAGCCATTATCTTCATCATAGAGTCCTGTGCTAATAAATCTGTTTCTTAAATCCGGCAAGCAAGCCCTTGATATTAACTCATACCTTCGCTTACTGATCCTGCTTAATGAGCTATTTTAGCTTATTTAAGATAGCAGAGAGACGATTTTTCATGTTTTTATAATAAGCTGCATTCCCAAGACAGAAGATAATCTATTGAATTTAAAATTAAATATTTTCTATCACCAAGTTGTGCATGAACGCAATCGGCTTATAGTTTATAATTACCCTCTTTTTTAAAGTTTTCATCGACCAATGCCGCTTTATAACGCGCTTGGTATCGACTGTCATTGGTTAAAATATCCCCCATGCAAGAAATAAACCCGATCAAAAATAAAATAGCTGACCTGAAAAGCCGTGGTGATGCCCTTAGGAGGTATCTTTGACTTTGATATTAAGCATGAACGCTTAGTCGAAGTTTTACGGGAACTGGAAAATCCAAAAATCTGGGACAATCCCGAACTGGCGCAAACTCTGGGCAAAGAACGCGGCCAGCTTGAAGTTATTGTTAATACCATTAATGACTTGGAGCGAGGCTTAACCGATGCCGAAGAATTGCTGCTGATGGCCATTGACGAGGACGATGAAGAAACCGTTGATACCGTTGTTGATGATTTGGCGCATTTTGAAAAAAGAGTGGCCGCCCTTGAATTTCGACGCATGTTTTCAGGTGAAATGGATCCCAACAATGCCTTTTTGGATATACAGTCGGGTTCCGGTGGCACCGAAGCGCAAGATTGGGCCTCCATCATTGAGCGAATGTTTTTACGCTGGGGCGAGCGCAAAGGCTTTAAAACCGAACTGATTGAAGAATCACAAGGCGATGTCGCCGGTATTAAAAGCGCGACTATCCGCTTTGAAGGTGAATATGCCTTTGGCTGGTTACGCACTGAAACCGGCGTTCATCGCTTGGTCAGAAAATCACCGTTCGATTCCGGCAATCGTCGCCACACCTCGTTTGCTTCCGTATTCGTGTCACCGGAAATTGATGACGATATTGACATAGACATTAACCCTGCCGATATTCGGGTGGATGTTTATCGTGCCAGCGGCGCGGGTGGTCAGCATATTAACAAAACCGAATCCGCCGTGCGAATGACCCATAACCCGACCGGCATTGTTGTGCAATGCCAAAGCGATCGCTCGCAGCATAAAAACCGCGCCACCGCGATGAAGCAATTGAAAGCTAAATTGTATGAACTGGAAATGCGCAAACGCAGCGAATCCGCCCAAGCCTTGGAAGATACCAAATCCGATATAGGCTGGGGCAGTCAAATCCGTTCTTATGTGCTGGATCAATCGCGTATTAAAGATTTACGCACCGGCGTGGAAACAGGCAATACCCAAGCCGTTTTGGATGGCGATCTGGATCAGTTTATTGAGGCCAGTTTGAAGAGTGGTTTGTAGATAAAGGTCTGTCCTGTAATATCAATCATAAAAACTCAACTAAATTTGAGCCACGTTATTTTAAATTTACATTATTAAAAACCATGTCAGAAATTCAACAAGACGAACAAGAACAAATCAAACAACGCCGCAGCAAATTAAATGAGTTGCGCGAAAGTGGCGGCATTCCTTTTCCTACTGATTTTCGCCGCAATGTCGTTGCCGGTGAGCTTTTAGCTGAATACGGTGAAAAGACCAAAGAACAACTCGAAGCAGAACCCGTCAGGGTAAAACTGGCGGGCAGAATTATGACCCGTCGGGTAATGGGTAAAGCCAGCTTTGCACATATCCAGGATATGTCGGGCAAAATACAGCTTTATGTGACCAGAGACACGTTGCCCGAAGGCTTTTATAACGAGCAGTTTAAAAAGTGGGATATTGGCGATATTATCGGTGCGGAAGGTGTGTTGTTTGTCACTCAAACCGGTGAACTGAGTGTTAAGGTTGACGACATTCGCTTGCTAACCAAAGCCTTGCGTCCATTACCTGAAAAATTTCATGGCATTGCCGATCAAGAAATCAAATACCGGCAGCGTTATCTGGATTTGATTATGAGTGAGCAATCACGCAATACGTTTTTAATACGTTCAAAGGTCGTTGCGTATATCCGTCAGTTTCTGATTGAACGCCAATTTTTGGAAGTTGAAACCCCCATGATGCAGGTGATTCCAGGAGGAGCAACAGCAAGGCCTTTTACGACCTTTCATAATGCACTGGACATGGATATGTTTTTGCGGATTGCCCCTGAATTGTATTTAAAACGTCTGGTTGTCGGTGGTTTTGAACGGGTCTTTGAAATTAACCGTAACTTTAGAAACGAAGGTTTATCGACGCGTCATAACCCTGAATTTACCATGTTGGAGTTTTATCAGGCGTATGCCGAATATCACGACTTAATGGATTTAACCGAAGAAATGTTACGTGGCATTGCTATAGAAGTTCTTGGTCAAACAGAGGTCACTTATCAAGGTGAGCAATACGATTTTGGCAAGCCTTTTGACAGAATGACAGTGGTTGAATCAATCCTGCACTTCAACTCTAACTTGACTGCCAGTGATCTTGAAACCCGCGAAGCCGCTGTTAAAGTCGCTGAAAACCTGCATATTCCTGTTAAGGAAGGTTACGGTTTAGGTAAGGTACAAATCGAGATTTTTGAGAAAACGGTAGAAAGTCGTTTGATGAATCCTACCTTTATTACCGCTTATCCGGTTGAAGTATCACCACTGGCGCGACGTAATGACGACAACCCGCATGTGACCGATCGTTTTGAGTTTTTTGTTGGCGGTCGTGAAATTGCCAACGGCTTTACCGAGCTGAATGATGCTGAAGACCAAGCCGCGCGTTTTCAAAAACAAGTGGAAGAAAAAGAAGCCGGTGATGATGAAGCCATGCACTTTGACGCAGATTATATTGTCGCTTTGGAACACGGTATGCCGCCCACCGCTGGCGAAGGCATTGGTATAGACCGTTTGGTGATGTTGTTTACCGACGCTCCGTCAATTCGTGATGTGTTGCTGTTTCCACACATGCGACCTAAAGGCTAACAATTTCATATTAAAGTAGGATGGGTAGAGGCGATAGCCGAAACCCATCGAAATCAAATTCCGATGGGTTTCGCGTTGCTCTACCCATCCTACTTACTGAATGTAAATATTCAAGCCCCTCGCTTTGCTCTCCCTCTTTTTCAAATAGGGCGACTGAATAATCAAAACGAATCTTTGCGTTTTCGTAACTCGGTAAAGACAGACACCGGTGATTGATTCTCCAGCCCCAGGTTTTTTTGCAGACTGCTACTGCCTTCCCTAAAAAATGGATTGGTTGCTATTTCCTCACCAATAGTCGAAGGCACCGTGGATTTATTGTTCAACCTCAATTGCGCCACTTCATGCATTTTTTGTTGTGTGTGCTTATTATCCGGTTCAACACTTAAAGCAAATTGTCCATTCGCTTGGGTATATTCATGCGTGCAATAAATTCGGGTTGAGGGTGGCAAGGCCTTCAGCTTTTGCAATGACGTCCATAGTTGTTCTGCCGTCCCCTCAAACAACCTGCCGCATCCCATCACAAATAAAGTATCGCCGCAAAACAGCGCGTCATCTTTGGCAAAGTAATAAACAACATGTCCACTGGTATGACCTGGCGTCTCAATAATCCTGGCCTGATGCTGTCCCAGTGAGATAATATCACCGTCAATAACGCCGGTATCAATACCGGGAATTCGCGCCCTATCTTCTTGTGCAGCAATAATTTGGCAACCGGTTTTTTGCTTTAATTCCAGATTACCGCCGACATGATCCCAATGATGATGGGTATTTAGAAGGTAAGTCAATTGCCAGCCTTTTGCCTCCAGCACATCCAAAACCGGTTGTGCAATGGCTGGATCAACGACAGCGGTTTCTCTCGATATTGGGTCGTGAAGTAGATAAATATAGTTGTCGGTTAAAATAGGGATTTGTATGATGTCCAGCATGTCTTTATCTCCTCAAAATGCTCCTGTGTATAAACGGAAAATAAAATACTCGCTTAATCGAGGCAGACCCCGCCCTCTATAAATTGTGCCAAATTCCTCCTAGATGCGACACCTATGCAAAATCTTTCTTTATGAGTTTATGACGCTTTATCATTGCGTCGAATGTACCACCATCACAACAAATAAACTGCCACAGACTTACAGAGTAAAGTCATTTCTAACCAGCAAATACGTAGCAACTGTTACCCTAGGGATGTTGCAATTTACCTAATCTATTTTACCAAACTCAGCAACACACCGGCCGCTACGGCAGAACCAATAACACCGGCTACATTAGGGCCCATGGCGTGCATCAACAAGAAATTATGAGGATTGCTTTCCAAGCCTATCTTGTTTGCAACCCTTGCAGCCATTGGCACTGCCGATACACCGGCTGCACCAATCAATGGATTGATGGGCGTGTCACTGAATTTATTCATGATTTTTGCCATAATAACACCCGAAGCGGTGCCAATAGCAAAAGCGACCGCGCCCAGTGCCAGAATACCCAGTGTTTGTAATTGCAGAAAAGCTTCAGCGCTTAACTTTGATCCGACTGCCAAGCCTAAAAATATGGTGACAATATTGATAAGTTCGTTTTGTGCGGTTTGACTCAAGCGATCCACAACACCGGAAGCGTTCATTAAATTACCCAGCGCAAACATACCGATCAACGGTGTTGCAGAAGGCAATAACAAAATAGAGAGAATCAACAACATCAACGGAAATACAATCTTTTCCGTTTTGCTGACGGCACGCATTTGCTTCATTTCAATTTTGCGTTCATCTTCTGTGGTTAAAGCCCGCATGATGGGCGGCTGAATTAAAGGCACCAGCGCCATGTAGGAATAAGCCGCCACAGCAATGGCTCCCAATAAATCAGGCGCCAGTTTTGAGGCCACATAAATAGCAGTAGGGCCATCGGCTCCGCCAATAATACCAATCGCAGCGGCGTCTCTTAAGCTGAATTCCAAACCAGGTACCGCATTAAGCGCCAACGCACCCAGCAATGAAGCAAAAATACCAAATTGTGCCGCTGCACCCAATAGCAACGTTTTAGGGTTTGCCAGCATGGGGCCAAAATCGGTCATTGCCCCGACCCCCATAAAAATGAGTAATGGGAAGATTCCAGCTTTAATACCAAAATAAAGGTAAGATAAAAGTCCGCCTTCTTCGGCAATGCCGGCAACAGGAATGTTACTGAGAATGGCACCGAAGCCAATCGGTAATAACAGCAAAGGTTCAAAGCCTTTTTTAATGGCAAGAAACAATAACAAAAAGCCAACAAGCATCATAAAAGCCTGACCGCCAGTAAAATTGTATATCCCGGTACTGTGCCAGAGTGATTGCAGATTTTCCATATAATGTCTCTTGATAGTGTGCTTTATTACAAAGAAATCAAGGCATTACCGCCGGCAACTGCACCGCCTTCCTTGATATGAACCGCACTAACGGTACCTGCAAATTTAGACCGCACCTCGGTTTCCATTTTCATCGCTTCCATAATAACGACAACCTCGCCTTCTGCAACCAAACTGCCTACCTCCACCAAGATTTTCAGTATATTACCCGCCATTGGCGCGTAAACTACTGCACCAGAGGCTTCAGGTGCGACAAGACTTTTATCGGCTGCTGAGTGAATAGTGAGTGGCGCACCCACCGGCCCTACGGTCACGTTAAAATTTCTGCCATCCACATTGACCGTATAAGTCTCGGGAACATTATCAACAGTCACTGCTTTAGGCGCATTGGCCGCTGCAAAGGCCAAGGCATCGGGCGCGGCTTCAAATGCCGCGGGATTGCCACGGTTAGCCAGAAACTTCCAGCCGACTTGAGCAAACATACCATTAATCAAGGCATCTTCTTCAATGTTTTTAGCGAGTTTAACACCCTCGACTTTCGCTTTTTCTATGACTTCAGTGACCAACTTGTCCATTTCAGGCTCGATTAAATCAGCCGGGCGACAGGTAATCGGTTGCGCACCGTTTAACACCCTGTCTTGCAATTGTTTGTTTACCGGTGCAGGCGTTGCACCGTACTCACCTTTTAATACGCCCGCCGTTTCCTTGGTAATGGTTTTATAACGCTCACCATTCATCACATTCATCACTGCTTGTGTTCCCACAATTTGTGATGTGGGCGTAACCAGCGGAATAAATCCCAAGTCTTCGCGTACTCTTGGTATTTCGTGCATCACCTCATCAAACTTGTCAGAGGCACCCTGCTCTTTCAACTGACTTTCCATGTTGGTCAACATGCCGCCCGGCACTTGTGAAATCAAAATCCGTCCATCGACCCCTTTAAGGCTGCCCTCATATTGGGCATATTTTTTACGGATATCTCTAAAGTAATGCGCGATTTCTTCCAGCTTGAGCAAATCCAGGCCGGTAGCTCGCTCAGTACCTTCAAGGCTGGCAACAATGGTTTCGGTAGCGCTGTGACCGTAAGTCATACTCATTGATGAAATGGCGGTATCTACATTATCGACTCCGGCTTCGGCGGCTTTAATCAGTGTACCGACACTTAAACCCGTCGTTGCATGGCAATGCAAATGGACGGGGATTTTGGTGCTTTTTTTCAAGCGACTGATCAACTCAAAGGCCTCGTAAGGCTTAAGCAATCCGGCCATATCTTTAATACAGATGGAATGTGCGCCCATATCTTCAATCTGTTTGCCAAGATTAACCCATGAATCCAGCGTATGTACCGGACTGGTCGTATAAGAAATAGTCCCTTGGGCATGTGCATCGGTAGCAAGTACGGCTTTTACCGCATGCTCGATATTACGCATGTCATTCATGGCATCAAAGATACGGAAAACATCAATACCATTGATGGCACAACGCTCAACAAACTTGTCAACCACGTCATCGGCATAATGACGATAGCCTAAAATATTTTGCCCTCTCAGGAGCATTTGCTGTTGTGTTTTAGGCATTGCCGCTTTCAGTAAGCGCAATCTTTCCCAAGGATCTTCACCCAGATAACGGATACACGCATCAAAAGTAGCGCCACCCCATGATTCAATAGACCAGTAACCGATATCATCGAGTTTTTTACAAATCGGCAGCATATCTTCTATGCGTAAGCGAGTGGCTAAGATTGATTGATGCGCGTCACGCAAGACAACTTCAGTGATAGCTAGGGGCTTTTTTTTATCTTTGGCCATTCTTAATTTTCTCCGGGAACCTTTACAGGATTTTAATCACAGACCTTTTAGGTCGATTAAATGCAATGAATTTAAAACTGTTTAAATGTCAAACGACACCACAGCTAACCAACACTTCTTGGCTTTATTTATGCTTACTTCGATATTGATGCACCGCTGCCGTAATCGCAGCAATAACGCTTTTGTCAATGCCACTGGATACTGTTGCAGTGGCTCCCATAATGGGTGCGTCCGGGAAAAAACGCTGCACCAATGAAGACATGATATTGATCGCAACCACCAACATGGTCAAAAACAAAAACACAATGCTCATTCCGGCAAACATTAATTCAACGCCACTACTCATCATTTCTGTCATATTGAAAAACCTTATGTTGAAACGCTTGAATCTATTGAAAATACTGAATACTTAAGTACATTATCCATAAAACTACGCTGCTAAACAAACTAAAGATAACCCAGGTGGTTTCCTGGAATAAAACTACCTGATTTGCACAGGCTATTTGATAATTACAATGCGTAAAAATGGGCAACCTGATTATTTTTTATAACACAGTTATGGACAATAAAACCAATAAATTGGCACTATATATCACAAAAAATCACCTATACTTTTATTTTTTGATACTTAATGGATATTGATCAAAGCACATTCAGCGGAAACATACCTATTAACCCGATAGGGTTGTGCTTGGGAACGGTTAATCAGAGACATGAACTTTTGGGAGAAAGACGATCTTTTGTTACAGCATTTAATGCCATAGCGGCATTACCTGAGTTTACTTCAATGATTAATGATGACGAAAAACCATACCTACCCGCACGCTTATCGTGCAGATAGGTTCGAAAATTACTTACTGTTTACCAACGCGGTTATCGCACTGTCATAATCAGGCTCATCAGCAAGCTCGTTTACTAATTGCGTATACACAACATTGTCATGCTCATCGACAATAACCACTGCCCGAGCCGTTAATCCGGCAAGAAAGGTATTAACCAGTTTTACACCGTAATCATCCGCAAAAGTTGAGCGAAAGGTTGATAAAGGAATGACATGTTTTAAGTCTTCCACTTCACAAAAGCGACATTGTGCAAACGGTAAATCAGCGGAAACAACCAACACAACCGTGTTATGCAAGTGCGATGCTTTCTCGTTAAACTTACGCGTTGACGCGGCGCAAGTAGGAGTATCCAGGCTGGGTACAATATTAAGCACCTTGTTTTTACCGGCGAAAGTCGCCAAGGTTACATCCGCTAACTTGGCATTTGCCAGGGAAAAATCGGGGGCTTTACTGCCCACCAAAGGTAGTTCGCCTGAAGTATGAAGTGGCTTGCCCTGAAAGTTAATTGTTGCCATGACTTAATCCTAGTTGTGATGTTTTTTAAAAGCAGGTGCAAGGTTCATGGTAAAAGGAACTTCACCTTGCATCTTGTAACTTCGAAACTTACTCTAATCTTTTTTGGTTTTTGCTCTTTTAGCCAAACGCACACGCTTTTGTACACTCCAATCGGTAAGTTTCTTTTTCTGTCCGTGAAAAGGGTTTATCGGTGATTTAAACTCCATTCGAATGGGCGTTCCTGACAATTTTAGCTTATCGCGAAAATAATTCATCAAATAACGTTTGTATGAAATTGGCAGCGCATCGGTTTGTACACCATGAACCACCACAACAGGGGGATTTCGTCCGCCCTGATGTGCATATTTTAGCTTGATACGACGTGTATTGATGATCGGTGGCTGATGGGCATCGGTTGCTTCTTTCAGAATACGGGTCAACACCGGCGTTGACATATCAATCATCGCGGCGTCATACAATTTGGACACCACATCAAACAACTTGCCAACACCACTGCCATGCAATGCGGAAATAGGATGTTTTTCGGCAAATTCAATAAACGACAATTTCACATCAAGTTGTCGTTTAATGGTGTCTTTTTGTTCGGTCGTTATACCGTCCCATTTATTGAGACCAATAATCAGTGCCCTGCCCGCTTCTATCACCAGACCTAATAAATGCGCATCCTGATCAGCGATACCATCGCGTGCATCAATTAAATAAATGACGACATTCGATTTTTCAATCGCTTGCAAGGTTTTAATGACACTGAATTTTTCAATGGTTTCCGAGACTCTGGAGCGCCTGCGCATTCCCGCTGTATCAATCAGCGTAAACTGTTTGCCACTGCGCTCAAAGGGAATATAGATACTGTCGCGTGTTGTCCCTGGCTCGTCATAGACAATAACCCGCTCTTCACCCAGCAATCGATTGACCAGCGTTGATTTACCCACATTAGGGCGACCAACAACGGCAATGGCAATACCTTTACTGGTATCTTCATTGGCATCATCAGTATCTGGCGGCAACAGTTGGTTAACCCTGATCAATAGCTCGGGAATGCCTCGGCCGTGTGACGCTGCAATCTGCACAGGCTCACCCAGTGCCAGCGAATAAAAGTCCGAAGCGGCTATGGTGGCATCAATACCATCAACTTTGTTGGTGACCAAAAGAATCGGTTTATCCAACTTTCTCAGGCTGTCGGCAATCACTTTATCTGAAGCACTCAAACCTTCGCGTGCATCGACCAGAAACAACACAAGATCGGCTTCTTCCAAAGCCACTTGCACCTGCTTTCGGGCAAAGCTTTCTATGCCTTCGGCATCATCCGCGATACCGCCGGTATCAACAACCAGACAAGCACGATCACCGTGCTTAACCCGACCATACTGGCGGTCTCTGGTTAAACCGGGAAAATCTGCCACGAGTGCTTCACGACTCTTGGTTAAATAATTAAATAATGTGGACTTGCCAACATTAGGACGCCCTACCAGGGCAATTACAGGTAACATATATTAGGGTGACCGGGTTTTTAAAGCGGCAAGAGTGCCGTCTTTTGCATAAATATAAACAGTATTATCTACCACGACAGGCTTGGCTTCTATTGCACTATCGGCAACTTTTATACGGGCTAGTTGCCGACCATCAGTAGTAGACAGCCAATGCACGTAACCTTCAAAATCGCCTACCACTACATAGTTTTCATAGACAGCCGGAGCAGTTAATTTTCTTTGATGTAAATCTTTTTGTTTCCATAATGAAGCACCACTGCGCTGTTCCAGCTGCCAAACATCATCGGTCGTATCTGATAAATACAGATACCTAAAATCATGGCTTAAGCCGGTATAAGAAGAAATAGCTTCGTTACGCCACAACACATCACCATCCAACTCTGATACAGCGGCGGCTCCGCCGTGATAACTGGCAATATAAATAATGCCCGATACTTCTATTGGATCGACGTCAAGATCGACCAATCTTTCAACTTCAGAACGTCCTTTGGGAATGGCGACACTGGTTTCCCACGCATATTTGCCATCAGCTAAACGCATGGCCATCAGCTTGCCATTATCGTAACCCTCAATGACATTATCCCCAACGATAATAGGGGCGCCGATTCCACGCACACTTAAAGCGGGAGCGGTATGCTCATAATTCCATAATTTTACGCCGTTCTTTTCATTGAGGGCAATAACCTCGCCATCAGTGGTTCGAACGATAACGATTCCCTTGGCAATAACCGGCACAGAAAGCACTTCACTGGAGACATGCGACTTCCAGAGCAAGTCACCGTTTTCACTATTCAAGGCAACCACGTCTGCATCACTGGAGCCTAATATCACGGTACCTACGCCCAGACCGGGGCCGGCGGAAAAATGTACATCCACCTTTGCTTCCCAAATCAGGCGTCCCGTGCTTAAATCTCTGGCCTGCACCAAACCATCCCTGTCTGCCGCCAGTATTTTACCAAAACCAATGGATGGCACCAGTTTTAAAGATTGTTCGTCCGTACCTACGCCGACTGTTTCATCCCACAACTTTTCAATCTTTATTTCAGGCACATACTCAACCAATACAGCGGGTGGATCAGAATTATCTTCGCCGCCTGAAAAATAATTGGAAATCCCTGAAATAGATTCATCGAGGGTATCAAAGGCAGCACAACCTGCCAATATTAAGCAACAGCATAAAAGCGTAATCAGGCGCATTATTTTTGAACTTCTACTTTTTCAGGGGAGGTCAAATCATCAATTTTAAATTGCAGCAACGGTGATTTATAGCCGTTTTCCAAGGCTTTTTGATAAGCAGTTCGCGCTTGATCCAAACGATCCAGAGCCACATACAAATCACCCACCAACTCATCATAGTTACCTGAAAAGCTGGATGAGGTTGCGGGATCAACATCGTTAATTAATTGTAAGCCCTGCTCGTATTCACCACTGGCCAGCATTAAACGAACCAGCCTGATTTTGGCGACATTACTTAATTCTTTATCGCTTCCAGCCGCTATTCCCTTAAGAAGAGCTTGTGCTTTAGGAATATCACCTTGCTGAACTTTTAATTTTGCCAGTAAAAGACTGCTATAGGCTGCATATTCTGTTTTGGGATATTCAGACTGTATACGCTCAACCAACTTTTCTGCACTGTCTTTTTTGTCAGCCCCAATAGCCACAATTAACTGACCGTATAATGCAGACGCTTGTTCTGTTTGAGCCTTTTTATGATCTTGCCAGTAATTCCAGCCCAGAATAACAGCAACCCCCAGAACCAAACCAATAATGGTCGATTGTCCGTTTTCTTTCCACCATCTTTTTACTGCGTCAAGTTGCTCTTCTTCTGTCTCGTAAATTTCCACTTGCTTTCTCTTGTTGGTATTTTAAAAAATGCTTACAGGTTAGACTACGCTGGCGTAACCCAACGGACGGTTTGCTTGCTTTAAGTTAACGTTTGCAAAAAAGTAATCGCTTCAGCTTGAGACAGCGTTTGCTGTTCTTGCCCGTTGCGCAACGATTTAATACTGACTTCGCCACGACTGACCTCATCATCACCTAAAATAATGGCATAGCCAGCGCCTATTTTATCAGCTTTTTTAAACTGACTTTTAAAACTGCCACCACCGCAGTTAACTTGTAGCTTTAATCTCGGCACTTCATTTCTGATAATTTCAGCAAAACGCAAACCTTCCCGCTCGGCCGGTTCACCGACCCGAATCATATAGACATCAATGGTTCTTGTTTGCGGGATATTGCCCGACACCTCAATTAAAGCCAATAAGCGCTCAATGCCCATGGCAAAACCCACGGCAAAATTGGGCTTGCCACCCAACTGTTCAATCAGGCCATCATAACGACCACCGGCACACACCGTGCCTTGCGAACCCAGTTCGTCCGTCACCCATTCAAACACGGTTTTGCTGTAATAATCGAGTCCGCGCACTAATCGGGTATTAATTTCGTAACTAATACCCAAGTCATTTAAGGTGGTCGTTAAGGTATTAAAATGTTGTAGACTTTCTTCACCCAAATAGGCCATTAATTCTGGCGCATTGGCAACCAGCTTGTGCATGGCCGGATTTTTAGTGTCCAGAATCCGCAAGGGATTGGTTCCCAGTCGACGCAAACTGTCTTCATCCAACTCATCCAGATGCGCCTGAAAATAGCTAACCAATGTTTCCCGGTAAACCAGTCGCTCAGCAATAGTGCCCAAAGAATTTAGCTGTAGGCGCACCTTATCGCGAATACCCAGCTTTTTCCATAAACGATCCATGAGCAGAATTAATTCGGCATCAATATCAGGACCGGACATGCCATAGGTCTCAACGCCCAATTGAATAAACTGCCGATAACGTCCCTTTTGTGGACGTTCATGGCGATACATCGGGCCGTAATACCATAACCGGTGCACCTGATTATGTAATAGTCCATGCTCCAGACAGGCTCTAAGACAACCTGCCGTTCCTTCCGGTCTCAAGGTTAGTGAATCTCCGTTACGATCATCGAAGGTGTACATTTCTTTTTCGACGATATCGGTTACTTCACCAATAGAGCGTTTGAAAAGTTCTGTTTTTTCAACAATGGGCAGCCGAATTTCGCTATAGCCATAAGCACTGAGTACGTCTCTTAGCGTTTGTTCTGCGTACTGCCAGAGGGGTGTTTGATCAGGAAGCACATCGTGCATTCCCCGTATTGCTTGTATATTATTTGCCATAAGGGTCAGAATAGCCTGTTATTGTAAAACCGGCTTGATTTGTTTTGCTTCATCTGAAAGCGGAAATTTTTCCAATAACAAGTTTTGATATTCTTTTGCCAGCGCTTGATTACCCAAGGCGCGTTCTGTTTGCATACCAAACCATAACGTGCCGGAGGTATGATCTGCAACACTCAGGTATCGTTGTAAATAGCCTTTTGCCGCCCAATACTCGCCGCTTAGATAACTCATTTTTTGCATTTCCAGCAATGCCGGCGCGTAAGTATTATTAAGTATCAGTGCTTGCTTAAAGTAAGCTTTGGCACTTTGTTGTTGTTTCATGGCCAACTGGCACCGCCCGGCATTAGTTAAGGCCAACCACTGCCGGTCGTTTAACCTGGTCGAAATTGCCTGAGTCAGTAAAGCCATGCCTTGTTCATATTCACCACGGTCACACAAAAATCGGCCATAGTTGTTTTGGACACTCCAATCATCCGGTGACACATCCAGTGCACGCTCATAATTCTCTTGGGCTCGCTTATAGTCATTTAATTTTTCGTATAAAAAAGCAAAAGCATTATGTACTTGGGAATTATTGGGATCTTTTTCTTGTGCCAACTGTAAATTTTCTTTGGCTATTTCCAGCTTGCCTAAATCCATGTAACGCACCCCCAGCTGCAAATAAATACTGGCGGAATCATCTCTTTTAGTGTCTTTGTCAAACAAAGAGGTGCAAGCCGTTAATGCAACTGCTAAAAACAGGCCACAAGCCAAGCGCATAAAGACTTGTATTGCCTCAGGCAGCACGTTCCGAGCTCACTACCTTTAACTTGAGATGTCTGCGACTTTTATCTTCAACCTGTCCAACCAGTTGACCGCACGCCGCATCAATATCTTCGCCGCGCGTCTTTCTGATCGTAGTGACTATTCCGGCATCGTTTAAAACCGTTTTGAAGCGATTAATCGCTTCTTTGCTTGAGCACCGATAAGCGTTATTGGGAAACGGATTAAAGGGTATTAAATTAAGTTTTGACGGTACTGTTTTTAATAACTTAATGAGTCCGCGAGCGTCGTCCATGGAGTCATTAATACCATCAAGCATCACGTATTCAAAAGTAACGGTACGCCGTGGTGCAATCTTTGCATTATCCCGGCACGCTTCCATTAACTCCTTTAGCGGATATTTTTTGTTAATCGGAACCAATTCATCTCTTAACTCATCAGTTACCGCATGTAATGATACCGCAAGACTCACATCACACGCTTGCGTCAAACGATACATGGCCGGCACCACACCTGATGTACTGATCGTTACCCGGCGCTTGGAAAGCCCAAAAGTAAAATCATCCATCATCAAATTCATGGCAGCAACCACATTATCAAAATTAAGCAAAGGCTCGCCCATGCCCATCATGACTACGTTGGTGATTTTTTTGGTCGTCCCCAAACGTTTTTGCGCAACAATAACCTGACCAATAATCTCGGCCGTCGTTAAATTACGATTAAACCCTTGTTGAGCTGTAGAACAAAAAGTACAGGCCAATGCACAACCGATTTGTGATGATACACATAAAGTGCCTCGTCCTTCTTCAGGTATAAAAACCGTTTCGATTCGATTGCCGCAACTGGTTTGCAAGGCCCATTTACGGGTGCCGTCACTCGCGATTTGTTCAATCACAATCTCGGGAGTGGCCAGGTAGCAATTTTCATTGAGCCAAACACGCAACGGTTTGCTTAAATTAGTCATCAGGTCGAAATCTTCTACGCCTTCCTGATAAATCCATTTAAGCAACTGGGTTGCCCGAAAAGGTTTCTCGCCCAATTCAACAAAAAAGGCCGCAAGACCTTTTCTGTCGTAATCGAGCAGATTAAACCGTTTGGACTTAACGGGTTCTTGCACAGATTTCATTGTCTGAGAAAAAGAAAGCAATTTCTCTTGCAGCCGTTTCAACCGCGTCTGATCCATGTACTGCATTTTCATCAATGCTGGCAGCAAAATCAGCGCGAATGGTGCCGGCAGCAGCTTCTTTAGGGTTGGTGGCACCCATTATTTCGCGATGTTTAAGGACTGCGTTTTCGCCTTCCAAGACTTGCATGATCACAGGACCTGAAACCATAAATGCAACCAAATCCTTAAAGAATCCACGCTCACTGTGTTCCGCGTAAAAACCTTCAGCTTGTTCTTGAGTCAGGTGCAGCATTTTTGCAGCAACAATTTTTAAATCATTTTTTTCAAAACGACTATAAATTTCACCGATAACATTTTTTGCAACAGCGTCAGGCTTAATAATTGAGAAAGTGCGTTCTAGTGCCATTATGTTTTAAAACTCCAAAGTAACAGTAAATAAAATATTTGAATTGCAGATTATACCCGATAAGCGGCACATTGTAGATAAACGAGCCCGCTTAAATCTAAGGTGTACCATCTATATCTGCGCCTTCTTTGACCGGGATCATCAAATCTTCAGGGCTTATACCCAGTAATAAAGCCATCGGACTGGCGATAAAAATAGACGAATAGGTACCAAAAAAGACGCCAAACAGTAGCACAATGGAAAAATTATGGATAATTTCACCGCCCAGAAAAAACAGGGAAACCAGCACTAAAATAACCGTTAAAGAAGTCATAATGGTTCGACTTAAGGTGACATTAACCGAGATATTCATAATTTCTTCGGTCGACTTATTTCTCATTAGCCGAAAATTTTCACGGATACGGTCATAAACCACAATAGTATCGTTCAAGGAATAACCGATCAGCGCCAGCACGGCTGCCAATACTGTCAAATCAAATTCCAAACCTAAAATGGAAAATAACCCCAAAGTAACCACCACATCATGAATCGTCGCGATGACCGCACCGGTAGAAAATTTCCACTCAAAGCGCCAGGCAATGTATATCAAAATGCCTATCGTTGAATATAACAACGCCAAAAAACCGTCTTCAGCCAAATCATCACCGACTTGTGGCCCCACAAATTCAACGCGTCGAACACTGGCGGGTTCAGCGGTTGTTTTGTTAATCGCTTCCAGTACCTTGGTGCTTAAATCCGCACTGCTAACTCCTTCATGGGGTTTTAATCGAATCAAGACGTCTTTTGCCGTGCCAAAATTCTGCACAGTGGCATCGTCAAAACCTTCAGTATCCAAGGTATTGCGCAGTACCGTTAAATCTGCCGCTTTTTGATAACCCACTTCAATCAGGGTGCCACCGGTAAAATCAATACCCATCTGCAAGCCGCGAACAGCTAGCGATCCTATTGAAATAATCATCAGCACACCGGAAAATATCAGTGCTATATTTCGGTTACCTATAAAATTTATATTTGTCGTCTTCATATTTTATTCTTCTTAAAATAGGGGCAATCCTTTACGGTTGCCCTTGGGAGAATCTTTTACGGTTGTAAATCAAGGGCAACCGTAAAGCTTTGCCCTTACACAAAGGTCTAAATGGATAATTTCTCAACCCTGCGGTTACCGTATGTCCAGTTAATAACCATCCGCGTTCCGGTGATTGCCGTAAACATGGAGGATAAAATCCCGATAATCAGCGTTACCGCAAAACCTTTGACGGAACCGGTACCAAAAGCAAACAACACCACAGCAACCACGAGATTGGTAAAGTGGGAGTCAAGGATGGTGGCAAAAGCTTTATCGTAACCAACAAATATGGCCGATTGCGGCGTATTACCATTATTGAGCTCTTCTTTAATCCGTTCAAATATCAACACGTTGGCATCAACAGACATACCTACCGTCAAGATAATCCCGGCAATACCCGGTAACGTTAACGTTGCTTGCAACATCGATAATATCGCGACAACAATCACCACGTTAAACGCCAACGCAAGATTGGCAATCATGCCGAAAAGTCGATAATAAACCGCCATAAACAGCACAACCAAACCAAAACCTACGACAAACGACAATATGCCTTTATCAATGTTATCTTGCCCAAGACTGGGCCCTACCGTACGTTCCTCCACGATATCAACCGGCGCGGCCAAGGCTCCCGCCCTTAACAACAGTGACAAATTACGTGCTTCCTGCGGACTATCCAAACCAGTGGTTTGAAAACGTTTACTAAATACGCCCTGGATAGTGGCGACATTGATAACTTTTTCAACTTTTTCTTTATGACGTACTTTTTGACCGTCGACTACTTTTGTCTCGACTTTGTATTCTATAAAGACCACCGCCATTGGCTTACCAACACTAACTTGAGTGGTTTTAGCCATTTTGGCCGCACCCACGCCGTTTAAGGAAATATTAACCGAAGGCCTGCCATCCTGATCTTGACCAGAAGATGCGTCAACAATTTGGTCACCCGTCACAATAACGCGACGATCCAACAGTATTGGATTGCCCTTTTTTTCATAATACAAGCGACTGCCAACCGGAACATGACCGGCAACGGCTTGCTGCACGTCATGCTCAGTATCAACCAGGCGATACTCCAAGGTAGCCGTCGTACCCAAAATTTCCTTGGCACGCGTCGTATCCTGAACACCCGGCAATTGCACCATGATACGATTTTCACCTTGTTGCTGAATAACCGGTTCTGCAACCCCTAACTCATTTACCCGGTTACGCAAAGTCGTCATGTTTTGCGACACGGCAAATTTTTTGATTTCGCGCACTTCTTTTTCAGACACTTTTAGCCAAACCTGATCTTGGTTTTCCGGCTCGGTAATATCCAGGGTACGAAAATCTTTAGCCAGCAGATCCATCAGTGCGGGCTTATCTTCTGGTGACTTCAGCGTGATTTTTATAAAGCCGTTATCCTTGGCAACAGACTGATAGCGCATTTTTGCACTTCTTAAGGCCAGACGTAAATCATCGTTATAGCGGTCTTCAGCTTGCTTGGCCGCAGCATCCATATCCACTTCCAACAGAAAATGTACCCCACCCCGCAAATCGAGACCCAAATACATCGCCTCAGCACCTAGAGCTCGTAACCAAGCGGGTGTTGTGGGTGCCAGATTTAAGGCAACCGTATAATTGCTGCCCATCTTGTCTCTTAATAAATCAGCGACTTTAAGCTGATCATCGGTATTGGTAAACCGCGCTAAAATACGTCCGTCTTTAAACTCAAACGCTTTTACAGGAACACCGACCGTTTTAATTTCAGACTCGATCTGGCTTGCCTGATCCTGCCCGATGAGAGTAGTTTGTGTCGATGACACCTGAACAGACGGATCATCACCGTACAAATTAGGTAATGAATAAATAATCCCGATGCCAAAAACAATCAGGACTAATAGATTTTTCCAAAGGGGGAAATGGTTTTGCATGTGTTATTCCAATAATTGAAGCACGTCGCAGGATGGGTAAAGCAGCGCGAAACCCATCCTACGATATTTCCTGATTGTGATGGGCTTCACTTCGTTCTACCCATCCTACTACTACGCAACGCACTACGCGCCGTAATATTAAGCTTTAACTACTTTTTTAGTTATAGCTTTATAAGTTCCTTTTGGCATCATGCTTTCAATGCTCTGGCGCTGCACTTGAATGAAGGTATTATCCGAGATTTCAATCTTGACAAAATTATCGTCCAAATCAACAATTTTACCTAAAATTCCACCAGAGGTTACTACTTCAGCGCCTTTGCTTATTGCAGCAATCATTTGTTTCTTTTCTTTGGTGCGCTTGGATTGCGGACGCAGAAACAAAAAGTAAAAAAAGGCCAGAATACCCAGTGGAAACAGCATACCTTCAAGGCCTGGTTGTTGCGTGGCAGCAGGTGCTGCGGCTAAAGCGTCAGAAATAAAAAAACTCATGATTATCCTCAAATTCTATAGTAATTAAAAAATCTTGTTATTATGCCATAGAAGGCATAGATTTTCCTCGTTGTTGGTAAAACTGCCGGACAAAAATATCCAGTTCCTGTTTTTCAATAGCATCACGCAAGCCCTGCATCAGACCCAAATAATAATGCAGGTTATGTAAGGTATTCAGCCTTGAACCCAGCATTTCCTTACATTTATCCAGATGACGCAAATAAGCTCTTGAATAATTCTGACAAGTATAGCAGTCACAGGATTCATCCAGCGGCGTGTTATCAAACTCGTATTGACTGTTCCTTATTTTTACCACTCCAAAGCTGGTAAACAAATGTCCGTTACGTGCATTACGTGTCGGCATGACACAATCAAACATATCAATACCGCGCCGGACGGCTTCAACCAGATCTTCCGGCGTGCCCACCCCCATTAAATAACGCGGCTTATCAACCGGCATTTTGCTATGAATGGCATCCAGTGTCGCCATCATTTCTTCTTTGGGCTCACCGACGGACAAACCGCCAATCGCATAACCATCAAAACCGATATCCAGTAAACCGTCTATCGACTCCTGACGCAAATGTTCATACATACCACCTTGAACGATACCAAACAACGCAGACAAATTATCGCCATGCGCCGTTTTACTCCGAGCCGCCCATCGCAACGATAAGCGCATGGAATCGGCGGCTTCGTTAACGGTGGCCGGATAAGGCGTACACTCATCAAAAATCATCACGATATCCGAGCCCAAATCACGCTGCACCTGCATAGACTCTTCAGGCCCCATAAAAATAGCGCTACCGTTTATCGGCGATTTAAAGGTGACGCCTTTTTCGGTGATTTTTCTTAACGCACCTAAACTGAACACTTGAAAACCGCCAGAATCGGTCAGAATAGGTTTATCCCAATGCATAAAGTCATGCAAATCACCATGCGCCTTGATCACGCCTGTCGTTGGTCGCAGCATTAAATGAAAGGTATTACCCAAAATAATTTGTGCACCGACACTCGTCAGGTCTTCCGGCGTTAATGATTTAACGGCGCCATAAGTGCCAACCGGCATAAAAATCGGCGTTTCTACAACGCCACGGTCAAAAGTAAGGCGTCCACGCCGTGCATGACCGTCAGTATTAATTAAATTAAATTCCATGCCAAAATATTTGCTCATAAATGAAGGTTGCAGATTATCCAGCCTTTTTAGGTTTTAGTACAATAAACCATCATGTTGTATAGAAAAACAGTCATTTCTCGTTACCCACCGTCGGCATTTTTAATTAAATCAGCCCTGATAAACTGCCTGTCAATAAGCTGTTATTAACCACGAAGCCAGTTCCGGACGTAAGTCTAAGAGACACAAAACTTTCTTTCTTCGTATCACTTCGTGTCTTTGTGGTGATAATCTTTTAAGATTTTTTTTGTGATCTTGCCCATAATTAAGTAACGCCTAAAAACTTGTCATTCAAATAAATAGTGTTAAATTTAAAAAATAAAAATCGAAATAGTAAAGTTCCGTAATAACCGTATACAAGTATTATCACAATAGTATTCCGTTTTTTTTTAAATAATTTTACAGCTTTGTTTAAACTTCCCTTAAAATAGACAAAGCAAACAACACCCAGTCAAAACAGGCTTCAAGATTAGGCGAGTTTTATAAGTCATTGGCAGTCAATTTTTGTAAACTGCTTTATTCGTTTCGTCTTTTCTTAATTAACATTCAGTAATCAAATGAATAGCAAATCATTAACGTTAGTAAGCTTTGCATTATTGCTCTTACCTGCCGAAGCCTTTGCTGGCGAAGCTTTAAGTACGGCCAAATCATTAAATTTGACACAGCATATCGTCGGTTATCTTTCGATAGCAGTTACCGTTTTAGCATACATTGCAGCGATGTCGGAAGAAGTCATCGCGTTGCGTAAATCAAAACCGATGGTTTTGGGGTCGGCACTCGTCTGGTTTGCAATTTGTATTTACTATGCCTTGAACGGCGAAGCCAAAGTGGCGGCCGTCGCATTTGAAAGCAATCTGCTGGCTTATATCGAATTGTTTTTATTTATTCTGGTGTCAATGACCTACCTGAACGCCATGGAAGAACGCGGTGTTTTCGACGGCCTCAGGATTTGGCTGCTAAGTCGGCGATTCAGCTACCGGCAACTGTTCTGGATTACCGGCGTTCTTGCCTTTCTGCTTTCTACCGTTATCAACGGCATGGCCGCCGGCCTTTTAATGGGCGCTGTTGCTGCTGCGGTCGGTAAATACAAAAAAGAATTCGTTGCCTTGGCATGTGTCAACATCGTTGTAGCGGCCAATGCTGGCGGCACGTTCAGCCCCTTGGGCGGCATCTCGACACTGTTCGTCTGGCAAAATAAAATCCTGCCTTTCCATGAGTTCTTCACACTCGCTATCCCCTGCCTGGTCAACTTTCTTGTACCTGCAATGGTCATGCATTTTTTCGTGCCCAAAGAAACACCCGCCGCTTCAACTAGCGTCATTTGGCTTCGCCGTGGCAGCAAGCGGGTTATTTTACTTTTCATCGTGACACTCCTTATTACCGTCTCTTCTAATATTCTTCTGGAATTGCCACCTGCCGCCGGCATGATGACTGGGCTTGGTTTACTCCAGTTTTTTAGCTTTTACCTGACCAAGACAGCCATCGAAATCCCAAGTGACTTTGCGCATGTTTACAAACTTTTCCAGGTAGAAGTTCCACGCGACAATAAAAAACAGGATTTTGACGTATTCAAAAATATCGGTAATGTGGATTGGGATACACTGTTATTTTTTTACGGCGCGATGATGTTGATTGGCGCCTTGGGGTTTATCGGCTACCTTGATGCCATTGCGCATTTTCTGTTCGGACAGATTAGCCCCACAATTGCAAATATCAGTATCGGCCTTTCCTCTGCATTTATTGATAACGGCACCTTGATGTTTGCCGTATTGAGCATGCATCCAGACCTTCCTACCGGTCAATGGCTGCTGTTAACACTTACTTTGGGCGTAGGAGGAAGTTTACTGGCCATCGGCTCCGCACCCGGAGTCGCCTTGCTTGGCCAGATCAAAGAGGGCTATACCTTCGCCTTCCACATGCGCTGGATGCCCGTTATTTTACTGGGTTACTTCGCCAGTATTGCCGTGCATTTCTGGATAAATGCACGCTATTTTTAAGCGAGTCAGCGGTATTATCTTGAAACCCGCGCCTGTTTCTTTTACCTTACACGCTATTGGAGAGCAATCATGCTGTCCAATTTTCCTTAAATTTTATTAGTCTCCGATTAGTTACGATAATGTCCTCAAATTCACAGCCTCAATCCAAAGAACAACTGGCAGGTTTAGCACTAGGTGCCATTGGCGTAGTCTTTGGCGACATCGGCACCAGTCCGCTTTATGCGCTTAAAGAAGTTTTCCTCAGCGGCCTGAAGATAGATGAACCGCATGTACTTGGCGTGCTGTCTTTGGTATTTTGGACATTGACCTTGGTGGTAACCACCAAATACGCAATTTTCATCATGCGTGCTGACAACAAAGGCGAAGGCGGCATCATGGCATTGATGGCGCTGGCATTACACGGTTCCAAGGAACATCCTAAAAAAATGCGTTTTATCGTCACCGTCGGCTTAATCGGCACCGTGTTATTTTATGGCGACAGCATCATCACCCCCGCAATCTCAGTACTTAGTGCGGTCGAAGGCTTACAAATTGTTGCACCCTCATTAGATCGCTACATATTACCCATTACCATCACGGTACTGGGTGGATTGTTTATTTTGCAAGCCAAGGGTTCCGGTAAAATGGGCAAACTGTTTTCACCGATCATGTGCATCTGGTTTTGTTTACTTGCCGTTTTAGGCATCATTAACATTATTCACGAACCCCGCGTATTGATGGCGATTAATCCTTACTATGGCGGTCATTTACTGATGGAGTTAGGCTGGCATGGATTTTTGATTATGGGCGCAGTCGTTTTGGCGATAACCGGTGCTGAAGCACTGTATGCCGACATGGGACATTTCGGTTTAAAACCAATTCGTTACGCTTGGTTCGGCTTTGTGTTTCCGGCCCTACTGCTCAACTATTTCGGACAGGGGGCACTATTGATTGTCCACCCCGATGCCATACAAAACCCCTTTTATTTACTTGCCCCCACTTGGGCGCTGTATCCTTTACTGATTTTATCGACACTGGCGACTGTCATCGCCTCACAAGCCGTTATCTCCGGTGCATTTTCGATGACGAAACAAGCCATTCAACTAGGTTACTGTCCACGCATGAATATTTTGCATACCTCGGGCGATGAAATGGGACAGGTTTATGTTCCTGCAATCAATTGGTTGCTGATGATATCGGTTTTTGTGCTGGTGCTAACTTTCAAGTCCTCATCTGCATTGGCTTCCGCTTATGGTTTGGCGGTAACAGGAACCATGATGTCGACCACTCTGTTGGCATTTATTGTCATTCAAGAGCTTTGGCAATGGAACAAATACACCAGCATAGCCTTCTTGTCGGTTTTTTTGACAATAGACTTAACCTTTCTTTCTTCAAATAGTTTAAAGATTCCTACTGGCGGCTGGCTTCCGCTAGTCGTTGCTACCGTTCTGTTTTTGGTGTTAACAACATGGATTAAGGGGCGCAAGTTACTTACCGACTATATGAATGCCAGGCGCATGTTATTCGAGGACCTGGAAGAAACAATCAGCGCCAAATTAGTGAGGGTTGAAGGCACTGCGATTTATTTAACCCGAAGCTTGCACGGTGTACCCCAGGTACTGCTGCACAACCTTGAACACAATCATGTCTTGCACGAGAGAATTATTGTACTGACCATTGTTACCACCAACGAACCCTACGTTGACGAAGCGCACTTGGTCAAAATCAGAGCTTTTGGTAAAAACCGTGATTTTTACCGGGTAAAACTTTATTACGGGTTTAAACAAAATGCAGATGTTCGTCGCGCACTGGAGTTATGCCTACAACAAGGCTTGGATTTTAACCCAAAAAATGCCTCTTTTTTCATCGGCAGCGAACAAATATCATTTCGCAACAAAAGCCCCATGCCGAAATGGCGCAGAGGATTATTCAGGTTTTTATTTCATAACGCTACCAGTGCGATTGAGTTTTTTAAAATACCGGTTGAGCGGGTTGTGGAACTTGGAATCCGTATCGAACTGTAACCTAAATATTAGATATCAATAAGTTAGATGACCCGCTAAAAAAATCGCCGCAGATTTTAAAATAGGTTTAACCAATTTATATGCGACGGTTTTTTAGGTGAGTTATGTTGTTGGCTACCAACTTTAGACGGGACAAGCAAAAAGGCTTAACCGTCAATACGATTAACTTAATGATACAGCATCAAAATAGA
>SESD01000352.1_pt1 | contig 28607 bp, 24 predicted proteins | sample 3171411 | NCBI WGS metagenome assembly SESD01 (sample SAMN06051880, study PRJNA518727) | freshwater metagenome | biome: subpolar coniferous forest; feature: holomictic lake; material: water; isolation source: holomictic Lake 442, 16.5 m depth | place: Canada: near Kenora, Ontario | collected...
GCCGAAGAAGGTGTGGACCGACGCCATCACCGTGCGCGGCTACACACAGATGCGTTATGCGCAACCGATCAGCGGGGACAGGGCTAATCTAGTTTCCCCAGGCGATCAGTATCTTTCAAACAACCAGGGGTTCGGGGTTAGGCGCGCTCGACTAATCTTCTTTGGAGATGTCAGTGACCACCTGTACTGGTACGCGCAAACGGAGTTCAACGGCAGCGGCACAGGTGCCGCAGTTATCCGCGACTCCTATGCCGACATTGCATTTGATGACCAGAAGGAGCACCGTGTTCGTGCTGGTATATCCAAGGTGCCATTCGGTTTTGAGATACTCCAGTCGAGCCAGAACCGCCTAGCCTTCGATCGTGCGGACGCCTTGAACAGCGCGGCGCGTGATGAGCGTGACATGGGGGTGGCCTACATGTGGGCTCCGGCGGAGATCCGCGATCGCTTTAGGGACCTGGTGCGTAGTGGCCTCAAGGGGTCGGGTGACTTCGGTGTGTTAGCCGCCGGGGTGTATAACGGTCAGCAGCTTAACAAGGTTGAGCTCAATGACAATCTTCACGCGGTAGCCCGTGCAAGCTACCCGTTCAAGCTTGACAGCGGCCAGTTCGTTGAGGCGGGCGTGTCCGCCTTCTCAGGCAGGGTTGTTCCAACCAGAGCAACTGGTGGGGTGTCCGGGTGGGGTTCAGCCAGTACCGCCAACACCCCCACTATGTTGGGTGACCCCTTTGCCACAGCCACTGGAACAACCAACGGAAAAGGCCAGCTAGACGAGCGTGTTGGGGCGCACATTGTGTACTACCCCCAGCCCTTCGGCTTTCAGTCTGAGTGGAACGTAGGCAGAACGCCAACACTGAACCGCGTTACTCATGCCACCATCACGCCTGAGCGCATAGGCGGCGGCTACCTCCAGACCATGTACAGGACGACCAACACGTACGGCAACTGGACGCCCTACCTCAAGTGGCAAAAGTTTGATGGTGCCGAGAGATTCACGACCAACGCACCCTACTCACGCCTAAATGAAAAAGAGGTGGGTGTTGAGTGGCAGCCTCTGCCCGAGCTTGAGCTGACCGTGGCCTACGCCGACATGCACCGAACCAACTTGGGGGTCTTATCAACCGCCATTAGCGGCAACTCGCAGGTTAAGGCTGACATGGTCCGCGTACAGCTGCAGTGGAACTACTGATTCACTAGTTAATGAATGGAGAAAAAAATGTTGAAATCACACAGCTTTAAATTGTTGGGTGTGGCCGCCGCGATGGGCCTGTTAATGGGTGCAGCGAACTGCGCTAATGCTGCCTCTGTTATTAAGATTGATGGCTCAAGCACCGTCTACCCGATCACCGAGATAGCGGGCGAAGAGTTTCAAAAAAATAAAAAAGGTGATGTCAAGGTGACCATCGGCATCGCTGGGACGACCGGCGGATTCAGAAAGTTTTGCCGCGGAGAGATTGACGTTGTCAACGCCTCTCGCCCGATACTCAAGGACGAGATGAGCGAGTGCAACAGACACGGTATCAAGTTTATTGAGTTGCCCGTGGCGTACGATGCGCTGACCGTGGTGGTCAACTCTGAAAACAATTGGGCTGGCAGCATAACCGTGGCAGAGCTGAAAAAAATGTGGGAGCCTGCAGCGCAGGGCAAGATTACGAGCTGGAAGCAGATTAATCCTGCCTGGCCGGACGCCCCGTTGAAGCTGTTCGGGCCGGATGCCGATTCTGGCACGGTTGATTTTTTCACTGAGGTGATTGTAGGCAAGGCCAAGTCAACCCGTCTCGACTACACCGCGTCAGCAGACGACAAGGCCTTGGTGCAGGGTGTTATGAGCGACAAGAATGCCATCGGCTACTTCGGCTACGGCTACTACGTTGGTAGTGCGGACAAGCTGAAGGCTGTACCTGTCAGGGCTGGGGACGACAAGCCGCAGGTGTCGCCAAGTCTGGGGACAGTGAAGGACGGCACCTATCGGCCACTCTCACGCCCAGCATTTATCTATGTTAATGCCAACGCAGCTAAGCAGACTGACGTGCGGGAGTTCGTTGAGTTCTATCTTAAGCAGGCACCAAGAATAGTGGGCGAGGCGAGGTACATACCCTTGCCGGCTAACGCCTACGAGTTGGCGTTAGACAACCTGGCCAAGGGCAAGACCGGCACTGGCTTTGGCGGTAAGTCTCACGTTGATATTGATTTTAGCGGCATAGCAAACGTTGGCATGTCCGACGCTGCACTGATGAGACGAGACGGCGGACTGTTCCCGTCACCTTAGAGATCAACAAGAGCTGATGGGCATGTGGGCCAAAGGGGGTATGGCATGAAAGACAGAAATGGAGTTTGTGTCTTGCTCGAGGCGCATGTGCGGGCACACAGCACGGCCGTGCTGCTGGCAAAGGTAGTAATAATTAAATTTAACAAGCGAACCAGGAGGTAAGGAAGCGGGGCGACACAAAAGAAAGGCAATAATTATGTCTTGCCGCTAGGGGCTGGATGAACAACAAAAACGGGGCTTGTGCCCCGTTTTTGTTGGAAGGGCGCGACCGCACACGAATTTTTATTCGTGTCACCAAGCGTAAGAACCAACTTTTTTGGTTATTCTGCGCAAGAAGGGGTACTCTTCTTGCTTGATTTATTAGCGTACTCATCCATGAGTAAACATCAAGCCCTGTTGCCGCGGGCCAGGCTGCTGTGGAATAAGCTGGGACCCGGCCTGATTACGGGCGCGGCGGACGACGACCCGAGCGGCATCGCCACCTACTCACAGGCTGGGGCTGGGTTTGGCTATTCAATGCTGTGGACGGCATTTTTAACCTTTCCACTAATGGTCGGCATTCAGATGATTAGTGCCCGCATTGGTCGGGTGACCGGGCAGGGGCTCGCCGCCAATATTCGTCAGCACCATTCGCCCCGGCTGCTCTACCTCCTCGTTGGGCTGCTGTTGATTGCAAATACGATCAACATTGCTGCAGACATTGGGGCGATGGCTGCAGCCCTTAAGCTGCTTATTGGTGGACCAGCCCACTGGTATGCGATTGCCTTTGCTGTGGTGTCGCTGGCACTACAGGTGTTCATACCCTTTCCGCGATACGCGCCTATCCTAAAAATTTTGACGCTATCACTCTTTGCGTACGTGGCCACTGTATTCGCCGTTCACGTGCCGTGGGGTGAGGTGTTCTACAACACGATCATGCCATCCATATCATTCAAGACGGAGTACGTGGTTGCCGTGGTCGCCGTATTTGGCACAACAATCAGTCCGTACCTGTTCTTCTGGCAGGCATCTCAAGAGGCCGAGGAGTTAAAGGCGACCAAGGGTGCGGCCCCCCTTAAGGAGGCGCCAGAACAGGCGCGCAAACACTTGCGGCGCATCAAGATCGACACATGCGTTGGGATGGGTTTCTCTAACCTGATTGCCTTTTTTATCATACTAACGTCGGCGGTGACGCTGCACCTGCACGGCATCACGGACATTCAAACTTCTGCCCAGGCAGCGGAAGCCCTGCGCCCCCTGGCGGGTGAGTTCGCGTTTATGTTGTTTGCGGCAGGGATTGTGGGTACCGGGCTGCTTGCGGTGCCGGTTCTGGCAGGATCTGCCGCGTACGCCATGGCGGAGTCGTTCGACTGGCGAATTGGATTGGGTCGCAAGCCGCTAGAGGCGCGAGGCTTTTATGCGATCCTGATTGTTGCGACACTTTTGGGTGTGGCCCTCAACTTCACACCGATTGACCCGGTCAGGGCACTATTTTGGAGTGCGGTCATTAATGGTGTTATTGCGGTGCCGCTCATGGTGGTGATCATGCGAATGGTAGCAAGGCCGAGCATCATGGGTCAGTTTGTGGGCGCTCCGCGCCTGCTGTTAGTTGGCTGGCTTGCGACGGGTGTGATGGCGCTTGCCGTGCTTGCCATGGCGATAACGTGGCTGACGTAATCCCACATTGTTATAATTAAAATGCTGATTTGTTGGACCACATGGAAGGCGTCACTCAGTGAAGAGCGCAAGCATGAAACTTTTATCTATTCAGGTAGGACTGCCCAAAACGCTGGAAATTTCTGATGCCCAAAATGCCGCCACACGAGAATGGACGACCGGCTTCTGTAAGGAGGTTGTCGTGGGGTCGGTTTGGGCGGGAAAGACCAACCTGACGGGGGACGGGCAGGCCGACCTTCGTGCTCACGGTGGGCTCGACAAGGCAATCAACGCCTACCCCTTCGAGCATTACGCTTTTTGGCGTTCAGACTTGGGCTTTTCAGAGTTGCTCAATGGCGCGTTCGGAGAAAATTTCACCACACAAGGGATGACAGAAACAGAGGCCTGCGTTGGTGATATTTTTGAGGTCGGGGGCGCCCTGGTTCAAATTTCTCAGCCTCGTCAGCCATGCGGGAAGTTGTCTCGTTGGTGGGGGGTACGGGATCTGGTGGCGCGGGTGGTGCACACGGGCAAGACGGGCTGGTATTTTCGTGTTTTACATGAAGGAAGCGTTGAGGCTGGAATGACATTGAAGTTGGTGGATCGCCCCTATCCAGAATGGACGATTACAGCTGCAAACAATGCGATGCTGCATCGCAACGAGATGCGCGCAGCGGCACAGGCCCTGGCTGAGTGCCCAGCCTTGTCAGACAGCTGGAAGGGAACCTTGTCGAAGCTAACAAAGAGATTGCCTTGATAAGGATCACTCTATTAGCCAATCGACGACTAAGAAATTTGTCTGCTGCGAGCCATGATAAAATCTGCGCTCATTCTTGAATCCTACACCATGAGCCACCCCGTGCATCCTATTGAACGCCTGTTAGAACAGCGCATCCTTATCTTGGATGGCGCAATGGGGACGATGATTCAGCAGTACAAGCTGACTGAAGACCACTACCGTGGTGTGATTGCGCATAACGATAACAGCACCCATCCCCGTCAAAGCTTCGCCGATCATCCACTCGACCTTAAGGGTAACAACGACCTATTGTTGTTGACGCAACCACACATTATTCGTGGTATTCATGCGGAGTACCTAGAGGCCGGGGCAGACATTCTTGAGACCAACACCTTTAACGCTAACGCTGTGTCAATGGCGGACTACCAGATGGAGCATCTGGTGTATGAGCTAAACGTGGCCGGGGCAAGGCTGGCGCGTGAGGTGTGTGACGAATACCAAGATAAGGTACCCAACAAGCCACGCTTCGTGGCGGGCGTGCTGGGCCCCACGACACGCACCGCGTCCATCTCTCCGGACGTGAACGATCCAGGTTTCCGGAACATAAACTTTGATCAGCTGGTGGAGGGCTACACCGAGGCCATACGTGGATTGCTGGACGGTGGCGCAGACCTGCTGATGGTGGAAACCATCTTTGATACCTTAAATGCCAAGGCGGCCCTGTTCGCTATCGAGCAATACTTTGATCGACACAACGTGCGTGTGCCGATCATGATCTCCGGCACCATCACGGACGCGTCTGGACGAACCCTGTCGGGCCAAACGACCGAGGCGTTTTGGAACTCGCTGTCGCACACAAGGCCATTGTCGATAGGGCTGAACTGCGCGCTGGGGGCAGAGCTGATGCGTCCCTATGTTGAGGAGCTCTCACGTGTTGCCACCACTTACCTAAGCGCACACCCCAATGCCGGGCTGCCCAATCCATTGTCGGAGACCGGCTACGATGAGTCGCCGGAACACACCGCCAGGCTGGTCAAGGAGTTTGCTAGCAGCGGCTTTATCAATATCGCAGGCGGCTGCTGCGGCACCACACCGGCACACATCAAAGCAATCGCACAGGCCCTAAGTGGAATGCCCCCACGTCGTATCCCGGTTCTTGAAAAAAAGTGCAGGCTATCCGGATTGGAGCCGTTCAATATCGGCGACGATTCTTTGTTTGTGAACGTTGGAGAGCGCACCAACGTCACCGGATCCAAGGCGTTTGCACGACTTATTCTGTCCGGCGACTACACAGCGGCTGTCAACGTGGCTCGGCAACAGGTTGAAAGTGGCGCACAAATAATTGACATCAACATGGACGAGGCGATGTTGGATTCGCCACTTGCCATGACAACGTACATCAACCTGATTGCATCGGAGCCAGATATTTCGCGCGTGCCAGTGATGATTGATTCATCCAAGTGGCAAGTGATTGAGGCTGGACTGAAGTGTGTGCAGGGCAAGGCCATCGTTAACTCGATTAGCATGAAAGAGGGGGAGGCCGAGTTCATTAAGTATGCCACGTTAGTGCGTCGTTATGGGGCGGCAGCGGTGGTTATGGCGTTTGATGAGAAAGGTCAGGCCGACACGCAACAGCGAAAAATAGAAATTTGTCAGCGCAGCTACGACATTCTGGTAAACAAGGTTGGCTTCCCGCCAGAAGACATTATTTTTGATCCAAACATTTTTGCAATTGCCACCGGCATAGAGGAGCACAACAACTACGCGGTGGACTTTATTGAGGCTGTGCGCTGGATTCGAAAGAACTTGCCGCACGCGAAGGTTAGTGGCGGCGTGTCCAATGTGTCATTTTCGTTCCGTGGCAATGATGCGATGCGCGAGGCGATCCACACGGTGTTCCTTTATCGGGCGGTGCAGGCGGGCATGAACATGGGCATTGTAAATGCCGGCCAACTTGGTGTGTACGACGAGATTCCGATCGACTTGCGTGAGGCGGTGGAGGATGTGGTGCTTAACCGCCGCCCCGATGCGGGTGAGCGACTGGTTACCATGGCAGAGAATGTGACGGGCGGCGCCCGAGTTCAGGTGGAGGATCTTGCTTGGCGACAGGGTACGGTGCAGGAGCGGCTCACTCATGCCTTGGTGCGGGGCATCAACACCTATGTTGTGGAAGACACTGAGGAGGCGAGACTGCAGGCGAATTACCCGGTCGAGGTCATAGAAGGTGCGCTGATGACCGGCATGAATGTGGTGGGTGATTTGTTTGGAGCGGGAAAGATGTTTTTGCCGCAGGTGGTGAAGTCTGCGCGGGTGATGAAGCAGGCAGTGGCGCATCTGGTGCCCTATATAGAAGCAGAGAAGGCGCGCTCGGGCGACAACAAGCCCAAGGGCAAGATCGTCATTGCCACGGTCAAGGGTGACGTGCACGATATTGGCAAGAACATCGTTACGGTGGTGCTGCAGTGCAATAACTTTGAGGTTATCAACATGGGGGTAATGGTGCCATGTCAGAAAATCTTAGATGCTGCACGCGAACACAATGCTGACATGATTGGGCTGTCTGGATTGATTACGCCCTCGTTGGAGGAGATGGCCTATGTGGCCAAGGAAATGCAGCGTCAGGGCTTCACGATCCCACTGCTGATTGGTGGCGCGACCACGTCACGCGTGCACACCGCCGTTAAAATAGAGCCTAACTACAGTAGTGGCGCCACGGTTTATGTGACGGACGCGTCACGCGCGGTGGGCGTGTGTAATAGCCTGCTGAGCGACACCTTGCGCGACAGTTATGTGGCCAACATAAAGTCAGACTGCGCCAAGACGCGCGCGCTGCATGCCGATAAAAAAAATCAAGGTGCGCGCCATACGTTGGTAAATGCACGCACGCACAATTTAAAAACAGACTGGGCAAGCTATGCGCCACCCAAGCCCAACTTTATGGGGATACAGGCGCTGAGCGACTATTCGTTGGAAGAGATCAGTGGTTACATTGATTGGACACCATTCTTTCAGACCTGGGAGCTCTCTGGGCGATACCCCAAAATTCTTAATGATGAGGTGATTGGCGAGGCGGCACGCAACCTGTTTCACGACGCACAAGACATGCTTAAGCGTATCGTGGAAGAGCGGTGGCTACAGGCAAATGCGGTGTTTGGTCTGTTCCCGGCGAATAGCGTGAACGGCGAGGATATTGAAATTTATACGGACGAATCACGCAATGAGGTGGCCATGACCTGGCACAACCTTCGTCAACAAATGGTCAAGCCAGCAGACAAGGCCAACCTCAGCCTTGGCGACTTTATCGCACCCAAGGAAAGTGGCGTGCTTGATTATATTGGAGCGTTTGCGGTTACCACGGGCGTCGGCATCGAAAAGCGCGTGGCAGAATTTGAGAGCAAGCACGACGACTACAACAGCATTCTACTGAAGGCGTTGGCTGATCGCCTAGTGGAGGCGTTTGCTGAGTTGTTGCACGCACGTGTTCGACGTGAATTTTGGGGCTATGCCGCTGACGAGCAGGCCAGCACCGAGGATCTCATTGATGAAAAATATCGCGGCATTCGACCCGCCCCGGGCTACCCGGCCTGTCCTGATCACACCGAGAAGCGCGCCCTGTTTGAGCTGTTGGATGTGCCAAACAGAGCCGGCATCACGCTGACCGAAAGCTTCGCCATGCTGCCCACCGCCGCCGTGAGTGGATTTTACTTTTCACATCCGCAGTCGCAGTATTTTGCGACGGCCAAGGTAGACAAGGACCAGGTTGAGGACTATGCGCGACGCAAGGGTCAAAGCCTCGAAGAGATCGAGCGTTGGTTGGCCCCGGTATTGAATTACGATGCGTGAGACACATATCCACATAGTAGGTATTTGCGGTACCTTCATGGGCGGCATTGCGGTGCTAGCAAAGCAAGCGGGCTATCGTGTTACTGGCTGTGATGTCAACGTGTACCCGCCGATGAGCACACAACTTCAGGCGCAAGGAATAGAGTTGATCGAGGGCTTTGGTACAGAGCAAATTGCCCTGCAGCCAGATGTTTTCGTTGTCGGTAATGTGGTGTCGCGTGGGAATCTGCTCATGGAAGAAATTCTTAATCGCAACCTACCCTACATCTCTGGCCCACAGTGGCTCGCGCAGAATATATTGCATGACAAGTGGGTGTTGGCGGTCGCCGGCACCCATGGCAAGACCACGACCACCTCCATGCTGGCATGGATACTGGAATGCGCAGGCTTAAACCCAGGATTTTTAATTGGCGGCGTTCCGCAGAACTTCGGGCTCTCCGCACGCCTAACTGATGCGCCATTTTTTGTTATTGAAGCGGATGAATACGACACCGCTTTCTTTGATAAACGCTCTAAGTTTGTTCATTATCATCCACGTACCGTCATTCTTAACAATCTGGAGTTTGATCACGCCGATATCTTTGCCGATCTTGCCGCCATTGAAACGCAGTTTCATCATCTGTTGCGCACCGTGCCCAGCAACGGCTTGGTGGTAAGTAACGGGCTCGATGACTCACTGAGGCGCGTGGTTGAGCGGGGTTGCTGGGCACCAGTAGAGCTGTTTGCGTGTGTTGATGGCTGGGATATAGATAAAGATAATTTAGTCAAATTTCGTTGTGAAGAGCAGGGTGAACTAAGGTGGGAGTTGATGGGTGAGCATAATCGCTTGAACGCACTCGCAGCGATTGCTGCGGCCCGTCACGTCGGCGTGTCGGCAGCACATAGTCTGACGGCGCTGAGTGAGTTTAAAAATGTTAAGCGACGCATGGAGGTGCGCGGCGTGGTGAACGGCATCACGGTATACGACGATTTTGCGCACCACCCCACAGCGATTACCACCACCGTGCTCGGGCTGCGCATGAAGGTGGGTGACGCACGTATTTTGGCGGTGGTGGAGCCACGCTCCAACACCATGAAGCTTGGGGTGATGAAGGATGCGTTGCCGGGCAGCCTTCAAGGCGCGGACAAGATATTTTGCTACGATCTTGATCTTGGTTGGGATGCGAGCGCGGTTCTTGCCCCACTAGGAGATAAGGTCACCGTAGGGAATGTGCTGAGTGAATTGGTGGCGGCCATTGCTGCTGCTGCTCGTCCGGGTGATAGTATTTTAGTTATGAGCAATGGCGGCTTTGGTGGAATACATGATCAACTGCTGAAGCGGCTAGCCAAGTAGTGACGTCGCTTTTATACTGTGCGCCCCGGTGTAATTGACATTTGTGTCGATAGTTGTAAAATCAAGTACCACAGTATTTTAGTCAACAAATAGGGAGTAATCATGGCCGTCCTCGTGGGCAAGTCTGCACCTGATTTTACTGCTGCCGCAGTGATGGGCAACAATGAAATAAATGAAGCGTTTAATTTAAGCAAGTATCTGGCTGGCAAGTGTGGCGTAGTGTTTTTTTACCCACTAGATTTTACGTTTGTATGTCCCTCGGAGTTAATCGCTTTCGATCATCGACTGGATGAGTTTAAGAAGCGCCATGTCGAAGTGATCGGCGTTTCTATTGACTCGCAGTTTACTCATTTGGCTTGGAAAAATACGCCCATTGATAAGGGTGGCATTGGCCAGGTCCGATACCCATTGGTGGCGGATATCAGGCATGATATTTGTCGTGCGTACGATGTTGAGCACGCTGCTGGGGTGGCCTTGCGAGGCTCGTTCCTGATAGACCGAGCGGGCGTGGTGCGCCATCAGGTGGTCAATGATTTGCCGTTGGGTCGTGATATTGATGAGATGCTGCGTATGGTAGATGCGCTGCAATTTCATGAGGAGCACGGGGAGGTTTGTCCTGCAGGTTGGAGCAAAGGTAAGGCTGGCATGGATGCCTCCCCTGGGGGCGTGGCGAAGTATTTGGCCGAGCACGCTAAGCAGCTGTAAGCACGCTTACGCCAGTTAATAAAAATGCTCCTTAGGGAGCATTTTTATTGATCTCAACAATGGTCATGACTGCTACAATTCGACCAGTCCGCGCCACTCGATGGGCATGCCGCTGTTAAAGTTTTGCCATGTGATCATTGAGTTGTTTGCCACGTAAATAGGGGGAGAGCATGACCGCGAATATTTTGGTGGTGGAGGACGAGCATCCAATTCAAGAGTTGCTGGCATTCAACATAGCGCAATGCGGTTACTGTGCAATCAAAGCATACGACACAATTGAGGCTTGGGCGCACATTAAGCAAGCGCTACCAGATTTGATCCTGCTCGACTGGATGTTACCGGGTGGCAACGGGGTAGAGTTAACGCGCCAGCTGCGTGCTGATCAGCGCACACGCAACATCCCCATCATCATGTTGACTGCCCGCACTGACGAACGCGATAAAATTCTAGGGCTGGAGTCTGGTGCGGATGACTACATCACGAAGCCATTTTCACCGCGTGAGCTTATGGCACGCATTCGCTCTGTACTGCGCCGTCGTGCGCCACAAATGAGCGATGAGGCCGTATCTGCGGGCGGGCTTGAGCTGTCTCCAGCGATGCACCGGGTTAGCGCCAATGGTGCGATTATTGATCTGGGCCCCACCGAGTTTCGTTTGTTACACTTTTTTATAACCCACCCTGAGAGAGTTTATAGTCGATCACAGTTATTGGATCAGGTTTGGGGTGATCATGTGTTCGTAGAAGAGCGAACCGTAGATGTGCACATTCGTCGTTTGCGGCAGGCGCTCGAGTCTTCAGCTACGGACAGGCTGATTCAGACTGTGCGTGGCAGTGGCTATCGGTTTTCGTGTGCCTAGGCAGGGCAGCCAGAACGCAGTTGCAGGCCATCACACAAGCAAAGACTACGTGTAGTTGTTAAGACGGGGTCTTTTCATTTTTCACTGCTTTATGTGTCACGACGTGGCACAGTAAGACTTTAAAGGCTACACCATGTTTAATTTTTGGCGACGCGCACTGCTTTACCCATTTGTGCTGCTGCTCATTTCTTGGCTGCTGTGGGAGACTGCGGGCGTGCTGTTTGCCAGCTTATTTTTGAGCGCGCTTTTACTGGTGTACGTGGCTCTTCACTTGCGTCAGCTTGCGGCACTTGATTATTGGCTGGATGATCTCAATGAGCGCATGGCCCCAGATGGCGCGGGACTGTGGGGAGAAATATTCGCTCGGCTCAATAAAATGATACGCCGACATCGTAAAGAGCGCGCGCAAAGGGTTGCCGCCCTACAGCACATGGAGCAAGCCATCTCGGCCCTGCCGGAGGGCGTGACCATATTGGACGAAGCCTATCGTATTGAGTGGTGCAATCTCTTGGCGGAGCAACACTTTGGTCTAGATTGCAGTCGTGACATCGGACAGCAGATCACTTACTTGGCGCGTCAGCCAGAGCTAATACAGTACCTCGCTTTGCGCGAATTTGCTGAGCCACTGATCTTGCGCGGAGCCTCACAGGCCGGATTGATTCTGTCTATCAAGCTGATTGTTTACGGCGGCAATAAATTGTTGTTGATTAGTCGAGATGTCACCCAGCTAGAGCGTATTGAAGTTATGCGACGCGACTTTGTTGCGAATGTGTCACACGAGTTGCGTACGCCACTCACGGTGGTTGGGGGCTTCATTGAAACCCTGGGTGATATGCCCAATCTTGAAAATGACATGGCGCGCAAGGCCATTCAGTTGATGGGCGAACAGACTCAGCGCATGGGAAGGTTGGTGGCGGACTTGCTTACCCTATCTAAGCTGGAGGACACCCTCAACGCCCTACAAGAGGATGCCGTAGACGTGCCCGCACTTTTGCGTATGTTGTGCGAAGAAGGGGAGTCATTGAGTGCGAAGAGGCATGTGTTGCGGTTGGAGCTGATGAGTGAGCATGCATTGCTTGGCAGCGCGGAAGAATTGCGCAGCGCATTCGGCAATTTAATATCAAATGCTATCTGCTATACCCCACAGGGGGGCACTATTTTGGTGAGCTGGCACGAGCAGGGTGACCAACTTGTTTTTAGCGTACAAGATAGTGGTATTGGTATTGCACCGCAACATATTCCGCGCCTAACAGAGCGCTTTTATCGTGTAGATCACAGTCGTTCACGAGAAACCGGTGGAACAGGCTTGGGGTTGGCCATCGTTAAACATATAGCCGGTCGACATCACGCGCGATTAGAGATTGTCAGCGAAGAGGGCGCGGGCAGCACATTCAAAATTGTGTTTTCAGCAGACCGCAGATTGCCCCTCGCGACCTCAGAATGATATATTAGGCGGTATGGCGTTAATGTCAGCGCATGACAAGCGCGGCCCAATCCACATCAGAATGCAACTAGGAGAACAAGGTCATGGCATTTGTAAATGAGTATGTTCCAGAGGCGGACATCAAAAAGTATGGAATAGAAGAGGTTGACCAGTGCTACGGCAAGTCAAATATGCGGCCTGATTGGACCATTGATCGTGAGCGGGATATTTATTTGCGATGGATGGTGTCCGGGGAGGATGAGTTTAGAAATCAAAGTGATTTTACTTTTTACTGGAAGGGGGAGCTAATCTTTGCTCGGCTGCGAGTTACCAACTCAAAGACGTTGGGGACCAGGGCCTGGGTAAACTGGAGGTTGGCTATAATGAACTTGCCAGATGAGTTACAGGAAAAAAAGCCTGAGATAGTGGCCGATCTGAAGGATGCGCTCACCGCGTATAAAGACTGTGGCGTGTATTCGAACCTGATTGAACATACCGCCACCTTTGAGTTTTAATAATTGGCCATAACAGCCCTTGATTGGTAGCCTAGTCGTTAAGCAGATCCGTTGGCTCAATTGCACTGTCGGTTACCAACACCACCTTGTGGCGTGATCTCGCCCCTTGTTTTAGCCTGACATTGCGCACGGGGACTGAAAACTTTTCTGCAATAAAATGAAGCAACGTATCGTTGGCTCGACCCTCAATGGGTGGGGCGCCCAAGCGAATTTTAAGTGAGTCGTCGTGCGTGCCAACCACCTCGGTGCGTTTGGCACCCGGCTGAATATACAGCATCAAAGTGATGACATCTTTTTTGTGGTGATACCACACGGCTAGACTAGATTTAGAGCCAGGCCCTCCAGCCAACGCAGGGGGACGATAAGGATAAGTTGGCACGTGATAAGCAACAACAACACAGTGAAGTCTACATTTCCGAGGGGCGGAATGCGCCGCCGCAAGGGCAAAAGAAATGGTTGCGTTATTACGCCCAGCAATCCGGCCATGGACGAGTGTGGGTTGATCCACGATAAAAGCGCCTGAATAAATAGTGCCCCCATGAGCAAGTATAGGCTGAGTTTAATTAACTTGACTGCTGCCCACATAAGCAACCCGAGTGCAGGCATGTCAATGGGCATGCCCTGCAATACGAGCGTGGCGACCAAGTAAGCCACTTCTATTGCAAAGGCCAACAACAGGGTGGCCATATCAAAACCGCGGACCGAAGGGACCAGCCGGCGCGCTTGCAACACCATAAAATTAGTAAGCGTCATGATCATTTCACCCAGCGGGTTGCGCATCGGTGCGCGTAACCACTGTAAATGAAAGCGAAGCAACAGTATGGCGGCAAATGGCTGCAGCAAGGTGTCAAACAAAAGCTGTAGCGCCTCATTTAGCATGTCGCATCCCTCAGCTCGTCTCCCATTTCTTTGGCACGCGTAGCGGCGGCTTTTATTGCCGCAACAATATGTAATTTTATTTTTTCGGATTCCATGCTGAGCAGCGCCCGTTCGGTGGTGCCATTTTTGGAGGTGACGTGCGTGCGTAGTGTGCTCACATCCTCGTCACTGGTGTCGGCAAGCTTGATTGCTCCAGAAAAGGTGTCTAGCGCCAGGCGTCGTGCTGTTTCTTTATCAAAGCCAAGCTCACAAGCTGCTTGTTGCAGTGCCTCAATAAAATAAAACACGTAGGCCGGACCACTGCCAGACACCGCAGTAATCGCATCCATCATTGCCTCATCTTTTAACCACAGCGTCTTGCCTACCGCAGCAAGTATGCCATCGACGGTGTCGCGTTGCGTTTGTCCTACCGCAGGGGGGGCGTACAGGCCGGTAACCCCGCTTTGAATTAAGGCGGACATGTTTGGCATGGCGCGAACAATGTTTTGTGAGCCGAGCCAGCTTGCTATGTCCGTTGTACGGACACCAGCCGCTATTGAAATAAGCAGCTGTCCGGTCAGCAGGGGGGCCAAGCTCGTTGCAACCTCGTGTAGTTGCTGGGGCTTGACCGCCAATAAAATTATGTCGCTTTCGATCACTCCAGCCTGAAGTTCAGCAACGGCTCGCACACCAAATTCGCTATGTAGTGTGGCATGCCTGCTTTTGTTAGTTTCAACCACACACAGCTGTTCGGCGACAAAGCTTCGTTTAAGCAGGCCCCCAATGAGCGCGGCTGCCATGTTACCCCCCCCGATAAAACAAATTTTCATTGCGCTCCCTCGTAACTTCTTTTGCCAAAGATTGCCGTGCCGATGCGCATGATGGTCGCCCCCTCTAGTATTGCCGCATTGAAGTCGTGCGACATTCCCATTGACAGGGTATCCATGGCCAGCCCATGTGTGTTGATTTCTTGCAGCAGCTCGCGTAATTTGGCGAACGGTATTCGCTGATTTTCCAATCCTTCTGTGGGCGCCGGGATACACATTAACCCACGCAGTTTAAGCCTCGGTAGGTTTGCCACAGTCCGTGCCAGATCCAATAAGTTGTCGGACATTATGCCGCTTTTGCTGGCCTCTTCGTCTACGTTAACCTGTATGCATACATTGAGTGGCGGCAGGTCCGCCGGTCTTTGTGCGGATAGGCGCTCGGCAATTTTTGACCTGTCTACGCCATGCGCCCACGCGAAATGAGCTGCAATGGCCTGAGTTTTGTTGCCTTGTATGGGCCCGATGAAGTGCCATTGTAGCGACAAGTCGCGCAGCAATTCAATTTTGTTCAGGGCTTCCTGGATATAGTTTTCCCCAAAGGCACGCTGTCCGGCTTGGTGCGCTTCGCGCATCGAGGCAGCAGAGATCCCCTTGCTTACTGCTAACAGCTGAATGGCGTCCTTGTGTCGATTGGCCAAGCGCATGCCTTGTGCGATAGCAAGATTGATGGCGTGCAGATTTTTGGCAATCGTGGTCATAAATAAATGGGCCGCAAGGGGCGAGAGTCTTGTTGCCTTGTGAGGTGGCTGGCGGCACGCCTTTGAACACCACCACATCCTGTTGGCTGATGCACGACAATACTGTGAGCTGCCAAGGCTATGTGTGCCCGTTGTCGGGGCGGGTTACTTTAGAATTTCACGCTCTATTTCTTCCACGGTAACGTGGCGCACGTCCTTGCCTTTAACCATGTAAACGACATACTCAGACATGTTTTTGGCGTGATCGCCTATGCGCTCGATGGCCTTGGCGATGAATAAAATTTCCAGTGCGGTAGATATGGTACGAGGATCTTCCATCATGAAGGTGATCAGGTAGCGCATGATGGTGCGGAATTCTGCGTCCACCAGTTCGTCCTGGCGTACCACTTGTGCGGCATGGGCAAGATCAAGACGAGCAAAGGCGTCCAGTGACTTGCGCAACATATCTAAAGCTAGGTCGGCGGCGTGTTTGATCTCCGTGTAGCGCGGCAGAATGATGCTTGTTCTTTGGGAGAGCAGCTTGCCCATGCGCGCTATTTTTTCTGCTTCGTCACCTATGCGCTCAAGGTCAGTAATGGTTTTGATTACCGTCATCACCATGCGCAAGTCGCCGGCGGCAGGCTGCCGACGAGCAATGATTTGATTGCAACTCTCGTCGATCTCCACCTCCATCGCATTGACACGATGATCATCGGCAATGATGCGATTCATCAGGGGCACGTCACCATTCACCAGCGCCTCAATAGAGAGACGAATTTGACTCTCCACCAGCCCACCCATTTGCAGCACTCGCGCACGTACCGCTTCCAGCTCGGCGTCAAATTGTTTGGATGTGTGTTCAGTGGAAACCATGGGTCAAATCCTTTTAGGAGTAGATATTATGAGTAATACTACTTGCGTATGGTGACAGTTTTATTACAGCTAGGCGACAAGCGTCTTGACCCCGCTTGCCGTCCCTAGTAACAATACGTCTGCCTTGCGATGTGCAAATAGGCCGTTTGTGACCACGCCGGCAATATTGTTTAGTGTGGCCTCTAGCTCAACCGGATTTAATATTTTTAAGCCGGATACATCGATAATGATGTTGCCATTGTCTGTAGAGAAGCCCTCGCGTAACTTTGGCTGCCCACCCAACAAAATAACTTGGCGTGCTACGTAGCTTTGGGCCATGGGTATGACCTCGAGTGGCAAGGGGAAGGTCCCCAGGGTATCCACAAGCTTGCTAGAGTCGCACAAGCAGATAAATTTCTTGCTTGCGGCGGCCACTATTTTTTCACGTGTGAGTGCGCCCCCTCCACCCTTGATCATATGAAGGTGCTGCGTGATTTCATCCGCCCCATCTACGTAGACGGGCAGGCTGCCTGCGTCATTGAGTGAGATGACCTCAATCCCATGCCCCCTTAAGCGCTGGGCAGAGGCTTCGGAGCTGGCCACTGCGCCGACCAGCTTTTGCTTTATTTTTCCTAGCTCGTCTATGAAGAAGTTGGCCGTCGAGCCGGTGCCCACACCAACGATACAGTTAGCTGGGATGTATGCCATTGCCGCCTGTGCTACCGCGAGCTTTAATTCATCTTGCGTCATGGGTGTGCTTGCCTCAATATGACAAAGACTCTTGTCTGCCTTGGATTATTACAGGAATTGACACTTTTAGGAACACTTGGCGCTGCTTGGGGCTTTTAGGTAGAGCTTAAGGGCGCGCGGCCGCTTACGAACCAGCCAACCCTGGCGTCGTGACCACACGGCCCCGTGGGGGCAATTAAAATGAAAAAACTTAACGAAAATGCTGCACCGCAAATCGATGGCGTGCCATCATCGTGGGTTTGTCAGCACGCATGGCTAATTCGTGAGGGCGGGGAGGTGCTTGATCTGGCTTGTGGTAGCGGACGACATGCGCGCTGGCTGGCCGCCAATGGCTGGCGGGTGAGCGCTGTGGATCGTGACGAGCATGCGCTGGCCAAACTACAACAGCTGCCCAACGTGACCACTCTGAAGGCAGACCTGGAGGGCGGAGATTGGCCATATCAGGGACATCAATTTGACGGCGTGATTGTTAGTCGTTATCTCCACCGGCCACTCTTTTTGCAACTGATCCAGTCGCTACGCACCGGCGGGGTATTGATTTATGAAACCTTCATGGAGGGAAATGAGCGTTTTGGGCGACCCAGCAATCCAGATTTTTTGCTGCGCTCTAATGAGCTGCTAGACGTTTTTTATCCGCACCTGACGGTGGTTGCCTATCAGCAGGGGGAATTTAATGAGCCGACCCCCGTGATTGTGCAACGCATTTGTGCCGTGCTGGACGGTCGACACCTTGCCGTGGGTGGTGTCTCAGGCCTGGCGTTGTCGAAATAATAGGATTGCTAGCTGGCGTCCTCATCTTTTTTGGCAAACCTAATGTCGAGCTGTTTTAATTTGCGATATAGATGGGTACGCTCTAAGCCGGCATTTTTTGCCACACGTGCGACATTGCCACCTTCTTTATCCATGTGATAATTAAAATATAGACTATCAAAGTTTTCACGTGCTTCGCGCAGTGGCAGGTCTAGTGACAACGAGAGGTTTGTTTCAGCCTCTTGTGAGGCTGTCGGTGAACCCCCTTGGCTGATCAATGTCGAAATTCCTGCGGCCCCCTCGGATGTGCGTGGCAATGTTTTTTGTTGAATTGCCTTGGCGACAGCAGCAAGTAATTTTTGTAGTGCAATGGGTTTTTCAAGAAAGTCTGTTGCGCCGATGCGCGTCGCTTCCAGTGCTGTCTCTATGGTACCGTGCCCAGACATCATGATTACCGGCATGGTCAACAAGCCCTGCGTCCCCCACTCTTTGAGCAGGGTGATGCCATCCGTGTCCGGCATCCATATGTCTAGTAACACTAGATCTGGGGCCTGTTGATTGCGAAATGCGCGGGCCTCGACAGCGCTTTCAGCTACGTGCACACCATAGCCCTCATCAAACAATATTTCTGACAGCAGCTCACGTATGCCAATCTCGTCGTCCACCACTAGAATTTCTTTGATTGCCATTCCTATGCGACCTCCGTTAATAGCGGCAAGATTATCTGTACTAGTGTGCCGCCAGCGCTAAGATTTTGAATGGTGATGTTGCCGCCATGCTCTTCCACAATTTTTTTTACGATAGCCAGTCCCAGTCCGGTACCCTTTGGCTTGGTCGTTCTGTAGGGCTCGAAAGCGCGCGCCAATAGCTGCTCAGAGAAGCCGCTGCCGTTATCTTGAACGCACAACTTTAGTGCGCCACCCTCTACCTCCGTGCTGAGAATAATTTCTGGATGGCTTGTGTCGTGTAAGGCATCATGGGAGTTCTGTAGTAGATTGTGAACTACCTGACGTAGGCGTGTTGCGTCCCCCTTTATCAAAGACCGCGTCGCGTTGAGATGTAGCGTAATCGGGCTGCTGTTAGATTCGTACAGTCCAAGAACCTCGCGGAGTAGTTGGTGTGCGTCTAGCGTTGCTAGCTTGGGGGTCGGAGCTCGGGCGTAATCAGCGAATTCAGTGACCATGTTTTTCATAGCCCCCACCTGGCTAACAATGGTTTGTGTGGCCCGTAGCAGTAGCTGGGCATCGGTACCCTCAAGCTTGGCACTTAGCTTGTGCTGCAAGCGTTCGGCAGATAGTTGGATGGGGGTGAGGGGATTTTTAATTTCGTGCGCGAGACGACGCGCCACCTCCCCCCACGCGGCCTGACGTTCTGCCTGCAACAAATGAGTGATGTCATCAAATACCACCACATAGCTCGTGGCCGCTGCCGTGAACAAGCGGGTGCCGCGCATCAGCAGTATTTGATCACCATTTTTGCTAAGTCGCTCAATTTGACGCTGCCATTCGCCGCTCTTGACCTCGTCGAAGCCCTGCATAATTGCATCAGAGAATTGGCGCAAGAGCGGATGGTGTTCGGCAATTTCTGTTAGGGAGGAGCCCTGCATATCCAGAAGCGATGCCCCCAGTATGTGGGTTGCGCTACCATTAACAGAGCGTAACTTAAATCGCTCATCCACCACCAAAACGCCAGACGATAGGTGTGCTAGCATGCTTTCCAGATAAGACTTTGCGTCCTCTACTTGATGTTGCTGCTGCTCGCTTGTGTGTTTTGCGTCAGATAGCTGCAGCGTCATCTGGTTAAACAATCCAGTTAGGGCGCCCAGCTCGTCGCTACTTTGGATTGGGTGTTGCTGTGAAAAGTCACCCTGCGCCACTGCTCGCGTTCCCTCTGCCAGGGCAGCGAGTGGCGCGCTTAGGCGATCACTAATAAAAAAAGCGGCCGACGTTGCGCTTAGTAACACAATGAGTAACGACAGGGTTAGTGTAATGCCGTATAGGCGCTTTAATCCCAGTCGAGATAGGGACAATCCTTGATAGTCACGGTAGACCGTGCGCACCATCTCTGCATCGGCGGCAAGCTTCTTTTGCACCGGTCGCGTTAGTTGCAGGATGTATGTTTCAGAGGGCGCCTGTAGTGGGGTGAGCGGCACCAGGACGCGCAATATCAGGCTATTGTCTGGCAGCGTATCAATAAGACCACTTAATCCTTGCTGACCTGCCTCGTTTAGCATGCTGGTGCTCGGCATGTTGGGCCCCAGCTTGGGACTGAAACCAGCAAATGCAAGCAGCTGGCCATCTTTTGTAAATAATGCGAAATCCTGAGTGACATTTTTATTTCTTAGGCTGTTTAATGTCAGCGTGTACTGTCCCCGGGGTTGTTTTGTGAGCAAGAGTGCGGCCGACTGCCCCTCTTTGCGCAAGGTCTGGAGATCGACCTCCAGTGCACTGCGGCCGAGATTAAGCCCTCCCTCCAGTGCCTTCTCTACGCGCACATCGAACCACGATTCGATACTTTTGCTGAGAAATTGTACTGAAACGGTATACACCAACAAGCCTGGCAGGATCGCAATTACCATGAAGAATAACGTCAGCCGCAGGGTAAGCTTCGCGCCAAATATTTTTGCTTTAAGCTTTTTGCGGAGCTGCCATAGCTGATAACCAACCACCACAGTTAGGTAGGATGCCAAGGCGCCAGCCAAAGCAAGCAACACATAATAGTTGCGTGAGAATACTTCGGTATTGGAGCTGGCGCTGGATAACAGGTACAGCAATGCAATACCAAGCAGCGCGCTGATTGCAATTAAGTATTTCACTGGCTACTCGCTTGCATGGCTGACAGCGGGGTGCACCTGCCATCGGTGCCAGCCGGAGTCGAGGCTCCAGTCTTGGGTGGCAAGGGCGTTAACCTGAAGTGGCTTGGGTAGCTGCGTTATATCAAGGTGTGTTCGCGTGCCAGCAATGTAATCTCCCTTTTTGGACAGCAGGGCTGCTGTGTAACCGGTGCCCTGCTGAAGTAGCGAGCTGTTGATGGGTGTGGCGTATTGGTGACCTATAATATGTAGCGCATCGTCCAGGTTGGAAAAGTTTTGGAATAGCGAGCCGTGAGCGATGCGATACTGGCGCGTCAGTCTGTTGTAAGACAACCGAGAGACCTGCTCGCTTGTTGCAATCGTTTCGTCTGCCCAGTACCAGCGCGGACGCACTAGGATAAATTCACTAACAAAGTAGAGGGGAACACCACGTGTTAGTGCCTCGTCGATAACGGAGTTTAGGCTGATATCAAAATCAGCGGAAAGCTGGTAGCTGCCCTCAGAAAATTGCGCATCTGTTTTGCGCACCGCGATGCCTTCGGCACAGGCGACCGTGATGCCTAGCCACAATGCCAAAAGTAGAGCCAGTGATTTTGGTAGACTACGCATGTTTTTGCAGTAACGCATAAAAGAAGCCGTCATGTTGGTCGTCGGGAGATATCTGGCCCTGATTTAGGTTGGGCGCGGATAGGGGCAGCTGTCTTCCGTCGACATGCTCAGCTAAAAATTTATCAATAACCTGTTGGTTCTCCCGCTCAAAAATTGAGCAGGTTGCGTATAGTAACTTACCATCTCTTTCTAGCAACTGCCATAGTGCCCGAAGAATAGTCAGTTGCTGTTGCGCGAACTCATTAATGTCCCCTGGGCGGCGCAACCATTTTATGTCTGGGTGGCGTCGCACTACACCGGAGGCAGAGCACGGCACATCGGCCAAGATGCGATGAAACGGCTTTCCATTCCACCAGTCAGTTGGCTGTGCAGCATCGCCGCTCATTAGGTGTGCGTGCAGCTGCAGGCGTTGCAGATTTTCGTCTATAAGGCCCAGGCGCTGTACATTTTTATCCAAGGCGAGCAAGTCAATTTGTGCTAATTCTAATAGGTGGGCGCTTTTCCCACCTGGGGCAGCGCAGGCATCCAGTACTCGCATGCCATCCTTTGCGTCTAGCAGGTGTGCCGCACATTGTGCGCCCGCATCCTGCACGGAAGCTAGGCCATCAAAAAATCCTGGCAATTTACTTACCGGAAGGGGTCGCTCTAGGATTACTCCGTCTGACCCGATTGGGCTGGCTTGAATGCCATGCTGTGCAAGCAGCGCCAAATATTCGGTGGGGCTGGTGCGTCGACAATTAACGCGTAGCGTCATGGGTGGGTGCCGATTACCCGCCATTAATATGGCCTCTGAGGCTGGCCCATATTGTGCCTGGACCGCAGCTATCCACCACTGCGGGTAGGAGTAACGCCCCTCTTCGTTGGCGGACGCGACCTCAAGTAATTTTTCACGGGCACGTAAAAAATTGCGTAGCACCGCATTAGCCAGTCCACCAGCGGCGACATTGTGTTGACGCGCCACCTGTACGGCATGGTCTACTATGGTATGGGGTGCAGCTTTTGTGTGCTGCAACTGATAAAGGGCCACCAATAGTAGGCAACGTAGTTGCTTGTCTTGAACGGGCTTATGCAGCAGCTGATCCAACACGCGCACCAGCTGACCATAAAAGCGAAGTGTACCGTAGCTCAGATCCTGCAGCGCACCACGCTGCTGTGTTGTTAGTACCGATGCGGCCCCTTTTGGTGCAGATGACAGGGCCGCACTGAGTGCGTGGGTTAGGTTTGTGCCAGCCAGCACCTGACAGACAACCTGACTTGCGCCATGTTGAGCGATATGCATTTAGGTGGTCGCGACAAAGCGATCGCCAACTCGCACTAAAAATCCTTGCATAAACTCCATTGCAGGCAGAGCTCTTGCATTTTGACGTTGTAGTACCTCAAGACATAGTGCACCCTGGCCACAGGCCACAATGATGCCATTTTTTTCTATACTCAAAACAACCCCAGCCTCGCCGGATAAGTCATAGCGCGGGCTGGCCTTCCAGATCTTGATAGGCGTTGATTCGAGGACTGCGCGCGCGATGGGCGAGGGGTTGTAGGCGCGTACCGCACGTAAAACTTGCGTGGCGCTGTCCGACCAGTGTATCGACGCCTCTTCTTTGTTTAGCTTGGTGGCATACGTTGCTTTGTCATCGTCCTGCGGCGTAGGTTTTAGTCGCCCCTGTTCAAGCAGGTGTAGCGTCTCAACGATGGCCTCGGAACCCAGTAGCGCTAATTTTTCATGTAGTGTTTGTGCGGTGTCGTGCGAGGCGATTGAGCAGGATTTATTTAGTAGCATGTTGCCGGTGTCGAGCCCCGCATCCATCTGCATAATGGTAACGCCGGTCTGATCGTCACCAGCTAAAATGGCACGCTGGATGGGCGCCGCGCCGCGCCATCTTGGCAACAGGGAGGCGTGAATATTTAGGCAGCCATAGCGCGGTAACTGCAGTAGCGTCAAGGGCAAAATTAGCCCATAAGCCGCAACCACCATTACGTCTGCCGAGAAGCCGGCGAGCTCCTGTTGTGTTTCGGCAGATCTCAGTGATGTGGGCTGCAGCACTGGTAGGCTGTGTGCCAAGGCAAGCTGCTTGACTGGGCTGGCGGTGAGTTGCATGCCGCGGCCGGCCGGCCTGTCCGGCTGGGTTAGCACAGCGACTACAGAAAAGCGCTGCATCAGCAAAGCCGCCAATGCGGTGGCCGCAAAGCTTGGGGTGCCGGCAAAAATAATCTTTAGAGGGGAGTTGATTGCTGTGATCCTGTTGTTTTAGCCACGGCTTTTTTGTAAACGAAAGTCTGATGAGGCTTTAGATTGGTACGACGCGGCGCAAAGGGCGCCATGAGCATGTTCTACATTGTTTCTTTGCGGCGCTTCCGGAGCTTGGCCTGGAGACGCAGCTGCTTGAGGGGTGACAGGTACTCAACAAACACCTTGCCCTGCAGGTGATCCATTTCATGCTGGATGCAAATTGCTAACAGTCCGTCCGCATCAAGCGTGAAGGGTTTTCCATGCGCATCTAGTGCACATACAGTAATCTGTTCAGCGCGACGTATTGTTTCATAGACACCAGGAACTGACAAACAGCCCTCTTCACACAGGCTGTCGCCACTGCGAGTAACAATCTCTGGGTTAATGAGCACCAGCGCCTGGTTGTGGGCCTCTGAAATGTCTATTACGATGACTTGCTGATGTACGTCTACTTGGGTTGCGGCCAAGCCTATTCCGGGCGCAGAGTACATTGTCTCGGTCATGTCATCGATAAGCTTGCGAGTGCCGGCCGCCACTGTTTTTACTGGCGCCGCAATGGTGTGCAGCCGCTCGTCTGGGTATTGTAATATTTGTAAAATCGCCATGAGTGCTTGCTAATTTAAATGGCCAAGGGCATCATTTAAGGGGTGTTGTGTGGAATGTCTTGTTGTATTCAGAATCTTGAGCCGGACCCCGCAGAAATCTACGCCACTATGCAAAGGACTATTATATCTCTGATTCCCTCTTTGTGACCCACCCCGTCTCTGCGAGTGCGCATACTTGGCATGAGTTTGCATGGCGCACCCGAGACCCAGCCCCACATGCGCATTAGTGCTGAACTTGCGCCATGGCTCGTCTTAAACCAAATGCCGGGTCTAGACAGCCAAAGCTTGCGTCTCCTTCTAACTACCTTTGGCCCCCCTGATCAGATCTTTGCTACACCGACGTACGCTCTCCAGCGAGTAGTCGGGTCAGCCATAGCCGCAATCATCGCAAGGGGTTGGAGCGAGGAAGAGCTGGTGCCCATTGAGGCGTGGTTGGTGGATCCGAATAATCACATTATTACGCTATCCGATCCTGACTACCCACAGGCATTGCTTAGCGCCTTCGACCCACCCATGCTGCTTTATGTAAAGGGGCGACGTGAGTTGCTTAATCGTCCGGCACTTGCTGTGGTGGGTAGTCGCAACGCCACCTCGCAGGGTCTGGGAAATGCAGAGGCCTTTTCGCGGGCGGCGAGCGCTGCCGGATTGTGTATTGTTAGTGGCATGGCGCAAGGCATAGATGCAGCCGCCCACGCTGGGGGCTTGCGTGAGCGGGGATCTAGCATAGGCGTGGTTGGCACGGGGCTGGACAAGATTTATCCTGCCGTCAATCGCAAGCTGGCACACCAGCTTGCGCAAGAGGGAGCGCTGATCTCCGAGTTTCCGTTGGGCACGCCACCGCTGGCAGAAAACCTATCGTGCCGCAATCGTCTTATTAGTGGTCTGAGCTTGGGGTGTTTGGTGGTCGAAGCATCTCTGCGAAGCGGGGCATTGATTGCTGCCCGCATGGCACTGGAAAGCGGGCGTGATGTTTTCGCTATTCCCGGCTCTATCCACACCCCTCAGGCAAAAGGGTGCCATCGATTAATTAAGCAGGGCGCCAAGCTGGTGGAGTGTGCACAGGATATTTTTGAGGAGCTTGAGGGACTGGAGGGGCTCCTTGAGTCACATAATTGAGGTCGCGGTCAGAATTGATGGGATGCCCCAGGTCGGTGAGGTGGCTTGACGATTGGGGCGGTATCGGCCATCCTGTTACAAGCTGGAGCTGAGCGACGACCTTGTAATTTTGCCAGACAGGCCCTGCCGGCGTGTCCAGCCAAGGCTCAACTACTTAATTTGAGGGGTGGCGTCCTCGTAAGAAAACAACCAAATTAGATCGGGCGTGGCTCCACGCCGTGCAATTTAATAATTGCGAAAATTATTTTTATCGGGGCGCTATGTTTGATATTTTAATGTTTTTATTTGAAAGTTATTTTCATGCGGGGCGCTACCCAAACTCTGACCGACTGTCTCGCAAGCTGTCTGCCGCCGGCTTTGAAGAAGAAGACATTCACCAGGCATTAACCTGGCTGTCTGGGCTGGAGCAGCTGAACAAGGCGAACTATCCGTCCACCATAAACGATAGCGGGAGTCGCTGCTATGCGGACCTAGAGATTAAGCTGACCAGCCCAGAGGTACGCAGTTTTCTGACATTTTGGGAACAAAGCAAGATGATCGTTCCCGTGGAACGAGAAATGATCCTTGATCGGGTGATTGCGCTGAACCGAGTAAGCCTGTCATTGGACAACGTTAAGCTCATTACGCTCATGGTGTTGTGGAGCCAGCGTCAGGACTTGGATCCGTTGGTGGTCGAAGACCTGCTTGTCCCGATCGATCCCAGCCACCTACATTAATACCAAATACCATCATGGCAAGCAACCTATTAATTGTTGAGTCTCCGGCCAAGGCTGTTACCCTCAAAAAGTATTTGGGTAAAGACTTTGAGGTATTGGCAACTTATGGCCACGTGCGTGACCTGTTGCCCAAATCTGGTGCGATTGACACCGAGCATGACTTTGCCATGCAGTATGAAGTTATTGCGCGCAACAGCAAGCATGTGGACGCCATCGCTAAGGCCGCTGCTCAAGCAGAGCATATTTATCTGGCGCCAGACCCAGATCGTGAGGGTGAGGCTATTGCGTGGCATGTTGCCGAACTGTTAAAAAGTAAGCGCAATATAAAAAATAAGCCCATGCAGCGCGTGGTGTTCTATGAAATAACGCAATCAGCAGTGCGTGAGGCAGTTGCAAATCCACGTGAAATTTCAATTCCCCTGGTTAACGCACAGCAGGCACGACGTGCGTTGGATTACTTGGTGGGTTTTAATCTTTCCCCACTGCTGTGGCGCAAGATCCGCCCCGGACTTTCCGCCGGACGTGTGCAGAGTCCAGCATTACGTTTAATTGTAGAGCGAGAATTGGAGATCGAGGCGTTCCGTTCCCAAGAATATTGGACGGTACACCTTGACAGTCAGAAGAGCGGCCAACCATTTACCGCCAAGCTTTTTCAGTATCAAGGAAAAAAGCTAGACCAGCTAAGCATAGCCAGCGAGGCAGAGTACCAGAAAATTTTTGACAAGGTTAGTGCTGCCAAACTGCCGCCACGCGTCGTGCGCGTAGAGAAGAAAGCCAAGCAGCGTCATGCTGCTGCCCCCTTTACCACCTCTACTTTACAACAAGAGGCGGCACGTAAATTGGGCATGTCTACGGATCGTACGATGCGTATCGCACAGCAACTCTACGAGGGTGTAGACATTGGTGGCCAAACAGTGGGACTGATTAGCTATATGCGTACTGATTCCGTTACGCTGGCACAGGAGGCCTTACGGGAAATTCGTGATTATGTCACTGCGCAGTTTGCGCCAGACTATCTACCCAAGGCTGCATTGGTCTATAAAAGCAAAGCAAAAAATGCGCAGGAGGCCCATGAGGCAATACGACCAACCTCGATCGCGCGTACCCCAGACACCATGCGAGAGTTTCTTGCCCCGGATCAGGCGCGACTTTATGAAATGATTTGGAAACGCACCCTCGCGTGTCAAATGGCTCCCGCACGTTTCGACACGGTTAGCCTTGATATTCGTCTTGGCGGAGACGACACCCTGTTTCGTGCCAGCGGTCAAACCTTGGTGTTCCCGGGCTTTATTGCCGTCTATCAAGAGAGTGTAGATGACAGCGAAGAAGAGGAGAGCAAAAAATTACCCCCCCTAGAGGAGGGAGACGCCGTCGCCCTCGAGAGACTCTACGGAGAGCAGCACTTTACTCAGCCTCCCCCTCGATTCTCAGAGGCCAGCCTGGTTAAAACCCTAGAAGAGCACGGCATTGGGCGCCCATCAACCTACGCCAGCATTATCTCTACACTACAAGCACGTGAGTATGCGATGTTGGATAAGAAAAGATTTAAGCCGACCGACGTTGGAAGGGTTGTCATTCGCTTCCTTACGGAGCACTTTACGCGCTATGTCGACTATGGGTTTACCGCGCAAATGGAGGACGAGCTGGACGAGATTTCGGATGGCAAGCGAGATTGGATACCGGTACTGAATGATTTTTGGCATCCATTTGCTGCGCTCATAGAAGACAAAAAGAATATTGAACGCAAGGATGTCACGCAAGAGCTTATTGATGAGGATTGTCCAAAATGTGGGAAGCCTCTGTCTATGCGCCTGGGCAAGCGAGGTAATTTTATCGGATGCACAGCCTACCCGGAGTGTGATTACACACGCAACTTGGCAAACACGGTCGATGCCGGGGAGGCGCGCAAGGAGCTAGGAGATGATCCGGTCAGCGGACTTCCAGTCCTGCTGTTGCGCGGCCCCTTTGGCTATTACGTACAGCTTGGTGAGGTAGAGGTTGGCGCTAAGGTGAAACCGAAGCGTATCTCGTGGCCCAAGGAGCTGCCCCCAGAGGATGCGGATCTTGCTGCCGCTACCAAGTTATTGCAGCTTCCCAAGGATCTGGGATTGCATCCAGAGAGCGGGAAAAAAGTAATTGTTAATATTGGCCGCTTTGGCCCATATATTGGGCACGATGGAAAGTTTAAGTCTATCCCCAGGACGGACAGTGTCTTTACTATACAGTTGGAGCGTGCAGTAGAGTTGCTGGCGGAGGCAAGAACTTCCAACACCGTACTGCGAGAGTTGGGCGCGCACCCTGACGACCAAAAGCCAGTGGAGGTGTGCAATGGCCGGTATGGCCCGTATGTGCGACACGGAAAGGTTAATGCCACCTTGCCCAAAGATATTTCTCCGGAGGAGGTGACCCTGCCGGAGGCCTTGACCTTGTTGGCAGAGCGTGTAGCCAAGGGGCCGCCCTTAAAGAAGGGGGCAGCTAAAAAGAAGGTG
>SESD01000353.1_pt1 | contig 28595 bp, 29 predicted proteins | sample 3171411 | NCBI WGS metagenome assembly SESD01 (sample SAMN06051880, study PRJNA518727) | freshwater metagenome | biome: subpolar coniferous forest; feature: holomictic lake; material: water; isolation source: holomictic Lake 442, 16.5 m depth | place: Canada: near Kenora, Ontario | collected...
ACTGCCTCACACAAACACCACTATATTTAAAATACACACCTCAATTAACAATTCACTCTATTAATGACGCCATAGGATCGATTATTTTAATACAGCTGATACAAATACCTTAGACAATATTAAAACAAGCCCACAAGCACTCTACAAACGTAATAATAATTATTATCCTACTAAAAAAAAGAAAATTGCCAATTTATTACAGTTGCCATAATTAGCTGCTATTTTCCTACAATAATCTAAACTGTATAACCAGTAAACTTATACAGTTTGTAGTTATACACCTCAAAAATAATTAGACACTTGACATTTAATCTATCAACTGTACAATTTAACTGTCTAATTGATGATATGAAGGTGTATGTAATGATTACGAGTAAAAGCTTAATTGAACAAACAGGAATATCAAGAGCTACATTGAACAATTATATTGGATTAGGCTTAGTTATGAAGCCTGAGGTTAAACGCATAGCATCTACACCTGGAGCTACACTTACTACGATTGGTTACTTCCCTGATTGGACACTAGACAAGATTAAACAAATTCAATCACTGAAGCAACAAGGCATGTCAATGAATACAATATGCCAGCAGTTGAATGCTGTAAATACAAAACCCTACTCTGATAAAGACCCTGTCAATCTTGAAGATCATATAGCTGAAGATACAAAATTAATTAAAAATGAATTAACTTCGAATGAACTTTTAGAAAAGCGTGGCAACAAATTATCTGAAAAGCCATTGAATCTAACAGTAGATAAGATTTTATACCCGGCTTATATGATTAATTATGAGTGCGGTCTAATATGGCTTAATGAAGCAGCGCAACAATTATTTTATGAAAATGCATCAATCCCTGAACGTGCTGAAGATAGATCAATAATCCCCACCCTGCTAGATTGGGTGAAAAATTCGTCTAACGAACAAAAAGAGGCCTTATTTGTAAATCACTTTAATGCAGTAAAACATCGACTTAATAGAGAATCATTATCTAAAAATATTGCGGCTTTAAATCCAATTGATAGAAAATGGCTTGAAAACTGTTACGATCAAGCATTAACCCCTGAAAATTTATTAATACAAGATACATTTTTCTATCACGCTAATATTGGTAATCAACGGGTAGTCGCTATTAGTTTTAGAGAAGGCGTACTTTTCACTTACATTCCAGAAGTCGAAGACGCAAATCAACTCATAAACTGGCTATCTCGGCGAGATTCAGTGATTCGTACTTTACTAAGCCAACAACTTCCAGTCTTAACCCCCCTTGCCGCTATAGTTGCTGATTTACAGAACTCTGTGCGCATTTGTTCAGAACTTCCACCCGATGAATACTTTCAATTGATTAATGAAATTTGGTCGACACTAGACCCAATTTTCAGAAAATATTACGGCACCTACGGTAAGCATACTGGTGATGGAATGGTCTATTACTTCTTTCCACAACCAGATCAAAACTATCTCATGAATGCGATTTTATGTGCGTGTGAAATTCGAGAAACCATGAAAAAAATCACTCACAACTGGGCAATTAAAAAGGGATGGTCAAACCAACTCTATATGAATATCGGCCTAAATGAAGGCCAAGAATGGCTAGGAACCTTTAAGACTAATACCAGTTATGAGCTTGTGGTGTTAGGGGAAACAATGAATGTTTGCGGCAGGCTTTCTGATTTTGCAAGACTTGGGAAAATATGGGCTAGTAAAAACTTAGTAAGCAAACTTACACCATCAGAGCGAGAGTTAATTGATTATGGTGTTAGTAGAACAGGTGCTGAAGAAGAGCTCTTTGTGTCAAAGAGCTACGCTCAAATATCAACATTACTTGATAAAGATGACCCAAGACATAAAAAACTCATGGATATTTCAAGTTCTGTAGTTACCGAAATACGCGCTGTTAAGTAGGTTGTAAATTGTGCTTAGATCATGCTAAAGCTGAGCTTAATTTTTACAACCTTTTATACTTAACATACATTAATTTATCTATTATTGAAAAAAGCAATGTTCATTACTTTGTCATTCACAAAAGTGATTTCGGTTTCTTTGTAAGTATGCTTAGGATCGTAATTGACCAAGTTTTTGTAATACCACATTTCAACATTCACACGCTTAGAATTTTTTTCATCCGCGCCTACTTTACCAAGAAATGCTGATGCACCTTCAGGTTTAACAGATAATTCCTTTTTAAAAGGCGCTCCAAGTTTAGTGCTAATAACACTTTTAGCCTTACCACTAAATGCATTTAAAAACTGATCTTCAGTGTAAGTTTTATTATTGCCAGCAGCATAAACCTGCCCTACGCTTACAGATAATAATATTGCGCCGGTTAAAGCTAAACGTAGATTTTTTGTTGTTGTACTCATAAAATTATTCATGGTTAATTGCATTATTTAAATCTCCTAAACATACGTAATTATCTCACTTATCTCAAATTTAGCATAATCGCCACCTTGTGTAGCATGATCCGACTCAGTTAACAGTTAATTTAAGTCCGTCATATCCAACATACACATCACGTGGCAACTGTGCACTTAGTGAGGCGTACTCTAAATCATGCGTCATATGTATTAAATAAGTCGATTTTGCTTTAATAAGACTAGCGTAGTGCAGACTTTGTTCCACGTTTATATGGGTATGGTGTGCGGTGTGTCGAAGGCAATCTAATAGTAGTAATTTTAAACCCTGCAACAATAGCAATGAGCTTTCAGGAATGCTTGATACATCCGTTAGGTAAGCTATATCACCTATACGATAACCATAGATATCATGATTGCCATGCTTAAGTGGTATGGGAATAATGGTTTGGTTAAAAAGTTGAAAAGGTGCATGAATTGGATTGACTTTAAGCACTGGTAAGTCCCAAAAATCGCTAGGTTCACGCAATGTATAAGCAAATTTATTAGCGATATGATCCATCGCTTGATGACTGCCGTAAATCTGAATTTGACTACGCTGCATATAGCAAAACCCACGTAAGTCATCTATACCGTGTAAGTGATCTGCATGCGTGTGTGTGTAAAGCACCGCATCTACGCGTGTTAATCCTTCTCTTAGTGACTGCAAGCGCAAGTCGGGGCCTGTATCAATCAATAACGTTTTACCATTATCTAGTTCAATTAGGCTGGAACAACGCGTACGGTTATTTTTTGGATCGCTAGAGATGCAAGTGTCACACTTGCATCCAATCATTGGCGTACCGGCACTAGAACCCACTCCAAGCATTGTTAACTGCATGCGATACCTTGACTTATAACAATCATTATCTTTTTACAGTGGATTAAAAACTAAGATATAACCGCATGTTTAAATAAACGGAAGAAATTTTCAGTAGTAGCTGCTGATACCTCTTCAAAAGAAATACCCCTTAGTTTTGCGACTTCTTCAGCCACGTGTTTTACATAGCTAGGTTGATTTGTTTTACCACGATATGGCATTGGTGCGAGATATGGTGAGTCAGTTTCTACCAAAATTCGATTTAAGGGCACATGTTTAGCGACTTCTTTAATAATTAATGCATTTTTAAAAGTAACAATTCCAGAAAATGAAATATAAAAACCTAATTCAATTGCCCGTAACGCAACGTCTAAGTTTTCTGTGAAACAATGCATTACACCACCCACTATATGGGCATTTTCTTCACGCATGATGCGCAATGTATCTTCAGCTGCATTACGTGTGTGAATGACCAATGGCTTTCCACAAGCAATTGCAGCACGAATATGGGTACGAAAGCGCATACGTTGCCATTCGAGATCACCTGTGAGCCTAAAGTAGTCTAAGCCAGTTTCACCAATCGCGATGACTTTAGGATGATTTGCTAAGGCCAACAGCCCTTCTAATGTAGGCTCTTCAATATTTTCATAGTCTGGATGTACGCCAACTGAAGCATAAAAGTGCCGGTTGGTTTCTGCTAAGGCTAACACTTGTGGAAAATCTGGCAGGGTGACAGAAATGCATAATGCGTACCCTACTTGGTTCTCTTGCATTGCAAGTTTAATTGCAGGGAGGTTATCTAACAGTTCTGGAAAATTTAAATGGCAGTGTGAATCAACAAGCATGGCTAGTTATGATTTGTACAGTAGGAAATATTAATAATTACGGCTAGCATTAAGCCGTTCAATCACATGGTATGTGTCGGACGTGATGATTGTAAAGCCCCACCAAGCAAGCTTTCAATTTTATCTCGAGCTTGTAAACCACCATCCTTTTCACTAAATTGTACGCCTATACCCTGCGGCCTTCCTGCCTGAGCTGCCGGCGAAACCCAAACAACATGACCTACAACTTTTAACTTCATTGGGTCATCAATTAAACTTAACAACATAAAGACTTCTTCACCAATTTTAAAAGGCTTGTTGGTGGGAATAAACAATCCACCGCCTTTAACATATGACATGTAAGCCGCATAAAGTGCATTTTTTTCTTTAATTGCGAGAGATAAGACACCTGGTTTTGGTGTAATCGCAGTAATTTCCGTTAAATCTTCAGCCATTATTTACCCTTATCAGTCGAGCTACACTATGAGTAACGATGTTATTTACCTGTAAAAATTCTAGCATACTCAAGCAGCAAACTCTCCATTTGCAACTCATGATTTAATGGATGTAATGCAATCTTACGCAATTCATCCACTTTTTTTTGCAATTGCAGCAATCCGTTTAAGTTTACCTTTTCAGCCAGTGCTTGCAAAGTATCTATATGAGTGGCGTGATAACGTACCTGCCTCGTCAAACGCATTGCAACAATATCATACATCCACTTTTGCAACGCAATCATGCCGGTTTCTACTGAGTTTTCTACCAGAATAGGTGCGACAATATGCGCTTGAAGCTTGTTGCCAAGAGCAAATAACCGCCAAATTTCTTCTAGTTTTGAAAATTGTAATTGCTCAGCGAGCACTTTAATTGGCGAATCATTTAAGTACGCTAACTGCTGCTGAGCATTTTTTACACCCTGTTCGTCTAGCCATGTGAGTGATTGAGCCTCTGTTGGAATAGGCATGTTGATTTTTTGACAACGGCTAATAATTGTTGGCAATAGACGTTGCAACTGGTGCGATACCAAGATAAAAATAACGCCTACTGACGGCTCTTCCAACATTTTTAAAAGTGCATTCGCTGAGGCATTATTAAGGGTTTCTGCCGGGTGAATAAGTACAATGCGCAATCCATCACTACGATGACTAGTTAGGCTTAAAAAATTGCTTAGGTCTCGAATTTGCGCGACAGAAATTTGTGTTTTTTTCTTTGTTTTTTTAGTAGAAGCGCCTTCGTCTTCCGGCTCAGCATCTTGCTCTGGACTAAGCAGTCGGAAATCTGGGTGACTATCATCATTAAACCAATTGCAACTTGAGCATACGCCACACGCGCAACCTTGTTTATTTTTATTGGCACATAAAAGAGATTGGCTAAAATAACGTGCGAAATCATATTTTCCAATACCTGCACGTCCATGTAGCAACAGCGCATGAGGCATGCGCTGGCCATCACTATTGACATGACTCCAAACCTGATTTTGCCAAGGGTATATTTTAGTTAATAAATCATTACTAATCATATTGTTAATATAATATCTTCAACTGATTTTTTAACTATTTCCAATGGATTATCCGCATCAATTATTCTAAATCTTACTGGATTTTCTATAGCACGCTGCAAATAGGCATGACGAATACGAGTGAAAAACTCTGCATTTTCGCGTTCAAATTTATCGGGAGCGCGTGCTGTAGATAGCCTTTGTATACTCACTTCAACGGGCACGTCAAATAAAAGTGTGATATCTGGTTGTAAATCAGCCTGCACCCATTGCTCTAAAAGCTCAATTTTAGAAGCGGATACGCCTTTAGCTCCACATTGATAGGCATAGGTGGCGTCGGTAAATCTGTCGGATAGCACATACGCACCTCTTGCAAGCGCAGGCGCAATGACACAGGCAATATGCTCGCGACGGGCCGCAAACATTAGTAAAGTTTCAGTTTCAGCATGCATTTTTTCATGCAGTATTACTTCGCGCAACTGTTCGCCCAAAGGCGTTCCACCTGGTTCACGTGTTGATATGACCTCGTGGCCACGTGATTCGAGCATCTCTATAATATTACCGATATGTGTGCTTTTACCTGCGCCATCCATACCCTCTAGGGTGATAAACTTTCCTGTCATATCTTATTTCTCATTATTGCTTGTTATTTTTCAACTGATAGCGAACAACAGCAAGATTGTGCTCTACTAAATTGTTAGAAAAAACATGACTACCATCACCCTTACCCACAAAATATAGCGCCTTTGTTTTTTCTGGATGTAAAGCTGCATCGATAGCCGCTATGCCTGGCATCGCAATGGGTGTGGGTGGCAAACCATCACGTGTATAGGTATTATAAGGCGTATCAGCAATCAAGTCTTTTTTACGTATATTGCCGTCGTAACGTGTACCCATGCCATAAATCACAGTAGGATCTGTTTGTAAGCGCATGCCCATACGCAATCTGTTAATAAAAACACCTGCGATCATTGGTCGCTCGCTGGCTTTACCTGTTTCTTTTTCGATAATTGAAGCCATAATTAATGCTTGATAACTATTTTTGTATGGCAGGTTAGTATCCCGCCCTTCCCATGCCTTAGCAAGTTTGCTGCGCATGGCATCATAACTACGTTTCAATATGACAGTGTCGGCAGCATTACGGTCAAAATAGAATGTGTCAGGAAAAAATAGACCTTCTGCAACACTGTAATCCGAACCCATCAATTTCATCATCTCAGATTCAGATAACCCTGTAATCGTTTGTTTTATAGCATCATTTTTTATAATTTTTTCGTGCATTTGTGCAAAAGTTCTACCTTCTATAAACGTAATGCTGCCCTGCGTTGTTTTACCATGATTAAGAGAAAGCAATAATTGATACGGGGATACGTTTTTATTAAGTGTGTAATTACCAGCTTGCAAATATGATTGTTTGTTCAGTAATTTTGCAATCAAAATAAATCGCCATGGTTCATTGAGTACGCCCTGCTTAACTAATTGGTTAGCGATGCTTCTAAGCCCACTCTTAGGTTGAATGGTGATTTCTTGACTATTAGGCTGAAGTTTTAACGGGGAAATTGCGTAATAGGCAAGCCAAGCAATTAAGCCTAATGCAACCATCATGCTGAATACAATCCAGTTTTTAATACGTCTAATCATAAGAGAGTAAATTTCTGAATGTTTTAGCTAATGCTTGCGGCGCCCAAGTCGTGCCGCCAATTTTACTGACTTGAAATGCGCCATATAAACTATTGCAAATGATTAATTCATCAGCTTGCAACATACGACTTAATGATAATGGAGCAACTTCAGCGGTTAAATTTAATGCCGATGACACGTCACAAATGCGCTGTCTTGTAATACCTGCTACCCCACATTCACTTAAGTCTGGTGTCACTAAGACTTTATCAAAACGAGCAAAAATATTACTCATAGTACATTCTATTACGCCACCTTGCTGGTCTAACAATACGCCATCAAATATGTCTTCATCTCGCCACTCCATGCGTGCCAATATATTCTCGAGACGATTCAAATGTTTAACCCCGGCAAGCTTGACCTGGCTTGATAAACGCGTATTACACACATGTAGCTGAACCCCACCGGCATAACTCTCTTTTGCATATTGCGGCATAGCTGATTTAATGATTACACGTGTAGGCGTAGTAACGGCAGGTGGTTTGTAACCACGCTCACCCTCCCCTCGTGTAATCATTATTTTAGCCACTTCCTGCTTTTCACTATCAACATCTTCAATTGAAAATAATTGCAAAAAATCGCTCATAAGCAACTCCGCACTAGGACAAACTATGCCTATAGCAGCGCAATCTGCCACCAGCTTTTGGTAATGCAATGGCCAATTTACGGGCAGACCACTTCGGATTACCATTGTACGGAAAACGCCATCGCCATAGGCGAAGCCACGATCTAGAGGTGAAATAGCCTGATTGAAATCGCCGTTAATTAAATAAGTGTGTGTATGTTGCATAAGCCATAATTAAACCATAGCGGTTACTAATTCACTATCTATGAATGCGTTAAGTGAATAAAAAAAGCCTGCAAGTATTAAAACTGCAGGCTTGAGCTAAATTGATAACAACTACAATTTATATTTTCTTAAATACAAGACTGCCGTTAGTGCCGCCAAAACCAAAATTATTTTTTAATGCATATTCAATTTTCAGATCACGTGCAGTATTAGCACAATAATCTAAGTCACATTCTGGGTCTTGATTGAATATGTTTATGGTAGGCGGAGACACTTGGTGATAGATAGAAAGTACGGTAAATACTGATTCTAGCCCGCCTGCGCCACCAAGCAGATGACCTGTCATTGATTTAGTTGAGTTAACAACCAAGTTGTAAGCATGATCACCAAAAGCAGCTTTAATTGCATTAGTTTCATTAGAGTCTCCTAATGGCGTAGATGTGCCGTGTGCATTAATAAACTGCACTGCACTTGGGTCAATTCCGGCATTATTCATCGCATTAAGCATAGATCTACGTGGCCCATCCATATTGGGGGCAGTCATATGGTAAGCATCAGCACTCATGCCATAGCCACTTAATTCTGCATATATTTTTGCACCACGTTTTTTTGCATGCTCATACTCTTCAAGCACCATCACACCAGCACCCTCGCCTATGACAAAGCCATCTCGGTCTTTATCCCATGGTCTACTTGCTGTTGCTGGGTCATCATTGCGTGTTGATAACGCCCGTGACGCTGCAAAACCACCTACAGTTAGCTGTGTAATAGCAGATTCCGCACCGCCTGCAACCATAACATCAGCATCCCCATATTCGATCATGCGTGACGCATCTCCAATCGAATGTGTGCCAGTAGTACAAGCCGTCACAATAGCGACATTAGGTCCTTTTAAGCCAAAAATAATGCTTAAGTTACCCGAAATCATATTGATGATAGTGCCAGGAATAAAGAAAGGTGATATTTTTCTCGGGCCAGATGCTTGATACAAAATATCAGTATCTTCAATAAGCTGAATGCCCCCTATGCCTGAACCAATAGATACGCCAATACGTTCTGCATTTTGTTCAGTTACCTCAATACCAGAGTCTTTGAAGGCCTCAATCCCAGCTGCTAAGCCATATTGAATGAATGTATCCATGCGCCTTGCATCTTTTGCTGAGATAAAATCTTCAACGTTAAAATCTTTTACTTCGCCCGCTATGGTCGAAGAAAAAGCACTCGTATCAAATTTGCTGATTTGAGTGATGCCAGATTTACCAGCCACAATATTAGCCCATGCGTTATTAGCACCAATACCTACTGGTGAAACAACACCGAGACCGGTGACTACGACACGACGTTTACTCATTGGTTTAGACATAAGAAAAGTCTCTTAGAAATGATTAACCCAGAAATCTTTGACAAAAAATTGTTAAATGATTTCTGGGTTTTAAAACAATAGTAAGGCTAAAAATCTTGTGAAGAATACAATTTCAACAAGAATTATTGCTTACATACGAATTTATTTGAGGTTAGTATTGATGTAATCAATGGCTAACTGTACCGTCGTAATTTTTTCTGCCTCTTCATCTGGAATTTCGCAGTCAAATTCTTCTTCTAACGCCATTACCAGCTCAACAGTATCAAGCGAATCAGCACCTAAATCATCTACAAATGATGATGAATTTTTAACATCAGCTTCATTTGCACCAAGTTGTTCAGTAACAATTTTTTTAACACGTTGTTCGATGTCAGACATCTAATTACCCCTTATAATAAAAATAGCCTTCTATATAAAAATAAATCAGCTAAGACGATATTCTACCAAAACTCAGCAAGAATATATAAAAACTTTTACACCATTAACATACCACCGTTAACATGAATTGTTTCACCTGTAATGTATGCGGCAGAAGGTGAGGCTAAAAATGCCACTGTAGCTGCAATTTCCTTAACATTACCTAAACGGCCTGCTGGGATGCGTGCAAGCATTTTATTAGTTATTTCGTCAGACAACTCTGCTGTCATATCCGTATCAATGAAGCCTGGTGCAACACAATTTACAGTAATACCACGACTACCAACTTCAGCAGCCAATGATTTTGTAAAGCCTGTCATGCCCGCTTTAGCAGCTGCATAATTAGTTTGTCCTGCATTGCCCATATGCCCTACCACCGACGAAATGCTAATAATACGACCAGTACGAGCTTTCATCATTGGGCGCAATACTGCCTGGCTCATGCGAAACACAGATGTTAAATTCGTGCTGATTACCGCATCCCAATCGTCATCTTTCATACGCATTAACAATGTGTCACGCGTGATGCCTGCGTTATTCACTAGAATGCTGATATCACCATATTTTTCACTGATAGCCTTTAGCGTATTTTCTACCTGCTCAGCATCATTCACATTTAATGCCATGCCCTCACCTTTGATATTAGCTACTGAAAAAGTACTGCTAATTGAACTTGCACCACTCTCTGATGTAGCTGTACCAATCACGATTGCACCTTGCTCACCAAGCGCCTGTGCGATAGCAGCGCCTATGCCACGGCTTGCACCAGTTATTAAAGCAATTTGTCCGGTTAACATAATAAGCCTTTGAATATGTTTAATTAATTAAATTTAATTTGTTTGCAATATGCCTTGCAACTCAAGCAATGCTTCGTTGCTAGTCATTGCTACACATGGCAACTCAGCTACAATGCGCTTAGTAAGTCCTGCTAATACTTTACCAGGGCCACATTCTGCTGCTTGCGTAATGCCTTGCGTATAGACGGCTTGAACCGTTTCAACCCAACGCACTGGACTATACAACTGTCGCACTAAGGCGTCTTTAATCTTATCGGCATTATCATAGCTCGCAACATCAGCATTATGAATAACTGGAATTTGCGGGGTAGTAATTGTTACATCTTTTAAATATTCAGCCAATTTTAGCGCCGCCGGCTTCATTAATGCACAATGCGAAGGCACGCTTACAGGTAAAGGCAGCGCTCGCTTTGCACCTTTTATTTTTGCCAACTCCATACCGCGCTCTACAGCGGCTTTATTGCCAGCAATCACTATTTGGCCGGGAGAGTTGAAGTTTACCGCTTCAAGTACGTCATTAAGCGCAGCTTCCGCACACACAGCCCTTACAGTATCATCGTCTAACCCTAATATTGCCGCCATAGCGCCTACCCCTGCAGGGACTGCATTTTGCATCACCTTTGCACGATAACGCACTAATGGCAAGCTATCTGCAAAGCTTAAACCACCAGATACAACCAATGCTGTGTATTCACCTAAACTATGTCCAGCTAGAATGCTAGGAACATCGCTTGCAACTACTTGCCATGCACGCCAGGTGGCGACACCAGCAATTAACATAATAGGTTGCGTATTCGTGGTTTCGTTGATACTTTCATTGGCTTCTGTTGCCATTTTCCAAAAATCCACCCCTAAAATATCAGAAGCTTCGGCAAAAGTATCACGGATTACTTTTGAGCCCCCAAAGCCCGCCATCATGCCGACTGATTGAGAGCCTTGACCTGGAAAAAAGAATGTAAGTTTGTTCATATTTTTTAATCTAATTTAATCGTTAATTTAGCACTTAATGAATACAACGTGGCTAATATTTAATTAAGGCAGAGCCCCAAGTAAACCCACCGCCGAACGCCTCCATTAGCACAATGTCACCACGTTTAATACGTCCATCCCGTACGGCAATGTCTAGCGCTAATGGGATAGAGGCCGCTGACGTATTACCATGTTTATCTACAGTAACAACTACTTTATCCATACTCATTTCGAGTTTTTTGGCGGTAGCTTGCAATATGCGAATATTTGCTTGATGCGGGACCAGCCAGTCGATGTCTGATTTTTGCATGCCATTCGCAATTAGCGTTTCATCCACAATAGCGTCTAAGGTGTTAACCGCCACTTTAAAGACAGCACTGCCTTCCATGACAACGGTGTCTCTAGCATGCGGTTCAGTTTTACGCGGTACATGCAACATTTTTTCATAGTTGCCATCAGCATGTAAATGCGTGGAAATGACACCTTGCTGTTCACTGGCTTGTAGCACTACGGCGCCGGCGCCATCACCCCACAAAATACAATTGCCACGATCAGTCCAGTCTACGATACGCGAAAATGCTTCGGCACCAATAACTAGCGCGCATTTAGCTGCACCTGCTTTAATAAAGTTATCGGCTGTAGCTAACGCATAAACAAAGCCACTACAAACGGCTTGCATATCAAAAGCTGGGCAGCCTGCAATACCTAATTTATTTTGCAACATGACTGCAGTACTAGGGAATATTTTATCTGGTGTTGTCGTGGCTACAATAATTAAATCAATATCATTAGCAGTAATTCCAGCAGCCTCAATGGCATTGCGTGCTGCATGTAAGGCTAAATCACTAGTAAATTCATCATCAGCGACTATATGTCGCTCACGAATACCTGTCCGCGAAAAAATCCACTCGTCAGTAGTATCTACCATGCTTTCCAACTCAGTGTTGGTGAGTATTTTTTTTGGGAGATAGCTCCCTGTTCCTGCAATACGAGAATAGATCATTCGTTGTCCGAGATAGTATTATTTGCATGACTGGCAATGGTTTGCTGAAATAGCACATGCTCAATTTCAAGCTGCTTTGCAATGCGATCAAGCACACCACTGCGAGATTCCTTAGTCGCTGTGTTAATGGCATTCAAAAAAGCAATGCTATCCGCCCCGCCATGGCTTTTAACTACAATACCTCGTAAGCCTAACAAGCTGGCGCCATTGTAATTACGTGGATCCATCCGATTTTTTAAAGCTTTTAATACAGGTACTGCTACCAACCCCATTAACTTGGTTCGCCAATTACGCTTGAACTCTTGACTCATAAACCGACCTATCATTTGAATCAAGCCTTCAGCGGCTTTAAGTGTGACGTTGCCGACAAAACCATCGCATACCACCACGTCCGTGGTGCCTTTAAAAATATCGTTGCCTTCTATATTGCCATAAAAGTTTAAGTGGCTAGCACGTAATAATTCACCAGTTTTTTTGACGACGTCATTGCCTTTAATATCCTCAGAACCAATATTAAGTAAGCCGACTGTTGGATTTTCGCGATTTTCTACACAAGACACTAACATGCTACCCATTACCGCAAACTGCAGTAATTGTTCAGCAGTACAATCAGCATTAGCACCTAAGTCTAGAATATAAATCTTTCCTTTTTGACAAGGAAAAACGCCTGCAATAGCCGGACGATCAATACCCGGCAAGGTTTTTAACACAAAACGTGCTGTCGCCATCAACGCGCCGGTATTACCAGCACTCACGCAAGCGGAAGCCTCCCCACTTTTAACCAAATCAATAGCTACGCGCATTGACGAGTCTTTTTTATTTTTTAGCGCGCCCTGAGGTTGCTCATCCATAGTCACGACTTCGCTAGCATGCTGTATGCGTAATCGCTCACTCGTGCTCACCTGTAATGATTTGAGCTCAGTTTCTATCGTTTCACTCAAACCAACCAAAATGATATTAAGTTGCTTGTCGGCCTCAAGCGCTTTAAGTGCAGCAGGGATAGTAACACTAGGCCCATGATCGCCACCCATTGCATCAATTGCTACAGTAATATTCATAATTTACTCAATTTATACTTAAGCGTTAGACTAAATAGCATACATTTAGCGATCAGTTGGTATTTACTGGCGCCGTAAAAAACTAACGCCGCCCCAAAATTGGGACGGCGTTAGTTTTAATTTATTTGCAAGCAAGTTTTCAATGTTAGACCTTTTGAGCGCGAATTCACATCAACGAAAGTCTAATCTAAAGAAAAATTATTCGCCTTTGGTAGACAATACTTTGCGACCACGATAGTAGCCGTTTGGGCTAATGTGGTGACGTAGGTGAGTTTCGCCTGTTGTTGGCTCTACAGCCAATGCTGGATTGACTAAAAAGTCATGTGATCTATGCATACCGCGTTTTGACGGTGATTTTTTGTTTTGCTGAACTGCCATAATAAACTCCAATAAAATGATTAAAACATCATCTCAATTACATACAAATTGATGCACAAATAATTGCCTTGCACCACTGATTTAAGATTACGTTAAACTACTAGGGCGCCACTATAATATAAAACCTAACTTTTGTCAGCCAAAATTGTACTTTTAAGACTTAATTAATCCCTTTAACACGGCGAAAGGATTTGGTTTTTCACCGCTTTGACTGACCATATCACCACAATACTTCTCATGTGTAGGTGCAATTGGCATAGCCATGATAATTTCATCTTCTAATAGCGCAATAATATCCATACTTTGACAAGCCTGCTGCACATCAAAATCGTCACTGCTGTCAATTTCAGTAGCAATTAAGTCATCATCTCTTACTTCGCCAATTAAATAGTTAAAATTTAATGTGAGCTTAAGTGGCATTTCATTCAGGCAACGTTGGCAGGTTGTAGTTAAGTTTGCAATTAAAGATAAGTTCAATAGAGGCTGTCCTGCAGCATCAGTTTTTCCTAGCAATTCGTAGCTAATTGAACCGGAAGGAATGCTATTTGATTTAGATATTTCAGCAGCATGATGTAGCAATTCATCTAATCTAGAGCAGTCTGCAAGCATTAAAATACCTGTAAGACTTTCATTTTTTTTAGCGAATGCGAGGTTATCAATCAATATTGTGTGCTTAGTCATTCTAATGTTCTAAAATTTAGGTCAAAGGGGATTTAGCTATAAGATTTCACATGTTACAATTGCTTGGTTTGAGTGAACAATTAAGGCAAGTAACGTGTTTAAAAAAATCCTTGTAGCTAACCGTGGTGAAATCGCAGTGCGTATTGTACGCGCTTGCTCAGAAATGGGCATTAAGTCTGTGGCAATTTATGCGGATGCGGATCGCCAGGCTTTACATGTCAAAAAAGCTGATGAAGCCTATAACATAGGTGCAGACCCTGTTGCAGGTTATTTAAACGCACATAATATTGTAAATTTAGCAGTCGCCTCTGGTTGTGATGCATTGCATCCTGGATATGGGTTTTTATCTGAGAATCCTGAATTGGCTGAAATATGTGAACGTCGCGGCGTTAAGTTCATTGGGCCAAATGCTGATGTGATTCGCCAAATGGGCGATAAAATTCAGGCAAGAAATGCTATGACTAGCGCCGGTATTCCTTGTACGCCAGGCAGTGATGGCAATCTAGAAAACTTAGATGAAGCCGTTATTTTAGCTGATAAAATAGGTTATCCGGTGATGCTAAAAGCTACCAATGGTGGTGGTGGACGTGGAATTCGTCGTTGTGATAGTAAAAAAGAATTATTGAGTAATTATGACCGCGTAATTTCTGAGGCAAGCAAAGCATTTGGTAAGCCTGAAGTTTTTTTAGAAAAATGTATAGTCACACCGCGTCATATTGAAGTGCAAATACTAGCCGACTCACAAGGCAATGTAATTCATTTGTTTGAACGTGATTGCTCAATTCAGCGCCGCAATCAAAAGTTAATTGAAATTGCCCCCTCCCCGCAATTAAGCCAAGCGCAGCGAGATTATATTGGCGAACTCGCTGTAAAAGCTGCCAAAGCAGTCGGTTACGAAAATGCAGGCACAGTAGAATTTTTATTAGACGCGGACAATACGTTCTACTTCATGGAAATGAACACACGCTTACAAGTTGAGCATACTGTAACAGAGACGATTACTGGTATAGATATTGTGCAAGAACAAATTCGAGTAGCCTATGGCTTGCCATTGCAATACGCTCAGAAAGAAGTGCAGTTTAGGGGTTATGCTATGGAGTTTCGTATCAATGCGGAAGATCCTAAAAATGATTTTCTTCCAAGTTTCGGTAAAATTACTCGCTACTATGCTCCCGGCGGTCCAGGGGTGCGTATGGATGCGGCGATTTATAGTGGCTATGTGATTCCGCCCTACTACGATTCCATGTGCGCTAAATTAACTGTCTGGGCACTTGATTGGGATAGTGTCATTGAGCGTGGTCGGCGTGCACTTGATGACATGTTGATTTATGGCGTAAAAACGACTATTCCATATTATCAAGAAATTTTAAAACATGAAGATTTTAGAAATGCTAATTTTAATACTAGCTTTGTTGAATCGCATCCAGAACTTACGCATTATGCTAATGAAATCCCACCAGAAATGATTGCGGTTGCTATCTCTGCTGCAATTGCAGCGCACGAAGGCATTTGAAGTAAATAAAATAATAGTTAAATATATAAATTTAAGTAAAGAGTTAATTATGGCTAAAACACCTCAGACATCAAAAGTACACGTCACAGAACTGGTTTTACGTGACGGGCATCAATGCCACATTGCTACGCGTATGCGCACCGAAGATATGCTACCAATTTGTAGTAAGTTAGATGCTATTGGCTTTTGGTCTTTAGAGGCTTGGGGAGGCGCTACTTTTGACGCTTGTGTACGCTATTTAAAAGAAGATCCTTGGGAGCGCTTAAAAACGCTACGTAAAGCGCTACCTAACTCACGCATCCAAATGTTATTACGCGGTCAGAACTTACTAGGTTATCGCCACTATTCTGATGATGTAGTTCGTGCTTTTGTACAAAAATCTGCCGACAACGGCGTGGATGTATTCCGTGTGTTTGATGCACTAAACGATACGCGCAATTTACAAGTGTCTATAGATGCGGTTAAAAAAGCTGGCAAACATGCTGAAGGCACCATTAGCTATACCACCAGTCCTGTACATGATGTTAATCATTTTGTAGCTATTGCTAAAGAACTTGAAGCAATGGGCTCTGATACCATTGCTATTAAAGATATGGCAGGATTACTCACGCCACAAGCAACTGTCGACTTAGTTAAAGCGCTACGGTCTAATGTGAACTTGCCTATCCACATGCATAGCCATTCAACTAGCGGATTAGCTAGCATGAACATGCTGCGCGCACTTGAGAATGGCGCCCTAATGATAGACACATGCAGTGCCGCATTCTCTGAGGGGGCCAGTCACCCAACCACTGAAAGTATGATTGCTGCATTACAAGGTACAGAATTTGACACAGGTTTAAATATAGCTGCAGTGCAAGAAGTAACAGCCTATTTCCGCGAAGTACGTAAAAAATACTGGCAATTTGAAAGTGAATTCTCAGGTGTAGACACGCGTGTATTATTAAATCAAGTGCCCGGCGGCATGATTTCTAATCTAAGCAATCAACTTAAAGAACAAGGTGCGCTAGACCGCATGGATGCAGTGTTGGCTGAAATTCCTTTAGTTCGTAAGGATCTTGGTTACATTCCATTAGTGACACCCACCTCGCAAATTGTTGGCACTCAAGCGGTATTAAATGTAATGACGGGGCAACGTTACAAATCGATTACTAATGAAGTGAAAAATTATTTCGCAGGTCAATACGGCAAAGCGCCAGGCACGGTGAACGCCGACGTTAAAAAGCTTGCCATTGGTGACACAGAACCAATTACCTGCCGCCCAGCTGATTTGTTGGCGCCTGAAATGGTTAAACTCACCAGCGAAGCTGAACGTTTTGCACAATCTGAAGAAGATGTGTTGACCTATGCCATGTTTCCTGACATTGGTAAAACATACTTACAAGAACGCAATGCGGATTCACTCACACCAGAATTACTGTTAGACAAAGCAACTGCTAATGCCAGTGCATCACGTTATGCACCTAGTGAGTTTAAGGTAACGCTGCATGGTGAGACTTTCCATATCAACTTGACTGGTAGCGGTCACGCAGGGCAAGAAAAGCGACCATTCTATGTGTCAATTGACGGTATTGCTGAAGAGGTTATGGTTGAAACTTTGAGTGAAATAGAAGTTTCAAGCGGCAGTAGTCATGGTAAAAAGAAAGCCGTTGCAAGCAAAGGTGCTACCGGTCGTCCTCGCCCATCACATGCTGGCCACGTTACCACTTCAATGCCAGGCACAATTGTTGCTGTAAAAGTTAAAGCGGGTGATAAGGTTAATGCGGGTGATGGCGTGTTAGTGATTGAAGCGATGAAGATGGAAAATGAAATACAAGCGGCTACTTCAGGGATTGTAGTTGCAGTACATGTCATTAAAGGTGATACCGTAACGCCAGATGAGTCCTTACTTGAAATTCAGCCGGAATAATCTGATGAGAAGATAAGTTTAAAGCCGACAGAATAATGCTGTCGGCTTTTTTTATCTAAATCTATACAATTAAAAATATCAATCAATGACCATACCATTAATTCTTGCATCTTCTTCAATTTATAGGCGTGAGCTACTCACCCGCTTACAGCTTCCATTTACTTGCATCTCACCTGAGGTAGATGAGATTAGCTTAGCTAACGAACTGCCACAGGAAACTGCTTTAAGGTTAGCGCAATTAAAAGCTAAAAAAGTGAGCTTAAGCCATCCTAATGCCCTAATTATAGGTTGCGATCAAGTTGCCACCTTGGATAACATGCAACTCGGCAAGCCTCTTAATCACGCCAATGCAAGCAAACAACTTCGGATGATGCGCGGTCGTGAAGTAGTTTTCCATAGTGCATTATGTCTTTACAATCCTATTACTGGCAATATGCAAGCAGAAGTTGTTCCCTACCTTGTTCAATTTAGAGATTTGAGTGATGCGCAAATTGAAAATTATCTGACTAAGGAACAGCCTTATAATTGTGCAGGAAGCGCAAAATCCGAAGGTTTAGGCATCGCTATCATAGAAAAAATGACAGGTGAAGACCCTAATGCACTGATTGGACTACCCCTTATCAAACTTGTTGGCATGCTGAAAAATGAAAATATTTCTGTTATATAAAAATAGTTTATGCTTTCAGTCAATTTTGAATTTTACCCATATACATCAAACATCAAGTGTATCTAAAATTATTAACGAAGTGATGGTTGACGTCTAAATGGCACAGCAATTCGGCACACTCTACCTTATCCCCGTTACACTTGGCGAAGATAATATTACACAGGTGTTACCCCCTGATGTTGTCAGCATAGCTCAGGGGCTTGATAATTTTGTAGTGGAAAGTGAGAAATCAGCTCGTCATTTTTTAAGTACCATTAAAACCATTAAACCCGTCCGAGAGTTAAGCTTAAATCTACTTAACGAACATACGGAACACAAGGACGTAGCAGCTTTATTAGCCCCATTACTAGCAGGAAAAGATTTGGGACTAATGAGTGATGCAGGTTGTCCAGGAGTAGCTGATCCTGGCGCCAAGTTAATCGAATTAGCCCATCAAAAAGGCATTCGTGTTGTGCCTTTTGTAGGCCCAAGTTCAATTTTACTAAGCTTAATGGCCTCCGGGCTTAATGGGCAACAATTTGCATTTCTGGGTTACTTACCTGTCGACAAGACGCAGCGCAATCAGAAACTTAAAGAAATCGAAAAACGCTCGCTAACTCATAAAGAAACACAACTTTTTATTGAAACTCCCTATCGAAATCAGCATATGCTAGAAGCGATTGTGAGTATTTGTCAGCCCAATACTAGACTTTGCGTGGCTTGTGATATCAGTTTAACTACAGAGTTAATAACAAGCAAAACGATTGCTACTTGGAAAAAATCCCCACTCCCAGATTTACATAAACGCCCTACTATTTTTTTATTGCAGGCGTAATATTTTAAAGTCGAGTATTTTTAACGAGTAGCTTTTTAACAGGCGCGTAAGTTAGCCTATGTATCGTTGAAACACCATGCACAGCTAACATTTCTAAATGAAAAGCTGTTGGGTAACCCTTATTTTTTGCAAACCCATATTGCGGATATTGCCTATCTAATAAGTATAACTCTGCATCATGCGCCACTTTGGCTAAAATAGAAGCTGCTGAAATCGCTGGTACTTTACTATCACCTTGAACTATTGCCTCACATGGTAAATTTATTTTTGGACATTGATTGCCATCAACTTGCACCAAATTCGGGGTGATATTGTATTGTTGTTGAAGCATATCGATAGCGCGCTTCATAGCCAGCAGGCTCGCTTGAAGTATATTAATTTCATCAATTTCTTTTGCGCTACAACTAGCGATTGCCCAAGCTAGTGCGTGCTGTTTGATTTCTATACTTAATGAATCACGCTTTTTTTCGGAGAGCTTTTTAGAATCTGCTAAACCTAATATTGGACGTTCAGGGTTTAAAATGACTGCTGCTGCGTAAACTCCTCCTGCTAATGGACCCCGCCCCGCTTCATCTACGCCACATATTAATTGCAAGGATTGTGTTGCTGGCATTTACGGTAAATGAGCGAGAATGACGTTAGCCGCTTTTTCTGCAGAGTTTTGTTTAAGACTGAAATGAATCTTGGTAAATTCGGCTTTAATTTCTGAAATATAAGTTGTATCGCTAATGAGTTTAATCGTCGCTTCTGCCAGCTTTTCAGGGGTTGAGTCATCTTGCAACAATTCTGGCACTATAAATTTTTCCGCCAATATATTAGGTAAACCCACATAAGGTTGTAAACGCATACGTTTAAGAATTTGCCAACTAACTTTAGACATTCTATAAGTAATCACCATTGGCTTTTTCAATAGCGCAGCCTCTAGCGTCGCTGTACCAGATGCCACAATCACAACATCAGAAGCTTCCATGGCATCATGAGCATGACCAAACAGTATTTGAATAGGCAAGCTTTCATTTTCGTGAAAAATAGCTAATTCAAAAATCTGCCTAGTTTCCCGCGTAATAAGCGGTACTAAAAATATTGCATTGGGATATTCAGCATAGATTAGTTTAGCTGTTTTTACAAAAAGCTCTGCATGCTGCTGTACTTCACTTTGGCGACTACCCGGCAACATCGCAACGACCAATGCGGATGACTTTAACTTTAAACCCTCACGCGCTGCAGAAGTATCTGGCTCCATTGGCAATATGTCTGCCAGTGGATGGCCGACATAAGTGACAGGAATGCCAGCCCCATAATACAAAGCAGGTTCAAATGGAAATAACGCCAGCATATGTGATACAGCATTTTTTATTTTTTTGATTCTATTTTTACGCCATGCCCATACTGAGGGGCTTACATAATGAATGGTTTTAATGCCATTTTTTTTTAATTTCCTTTCTAACCAGAAATTAAAGTCTGGAGCATCTATCCCTATAAATAAATCTAGACGGTTACTCAGAAAATGTTTCAGGAGTTGGCGCCTTAGCATAAATAGGCCAAATAAATGTTTAATGACTTCTATGTAACCGCGAACTGATAAGCGCTCCATTGAGAAAAGAGACAGAGCACCCTCACTCATCATTTTAGGTCCAGCAATGCCAACAAATTCAATATCTGTGCGTTTTTTCTTCAATGCCTGAATAAGATGACTACCAAGTAAATCACCTGAGGCTTCTCCTGCCACAATACCGATTCTAAGCATTTATAGTAATTTAACGGACAATGCCGCGAGTGGAGACATTCAGAAAATCTGTGAGCAATTTGATTTCAGGCGTAGTTTTCTGCATGATAGCAAGTTCGATTTTTGCCTCATCTAAGGTTAGCCCACTGCGATATAACGCCTTATAGGCGCGTTTTATTTGCAGTATACTTTCCGTGGTATAGCCGCGTCGTTTTAAGCCTTCAGCGTTGACGCCATGAGGTTTGGCTTCATAACCTGCTGCTGTTACATAAGGGGGGATATCTTTGAATACTACAGAGCCAACCGCAGTAATCACATGTGAGCCGATTTTGCAAAACTGATGAATCAGCGTAAATCCACCTAAAATTGCATAATCATTAATATCAACATGACCTGCAAGAGAGGCATTGTTAGCTAAAATAGTATGGTTACCTATTTGGCAATCATGTGCAATGTGCACATAAGCCATAATCCAATTATCACTACCAATTTTAGTAATGTTTTTGTCTTGCACGGTGCCACGATTAAAGGTGCAAAATTCACGAATGGTATTATTGTCACCGATCTGCAATGAAGTTGGCTCACCGTTATATTTTTTGTCTTGCGGGGCTTCACCTAAAGAAGAATACTGAAAAATATGATTATTTTTACCAATCACAGTCGGGCCATTGATCATAACGTGCCCAGCGATTCGTGTGCCCGCATCTATTTTGACATTGGCACCAATAATTGAATATGCACCGATTTCTACGCTAGAATCAAGCTCAGCACTAACATCCACTATTGCCGTTGCATGAATTTTTGGTGCCTGCATTACTTAGCTCTCTTTTTTATCGATCGCTTTTAAAATACACATCATTTGAGCTTCAGCCACAATATTGCCATCAACACGTGCCACGCCAGAATACTTCCAAATCCCTTTTAAGATACGGTCAATTTTAACGTTAAATACTATTTGATCCCCTGGTGAGACTGGTTTTTTAAAACGCGCACTATCAATGCCCGCAAAGTAATAAACGGAATCATCACTGGGCTTTACCCCCATCGTCTTAAATGACAAAATTGCTGCTGCTTGTGCCATTGCTTCGACAATTAAGACGCCTGGCATTACTGGATGATAAGGGAAATGACCGGGGAAGAATGGCTCATTAATGGTTACATTTTTTAATGCCACAATTTCCTTACCCAACTCCATAGAAATAACGCGATCGATTAGAACAAAGGGATAGCGATGGGGTAAATGATCGAGTATTTCATGGATATTCATGCTTGTAGCATTTATATTATTAGTCATTTTATCTCAGCTTACTTTTATAGATTGGTGCCATTTGGTAGAGTGCTAAATCTTGCGTAATTATGAGTTAGATTTTAACAGAGCTATGTCTTTTTCGAGACTTTTAATTTTATCTGATAATGATTCTAAATGTCGAATTTTTGCAGCGGTATTCAGCCAGTTTTTGTGCGATTGAAAAGGCATTAAGGCTGTATAGGTGTCAGCAACTAATAAAGACCGGGTAATCATGCTACCAGGTGAAATAGTCACATGATCTGTAATCTCCAAATGCCCAAGTATCATTGCAGCGCCACCGATTTTACAATGCTTACCAATTTTAGCGCTGCCTGCAATACCCGTACATCCAGCGATGACAGTGTGTGCGCCTATGACGCAGTTATGGCCTATTTGAATCAAGTTATCTAATTTCACACCCTCTTCAATAATAGTGTCGTCTAATGCGCCTCTATCTATCGTAGTGTTAGCACCCACATCAACGTTATCATGAAGCACAACACGCCCTACTTGCGGTATCTTCAACCAAATGCCAGATTCTTCAGCATAACCAAAACCATCTGAACCGATGACTGCCCCTGAAAAAAGATGGCAGTTTTGTCCTATTTCACAATGATGCTTAATGGTCACGTTTGCTTCTAAGCGCGAATTGTCAGCAATAGTGACATTATTTTCAATGACACATCCACTGCCAATAACGACATTTTCACCCAAAACCACATTCGTCCCAATAACGGCTAAAGCAGCAATGCTACATGATGCTGGAATGCGCGCACTAACGTCTACTATTGCGCTAGCGGCTAACCCTAATGGAGGTTTAATCGGCGGGTTTAAAAGCGCAGAAACCTTAGCAAAATAAGCATAAGGGTTATCTACAATAATTCGTGGAAGATGGCTTAAGGCTGAGTTTTTCACACTAAGCACATAAGCACTGGCTTGACATGCAGCAATCGCTTTTTGGTATTTAGTATTGTGTATAAAACAAATATCGCCAGATTGTGCATTGTTTAACGATGACACGCGAGAAACTACTATAGATTGATCGCCTATCACCGACCCACCTAGCAACTTAGCTATTTCACCTAGTGAGTATTCTTTCATTATTACAGTAAGCCTTAAAAACTAAATATCAATAATGAAGGCTCAGTATGAATTATTTTTTACCTAATAATTTTAGCACTTTATCTGTTATATCTATTTTGTCTGCCGCATAAGCCACGCCACTGTACATGACTAAATCATAGCTCTCAGCTTTTGCCACTGATTGCACTGCTTTATTAATGCGATCTTGCAGACTACCTAACTCTTCATTTTTACGTAAATTAATATCTTCACGTAGTTCACGCTGCTTACGCTGAAACTCGATTTTAATATTTTGCACATCACGCTCTTTATTACGTCGCTCCGCTTCTGTAATGGTTAAACCATCTTTATCTAGCGCAGTTTCTAATTCTTTAATTTGCTTAGCCATACGATCCAATTCTTGCGATCTGGGACTAAACTCACGCTCTAATTTTTTACCACTTTCCGCCGTTTGTGGGGCTTCTTGTAAGATTTTATCTACTTGCACATAACCGACCTTCAGCTCCGCTGATTGCGCACAGAGTGCGAAGGTCATAAAACTAGCTAAAACTAAACTTTTAAATGTATGGCTCAATTCAATCTCCTAAAACACTCACTTTAATTACACTATATTATGCCACAACAAGTCTAACCATTAAATCACTATGAGCAACTATGATGTGTAAATATTAAAACTGCTGACCAAGTTGGAATTGTATGGTTTCAGTGACATCGGTTGGGCTGGCATTAAGCGCTTTAGCATAAAACAACGACAAAGGTCCAAACGGGGAGTACCAACTCACACCAGCCCCTGCCGAATAACGCAAATCATTTACATTATAAGTTTGGTTAGCGCCCCAAACGTAGCCTGAATCAACGAAAGTACTCAATCTAAACTGCTTAGAATCTTTAAGGCCAGGAATAGGGAAAAATAATTCAGCAGTAGCTAACGCACTCTGATTGCCACCGACATAATAAGTATTGGTAGAATCTTTAGGCCCTAAAGTGCCAATTGCATAGCCACGCACAGAGTTAACACCTCCCATATAAAAGTTTTTAAAGAACGGGTACTGCGCACTGCCGTAAGAATGGGCGTAGCCAAGCTCACCATTAAGCATCAAGGTAAGGTCTTTGACCATTTCTTTATACCAAGCATGCTTATAGTTAATCTTATAATACTGCAAATCAAGCACAGGCATCGTGACCTCACCATTTAGACGCTGATACACGCCATTCTTGGGGTACATAATACTATCGCGGCTATCATGTGCCCAGCCTGCAGTAAGGGCTATAGAATTGCTTGTACAACCTGTGGTATTGCCACAGTAATTTTGATATTGCACCGGGCTATCAGCAAACAAATTAATGTTGGTAAAATCGGTAGATAGACCAAAACTAACGCCATCTCGCTCATTTAAAGGAATGCCAAATCGTACACCACCGCCATAGGATGAGGTCTTATAACTACCCACATTGTTTGTTGAGTTAGTATTAACATCACGTCGATATACATCAAAACCACGACTAACGCCATCTGGCGTAAAGTATGGGTCTGTATAAGACAATGCGTAAGTAGTATTCGTTTTACCGGTATTCACACTCGCACTTACGTGGTTGCCCGTACCCATGAAGTTACTTTGGTTCACCGTAAGACCAAATACCACACCTTCACTACTCGATAAGCCGGCACCCACTTGTATGCTACCGGTAGATTGTTCTACCACACTGATATTTAAATCAACCTGATCTGCCGACCCCGGGACTGCTGGGGTTTCAATATTAACATCTGAAAAATATTGCGTACGCACCAATCGCTCTTTGGAGCGATTGATTTTATTGGACGCATACCAAGCTGATTCTAATTGTCTTACTTCGCGGCGAGCCACTTCATCTCGCGTGCGGGTGTTACCTACAATATTAATTCGCCGAACGTAGATGCGTTTGCCTGGATCAACGAAAAAGGTAAATGCGGCAGTATGCAGTTCTTTATTAACGTCAGGCACTGGATTGACATTAGCAAATGCATAACCGTCATTACTTAAGCGATCACTAATGGCTTTGCTCGACTGCGTGATGTTACTTCGACTGAACGTATCGCCTTTTTTAACTGTAATTAATTGCTGCAATTCAGCATCTGGTACGATAGTGTCGCCTGCCAACTTCACTTCTGAAATAGTATATTTTTCGCCTTCAGTCACATTCACCGTGATATAAATATCTTTTTTATCAGGTGTGATTGACACTTGAGTTGAGTCAATATTAAACTCTAGGTAACCTTGGTTCATATAAAAAGATCTAAGTGTTTCTAGATCAGCGTTTAATTTTTGTTTTGAATATTGATCGTCTTTGTTCCACCAACTCATCCAATTAGGTGTGGTCAATAAAAATTCTGCCCGCAAATCATCCATAGAGAAAGCTTGATTGCCTACAATATTGATACTGCGAATTTTTGAAACTGCACCTTCTTCAATATCAAATCGAACAGCTACCCGATTACGTTCTAACGGTGAGACTACCGCTTTAACTGTAGCCCCATATTTACCTTGAGATAAATATTGCCGCTTAATCTCTTGTTCTGCACGATCAAGTTGAGATTTGTCAAATATTTGACCTTCAGAAATGCCGATTTGTTTAAGGCCTTCTTTCATTTTGTCGGTAGGGAAAGATTTATTACCACTAAAATCAATTTGCGCCACCGATGAGCGTTCTTGAACAGTCACGACCAGCACACCGTTTTCACTTTCAATACGGACATCTTTAAAAAAACCTGTACCGTATAAATCTTTAATGGCTTGCGAAGCAAGCTCATCACTCATGGTATCACCTACTTTAACAGGCAGATTAGAGAACACTGTCCCTGCTTCTGTACGCTGTATACCCTCAATACGTATGTCTTTAATTACAAATGGCTCTAGTGCTAAAGCTGAACTAGCATACAAATTAATAGCTAAAAATAGAATGGATCTAAGTTTTAAATTCTTAAATTTATTTTTTGCTCGATTTGAGAGTATTATTTTTTTTATTGACATGCAATCAGCCTGTTATCAATCTATTTATATCATTATAAAACGCGATGACCATCATAAAACCTAGCATAGAAAAGCCAATTTTTTGTCCAACCACCATCACCGACTCGGGTACAGCTTTACCAGTTAAAATTTCAACCATATAGTACATCAAATGGCCCCCATCTAAAACTGGTATAGGCAATAGATTCAGCACCCCTATACTAATGCTAATGAGTGCCAAAAATCCAATAAAGACCTTAATGCCCATACCAGCGCTTTGCCCAGCATAGCTGGCAATAGTAACAGGCCCACTCATCCCTTTCCATGATGCTTGCCCTGAAACCATTTTACCCAACATTTTTAAACTGAAAATTGCAGTTTCCCAAGTCTTCTCTGTTGCCCTAACGAGTGATTCTGTTGCAGAGTAATGTACAGTTACAAAAAATCGATCGAGCTCACCTTGCTCAATTCTCAATGCAGCACCAATACGCCCAACTTCTTTGCCATGCTCAATCACAGCACTCGGCCTTACTGTTAATTTAATTTCTGCTGAGTTGCGTAGTACCAGCATATCAAGAGGAATATTGGCATGCTGCCTAACGACTTCTACAAAATCTTCCCATGATTTAACCTGAGTATTGGCAATCGACAATACTAAATCATTTGTTTTTAAACCAGCTAAATCTGCTTGACTGCCATTAACGATATCACCGACACGTGCTTCAATATTAGGTTGAAGAACAGTCAACCCTAATAATGTTAAAGTATCCTTACTCACATCATCAATATTGATTGTCGACAAACTAAGTTGATGCGTTAGAATTTCTTGATTACTGCTTATAGTTTGAATTTCTACGTTGTTATTTTTTAAAGATTCGTTCAATAAAAACCAACTTACCTCCTGCCATGTTGATACGTCTCTACCATTGATTTTCTGTATAGTTTCACCAGACACAAAATTAGCGGTCGCCGCAGGACTAGAATCAAGTACTTTCCCTAGTATTGGCTTCATCCCCACGACCCCCGTCATGAACAACAGCCAATATAAAAAAATAGCGAGCAATAAATTAGCCATCGGCCCTGCTAGTACAATGGCAATGCGCTTGTTGACGGATTGGCGATTGAAAGCACGTTTTAGCTGCGCTTCTGAGTAATCATCTGGCAACACTGCATCCTGCTCAAACTCACGCTCATCTAACATTTTAACAAAACCGCCTAAGGGTATTGCCGCTAGTACAAATTCTGTTTGATCTAAGCCAATTTTTTTAGACCAAAGTGGCTTACCAAAACCTATAGAAAACTTTAATACTTTGACCCCGCACCAACGCGCAACCTGAAAATGACCATACTCATGCACAGTCACCAACAAGCCTAGCGTTAAAATGAAAGCTAGCGCGGTTAGCATAAAGCTTTAATCAGCATTGCGGCAGATTGTCTTGCCATCGTATCAACCGCTACTAATTGCTCAATTGATTCAACATGATCTACTTTAGCGACTGTCAACACGCTATCAATAACGTTAGGGATATCCATAAAGCCAATTTTCTCTGCCAAAAAGGCCTCGACAGCCATTTCATTTGCGGCGTTCAAAATTGCTGGTGCAGTACCCCCTGCATTTAAGGCATCATAAGCAATTCGTAAACAAGGGAAACGTATTGTGTCTGGCGCACAGAAGTCTAAGCGCGCTGTGGTAAGTAAATCTAGACTACTCACACCACTACTTAATCGCTCTGGATAACCCAGTCCATATGCAATAGGTGTACGCATATCCGGATTGCCCAGTTGCGCCAATATACTGCCATCAATATATTCAACCATAGAATGAATTACACTTTGCGGATGAACAACCACTTCTATCTGCTCAGGGAGCGCATTGAACAGCCAATAAGCCTCAATAACTTCCAAGCCTTTATTCATTAAAGTGGCAGAGTCTATAGTTA
>SESD01000355.1_pt1 | contig 28548 bp, 22 predicted proteins | sample 3171411 | NCBI WGS metagenome assembly SESD01 (sample SAMN06051880, study PRJNA518727) | freshwater metagenome | biome: subpolar coniferous forest; feature: holomictic lake; material: water; isolation source: holomictic Lake 442, 16.5 m depth | place: Canada: near Kenora, Ontario | collected...
TGAAATTCAACGCCCACTCGCCATTGTGGTAATTGGTGGTTTGGTATCCTCGACATTTTTGACGTTATTTTTATTGCCGATTTTATTTCGGTTGTTTGGACAAACCAAGGAAGCGTAAGTATGAACAAAGAATACTTGGTCACATTAAATGTGCCGCCCGCGTTAGAAGGTAGCGTGGTTGATAATTTACTGATGATGGAATTTCAACTCGGTTTTTCGGGTTTTACCGTTTACGCCCATCATCATGAAAATAAAGGCTTGTCTGTCGCGGAACAAGTGACGGGGCGGCAGAAAAAGATTCGTTTTCAAATGTATATAAATGGCACGGATTTGGCTAGATTATTAGTAGATTTACGCGGGATTTTTTCAGGTTCGGGCATTCAATATTGGGTTTCACCCGTGCTGGAAAATGGGGAGTTTTAGAGTGATTTACCCGTTCGATTGCTTTACAATGGCGCACAATTGCCAACGACCTTGGCAATATAAATTTAACAACAATTTTTTGCAGTTTTACAACTTAGGTTAAAAACACATTGCACTCACTTGTTAAATATACTATATTTTTTACAGCTCGATTTTAAAGCTGAAACACTTTTTTATAACTCTCGGAGAGATTTCTCATGGCTCAAACAAACTCAAACGCAAGTAATGTTGTAAGCAACACTTCTTCAGTCTTGACTGGTTCTGGTGGCTTTGCTACAAGTAATGTTCTTGCATCATCTGATGTAATCAACACTGCGTTGAACAGCGTTCAAAATACAACTGGTGGTTTTGACAGCAACACAGAAAACGGTAATTACGCTACAGCTGTTGTTGCGTCGAATTTAGCAACACCAGCAACTACAACTGCTGCAGTTGCTCAATTAAAAACTTTATTTGGTAATGTTGCTACTCAAGCACATTTTCTTCCGACTAATGGTGTAACTTTTACATCTGGCGAATTTGGTGCAACAGGTGACTATAGAACTGTATGGACTGCTACACCAACAAAATTAGCTGGTACTGCATCTGCATTCACATTAACCGATACAGCTGACAGCGGTAAAACATTTACGCTTGCTGAAAACATCAGTGGTTCACCATTCACAACTGGCAATGGTGCGTTAACTGAAGCATTAACTTTCAAAGGCACTGCTAACGACACACTTGTTGTTAAACACAATGTTTCAGTAGCCAATGTGCCTGCTACAACAAACAACAATACTGGTTCTGCACTTGATGTACGCGGTGAAGCGTATTCAGAAAGTTATGCAAAACAAGGTGTAACATCTAACTATGCGTTAAACACTTCGCACAAATATACTGAAGCGAATGGCAATCAAGCATTAAATGACGCATTGACTCAAAGTTATGGGTATAAAGATGCTAATTTGACCATTAACTCTGCTGTTAAAACTGCTGTGTCTGATGGTGCAAATATCAACGGAGCAGAAAAAATTGTTGAAAGCAACGTTGCTAATTATCACTATGCAAACACAAACCCAGTTGCTGCTGGTGTAAATATTGGAACGATTGATTATGTTGTGACGGATGTTAGAAACTTAGCTCAAGCTGATCAAAGAACTTACACCAACATCACGACAACGAATGTCGCGCAATATAAAGTTGTTGATAAAACCGTTACTACGGCAAATGGTGGTGCGTTGACCGTTGAAGCTTCTGGCGTTATTACAGGCACAACAACGAATCTTTCGACAGCAGCGTCATTGCTTCCAGGAGCAACAGCCCAAGCAACTACTTTCGCACCAACCAATGCTAAATTCACAGTTAATAATAACAACTATTCATTAGCTGTTGATGCGAGTCAGTTCAAAGCAAATGCACTAAATCAAAATGTTTTTGATAATGTATTAGACACTAACGGTGTTGCTGGCACAGGTCAGGGTCTTGGTAATGGTGGTACTTTGTTTGCACCAATTGACGGCACACATCAACCCGTTGTTCCTGCTACGTTGGCATCTGCTAAATATTTTGATGCTACAGGCACAACATTCACAGGTACTGATTTCGCCGATGTAATTAAAGTAACAGACACAGCTGCTGCGCCATTTACTGCAAACATTAACGCAGGTGCTGGTAACGACACAATCACAGGTGGTTTTGGTGCTGACGTAATCAACGGTGGTGCTGGTGCAGATTCTATTATCACAACGGGTGGTAATGACACTATCAATAACTTCCAACTTGGCATTGATGCCTTAACTGTATCAAAAGGAACCTCAACAGCAACCGTTACTGTTATAAATGCTGGTGTTTCTACTATTTACAACATTGCAGCGAATGCAACGGCAGATACAATTATTCCAGCTACGGCGAAAACCGCTGCGGATTTAGCGTTGATTTCTGGCGTTAAAGTGGCAAATCCTTTGGATCACTCAGCGTTTACAACAGCTGAGACGATTACCGGTACAGCTAACGCTGATACGATTATCGCGGGCAGTGGTGCTACTACCATCATTGGTGCTTTAGGTGCAGATAACATCACTCTTGGTGTTGGGTCAGTTGTGTCAAATGTAGTAGTTTATAAAGCTCCTACTGCTGGTGCATTGAAGACTGAAGCGAACGATACGGTGACTAATTTCACAACTGGCACAGATAAAATTCAGTTACCTATTAAGTTCGCTTTCGGTAACACTGCCACAACAGCTTATGGCGCTGGCGACGCATTGAAAGCCGTTGATTTTGTTGATGCAAATACAATCGGTACTGACACACCAAACGGCGGTCGTTTTGTTTTTGATGCGACGGCTAAAACTTTAAGTTTTGACAAAACAGGTGACGGTACATCGGCTGATGATTTTGTTGTTATAACTGGCATTTCAGCATTAACAGCGGCTGATTTTATCTTTGCATAAGGTTTAGTTTAGCTTTTCAAACTATAAAAACCGCCTCTCGGCTCACGCTGGGAGGCGGTTTTTTTTGTGTAACGATTTTTGAAAACGTTTAATCGCGCAACAATTCGTTAATGCCTGTTTTGCTACGAGTACGTTCATCAACTTGTTTGATAATCACCGCGCAATACAAACTGTGCGAACCATCCGCAGAAGGCAAATTCCCCGACACCACAACCGAACCCGCTGGAATGCGACCATAAGTCACTTCACCTGTCATACGGTTGAAAATTTTGGTGCTTTGACCAATATAAACACCCATCGAAATCACACAACCGTCTTCCACAATCACGCCTTCCACCACTTCGGAACGTGCGCCGATAAAGCAATTGTCGCCAATAATGGTTGGGTTCGCTTGCAACGGTTCTAACACGCCGCCGATGCCCACGCCGCCTGACAAATGCACGTTTTTACCGATTTGAGCGCACGAACCAACCGTCACCCAAGTATCGACCATTGTTCCCGTGTCAATATATGCGCCGATGTTGACGTAAGAAGGCATCAAAATAACGCTCGACCCGATAAATGAACCGTGACGCGCCACGGCATTTGGCACGACGCGAACGCCAGCGGCAGCAAAATCGGCTTCGCTGTAATTTGAAAATTTGCTTTCAACTTTGTCGTAATAGCGCGTATTTCCGCCGTCCATCACTCGGTTATCGTTAATTCGGAACGATAACAAAACCGCTTTTTTCAACCATTGATGCGTGACCCAATCGCCGTCGATTTTTTCAGCGACGCGCAAAAGCCCCTTATCAAGCAGATTGATCGTTTCGGTGACAGCTTCGCGGACTTCGGCAGTAGCGTTTGCAGGGGTGATTTCAGCGCGGTTTTCAAATGCGGCGTTAATGATATTTTCTAAATTGGTCATGATTATTTTTTTAAATTGTGAATGAAATTTTTAATGCGTTTTGCCGCTTCAATACATTCTGCAAGTGGCGCGACTAGGGCAATTCTAACATGATTCGCAGCGGGATTTACGCCTTCAAATTCCCGTGATAAAAAACTTCCTGGCAAAACGGTGACGTTTTCTTGAGCAAAAAGCTGTTGCGTAAAATCGGTGTCTGAAATCGATGTTTTAAGCCAAATATAAAAACTCGCGGGTGGTTTTTGAATTTCGCAAACATCACGCAAAATTTCAACAAACGCCGCGAATTTTTCACGATACAAACGTCGATTTTCGACAACATGCGCTTCATCTTGCCACGCCGCAATGCTCGCGTATTGCGTCGGAACTGACATCGCGCAACCGTGATAAGTTCGATACGCAAAATAATTTTTCAAAATTTCCGCGTCACCCGCGACAAATCCCGACCGCAAACCCGCGCAATTTGAGCGTTTCGACAAACTGTGAAATACCACGCAACGTTTGAATTCACGATTGCCCATTTTTGCCGCAACTTCCAAAAGTCCAACGGGCGGATTCGCTTCGTCGTCGTACAATTCGCTGTAACATTCGTCGGACGCAATCACGAAATCGTATTTTTCAGCCAACGTTAAAACGGTTTCAAAATCTGCCGCGCTCATCACTGAACCGCTAGGATTCGCGGGCGAACAAATATAAAGCAATTGGCAACGTTGCCAAACGTCAGCGGGAACGACGGCAAAATCAGGCAAATAATTCGTTTCAGCCGTGGTGTTTAAAAAATACGGTTCGGCACCCGCCAGTAAAGCCGCGCCTTCGTAGATTTGATAAAACGGATTTGGCATCACAACGAGTGGATTTTTTGCAGCATCAATCACACATTGCGCGAACGAAAATAACGCCTCGCGCGTGCCATTTACGGGTAAAACTTGCGTTTCAGGATTCACTTTGCACGCAAACCGTTTTTCCAACCAATCGGCAATCGTTTCACGCAATTTCGGAATGCCTTTGGTGGTCGGATAATTTGAAATGCTGTTTAAATTTTCAATCAAAACGTCTTTGATAAATTGCGGCGTGGCGTGCGCGGGTTCGCCAATCGACAGCGTAATCGGCGATTTATTCGCAGGCGGAATAATGCCTTTTTTTAGCTGTGCGAGTTTTTCAAATGGATACGGATGTAATTTTTTTAAATTTGGATTCATAGATTATTGACACCTCGGTATTTTTTGAACACATCGCCCTTTTAAGCATTTGAGATTTTTCATTTAACGCACGCCTGTTTCAGTCACAATCACCTCAATACCACTTTGTTTCAATCGCGTCCGAATCGTACTCACACTGGTCATTTGCGTATAAGGTCCCAGTTTGATGCGATACCAAATCACTTCACCCACTTTTGCCCGCTCAACCCGCGCTTCAATGCCCATCGATTCCAAATTGGCACGCAATTTTTCGGCGTCACTTGAATTTTTAAATGAACCAGCTTGCATCATGTAAGTAATCGCCGATTTCGTGGGTGTTTCAGCGGAAATCTTGGATGTAGTCGCATCAACTGGTGTTTCAGTTGGTGGATTCACTCGTTCCGCATGGGTTCGCGTCACAATTTCATGATTTGGCACAACGATTTCTTTGTCTGGCAAAATCGTATAAAAATCAAACTGCGGCATCACCCCATTTTCTAATTCCGTGGCGGCTTCGGGCGATAAATTAACATCTGGCGGTTGTTCCAATTTTTCAACCGTTTCGGGCGATAAACCTGATGAAATATTGGGTTTTGCGACTGGATAAATAGGTGTAACAGGCGCAGTGATTAGATTTTGGGGGAAATTCTGTTTCAGTTTTTTCAACCCATTACTTTTCAAATACACGCCCAAAACTACTAAACTAATCAGCAAGCCAGTAAGCAACATCCACTTAAACGCGCCACCCGATTTTTTAGGTGGGCGTTTGCGCGAATTTCTGTTGCGATTTGTACGATGTTGACTGGTCATTTACATCGCTTCAGGTGCGCTAATACCTAACAACGTCAAGCCATTCACCAACACTTGCTGAATGGCAGCAATTAAATTCAAGCGTGCATTTCGCACCGTGTCGTTCTCGACTAAAAATTGATGCGCGTTGTAATAAGTATGAAAATCGGTCGCCAATTGACGCAAATAGTTAATGATTAAATGCGGTTCATATTGCGTCGCCGCGCGTTCAATGACTTCGGGATAACGCGCCAACGTCGTCAATAATGCGGTTTCGTGTTCGGCAGTCAATTCGGCTAAATTCGCCATTCCCAACGCCACATCTTGAGTGAAACCTTTCTCACCCAATTGACGGAACACGCTGCAAACTCTGGCGTGCGCGTATTGAACGTAGAAAACAGGATTTTCGTTTGATTTGGATTTTGCGAGTTCTAAATCGAAATCCATGTGTTGTTCGGAACGGCGCATAACGTAGAAAAATCGTGCGGCATCTCTGCCCACTTCGTCGCGCAATTCTCGCAACGTCACGAATTCGCCAGAGCGCGTGGACATGGACACTTTTTCTGTGCCGCGCCACAAATTCGCAAACTGAACCAATAAAACATTTAACTTCGTTTGGTCTGCGCCCAAAGCCGTCAACGCCGCTCGAACTCGCGCAATATAACCGTGATGATCCGCGCCCCAAATGTCGATTAACACGTCAAAACCGCGTTCTAATTTGTTCCAATGATAGGCAATATCCGACGCAAAATAAGTATATTGACCATTGTCACGAATCACCACGCGGTCTTTTTCGTCGCCCAATTCGCTCGATTTAAACCACGTCGCACCGTCTTTTTCGTACAAATAATAATTCGATTTCAAAACGGCTAAGGCTTTGTCAATTGAACCGTCGTCCATCAACGAACGTTCTGAAAACCATTGATTGTACGTCGTGCCAAATTCGGCTAAATCGTCTTTGATGTCGCTTAAAATATCGTTCAAACCAGCGTCAAAAACCACACTATAACCGTCGCCCAATAATGCTTTTGCACGCAAAATAAGTGCGTCGATATAATCATCTTTATCGCCGCCTTCGGGTTCGTCGAGCGGTAAATCAGCAAAAACGGTTGCCGTTGAATGTGAATAATTTTTGCCGTGAAATTCAACTAATTTTTGAGCAATATCGCGCACATAGTCGCCCCGATAAGCGTTGCTCGGGAACGTAAATGTTTCGCCGCAGGCTTCTAAATAGCGCAACCAAACGCTGGTCGCTAAAATGTCCATTTGTCGTCCAGCATCGTTGACGTAGTATTCACGATGCACTTCAAAACCCGTCGCCGTTAATAAATTTCCCATCACCGAACCATACGCCGCGCCGCGTCCGTGACCAACATGCAGCGGGCCAGTAGGATTGGCGGACACAAATTCAACTTGAACTTTTTTGCCCGCGCCGATTTGGCTTTTGCCGAAATTTTCGCCCGCTGTTTGAATATCGGCAATCACTTGATATTGCGCGTTGGAATTCATGAAAAAATTGATAAATCCTGCGCCCGCAATTTCCACTTTTAAAATCGCTTCGTTTATGGGTAATGCGGCAATAATTTGTTCCGCAAGTTGGCGCGGATTGGTTTTGGTTGGTTTTGCCAACATCAATGCGATATTCGTAGCAAAATCACCGTGCGCCGTGTCGCGGGTGCGTTCAATGTGAACCGTAGGATTTAAATCGACGGGTAAAATCTCTTGCGTTTTTAATGCCGCGACAGCTTGAGAAATAAGGGTTTCGAGTTGTTTTTTCATGGTGTCACAAATAGTCTAAAAATTAGGGCGCATTATCCATTAAAGTGACTGATTTATCCATTATCACGATTTAACCGTATTTGAGCGCGTTCGATTTCGGTTTGCGCGACTTTATCACGCAAATAAACGGGCTGTGCGAATTCAGCCGCCACGCCTAAACCACGTTGAAAACCATAAACGCCCAATTCTGCAATCGTGCTGGATTGTGGCAAAACGTCGCTTTCAATTTGCGTGACGAAACCTTCTGTTTTCAACAATAACTCTTCTTTGTAAACGCGCCAACCTGAACCCATTCCCAGCGCGGATTGTGCTGGAAATTCAATTTGTTCAACGGGTAAAACCGCTTCTTTGCCGACTAATTCCATAAAACCGTCGGCGTTTCGTTGATAAACACCCCAAAAAATTTCGCCAATGCGTGCGTCGATAGCAACAAAAGCGCGTTCGGGTAATCGATTTTGGGCCAATGCGGCAAGCGTTGAAACGGGAACAACGGGCAAATCCGCGCCAAACGCCAAACCTTGAACTACGCCGGTTGCAATGCGTAAACCGGTGAATGAACCCGGACCGCAACCAAACGCCAGCGCGTCGAGTTGTGACAATTTTAATTCGGCTTCCGCGAGCAATGATTCAATCATTGGCAATAATAATTTCGTGTGCGCTTTGGGTGTGATTTCAAAACGTTGCCGAATTTCACCGTCGATAAATAGCGCGGCAGAGCAGGCTTCGGTGGAGGTGTCGAGTGCGAGTAATTTCATAATTTTGTCTTCAGAGTGATGCGTGACGAAGGTTTGGTGTGGGTGTTTAAATTCTCGTTCATTTCCAAATACTCACAATGTTAGTGAAATCATCTGTCCAAGCGGGCATATCGAAATAAAGCAGCATTTTTGCCAAAACAGGTTTGCGATAGTTTTCAAAGCACAACCACTTCATCACTGAACTTATCATCTATCCGCGAACCTGCACATAACACCGTGTAAATCGAACAATCTAACGCGGCTTTTTTGTCATTCAATGTTTGAGTAAACGCCGCAGACAACCCACAATCTCCATCTGAAATCATCAACACGTCTGCTTTTTGATAGCTTTTTTGCGCTTCAATAATATCTAACGCTCGATTCAAAGGCGTTTCAAAATCCGTTCCGCCACCGTAACCCATTTGCAAAAACTGCAATAATTCTGCGGAAGTCGCTTGGCTGTTCATTGAAAATTCTTTCACTTGTCCCGAACTGCCAAACAACAAAACATACAACGCGCGTTTTTCTTTTTGCAAAATGCCAGAAATTGCCAGCAACAACGCTTTTGCTTTCAATAACGGTGCGCCTTCCATACTGCCCGACGTATCCAAACACGCCACCACCGCGCCCGTTCTTTTGTCGTGGGTTTCTTTTTCTTCGCGTTGCACAAATGTTGTGCCTTGCAATTGATATGTCAGCAAATTTTTTTCTAACAAACGCGCATAAAACAACATTTCCAGCGTTTCATCTTCTAAATTCAACAATTCACTCGGCAACACACGCATCACGTCATCACTACGATGCGTGCCATGCACTTCACTTTTACTGCGTTCTGGAATACGTTTTTGCTTTTTCTTTTCTTCTGAAATGTAATCACGCCCCATTTTTCGCACCAGCTCTTTAATCTGTTTATTGTCTTTGAGCGTATTCGCTAACGCCGCAAAATCTTCATTCAAATTTTTAAGTTGTGCGTAGGAAAAACCCGCATCGGGACATTGTGCTAAAAAGTTTTTAACTTCTTCATATTTCGTTGAAATGTTGGTCAACGTTTGTCGAAAAACGGTTAGACGTTGGCGAATATGGTCGGGGACATTTTCATCGGCAATTTCTGCTTCGTATTCTTGTGTTGCCGCGAGTTCTTGGCGGATTTGTTCAATACTTTGCGGATTTAACGGCTGATTTTCAAAATAATTATTGATTGCTTGCCAATCAGGTTCAGGAATTTCCTCACGTTCATTTTCGTTTTCCCAATCCCACAACCGCCATTTTGTCGCACCCAATTTTTTACGCGCCGCACTTTTCAACGCGCCAATGGTTGGTTCCCATGTTTCATTGATTTCAAATAAACCACTCAACAAACCACCTTGATAACCCGTTTCAACATAATTCACGCATTTTTCAGAAAATTGATGGCAATTTTTTACCACCAATCCATAAAATGACCGTTCGCCTAAATGTCCAACTGCGCCAGCCGAAACCGTTTCATGTCCCACCGCGCCACGATTGTCAGAAGACACATAAATTTTGCGTCCCAATTTACTTTTTGACGTGAAATCACGGGCATCACTGTGTTGCACTTGGCTTTCGGCTAAACCTTCAACCACGATATTTGAGATTTTGCCATCGCCTGTATAAATGCCAGAATGTTCAACCAACACCCATAAATCACAATACAACACGCTTCCCGCAACAGGCGTAACTTTGTCTCGAAAATAATTGTCGATGAAATACTTCATCGGTTTTAAACCAAGATACGCGGCAGAAACTAAACCACCGCTTATTTTTGAGGCGGCATTGGCTAAAAATGAAAACATCACAACGCCTTATAGCCAAACGTTATTGCGGATTTGTTGTAACAATAAATCTTCCATACCCGTGTTTTTTTGTGCGGCGGGTTTTGATGTTGAGGCGTTTGTTGAGAAACATCGCAACGCAGGTTGATTATTTGTGTCGTCCCATTCCCAGACATTTTCAAAATCCCAACCTAACGTGAATTCAAAAAGGCGTTGATTAAACATTGCTGCTGAAATTGTTTTGCCATCTTTTCCGTTGGGATTGCTTTCGCCTTGATATTTTTCACCATTAACTGTAATGGAATCAATCGCTATGTTATTTTCTAATGCGTTCGCTGCCGCTTTAAAACAAATTCGTTTTAACTTAGAGTTTTTTAGTGAGCATGTTGATGCGCCTACTGCACAGTTGCGAATCGTACTGACTATACATTCATCAGAAATACCACCGTTGGAATCATACTGACCACTTCTTGAAAAACTAACGAAACAACGTTCTATTACGCTATTCATTGCTAAGTTAGTAGCAATGCCACCAAATGAGCTAAATTTAGTAGCAATGCCACCAAATGAGCTAAATTCAGTATTTTTATTCTCAATTATTATCGTAATGCAATCGACTATTTGACAATTTGTTGCAGTATTTACTATTTGAAAGCCTGCTTGGCATTCGCTGATTTTACAGCTTGTTGCTTTATTACTTAGTTGCCCACCCACTTGGCACTTACTAATTCGGCAATTAGTTGCAGTGCCGATTAAACTTCCATCTGTTTGACAATGGATAATTTCACTATCTTGCACATCGTTAGCTAATAGACATTGTTCTAATGTGAGATTGGTAATGCTAGACTTTTCTTGAATGGTGGAGAAAATCTCATGCACGCCGCTGTCTTGTTCAATTGAAGCAACAAAGGAAATAACAAAGAAAGATGACTCGTTTTGTTCATTTTTCAATAAATTTTTAATGCTATTGCCATCGCCATCATAATGCCCTTGAAAATCCATCGGTGTCCAATGCGTCAAACTGACACAATCAATATCAGTGGTTTGTTTGAAATAATAGCCTTGCGTGCCAACGTCGGGGCGGCTGATGTCCACAAATTCTTCTAACGTCTGAATCAAAATCGGGTCGTCTTGCGTGCCACTGCCGACGAAGCCTTTAATTTTGTTTTCGGTGCGACGTGGCGCGGGGCTTTCTGGCGCGATTTCAGCGGCGGGGATTTCGCCATTTGACGGCACGGCGTAATTGTGTTTTTGCAACGTTTTGATGATGATTTCGCGGACTTTTTCGGCGTTGTCGTAATGATTCCACAAGCAATTTTTTAATAACATCACGTCGGATAAATCAACGGTTTGACGTTCATTCGTTGCCGCTGACACACGCAAAAGTTGAATGATTTTTTTCAAACGGCGGTCTGATAAATTTTCGCGGCGGTCTTCTTTGAAAGTGGTTTTGTGTTGCGCCCAAATACTGCGAATCGCGTCAATAATTTCAGTCGGAAGGGTGACGTTTTCAGCGGCTTGTTGAATGTGTGACAAATCAAGCTGGGTCAATTTTTGAAACGCTGGTGCGGCGGTGTTGGCTTCAAAAAGTTTGTGCAAATTATCTTCGCGGACATAATCTACAAAACTCCGCACCAAAAAACGGTCATACAAAGCGTTTAATTCTTCTTCGCCCGTGGGCAATTCATTCGACGCAGAAATTAACGACAACAACGGGACTTTTTGCGGCTCTGAACCGTTGTGAAAAACGCGCTCGTTTAAAATCGTGAGCAATGAATTCAGAATTGACGAACTGGCTTTGAAAATTTCATCTAAAAACGCGATTTGTACCGTTGGCAAATAACCTGCGGTGTTGCGTTTGAAACGGTCGGCTTTGAGTTCGGTAATCGACAAAGGGCCAAAAATTTCTTCGGGTGTTGAAAATTTGGTCAACAGATATTCAAAATAACCCGCATCCTGATGGGTTTCTAAAATTTCTGCCACGCGACGGGCAATCATACTTTTGCCTGTTCCAGGCGGGCCAATCAATACGAGATTTTCACCGGCTAACATTGTCAGCAACGCGGTTTTAATGGCTTCTTCACGTTCAACTAATCCGTGATTCATTTGAGTGAGTAATGTTTGAATCTTTTGTTTCATTTCCAAATTCCTATAATGCTAGTGAAATCATCTGTCCAGGCGGGCATATCAAAATAAAGCGGCATTTTTTGCCATGAACCGAGCTGACTGGTTTGTAAAAGTTTGAGCGTTTCGGGATTTTTCGCCAAAACGACCCAATCCGTCGCCACAATTAAAGGCACGTCGGTTTGCGGTTTGAATTCGTTAATCAACGCGGTGAGGTGCATTTCTTCGGCGTGAATCGAAACGACTTTTTTCAACAACAAATGCCGATTGGTAATGTGAAATGCCAAAATACCATTCGGTTTTAGCTTTTTAAAATAGAGTTCAATCGCTTCGCGCGTCAGCAAATGCGTTGGCACCGCGTCAGAACTAAACGCATCCATCATTAACAAATCGAACGTGCCATCGGGTTTATTTTGAAGTGATAAACGCGCGTCGCCGATTTCTGAAACCGCATTCGGCGCACATTGGCTAAGATAAGAAAAATAAGCAGGATTTTTGGCAATATCCACCACAAGCGGGTCAATTTCGTAAAGCGTCCACGTTTGCGATGGTTTCGCGTAACACGCCAACGCGCCTGCCCCCAAACCCACTACGCCGATATTCCAGTTTTCATTTTGAGCATCAAACGTTTTAAACAATTGTCCCATCGGACTGGGGCGACTGTAATACGTCAACGGCGTTTTGCTTTCGGTCGGAATCAAACGCTGTGCGCCGTGTTTCGTCGTGCCGTGAAAGAGTTCGTGATACATTTCGGGCTGACCTTTTTCATCGGTCAACATACTTTCACGCACCGCCATCACACCAAAGAAAGTGCGCTCTTGCATCAAGGTGTGACTTTCGGCGTGGTGCAAACTCATCGCCGCAGAAATAATCACGCCCATCAAACCCGCATACGCTACGACGCGCTGACGCAAAAAATAAACCGCAATCGTCAACATACACAAACTAATCACTACGCCGTCGAAATAATCCGTTAAATTCGCCACGCTGAAATAAATCCCCACGCCAATTATCAACAATAAAAGCGGGTCAATCAGTTGCAACGACGTTTCTTTGAACGACAATTTTTTCAAACTCGGACGCAACAACAACGCAGCGATAATCATCAACGGATATTCATAAATGCCATTGAAAACAAACGGCGCGACGAAGGTATTAAACATGCCGCCCAACATTCCGGCAAACGACATAATCAAATAATACGTTGTGAGGTGCGAGCTGTGCGGGCGTTGCGCGGCAAGTTCACCGTGACAAACCATAATCGCAAAGAAAAACGCTATAACGTGAAAAAACAAATACATCCAATACGGCAAATCAGCGGGATTGATGAACGCATACGCCACAAACGGAATCAAAAAAATCGGTTGCAAACGCACAAACCACGCATGACTTTTATCGTTCCAGCGCGAAAAGACAACGACGAATGAAAACAAATAAACCGTGAGTGGAATAATCCACAACAACGGCACAGAGGCAATATCGGTGCTGATAAAATTCGTCAAACCCAGCAATAAACTCGACGGCACAAATGCCAATGCGCCCCAATAAAATTTGGTTTTCCAAGAAAGCGGTGGCGCGTTTGACGCTGAATTTGTCACGTTTTCACTGTCAATCGATTGATAATTTTTCCACAACGCAAACCCACACATCGCAATTAACAAACACAATCCAACATAACCCAACGTCCAATCAGATTGTTGCGCGTTCAAACCCCAATTCGGTTCAATCAAAAAGGGATAACTTAATAATGAAACCAAGCTGCCCGTATTGCTCGCAGCATAAAGAAAATAAGGATCGTGACTATCTTTATGTCCAACGTGAGCAAACCATTTTTGAATCAGTGGTGCGGTGGTTGAAAGGACGAAAAAGGGCAAGCCAATTGCTAACGCTAACGTCGAAAATAACCAAAACGTGGGATTGCTTTCTGTTGGTGGGATTAAGTTTTCGGGCAAACCGACCGGCAACGCTAAAAAACTCAGTGAAATGACGGTGAGATGAACAATGATTTGATGATTGGATTTTAAACGGGTGCCGAGCAAATGCGCGTACAAATAACCCAAAAACAACACGCTTTGATAAAACACCATGCAGCTATTCCATACTGCCGGCGTGCCGCCAAGTAATGGCAAAAGCAATTTTCCAAACAGCGGTTGCAACACAAACATCAATAATGCACTGGAAAATAACGTGCTGGCGAATAAGGCAATTAGGAAGATGGAACGATTTTGAAATGTAGGCATGAGTGACAACGAAGGCAATTGTTTGAAAGACAATTGGTATTTCCCACCTGCGCCGTTGCGTCCTTTCGTCCATGAACCGGAAGGTTCAAGTGGGAACGCTATTGGTTAATCGGGCTGCTTACACGGAGTAAGTATGCACGCCATAATCAGGATGCGCCCCCGAGGGTAATATAGGTTCAGGAAAACCCAGAACACTGTCAAACGCCGCAGGAAATACCGGCATAGTTTAATCGGCTTTAATCATTTTCTAAAACATTTTCTATTTTGTGACGCATATTTGATAAACATTCGTTGAGGTTTTGGTTGAGTCTCAAATTATCTTCTTTCAACAATTGCAGTTCATGCGCGATATTTAATGCGACCATGACTGCAATTCGATCGTCGCCGTTAATTTTGCCCGCGTTGCGAATTTTTCGCATTTTTTCGTCGAGTTGTTTGGCAGATTCAATCAGCGATTCTTGCTCATCTAAATCACAGGCAATTTTGTATTCTTTGCCCAAGATATTCAGTGAAACGGCGGACGGTTGTTTGTTGCTCATGTATTTTGCTCCATAGCTTTGAGACGACTAATCATTGCTTCGACTTGTGTGCGGGCGAGGGTGGTTTTTTCCAATAATTTCGCTTTTTCACGCACTAAAGCATCTTGTTTGATTTTCAAGGAAGTATTTTCGACTTTAGTGTGATGGTATTGTTCAATCAGCTTGTCGAGTTTGTCGTCAAAGAATTTTAATTCTTCAGCTGGGTAGGATATATTTGGTTTCATAGCATCAAAGTTCAAGAGTAATTAAAAAATAGGTCATCCACGTTTGAAACACGAAAAACCGCACAGAAATGGTCATTAAGTCAATGAACAATGGTAGCATAACGTCTTATTTTAGTTTAGTAGAACCAACATTTTGTAGGGATATTTATGAGTTACATGGCGATTGATACCATTTTAGGACAATATGACGCAGAATTATCTGCGGCGGAAGCGCATGGCATGGCGAGTGGCTTGCTTGCAGTGAATGTAAATTTTAGCGGCGAACAATGGTTGACCGAATTATTACGGCACACCGCGCCATTAACTACTGAAACGCGCGTGGATTTAATGGGTTTATTTGATGACACGCAAGACGTGTTATTGCATGACGAATTTGAATTTGAATTATTGTTGCCCGATGAAGATGACGCAACCTTAATCGAGCGCGTTGAAGCGTTAAGTCAGTGGTGCAAAGGCTTTTTATTCGGCGTAGGTTTTGCCAATACCGCGCCACAATTTTCACCGCAAGCGCAGGAAATTATCAAAGATATTGCCGAAATGACCAAATTAGACACGGCTATCGAATTGGAAGACGAAGAAGCTGAAAATGATTTTATGGAATTAACCGAGTATTTACGCGCGGGCGTGTTGGCGTTGCGTGATGAGTTTACTAAATAATGAAACAAGGTTTATCGTGAAAAACAAAATCTATTACGGTGACAACTTAGACGTTTTGCGCCGCTACATCAAAGACGAAACGGTCGATTTGTGTTACATCGACCCACCGTTTAATTCCAAACGCAATTACAACCAAATTTACAACAACATCGGCAAAGAAGATGCCGCGCAATCGCAAGCATTCACAGATACATGGACGTGGGATGACAACGCAAATCAAGGTTTGGCTGAAATCAAAACCAATTACAACGGCGTTTTCACCGAGCAAAGCATCGATTTAATTTGTGGCTTAGAAAAGGTGTTGAAAAAAGGCGCGTTGTTCGCGTATTTGGTTTCGATGACGTTACGGATTGCAGAAATTCACCGCGTGTTAAAACCCACTGGCAGTTTTTATTTTCATTGCGACCCAACCGCCAGCCATTATTTGAAATTGGTTTTGGATGCTATTTTTTGTACGACGGGCGGGGATTTCTTGAATGAAATTGTTTGGTGTTACAACGTTGGTGGGAAAGGTAGTAAGCATTGGGCGAGAAAGCATGATGTCATTTTTTTCTATAGCAAATCACACAATTATTATTTTGACGGTAAATCTGTAGGAATAGCACGAGATACGGGAACGAAAAGTTTTGGCGGCAAAATGGGGGTTGATGAAGACGGTAGACGATACCAAGACAAATTAGTGAAAAAAACAAATAAATACTATCGCTATTATGTAGACGAACCAAAAATACCAGAAGATTGGTGGGTTGATATTAACTCAATACAATCAGGCTCAAAAGAACGTTTAGGTTATCCCACTCAAAAACCAGAAGCCCTTTTAGAGCGAATTATTAAGGCGAGTTCAAACGAAGATGGCATTATTTTAGATGCGTATTGCGGTTGCGGCACGACGGTTGCCGTGGCGCAAAAGTTAAATCGTCAATGGATTGGCATCGACATAACTTATCAATCGATTTCGTTGATTTTGAAACGCCTCGAAGAACAAAGCAAAGATGCGTTAGACAATGTTGAAATTAGCGGTGTGCCAAAAGATTTTGAAAGTGCGGTGGCGTTGGCAAATAAATCGGATGATAAAACACGCAAAGAATTTGAAAAATGGATGGTATTACGCTATTCGAATAATCAAGCCATTATCAACGAAAAGAAAGGCGGTGACGGTGGCATTGATGGCGTGGCGTATATTCCCTACCGTCATGAGAATAAAGAAATCGAATTTAAAAAAGTGATTTTTAGCGTGAAATCGAACGCAAAATTAACGCCTGCGGTCACTCGTGAATTATTCGGAACGGTTGAACGTGAAGACGCTGCAATGGGTGTTTTATTATCGTTGTATCCGATGCCGAATTTAGTCAAAGACAGCAAACAGTACGGACTTTATCACAACGAATATGCCAAATATGGTAAAGACTACCCAAAAATTCAAGTGATTTGTGTGGATGATATTTTGAATGGCGCGATTATGGATTTTCCTATTCCGGCGGCGGTCGTTAAAAAAGCCGAGCAAAAAATCACGGAACAGAAGGATTTGTTTTAAACGATGTGATTTTGAAAATGGGAGAATGAATGATGCAAACGATTATTTTCATAACGAATAACTCATTATTTTTTGAGAAACAATGAAACAAACTGAATTTAAAAAACGTCGTAAACAACTTATGCAGCGCGTCGGCAAAGGTAATATCGCCTTAATTGGCAGCGCAAATGTTCATACTCGCAATCGAGATGTGGATTATCCGTTTCGCCAAGACAGCGATTTTTATTATTTAACCGGCTTTAATGAACCTGATGGGTTAGCGGTATTTATTCCCGGGCGAGAGCAGGGCGAATACATTTTGTTTTGCCGCGAATTCGATAAGAAAAAAGCGTTGTGGGAAGGCGCACACGCGGGTTTAGAAGGGGCAACGAAACATTTCGCGGCGGACGATTCGTTTCCGATTGATGATTTAGACGAAATTTTGTCTGGAATGCTCGAAAACAAAACGAAAGTTTTTTACCCAATGGGGCGCGATTCAGATTTAGATCACAGTTTGCAGGTATGGATTAAACACATTCGCACTCAATCACGTTCTGGCGTGGTGGCTCCGGCTGAACTTGCGTCACTCGAACCGATTTTGCACGAAATGCGTTTGTTCAAAAGTCCTGCTGAATTAGAACTGATGCGTCGTGCGGCGGAAGTGTCTGCCGAAGCACACGTTAAAGCGATGCAACTCTGTCGTGCGGGACGTTATGAATATCAAGTGGAAGCCGATATTGTGCATCATTTTATGCAATCGGGTTTACGCGCGGTGGCGTATCCGTCCATTGTGGCTGGCGGTTCAAACGCTTGCACGCTGCATTACACCTACAATAAAGACCAATTAAAAAATGGCGATTTGTTGCTAATTGATGCAGGTGCCGAATGCGATCATTATGCTGCCGATATTACGCGCACTTTTCCGGTTTCTGGCAAGTTTTCTGAAGCACAAGCGCAACTTTATCAATTAGTTTTGGACGCGCAACTGGCCGCGATTGAACAAATCAAACCCGATATTCCGTGGAATGCCGCGCACGATGCGTCGGTGGAAGTGATGACGAAAGGGCTGGTGAAATTGGGCTTACTGACGGGCAATGTCAAAAAATTGATTAAAGCCGAAAAATATAAACAGTTTTATATGCACCGCATTGGGCATTGGCTGGGAATGGATGTGCATGATGTTGGCGATTACAAACTCAATCAAGAATGGCGCAACTTGCAGCCTGATATGGTGTTGACGATTGAACCTGGTTTGTATATTCCTGAAAATTGCAAAACGGTCGAGGCAAGGTGGCGCGGTATTGGCATTCGGATTGAAGATGATATTTTGGTTACGAAAACGGGGCATGAGATTTTGACCAATGGCGTGCCGAAAACGATTGCGGATATTGAAGCGTTGATGGCGCGTGAAACGGGGGATGAATAGTGGATTACGATTTACTCATTGTGGGCGGCGGATTAGCGGGAAATTGTTTGGCGTTAGCGTTGCAAGGGAGCGGTTTAAAAATCGCCATTCTCGAAGCGCAAGAACGCGAAATGTTACAAACGGCAGCGTTAGGCGACCGCGCTTTGGCGTTGGCGGCTGGAACGGTTGAAGCATTAAAATCGTTAAATCTTTGGCAGGGCATTGAACACGCCGCCACGCCAATTGAACAAATTCATATTTCAGATAAAGGGCATTTTGGCAAAACTCGTTTATCCGCTCAAAAAGAAAACGTTGCCGCATTGGGTTATGTGATTACAGCGCGGGATTTGGAATCGCATATTGCTGACCAAGTGGCGACGGCTGAAAATGTGACGTTGTATTGTCCTGCGCGGGTAATGGGTTTAATAGCAGACGAAAACGCGATTTTTGTGAATTTAAAACACCGTGACGAAACGCTAAATCTGACAGCAAAATTAGTCGTTGGCGCGGATGGTGGAAATTCTTCGGTTCGGCAATTATTAAACATTGAGCAACAGATTTCGGATTACGCCCAAACCGCGTTAATTACGACAATCACAGCTGCACATCCTCATAAAAATACCGCTTACGAACGCTTCACCGCTTCGGGGCCGCTCGCTTTGTTGCCAATGGGAACGCATGATTTCGCCGTGGTGTGGACACGCACAACGGAAGAAGCGGAATCGTTAATGCTGGGTGGCGAAAATGATTTCATTGAACAATTGCAATCGTGTTTTGGTTATCGATTGGGAAAATTAACGTTGAGTGCGCCGCGTCGGGCTTTTCCGTTGTCGTTGATTCGAGCGAAAGCGATGATTTCACAACGAGCGGCGATTATTGGCAATGCCGCGCATCAATTGCATCCCGTCGCGGGGCAGGGCTTTAATCTCGGATTGCGTGACGTGATGGCGTTGGCGGAAATGTTGCGTGTGCAAAACGAAACGGGCGACATTGGCGCGTGGGAATTTTTGCAACGCTTTTCCCAAGCTCGACAAAGTGATCAATCTCGCACAATTCACTTTACGGATTTGGTGGTGCAAATTTTTTCAAACGAGTGGTTGGCACTCGCAGCAGTTCGCAATATCGGTTTGGCACTTTTAGACGTGCTGCCGTTTGCAAAAACGAGGTTAGCGCGGCAAGCAATGGGTTTATCAACGAGCGTGGCGCGTGTAAATAATTAGCAGTAACAATCTATTTTTAAGAGGATAAGAACATGACAGAGATATTTTTTGTATTGATTGTAATTTATGCGGCGTATGTAATTTACGTCGTGGTCAGTGATAGTAAAAAAGCACGAGTCATCGACGATAGCGCGGAAGCATTGATGTCCGTGGCACACACCATGCCGCCGTTGATTCCGGAAAAAGTAATGGCGCAACCATTGGTCAAACCTGTAACAAAAACAGCCATTGTGAAATCGGCGGCAATTAAATCAGGTTTGAGAAATCCTGAAACGGGTGAAATTATTACAACGTATGCGAATTATCGTTTTATGAAACGCTGGATTAAAGAAGCGTTGGTCGCGGAAGGTTTGCTTGAAAAAATTTATAAAAATAATGAGTTGAGCGTAGAAATTGAAACGACCATTAAAGACGCGGTGGCGCGTTTGGAAAGTATTGAGCGTTATCAGATTTTGATTACTTTATGACATTTGAACATATCGAACCGCCGCGTATTAAAAGTTTTGTACAACGCAAAGGGCGCGTCACACCTGGGCAAAAATTCGCCTTAGAAAATCACGCGCCCCGTTATTGTCTTGACCCAAAAACAGAAGTCGATTTTGCTGAAGTGTTTGGAAATGACGCGCCACTGATTGTCGAAATCGGGTTTGGTAACGGTGATAGTTTGGCGAAAACGGCGGCGAAAAATCCCGATAAAAATTATCTTGGCATCGAAGTTCATCAACCAGGTGTGGGACATTTGTTGGTGTTAATTGAAGAAATGCAACTCTCAAACGTGCGAATTTATTGCCACGACGCGATTGAAATTTTAGAACAGCGCGTGCCGAATGAAAGTGTGGCAGGTTTGCATTTGTTTTTCCCAGACCCGTGGCATAAGAAAAAACATTTTAAACGGCGGATTGTGCGCGATAGTTTTGTGGAATTATTGGCGCGAAAACTTGCGCCGAATGGCTATTTTCATGCTGCCACCGATTGGGAAAATTACGCAGAATGGATGTTAGAAATTTTGAATCGTGCGCCGAACTTTGAAAATCTCAGTTCGACGCAGACGTATTGTGAACGTCCCGAATATCGCCCGCTCACGAAATTTGAGCAACGCGGTATTCGGCTTGGGCATGGCGTTTGGGATGTGATATTTAAGCGCGTTTGAAAATCAGTTTGCCTGTTTGAATCGTGTGCGTCACACGACCTGTTAAAGTTTGTCCCCAAAATGGCGTGTTGATTCCTTCACTTTGCCACAAATCAGCATCAACGCGCCACGCTAAATCAGAGTTGAAAATACAAATATCGGCTGGCGCGTCAATCGAAAGCGTGCCAGTTTTCAAACCTAAAATGTCGGCAGGTTTTGCATTCAATAACGCCAAACCGTGCGCCAAATCAATCACGTTTTCAGACACTAATTTCAACAATAACGGCAACAACGTTTCTAACGTCGAAATACCTGCTTTCGTTTCGGGAAATGCCGCGAGTTTGGAATCTAACAGATGCGGTTGATGGTCGCTACAAATCGCGTCAATCGTGCCATTCAATAACCCTGAGCATAAAAAATCGCGATCTTCTAAACTGCGAAACGGCGGTACAACGTGATAATTGCTGTCGAATGGAATTACGTCGTTTTCAGTTAAATGCAATTGGTGCATCGACACATCTGCCGTCACATTCAAACCGTATTTTTTCGCTTGGCGCAATTTAATCACTGCGCGTTTTGAACTCAATTGCCCAAAATGCACACGACAACCAGTCAATTCCGCCAATTCTAAACATTGTTCTAAGGCAATGGTTTCAGCGGCTTCGGGAATACTTGGCAAACCGTAGCGGGTCGCCATCGCGCCTTCGTGAGCGCAACCGCCATTGCTCAAACTAAATTCATTCGGACGATAAACAAATAACAAATCATGACTCGCCGCGTATTCCATTGCGCGGCGCATAATCAGCAGGTTTTTAATCGGAAAGTTACCGTTGCTCATGGCTATGCAACCCGCTTGTTTGAGCGACAACATCGAACTTAATTCGCTGCCTTCCAATTTTTGCGTCAACGCGCCGATGAAATGGATTTGCGAATAATTGGCGCGTTCCGCTAATTCTTGCAAATGTTTGACGACTTCGGGCGTGTCAATCGTTGGTTTAATATCTGGTTGCACACAAAATGACGTTACGCCCGAACGTGCGGCGACACTCGTTTCTTTAGCTATATTTTTCAAGCGAACGCTTAAATCTACAAAACCTGCACAAACAATTTGCCCCGTTGCGTCAATGATTTCGTCTGCATAAAAATCAGGTGGCGCGTCATCAAACGAAACGATTTTGCCATCTTGAATATAAATATCGCCGATAAAATCGAGTTTGTTTGCCGCGTCAATGATTCTACCATTTTGAATTTTCAATCCCATTCTAAACTTCCGCCCGCCGCGTAAGACGCATTTTTGCCTTCAAAGAAATTGGTTTCGCCTAAATTCACTTTGCTTGCGTCGTCAAACCACGGAATAGGATTTTTTACGTTATACATTGGTTCTAAACCAATAGAATCAAGGCGTTTATCTGCCAAACTTTGAATAAAACCTTCGACAATCGTATCGGTCAAACCCAAAACGCCGTCTTGAATAATATATTTTCCCCACGCGATTTCATGTTGGACGGCAAGTTGAATCAACTCGCGGCATTCTTCAATCAATTTTTCGGTAAAAACATGCGGAATTTCTAAGCGCAACGTTTTCCACATATTGATAAATAAATGCAAATGCGCCTCTTCATCTTTTTGAATCAGCTGAATCATTTTCGCGCTATTTTTCATCAAGCCTTGACGTTCCAACGTGTAAAACGTCAAAAAACCATTGAAGAAATAAATCCCTTCAAGCGCGATATTTGCGACAACCGCTTTAACAAAATTCTCTTCTGAAAAACCCGAACCTAAAATTTCCGACGAGCGCGTGATGTACTCATTTTTCTCGGCTAAAACGGGATCAGTGTCAAACATCCAATAAATTTCATCGGGGTCAAAGCCAATCGATTCAATAATTTGCGCGTAAGACAAAACGTGTTGCGCTTCTTCCCACGCTTGGCGCGTGATGCACATTGAAACTTCAGGCGAGGTAATGTATTTGCCGATATTTTTGGTTAAATTGTTGAGTTGAATCCCATCCAAATTACTCAAAAACGCCAACGCTTTTTTGTACGAATTCAAATTACCGTCGGTTAAATGTCCCATCGCATATTGTTTTGCATCTTCGGACAAATCCACTTCGCGCTGATCCCACGCATTATTTTGTTGCTGTTCCAACAATTGCATCGCCCACGCATATTTCACGGGGCGAATTTGCATCAAATTATTGACAGGGCCATTGATTAACTTTCGGTCGTTGATGCTAAATCGTTTTTCACTCATTTTTTGCTCTAAGGTTTAAATTTTAAAAATTAAACGGACAACAGAATTAGCTGCTGCCCGTGTTCGTCAACTCACTGACAAGATTCACATTCTGGATTATCTATTGAACACATCGCCGCTGGCGCGTCTTGGCTAATGACTTCTTCGTAAGACAATTCAGAAATTTGTTGTTTTAAATAGTAGGTGGATTTAAGCCCCAATTCCCACGCCAAGAAATACCAATCCGAAATCACATTGCCTTTCACATTAGCGCGTTTAAACAAGTTTACCGATTGCGATTGATCAATGTATTTTTGACGAACCGCCGCCGCTTTAATTAACCATGTTTGGTCAATTTCAAACGCCGTTTTGCACAATTCTGGACGGTTATGACGCATTGCGGGATCAACAACTTTGAACTTGCCCGATTTGTTTTCTTTTACAAAAACTTGTTTGTAAATTGGTTCGATGCAAGGCGTTGTACCGACAATGTTTGCAATTGTGTTGTGATTCACCATGCCATTCGCCACATATTCATGCTCGTTCGGCACTTCAATATCAAACGTTGGAACAGCTTCTTTTTGTGGCACGTTTGAAATCACAGGCAACAACAAAATACCTTCTGACATCAACTGCCACGCTAAGGTGTTTTTAACGTCTTCATATTCAATGGCTAATTTTTCAAGCGCGTGAAACGATAAATGACCTTGACGTTTTGCGGTCGCCAAAAATGTTTTGGTAAATTTACTCAGCCCGCGAAGAGCTTGAACTTCAGCAATCACTTTTTTGCCATTCACACACAAACCTCTAAAGCTATCGCGTTCTGAACATTTATAAGTCGATACTTTTGATAACGGTTCACTCGAATGCCAACCGACTTCACCTAAAAATTTCAACGTGTGACTGGCGTTGGAGATTCTGACGCGATGAACGTCACGATAACCAAATGACCCAGGCTGTGATTTAATCCGTTTCGTCATGAAACCTAACGCCCATAAAAGTGCGTGGAGTTGCGACGCTAAGGTTTCGCTCACCGTGCCAATTTCAACGACAGGCGAACCGCGTTCTTGAAACGTCAATGAACCATCGGTGAACAAACCTTGTAAAAATTTTGCAATAATCGTTCGTGGTGACATTCTAATTTTGAGTGGAATGAACGCGCCAGCCGCTCCTTCGCCGTTATTACCGCTCGGTTTTGTCCACAATTCTTCGACAAACAATCTTCCGAGTTCAACCGAATAAAAACATAACGTTGTCACGCCCTGCGAGTGTTCATCCGCTGAATAAACGCCCCACGCTTTACCGATATTTCGCAACACGTCTAAAAATTCAACGTTGTTTTCATTTAGACTGATTTTTACTCCTTCAGGCGTGCCATCAGTTTTACATTTAACGTAACCGTTTGCCATATACGCGCCTAAAAACACTGCCATATCGTCATCAAGCAAAGCGGGGAGGGCGGTTTCTTTTGAATTTATGCCTTGTTCGCCCAATGTAATTATCGGTTGAATTTCAGTGGCTTCGTAGCCACCTAAACGGTGCGCGACTAAATCATCCACAGCGATGTCTTTTAAAAATTTCCATTCTAGTTTGTTTGCAGACGACAACACTTTCAAGCGGTGCGAATCCGTTCCTGTAACGGTATGACCGTTTGCAATTGTGATGGTTCTAACATTCTGAACCCCATTGCAATAAAATTTACTCGCTGGACTGTTCGCCGATTGTTGATTAACCACTAAATCAATCGCTTGCCATTGCTCGCCATTCACATCGCCAATTTCGTCCATTCGTAACAAACCGTTTTGTCCTGCAACCAACGTATCTGCGGTAACGCAAGCCGTGGGTGCAATCGCCATACAGTTTGAATTTCGCATACCGTGCTGTTGAATTTCAGTTCGCAACGTATCCCATGATTTCGCATCACGGCTTCCGTGTCGCCATTCGTCAGGTAATTGTCGAGCGGTATCAATCGGCAAAATGCCGTGCGACCATTTTGAGCCTTCGTAACTACTGTAATGCCCTTTTTCTTTGGCGATTTCCATGGATGATTTGATTGCCCAATACGAGAAATCTTCAAATACAAAATCCGTTAAACGCAAATGTTCGTCCGATTCCCAATCGATGCCTTGCGAAATAATGTAATCCGTCCATCCCATCAAACCCAAACCAACTGGACGATGTTTTAAGTTTGAACGTCGCGCTTTTTCAGTCGGATAAAAATTCAAATCGATGACGTTATCGAGCATTCGCATCGCAATCGGAATCACGCGCGGGAAATCCGCTTGCGTGCAAACTGAAACGTTAATTGAACCCAAATTACAAACGGCTGATTCTTCGTCGCTCGTATTCAGCGATATTTCTGAACAAAGATTACTTGAGCGAATAATCCCCACATGATTTTGGGGATTACGACGATTGTGTTCATCTTTGAAAGTGATTAACGGCGCACCGGATTCGACCAATGCCGTGATAATCCCTTTCCACAATTCCATTGCGTCGATAACTTTAATCGCGTCGCCACGTTCTTCAGCGGCTAAATAATGTCGTTCAAATTCTTCGCCGTAGGTTTCACATAATTCGACGTTTTTGTGCGAACAAAATAACGACCATTTGGCGCGGGCTTTGACGCGCTTCATGAATAAATCGTTTGCCCAAATGTACGGGAAAATTTCACGCGCTCTTAAACGTTCGTCGCCATTGGGTTTTTTCAAATTGATAAAACGCTCAATATCGCCATGCCACGGCTCTAAATAAGCGGCGAAAGAACCATTGCGCTTGCCTCCTTGGTTAACAGAAACGGCGGTATCGTTGAAAACTTTTAAATAGGGGACAACGCCTGACGACATGCCGTGCGTACTGCCAATGCCCGCGCCAGCAGGGCGAACGCGCGTCCAATCGGTGCCGATGCCGCCTGCAAATTTTGAATACAACGCACATTCTGTCATCGTCGCAAAAATGCCTTTGCCGAAATTTACGCCGTCTTGTTCTTCCCAAATCGAATCGTCGGTTGTTGTGACAAAACATGAACTCATTTGCGAGAATTTCGTTCCTGAATTGAAAAGCGTTGGCGTTGAACTCACAAATTCAAATTTCGACAACACGTTATAAAATTCAATCGCCCAGTTTGTGCGCGTTTCTAGCGTTTCATTTAATGCAATGCCCATCGCCACCCGCATCCAAAAATGTTGCGGCATTTCAATGAGCTTTTGATTTTCGTCGCGCAACAAATAGCGATCATAAACCGTTTGCATTCCTAAGTATTTGAACAAATCATCACGCGAAACATCGATAGCAGCATTTAATGTTTCTAAATCAAATGATTGCATTTCTGGTTTAATTTTATCTAGCAAAATCGCATTTGAAATATAAACCGATAACGTTGGGTAATCCGTGTGTTGTGTGACTTCTTTATAAATTTGTTGCAATAATAAACGGGCGGCGGCGAATTCATAATCAGTTTTACCGACATCAATCAAACTCGCCGCGCTGTTGACGAGAGCCGTGTGAATTTGCGCGGTTTTGATGCCATCGAAAAATTGAATATGGGCATTAGTTTCGATTTCGGACAATGAAACCTCTAAACCATTGCACGCCCATTCGACCGCTTTGTGGATTTTGGCAATAGCGATTTTTTGGGTTTCACCATTTCGTTTGACTACAATCATGTTCGATTACCTTGGTTAACTTGGTTAAAATGTTTTTAATTTGAAGCGGAATAGGGAAGTGATTTCGCGTTTTGGGGCGTTGCGGGGATTTGTGCTAAAAAGCCGTTTATCGCAATATGTAGATTGTATATTCAAAATAAGCACAAGATGTAGGATTTCATGATTTTAATTTTCGGCAATAATGAAAATCAACGAGTTGGCAATTTTGGAATCGGTAGAGGACGGCATTTTATAACGCGACATTATTTATTTAACACAATAACCATTATGCGAAGTCTATTATTACTATTTTGGAACTAGCAAATTACGGATTTTCATCGTGTTTCAAAGTCTTACCAGTGTTAAAATATCCGCTGTTCTTTTAACTTAACTTTTGAAATAATTATGCCGCCTTACGTTTCACCACCCGAAGAAATCGATGATATTCCTGTCAAAGCAATTCCTAAATACATTCCGCTTAAAAATCACGATACGCCAGTTAAAGTGTTATTCACTGGCTACCTCTGCACAGTCGCAGTGGGTTATTTATTCGCTATTATTCAAATTCTATTTACGCACGGTATGGCAGACGGAAAATTCGGTTTATCCGTTGATGATATTGTGTACAGCTATTACGGCAACCGTTCCGGTACAGTTTTAGAAACAAAATTGAATGGTTCTATGAAAGATAATGCCACGGAACAAGAACGTTTTGACATCATTCAATGGGTGCGCGACGGTGCGGATAAAGACGATTACATCGATAATGGAATCCAAAAAGTCGTTGAAAATAAGTGTGTTATGTGCCACAACAAAGACGCGGGCGGCTTGCCAGACTTGTCAAAATTTGACACGGTAAAAGCTCTCAGCGCACAGGATACAGGCGCAACTTTTGCCTCGTTAACACGCATTTCACACATTCATTTGTTTGGGATTAGCTTTATTTTTATGTTTGTTGGTATCATTTTTAGCTTTGCCGAAACAACAAAAACTCGCTTGAAATGTATTGCAATTGGAATGCCTTATGTGTTTTTGATTGCCGATATTTTGTCTTGGTGGCTGACCAAAATTCACCCCATGTTTGCGATGCTTGTCATCCTTGCAGGTATGGGAATGGGCGCGTCGTTTGTCTATATGTGGGTGGTTTCTCTGCTTGAGATGTGGCTCTATAAACCCGTTTTTGTCAGTGGTTTAGGCATTCATTATTTGCAATGGCGCGACAATGTTAAATCTGAGATTATTGGCAAAATTGCGGACTACCTTTTCAAGTTAGTCAGAAAAATTCACCCGATTTATATTGCGAAAAAAAGCTGGGAAATTGCCCTGCCCTTGCTGAAAAAATTGTGGGACTTTTTACTGAGTAAAATCAAAAAATAATCCTCGTTTTTAACTTTTCATCTGCGCGGTAATTGATTCATTGATTATCGCGCTTTTCTTTTTGAGCTATTATGAAATTTGCTATTCAAATCAATACCAGCCCTTACCATTCGTCCGCCAGTTTGACCGCCTTTCGTTTTGCGTCAGCGATTTTGGCGCAACATCATGAAATTTTCCGCGTGTTTTTTTACCACGACGGAATTTATCACGCG
>SESD01000356.1_pt1 | contig 28373 bp, 25 predicted proteins | sample 3171411 | NCBI WGS metagenome assembly SESD01 (sample SAMN06051880, study PRJNA518727) | freshwater metagenome | biome: subpolar coniferous forest; feature: holomictic lake; material: water; isolation source: holomictic Lake 442, 16.5 m depth | place: Canada: near Kenora, Ontario | collected...
CAGCAGGCACCATGGCTGTCGCTCAAGCTCTGGCTGACGCAACAGCAAAAGGGGCGACAACCATTATTGGCGGCGGCGATTCAGCAGCAGCAATAGCGAAAGCGGGACTGGCAAATCAGATTACCCATATCTCAACGGGGGGAGGTGCAAGCCTTGAATTCCTTGAAGGGAAGGATCTCCCGGGAATCTCAGCCCTGAACGACTAAAGACCAACCAATACCAGATAATGAACTATTCCCAGCCATACTCGCCCGGGGGCTTTCAGTTTATGCCCCCGGCTATCAAAACCATTATTCTTCTCAATGTTGCCGTTTTTCTGCTGCAGATGACGCCCTATGGCGACTCAATTTCTGCCCTCGGCGCACTTTGGCCTGTCGGTTCAGGCAATTTCAGAATCTGGCAACCGGTGACCTACATGTTTCTGCACGGGGGAGGCACCCACCTTTTCTTCAATATGTTCGCCCTCTGGATGTTCGGTGCAGAAATAGAGACCCACTGGGGCACCCGTCAATTCAACATCTACTATTTTGTCTGCGGTATTGGGGCTGCAATAATCAATTTGCTCGCCACCATGGGCAACCCCTATCCTACCGTCGGCGCTTCTGGAGCAATTTACGGTGTACTGCTTGCATTCGGCATGATGTTCCCCAACCGCTACATTTTTCTCTATTTTCTCTTTCCGGTCAAGGCAAAATATTTTATTGCTGGCTATGCATTGATAGAGTTTGTCTCCGGCTTCGGCAGCAGGGCCATGGGAAGCGGCAGCAATATTGCCCATTTTGCACATCTCGGAGGAATGCTGATCGGCTTTCTCTTCATTACCATCAAAAGAACCGATTGGTCATGGTCCGAATTGCTCAGCAAGAAACAGGAATGGATCGAAAAAATAAGCTTTTACAGCAAGAAGAAAGAGGGCCCACGCCTCCATCAGCAAAACAGGGTCACGCCACCAGTTTCCGAGTCAGAAATTAATATCATACTCGACAAGATTTCTGAACATGGATATGCATCATTAAGCCAGGAAGAGCGCCGCAAATTGCTCAAGGCCAGCGGAAAACGGTAGCACATGGTTCAGCACTGAGCCAGCTTTTCAAAACAGGCAACGCTTTCGATATGGCTGGTGTGCGGGAACATGTCAACCGGCTGAACGGACAAAAGCCCGTAGCCTTGGAGGGCAATCTCTTTTCCGTCCCGGGCAAGGCTGGCTGGATTACAACTGACATAGATGATTCTGTTTGGACTGAGCTGGAGCATGGTGGAGAGTGCCTTCGGGTGCATACCTGCCCGGGGCGGGTCAGTGATGATCACCTTCGGAGTATCATAATCTTTTAGAGTCTCAAGCATTGCGTTAAAATCCTTGAGATCGGCCTTAAAAAATTTGGCGTTGGAAACACCATTCAGTATCGCATTGCTCCGCGCATCATTGACTGAACTCTCAACCACCTCAAGCCCGACAACCTGGCGGCAGTGCTTTGCCATAAAGAGGGTGATGGTTCCTGTCCCGCAGTAGAGGTCATAGACCGTATCCTCTGAACTGATCCCGGCAACATCAAGGATACTGCTGTAGAGCAGCTCAGCCTGTGACGAGTTTGTTTGAAAAAAGGAGTTCGCCGATATTCTGAAATCAAGGGTTCCAAGGCGCTCGGTAATATATCCCGTACCGGTGAGGATGAACTCCTCCTCACCGGTAGCGACACTATTCATTCTTTGAGTCACATTGTTAACCACGGTCATCTTTTGCTTAGCCATTCCAGCCTCAAGATGGTTTCTGTAACGCTGCATAAGCCCTTCATCATGCCACGAGGTGACAAGGTTAACCATAACCTCTTCACGGTTTTCACTGAAACGAACCACCAGATTCCGCAAAAATCCGGTATGCGCCTTGGCTGCATAAGGCGCAAGGGCATTAGCTATCGCAAACTCACGAGTCAGCTTGAGCACCCGGTTCATCTCCTCCTTGGCAAGATAGCAGTAGTCTATATCGATCACCTTCTCAAAGTTGCCGGGAGTATGAAAGCCAAGCGCAAACTCCTTCGGGCGAGAAAGCTCAGCAAGCGAGAGCTCTTCAGGCAAAAGATAGCGCATGCTTGAAAACGAAAATTCGATCTTGTTTCGATAATGAAATGGAGTCAGTGCGGCAATAACGGGGTGGACAGGAGGCTCTTCAAAATTTCCAATGTGCCGAAGGGCATCCGTTACCTTTTTCTGCTTGTAGAGGAGCTGCACTTCATAGCGAATGTGCATCAGCTTGCACCCCCCGCAAACGCCAAACCAGGAACACAGCGGGGTAGTTCTATCAGACGATGGCTCAAGAATCTCAACAGCAACCGCCTCAATGTAACGCTGACGCACCTTTTTTATTTTTGCTGAAACCCTGTCACCGACGGCAAGCATACCACTAACCATAACTGCCATACCATTGTCAAGTCGCCCGAAACATTGATCTTTCTCTGCCAGATCGGTAACCGTCACTGCTATACTATCCCCTTTTCTGAATATCTCTTCCGCCATAGTAAACCAGATTAAAATGTATTGATGTACATGCGCCGTTAACGTTCAATCGAGAGCTGTATGGCGCATGATACGAGGTTGAATAAAATTCTTGAACCCCCAGGAAAACAAAAGATACATAAAAAGGGAGCTGCTGATTCCAACAAGCATCCCCGCAAGAACATCACCGGGGTAGTGAACCCCGACATAAACGCGCGAGAAGGAGATCGCCAACGCATAAAGAAGGGTAGTGATGGTAAAAATTTTTTCAACCAATTCCCCGCGATGAAAATAAATCCACATAACGGTGGCTACCGCCGCAGAATTAGCTGCATGGGACGACGCAAATGAATAACTGTGCGACTGACTGACGAGCAGACGAACATGGTTGAGAGCAAAACAGGGCCGGATACGCTGAACAATCGGCTTAAGCAGGCCAGATGCAATAAAATCAGCCAACCCAAGCGCCAGTACAGCAAGGAGAATAACCAATAAGCCTGATTTTCCGCGTCGGATTACTATGAAACAAGCCAAAAGGAACACAATAGGAGCTGAAAGAGTGCCGTTTGTCAGAAAAACCATCAGGTCATCGGCTGCAGGGTGAACCATTGACAGGTTAACCAACCGGAACAGCCATTCGTCAGCCTGCTCAATCAGCACCATAATGTTATCTCTACCTTTTAGCTCCCCCTTTTTTCTGTTTCCTCTGCGAACCCGAGGAGTGGCTCACAAGGTTCACGTTCGGCATATCAGCGGCCGTCGTTGTCTTATTGATGTAAAACTGCTGTGCAACACTAAAGATATTGAACATAAGGTAATAGAGGCCAAGACCAGCAGGCATATTATTGAAAAACAGCAGCATCATGGCAGGAAACATATACATCATCACCTTCATCTGCTCATTCGACTGTGTCGTTGGGGTGATTTTCTGCTGAAGAAAAACTGTCACCGCCATAAGAATCGGGAAGACTGCAATATGGCTACCGTACATTGGAATGGCAAAACCAAAATCAAAAATCGAATCAGGAACCGACAAATCCTTCGCCCAGAGAAAGCTGTGCTGACGAAGCTGTATCGACGAGCGGAAAACATAGAACATGGCAAAGAGCAGCGGCATCTGAAGCACTACAGGCAAGCAGCCACCAATCGGATTCACGCCAGCTTCCTTGTAAATCCTGCCCAGCTCACTCTGCAACTTTGCGGGATTATCTTTATACTTCTCCTGAAGTTCCTTAAGTAGAGGCTGCAAGGCTGACATTTTTTTCATTGACTTCGTAGAAGCCATTGAAAGAGGATAGGTCACCAGCTTTATGAGAAAGGCGAAAATGATGATAATAAGACCATAATTACCAACATAACGGTTCATCCAGTTGAAAACCGGCAGAATGATGTACTCAGCAAAAGGCCTTGTCAGCCAATCCCAACCAAAATCCATTATTTTTTCTAGACCAACCTTCTCAGCCTTGACAATGTCGTAATCGAGCGGACCAAGAAAGAGGCTAAACTTGTCGTCCACCACTCCAGCCGATGACGGGACTCCCATTTTCAGGGCAACGACATAATTTTCAAACTCATTGCCTGCCACTCTTTTTCCATCAAGATAAATACCTGCTGTGTGCCCCTGGGGAATAAGCGCTGCAACAAAATACTTGTTGCGGACCGCTACCCACTTCGCCTCTCCTGACTGCTCTTCACGATAAGGTTGGCTTTCCTTGCTTGCATCAAGCTTTACCACGCTTCCACCAAGAAAAGCACTCGCCAAGGCGCTCTGCGCTTCATCCTGCCGATTTTTTTCAGAATACGCCACTCCTCCATCCCACTGCAACTGGTACTCATTACCTGCAAGCTCACTGGCAAAGCCTGTCAGCTTCACATCATAACCAACGTTATAACTATCTCCCCCAAAAAGATAGCTGATATCGACAGCTTGCCGGGGAGCAACATCCAGGTGATATCTCACAGCATAGCTCTCTTTCCCGCTGATAGTATGGAGAGTATCGAGCGAAACTGTGCTGAAATAAAGGTCACGGGTATCTATTTTCTTGCCTTCGCGGGTAAGAAAAAGCAGTGAAAGAGCTCCATTTTTCTGGTTGCTGACAACATCAAAGGGTTTACGATTGCCATCAAGATGCTTTTTCAGTACAAGAGACTTCAGTGTCCCTCCCTTTGAAGAGAGAGTTGCCAGAAAAAGATCGTTTTCAACTTTCAGCAATTTTTCTTTCCCACCGGTTGCAGAGGCAAAAACACCAAAATCGTTCTCGACCGGCACTAAGGAGAGGGGAGGAGAAAGCGTAGCCTGCTGATCGACCTGCTCAGTTTTAATAGCCTTTGCCGGTTGCTGTGGTTTTTTTTCCGGCGACATAAACTGAAGCCAAACCATCATGATCACTGCTATAATTGCAAGGCCGGTCACCGAATTTTTATCCATTACCACTCACTTTAATTTACCAGAAAACTATTTTTTATTTACAGATACAGGAGGCACCGGGTCAAAACCACCCTTTGAAAAGGGATTGCATCGAAGAACACGCCACACCATAAGCCAGGAAGCATAAAAAAAATTATGCCCCTGAAACGCTTCGAGCGCATAACTTGAACAGGTAGGAAAATATTTGCAGGAAGGGGCAAGCAAAGGCGAGAGAAATGCCTTATAAAATTTTATCAACGCTATTGGTGCCTGATTAATAAATTTATAGTTGCTCATGCTCTCACGGCTCCTTAATGCTGCGTCGAAACTCTTTCAGGAACATATCATGTTCTCCATCAATCCCCTGATCTCTTCCCTGAATGCGGGAAGATCCGGAAGAGTCTCTCTTCTGCCCAGATAAAGTAATGCAATACATGGCATTTGAACTGGCACGACATTCTGCTGGCACTCTGTTTCGATTTTTTGCAATGGTTTCTCAAGGCGATAAGCCTCTCTCATCATTCTTTTGACCCTGTTGCGACTGACTGCAGAAGAAAGTGTCTTTTTGCTGACAGCAAACAGAATGGCTGGAACTTCCTGAAAAAAACGATTTTCAGGCCTGAATGAGGCATAAACTATTCTTAAGAAATCACCTTTTACACTTTTTCCACTCTTGAACAGCAGTGAAATCAGTTGCTTACTTCTCAATATCTCATGCTTGCGCAGAGAGTGAACATGTGCTTTGATCAAAATCTGAAAGAGCATTTATTTTAATTCATCATCTCCGGCCAATACCGACAACCGTTCGAACGAACTACTGTCCAGCGGTGCCCATCTCACTACTGACGGTGAGCGAATGACGTCCCTTGGCTCTTCTCGCTGAGAGAACTTTGCGACCATTTTTAGTCGACATTCTCTGCCTGAAGCCATGCTTGTTCCTTCTTTTTCTATTCCGCGGCTGATAGGTTCTTTTCATCGCTTAAAGCTCCACACTATTAAAATATGTTCAAAATTACAGGGCGCGTAAGTTAACACAATGAACGAACAATAACAAATGCTTCAGTTGCCTGACAGAACTGACAACAACCGCAGCACCCTCTAATAAAGAAAAATCATGGGTAACACGGTAAAAAATAATCACCCCGCAACAACTTGTCAACAACGTGGACAAGTTGTTGACAAAATATTTCAACAACCATAAACCCCAGATAATCCGGCATCCCCAGAGAGTTGGGGGATGTTGACTACTTCCATCTATATTTTTATTAAAATAATTATAAATAAGCAGTTACTATGTTGAGAACATCTTCTATCACTATCTGTTCACGCAAGTTATTTTTCATAAAGGAAATTGTTTTTTGTCCACTTAAAAAACTAACTTGTGAACATCAAATGTTGATGACGCTAACAAAGTCAATATTTATCTCTTTTCAAATCTCCTTTTTATGATCGAAGTTACGTCTGAAACGTTTACGGAATACTCGCAAACTCAACCCCGGAAAAACAGCTCAATGGAACAACAGGTCTGGGAAGCCTGTCTAGGCACTATCAGGGAAAAAATTAACCCTCTCGCCTTTAAAACCTGGTTTTTTCCAATAAAGCCTTTAAGCTTTTCTGGAAGTGAATTAACTATTGAGGTACCAAGCCAGTTCTTTTATGAGTGGATAGAAGAGAATTACTCCTCTTATTTAAAGCAGGCGCTTAAAGAGGTAATTGGGCCAGATGCACGGCTAATGTACTCAATAGTGATGGATAAATCCCAGGGGCAGCCAGTCACTATTGAGTTGCCTCACCAAAACGCTATGAACGGTGATTTTATCACCGCAAGTCGTGCTACAGAAACACGTCCGAAAAACACAGAGGAGTTTGAACGAAACCTTGCTCGTTTTGAAACGCATTTGAACTCAAAATACACTTTTGAGACCCTTATCAGGGGAGACTGCAACTCTCTGTCTTTTGCTGCCGCAAAAGCTGTTGCCCAAAGCCCTGGCCAAAACGCCTTTAATCCATTGGTTATCTATGGCGGCGTAGGGCTCGGTAAAACCCATATCATGCAGGCAGTAGGAAACAGTGTCCGTGAGAACAGGCTTTCTGATAGAGTGCTGTATGTTTCGAGCGAAAAATTTGCCATCGATTTTGTGAACGCGATTCAGAATGGAAAAATTCAGGAATTTTCCTCATTTTATCGATCCATTGATGTGCTTATTATTGACGATATTCAATTCTTTTCGGGCAAAGAAAAAACACAGGAAGAGATTTTTCACATTTTTAACACACTACATCAATCAAACAAGCAGATTATCCTCTCGGCAGATCGACCGATAAAAGACATCAAAGGGATTGAAGATCGCCTTATATCACGTTTTAACTGGGGACTCTCTGCCGATATTCAACCACCGGACTATGAGACACGCAAAGCAATTATTCTCAGTAAACTGCATCAAAGTGGTGTCAATCTTGATGATGTTGTTGTTGAATTCATTGCGACCAATGTCACAGAGAACGTGAGGGAACTTGAAGGATGTATAGTGAAACTGCTTGCAGCCCAGTCGCTTGAGAACCGTGAAATTGACCTGCAGTTTACAAAATCAACCCTGAAAGACATTATCAGGCATACAACAAAACAATTGACACTTGACACTATAGAGAAAGCTGTCTGTTCTTACTTTTCTATTACTCCAAATGATTTGAAAGGAAAATCAAAGAAAAAAGAGATCGCCATTGGACGCCAGATTTCGATGTATCTCTCAAAACTTCTGACCAATTCGTCACTAAAAACAATCGGACTTCACTTCGGCGGAAGAGATCATTCAACAGTAATTCATGCTGTGAACACTGTGACCAGAAAAGTTGACACAATAGCAGAAGAGAGAAAAAAAATTGAGGAGATCAAGAAAAGAATTGAGATTCTTTCCATGTAAGAGTGATGTGTATATGATGTTGAAATTGTGTGAAGAGAATCTTGATAAACCCTCACTTGTCAACATAAATTAAGGATTCAATAAAACACTAACAAACCATCCACAATAAGTAAAGAGTAAAACACACACATTATCAACATTTATATAATTAGAGATAGATGAGGTAAGTTATAATTTTAAATAGAGATAGAAATAAATAGATTGAGTTTGTCCAGATATTAACACCACCTACAACAACAACAAATTTTAATAAAAATACTAAATAGTTAAAGTTGGAGCAGATGAAATTAACTTCCTCAATCCGTCAACTTCAGGATCCGGTCAGTAAGGTTGCACAGGCGATACCTGCAAAGTCCATGGATCCGCGCTTTGAAAATATTCACCTCTCTCTTGAGCCAGGTTATCTGACTTTTTTTGGTACTGATGGTGAGCTTTCAATAACCGCAAAGAGTGATGTCGAGACATCCGATACAGTAAACATCGGTATCAATGCTAAGTTGCTTCAGGATTTCTTGAAAAGCATGTATGATACCTCAGTTACCTTTGTCATTGAGCGTCAGGAGATTAGTGATCATGGTATGATGCATATCAGTACAGATAAAGGCAAATACAAGATAGCTTGTCTTTTTGAGAGTAAACAGGAAAAATATGAGAAAAATTACGATATCTCTCTTGAATTTGAAACCTCTGAATTCCTTGATTTAATTCAGAAAACCACATTCGCCTGTAGTATTGATGGCATGAGGCCGGCGATGATGGGAGTGCTTTTTGAACTTGTTGGCAACACTATTACTGCTGTTTCAACTGACGGGCATCGCCTGGTTCGATGCAGAAAGAGTTCATCGCTTGATATCTTAGAAAAACAAAAGATTGTGGTACCTGCCAAGGTTCTTTCTATTCTTCAAAAACTCACTCAGCATGAATCAATTACCATGTGCATTGATGCTGACCGCCGATTCGTCCGTTTTATCATAGGGAATATTATTCTTGATGCTGCGCTGATTGTTGAGCCTTATCCAAATTATGATGCAGTTATTCCAGTTGAACACGATAAGCATGTCATTATTAATCGTTCTACAATCTATGATTCAGTACGGCGTGTTGGTCGTTTTTCGAGTATTGGTGACATCAAGATGGTTATAGAAGGTGAACTCCTTAAGGTTATGGCTGAAAATACCAATGACGGAGAGGCTGCTCAGGAAGAGTTGCCTTGTGTCTACATTGGTGAAAATATTACCATTGGTTTTAATTCAAAATTTATCGAGGCGGCGTTGGCGCATCTTGATGATAATGAAATTCGTATTGAGCTTAAAAGTCCAACAACAGCTGTTATTTTTAAACCACATAAAGAAATTGATGATGATAAACTGATTATTCTTGTTATGCCTGTCCGTATCAATAACTGATTAGTCAGGAGGATATTTTTGAGACTCGAATGTATACATTATGAAAACTTTCGTAACCATCGTTTATTAAATTTTAAACCAAGTGATGGTATTAATGTTATTTACGGATTGAATGGATCGGGAAAAACATCACTTTTGGATGGAATTCACTACTGTGCGCTGACGAGGGGATTTGTCAGTGCTGCAGATAGTGAGTATCTCTCATTTCTATCAGATTTTTTTTTGCTTGATAGTAATTTTGTCACTGAAGCAGAAAGTTCAATATCTGTAAAGGTCACTTATACCAAAGAAAGAGAAAAGCAGATTATTGTCAATAATTGCGATATAAAATCTTATTCAGCTCATATCGGACGTATACCCTGTATTACTTTTTCTCCTCCTGAAATCAATATTGTTAATGGTGCCCCATCGGAACGAAGACGCTTTATTGATAGTGCGATATGCCAAATTAACAACAGGTATCTTGATGACTTGATTGCCTATAGGAGGGTTCTTCATCAACGTAATGCTCTCCTTTTACAATTACGCGACAATCGTTCTCCTCATCCGGAGATACTTTCTCTCTGGACAGAAAATATATCAAGACTTGCTGCATCAATAGTGCATACAAGAGTACTATTTATTGTTGCGTTTTTGGTTCGCTTCAGGGAATTGTTTCGGCAATTATCCATCAATGAGTATCCCTCCATAAATTATCGTTCCTCAATTGGTAAAATCCGGAGCGATACCTCTCGTGAGGCTCTTTATGCTCTTTTTCTTTTAAAATATGAGGAGACGGAGAGTCAGGAAATCTTTCGGGGACAGACATTGACCGGTCCGCATCGTGATGATCTTGTTTTTTTTATTAATGAAAAGGAGATTAAAAAATATGCTTCTCAGGGTCAATTGCGAACATTTCTTATCGGTCTGAAGCTTTCGCAGCATCGTTTCTATTATGATACCCTTGGAGAAAAGCCACTCTGCCTTCTTGATGATATTTTCAGTGAGCTTGACGCCTCAAGGATTGCTGCGATTTTTAATATTCTTGAAACTTGCGGCCAAACAATCATTACTTCTGCCGAACAAAAAGGGCAGGGTAATGTCAACATAATCTCTCTGGAATCGCTTAAATAAATGGGCGCGATATAAGCATGTCAAGAACGAAAGATCCAAAAAAAATATCGGCTGTGGTTATAGATATGTGTCACATTTTAGGTTTTGATGAGGCCTGTAACCAGTTTAAGACGATTCAGATATGGGACAGTGTTGTAGGAGAGTCTATTTCAGAGGCGACTTCTCTTGAGCGATTTTCTGATGGTAAATTGTTTATTAGGGTAAGAAATCCAGCTTGGAGAATGGAGCTTAATTTCAGAAAGCAGGATATCATATCAAAGATTAACAGCGCTCTCGATAGCCAAATGGTCAGGGAAATTATTTTTAGATAAAACGGCCGCAATGTATTTCACTGCGGCCCTAAAATAATCTCAGATTGAGCAACTGAGCTGGTACATTTCAATCATTTTTTCCGCAAAGGCCTTTCCAAAAGCAGCGCATTTTTCAAATTCAGGTTCATGAGGTTTGAATTTTACCATGAGGTTTTGATCAAATACTTTCAGTTTTAGCATGGTTAAATTAGTTTCAATCATTTTTGCAGCTTCTCCGCTCCATCCGTATGAGCCAAATGCAGCGCCAAGTTTACCCTTGTCGCGAATAGGGTTTATTGTTGCGAAAAGATTGTATATCTGTGGTAGTATATTCTGGTTTATAGTTGGAGATCCAACTATAATTCCTGTACAGTGAGCAATTTTCTCCTCAAGCTCTGATGCTTTGATGCTCTCAATGTCACATATATCAACCTGAAAGTCACAGGATTGTTGTAATCCTTCCGCAATCTTTTCCGCCATCAATGTTGTGTTTTCATAAGCGGAGACATAGGCAATCAGTATATTTTTCTCACTTGGGAGTGCGATGGCTGTTGTTGCGTAGCTGAATGAAAGATCAACATATTTTTTCCAATGTGTTCTCAGTATAGGGCCGTGACCAGGGCAGATTGTCTTAATATTAAGTGTGCTGATTTTTTCAATAGCCTGAAGCATGTATTTGCTGAATGGCTTGAGAATAGAATCAAAGTAATAGGTAAAAGAGTCATCAAACTCCCCAAAAGCATCATCAAACATAGCCTCATTACAGAAATGTGATCCAAAAGAGTCACAAGTGAAAAGGATCTGATCTTCCTCAAGCCATGTGTAGATGGTGTCGGGCCAGTGCAGATTCGGCGCATTGATAAAATGAAGGGTTTTATTTCCCAGGCTGAGTGAATCACCCGTTTTGACAACCAGTGACTTGAAGTCATGTCCTGTTTGGTCACGAAGAAACTTGATAGCATTACCACTGCCCACAACGGTAGCATTTCGCGCTATGGCAAGCAGGTTCTTTATATTGCCCGAATGGTCAGGCTCAGTATGGTCAACAATAATGTATTCTATCTCTAATGGATCAGTAACTTGTTTTATTTTATCAAGATATGCTGGCCAGAATTTCTCTTTGGTTGTCTCAATAACTGTTTTTTTATTGGCATTAATAAAATAAGAGTTATAGGTCGTTCCGTATTTCGTCTCCATGACTATATCGAAGGTGATTAACCCAGGATCCAGAACGCCAATCCAGCTTACATCATTTGTAATCGGAAGCACTTTATTATCTATCATGTTTATATTTTACGAATTTTTTTAAATTAGCACTCTAACACATTTTTACTCACAAATATACCATAGAGTTCCATAGGGAAAAAATGAAATATATTTCTGCATGATTGATGCACACTGGAACTTTTTTCGTTGACCTCCGAAGTGATGGCTTTGAATTTATTCATTCCCTTTCTTTTCCTGCAGAATGAGCTGTTTCTGTGTGCCTTATCTCTTTCTGAAGCACTATGCCTTCAGCCGAAAATGAAAAAAGAGTATCAGATGAAAAAATCATGCTGTAGTCCTGGGGTTTGAAAAAAGGTAGAAATTTCTGGCAATGCTCATCAAGCCGTTTCAGATAAAAATGGGTATTCTCATCAGGTGCCTCTTTTTTCCATTCAGAGGCCATCTTGCCTTTATCATAGGAGGCTGTGCCAGTGCCGCTTCCTGAAACATAATAGGTTATTCGGTCTCCTTTCGCTACCGTCATTCCCGATTTTATGGCAATTTCGTAGGTAATGGCTCTTGATCTTTTCCCTGATTTAACCTCATCGAGATATTGTGTTAGAGTGCTTTTAAAGGTTTCGGTTCTGGAAAAATCAGAACTATCCAGCTCGTGGTTAAGAATCTTGTTTTTGTATTCAGTGAAAAGATTATGAAGTCCTGTAATATCCTCTGTTAATAGTGTTTCAAATCCCTTTCGTACAAACTCTCGTCCAAACCTTTCACCACTTCTGCTCGTCAGCGAAGAGCCTTTAAGAATCATCACATTATCATACCCGAGAAGAGCATAGTTTTTTTTCATGTATGAGATCATTTTTTTGAATCGACCATCATACCCTATATTGATGCCTCGAGGCATGATCAAGGAAACTTCACTCACCAATTTCCGTTCTTCTTCTTCTGTAGTAACATCAGGTGGCGGGATAAAGAGAAGACCGTCAGTATCAACTTCAATAATCTTGCTTCCTCTTGCTTCAAACTCGAAAATCATTTTTTTGGCAAGAGCCTGACCAGTCGAAGTGACCTTGTCTGCTTCCACAAAATCATTAAAAATTCCACCGTTAAAGCCAAGGTACCCATACATGGCATTGATAAGAATTTTAAATGAACTCTGCATGGCTTCAAAATTGTTTGCAAGGGAGATGTTTCCTTTTTCTTTCTCTTGCCTTGATTTGTCTTTTGCCTTGAAACGCAGTTCCTTAAGTTCGGCCAGTACTCCTGGAAATGCTCGTAACTCATCTGTTCTTGGGCATATATCGTATGAAAGCATGATTGACGGATAGAGTGATTCCACATCTGCATAGACAATTGGTCCAAGAATCCCTTTAAGAAATACTTCAGTATACCCGCCAGTCCCCTGTTCTCCTGAAGAGGGTTTTGGAATGGAATGTTTACGACGAAGATATTCTCTTACGAGAAGAATTTCAATTTTTGCAGCTTGGCCAATCCGGGAGGTCATTGCATAAGTATAGGGAAGTATTTGTGCCAGGTAGAAATTGCTTCCCGACAGCAGTGAGGCGAGAGCTCTTGTTTCGCGAACATCGTCCAGTGCGTAAGCCAGCAGCTTTTCAGGGTTATGCTCCCATAATGAAATAATATCTTTGTATTCAACGTAGGTACGGTCAGGTGAAGCAAAGCCAAAATGTTTTGCTACAGCCTTAAGTCCGTAACTCTGCATAGATCGCTTTGAAATATCATAACTCTGCACAAGAAAAAGTGTATCAATGACATGCCTTCCCGGAATATCAAAAAAAGGATAATCAATACTTCGTTCGGCAAAGCGGATGCTGGCTGGGTATGTTTTAGGTACCATTCCATTCCGACCTATTGCGAAAGGAATTCCATGGCGTTCGCATCGTCGCTGAAGATAAGAGAGGTCAAAACTGAATATATTGTGACCCTCTATCACGTCAGGATCCATCTTTACTATCAGGCTCACAAGCTCTTCAAGCAGTTTTTTTTCGCCACTGGTTTTTGAATGAAGTACCGATTCCCACCCTCGACTGTCACTCAGTGAAACGATTATTACCTCATCCTCGCCAAAACCAGCTCCCCTTCTTGTTGGGTCATAGTTAGTCTCTATATCGAGTTGCATTCTGTAGAGATCATCAAATATCATCCCCTTAAAAAGGGTTTTTCCGCTTTGCAACAAATATTGTGTGACCGCATCCCCTTTATTATAGACCAAAGAGTTGCTATCCCAGGGAATATTTTTTTCAGCCGGATTGGAATCGTCGCTATATCTCCTTTTATTGATGTATTCAATCGCGCTTCGTTGATTTCTCCACGTCCTGAATATAGCGAGTGACTGATAATAGTTGGAACCATTAAGTTTAACCAGCCAGAACTTTGCCTTATCATCAGGGATAAAACCGTCAAGCAGAGAGCTGTCAGAAGCAAAAAAAAAGGGGTAAAAGAGTTCGTCATGGCTAAAGACAGCTCCATTTTTCCTGTTAAATACCCGAATATGGGTATCAGACAGTTGATAAGCACCGACAATACACTCCTCCTTGTCTTTTCCGAATAACAGGTCGTTGTTTACGATATCTACAAGAAAGCTATCCATGGTTCGCTCATTAAGTTATCAGTCTGCATCAACATGGTCAATATACGTTTCACGTGAAACATATAATATTTTTTCATCGCCCGAGATGTACCATGAGAACGGCGAGATCAGATGGCGAAACGCCAAGAATTCTTGACGCTTGGCCAATTGTTTCAGGTTGATGTTTCATGAGTTTTTCCCGCCCTTCATTGGAAAGGCCTGAAAGATTTTTATAATGGAAATGTACAGGTATATGATGCGATTCAAGCCGCAAGATTCTTTCGGACATCAGTATGTCTCGTTTCAGGTACCCTTCGTATTTCAGGTCAATTTCAACCTGCTCATAAATCAGCCTGTTTTCGCTTACAGTTTTTACCGAGTTTCTCAAGGTGAACGAAGAGTCCATTAACATCTCAAGATAGATTCCTGGACGTTTCAGCAGGCTGCATACGTTCTGTGAACAGGTCACTGCCGGGTAGTCAAGATTTGCAAGGAGTGGATTAATTTCGGCGGGCGGCATCATTGCGGTTGCAACGAGTTGTTTGAGTATCTGAATTCGTTTTATCTTATCATTGCAAGCTTGCATTTTTTGCTCATTAATAAGCCCGGCGGTGAAACCGAAGTGCCTCAGACGGATATCGGCATTGTCATGACGGAGTATGAGCCGGTGTTCTGCAGATGAGGTAAACATTCGATATGGTTCATTCGTCTCCTTTGTAATGAGGTCATCAATGAGCACGCCGATATATGCGTCAGAACGCTTCAGGAGAAGAGGTTCCTTCTTTTGTTGCTTAAGTGATGCGTTGATGCCTGCCATCAATCCTTGTGCTGCGGCCTCTTCATATCCAGATGTACCATTTATTTGTCCGGCAAAGTAGAGGTTTGAAATCAGTTTTGTCTCAAGAGTTCTTTTAATCTGATGCGGCAGAAAGTAATCGTACTCAATAGCATAACCAGGGCGTATCATTTTTACCTCACTGAGGCCCTGAATGGAACGGAGACCTTCAATCTGAATTTCTTCCGGCAGGGAAGTTGAAAACCCGTTTACATACATTTCGTTTGTATCAACTCCTTCTGGCTCAAGAAATATATGGTGGCTATCTTTGTCTGGAAATCGGCAGATTTTATCTTCTATAGATGGACAGTACCTTGGCCCCACCCCCCGTATTTTCCCCATGAAGAGTGGGGAACGGTCGAATCCTTTTTTTAGAATTTCATGTGTTACCGATGATGTTTTTGTTACAAAACAGCTTAAATGCGGGCGATTTTTTGTGCTTATTGGCTGAAAAGAAAATCTGATTTCATCATCATCTCCCCATTGCTCTTCTACTGCTGAATACTCAACACTCCTCGCATCAATACGTGGAGGTGTCCCCGTTTTGAGTCTCCCTGTCTTAAACCCGTGCATTACCAGATTTTCTGTTAGTCCGTGAACTGGTGGCTCCGCAATGGTGCGTCCCCCTGGAAAGTGGTTCATACCGATATGGATGAGGCCATTTAAAAAGGTCCCGCAACTAAGGATTGTCGCGCCAGCTTTTATGATTCGTCCTGATGAGAGAATAACGCCCGATAACGTACCGTTGATGCACTCAATTCCTGTTACCGTATCCTGAAGAAGGTCAATATTTTTTTCTTCTTCAATGATGCGCCGCATGTAGAGGGAGTACAAAGTGCGGTCAGCTTGCGCCCTTGGTGAATGCATCGCAGGACCTTTGCTTCTGTTGAGCATCCTGAATTGTATTCCGGTTGCATCTATAGCTTTCGCCATTTCTCCTCCGAGGGCGTCAATTTCCCTTGTAATCTGACCTTTAGCCACTCCGCCAACAGCCGGATTGCAGGACATCCGTGCGATAGCGGTCAGGTCAGATGAAATGAGGAGGCAAGAAGAGCCCATTCTGGCCGCAGCCAGTACAGCTTCGCAACCAGCATGGCCAGCACCAGCAACTATGATATCATACATGATGAATATATTGTTTCACGTGAAACAATGACTTGGGAAATACTGTAAGTGTTTTCAAGATTACACATAATTGAGCTATCCCTGCCTTAATTCGGCTGAAAAGTTGATTCACTATAGAGGTATAATAAAAGTGTGGCGTAATATGTGCGTCTTATATAATGATTTTGCAATAATGGTATGAATTCCTTAAACTGTGTGTTTATAGAGTTAATAACTTGACGTAGTGCACAAAGCGTTATTATATCCGCCTAAAATATATGAAAAGAAGGCAATTTATTGCGACTGGTGCCGTTTGTTCGGCATATTTTCTCTCAATGAGCCCTGAAAGGCTGTTTGGAGCATGGAAGGCAAAGGATTTTCAGCAGTGCACTATAGAACAAGCCTTCATGGCTGCACTGGGTACAAGGATGCCGGTCAGCTCGGAAAAGATTACCATTGTAGCACCGCCTATCGCCGAAGATAGTTCTGTGGTCCCTGTTCAAGTTATCTCATCTTTAAAGAGCGAGGTGTTATACCTGTTCGCAGAAAAAAATGTTACCCCTTTGGTTTTCAAGTTTACACTACAGGGCAATGTGCTTCCCTGGTTTTCTCTCAACATCAAGATGAAAGATAGTTCGACTCTTTATGCCGTTGTTAAAAGTGAGGGAATATTTTTTATGACCTCAGTGCATGTCGAGATCGTTGCACAGGCCTGTTGATGCTCTGAGTGAACCGTTGTTGAGTGTTTGCCGTGCGTGTTCAGAAAAATATACTCCACTGTTTCCTGCGGTGAGTTTCATTATAAAACTATATAAGTTGCAATGATCAGCAGTATAAGAGTTCTCGCCAGGGAAGAGTTTGGTATTGTCCAGCTTAAGGTCATTATTCCCCATCAAAATGAAACAGGCACAAGAAAAGATGAGCAGGGGGTTATTATTCCTGCTTACTTTGTCAGGGAGGGCTCAGTAACACTGAATGGGGCCCCTCTTTTTGATATTGAGCTTGGTCCCTCTGTTTCCAAAGATCCGTTTCTGCAGTTTCGTTTTCCTGGTAAAAAGGGTGATGCACTGAAGGTGGCATTTCTTGATAGCCGAAACGAGCTGTTTGCTTCTGAGACCTTTGTTCAATAGAATCAACCCCTTTTTCATGTTTGTTGTCTGATGGATAGATGTTAATTTTTAACTCACAATGGAGGTATACGTTATGGCGGTAAAACCAGAAATACGGCTGACGGCTTCTGCTCTCATGTTTGCATTAATTTCGGCAGGGAGTTGCGCTTTACCCGGCGATTGCCGTGCAAGTTACAATGCGACCAAAAAGGGCTCGGCAGGACAGTCGGAGTCCAGTCCTCGTGGGCAGATTCTGGCACTTTCCTGTGCATCGTGTCATGGTACAGATGGAAAGAGCGTGAGTGTTATCCCCAGGATTAATGGTCGGAGCGTCGAATATATTGAAACAGCCTTGAAAGGGTACAAGTCAGGCGACCGTCCCTCAACAGTGATGGCTCGTCATGCAAAGGGGTATACCGATGAAGAGTTGCGGCTGATCTCTGAGTATTTTGGAACGGTCTCGACAACAAATAAATAAGCAGGAGAATAGATCATGAGTAATACACTTTCACGCAGAGATTTCAGTAAGCTTTTCCTGTCGGGCGTTGCGGGCTCGGCGCTTGGTCTCTTTGGAACATCGAAGAATGCGTTTGCCTCCACGAAAAGGGTCGTTGTTATAGGCGGTGGTTTCGGAGGAGCTACAGCGGCCAAATATCTGAGAAAACTGGATCCATCCATTCAGGTTACTCTTGTTGAGCCAAAAGCTGTTTATTATACATGTCCATTAAGCAATTGGGTGCTTGGCGGCCTGAAAACGATGGAGGATATCGCCCATACTTATGCAGTACTCAAAAGCAAGTACCAGGTAACTATTGTGCCCGATGTTGTTACTGGTATTGATATAGTAAAAAACACGGTCAAACTGAAAAACGGTAAAACGCTTGGGTACGATCGTTTGATTGTAGCGCCTGGTATCGATTTCAAATATGATTCTATTGAGGGTTACAGTGAAAATGTTGCTAATACTCAAATGCCTCACGCTTGGCAGGCTGGTTCACAAACAATTCTGCTGCATAAACAACTGCTTGACATGAAGGATGGAGGGAAGGTTTTCATCTGTGCTCCGGCAAATCCTTTCAGATGTCCTCCCGGGCCATACGAACGGGCCAGTTTGATTGCCGCATACCTTAAGGCCACAAAGCCACTGTCGAAGGTTATTATTTTTGATGCCAAGGATAAGTTTTCAAAACAGGGATTGTTCAAGAAGGGATGGGATCGGTTTTATCCCGGCATGATTGAGTGGCGTTCTGTCGCCCTGGGTGGAAAGGTTATCAAGGTTGACGCTGGAGCTATGACCATTACTACCGAATTGGGTGTTGAAAAAGGGGATGTTATCAATCTCATTCCTCCACAGAAAGCGGGTAAAATTGCGGTTGATGCAGCTCTTACAGATGCCACCGGATGGTGCCCGATTAATCCTGTCTCTTTTGAATCAACCCTTCACCCCGGAATTCACGTAATTGGTGATGCCTCTATTGCCGGAGCGATGCCGAAATCAGGATTTGCTGCCAGTAGTCAGGGTAAAGTTGCGGCGGCGGCGATTGTTCGACTATTTCAAGGCAAGGTACCTGCCGCTCCTTCGCTGGTCAACACCTGCTACAGCCTTCTTGCGGCGGACTATGGCGTTTCTGTTGCAGGAGTTTACAAGCTGGCGGTTGATGGTATTGTTGAAATAAAGGGCGCTGGAGGTTTGACACCATTGGATGCTGATGACGACCAGCTTCACCAGGAAGCTCTGTTTGCTCAGGGTTGGTACCAGAATATCTCTCAGGATATCTGGGGATAGTGCTTTTATAGACAGTTTTTCTACACAAAAAGCCCTGTACTATGCAGGGCTTTTTGTGTAGCTCTGGCAGTGCTTGTCGTCGTTTACTGACCAATGCAGATTGTTAGTTAATCAATAACCCGTTTTATATATTGGCACAACTATTTCTTTCGAGCGAAACGCGAAGCCATCAATGAAAAATAAACGTTTTAACCTTCTTCTTATTGCAGTTGTCACTCTTGTGGCGGCCTGGTCATTATGGCCAACTTGGCGCGACTACACCCTTTCGAAACAGCTCAACAGCTTTGGTTCAGTGCAGGACAGCCTGAAATTTGCACTAAGCCATCGTGAGGAGATTGAGGATGCCCGCAAAAAAAGTCTGAAGCTTGGTCTTGATTTGAGGGGGGGGATGCATCTGGTGATGGAAGTTGACCAGGTGGATTTGTTCGAGCAGAAAGCATGGAATAAAGATGAAAAGTTTACCTCGATCATGCAGGCGGTGAGAGCAAAGTCAACAGAAAGCGATGCACGGGTTATAGATCTTCTGGTCGGAGCATTCAGGAGTGATAACATTCGGCTCAGCCGCTATTTTTATGACATCCGTAACAGCGATCAGGAGATTGTAGGTAAACTGGAAAAGGAGTCAGCAGATGCCCTCAATCGAGCAAAGGAGATCATTCGCAATCGTATAGATCAGTATGGCGTTGCTGAGCCTGTTATTACGACACAGGGAAGCAGAAAAATTATCATTGAGCTTCCCGGTGTATCGGACGAAAACCGTGTGAGAAATTTGCTGAAAGGCACGGCAAAACTTGAGTTCAGGCTTCTTCGCGAACCGGAAGTTATGTTACGGACACTTGACAGAATCAACTCATATCTGGTTCAGAATAGTACCCTGGCAAAAGAATCCACAGTAACGGCTTCGCCCTCTGCAACCCCTTCAACTCCTTCGGGGGTAGCACCGGCGCCGCCAGTCAACAAAACTCAATCAGTTAATCCTCTTTATGATTTGGTAGGGGTGTTTCAAAATGGCTCTGCCTACACTGTAGAGCACTCCAGAGAGCCGCTGTTGACATTGCTGCGTCGCAGCGATATACAGGCACTCCTTCCGATGGATACAGAACTGCTTCTTGCAGCCAAACCTGATATTGGTAAAACCGGCGAAAAACTTTATTCACTCTATCTTGTCAAAAAAGCACCCGAGTTGACGGGTGGTGTTATTACAGAGGCCAAAGCCACTTTTGGGTCACAGGGAGTGCAGCCTGAAGTTTTGATGTCGATGAACACTGAAGGAACGGGCAAATGGGCACGTATTACAGGTGCCAATATTGGTAAACGTATTGCAATTGTGCTTGACGGAGCGGTTTACAGTGCTCCTGTTGTACAGTCGAAGATTCCCAATGGTAACTCGGTGATCAACGGGATTGAGAGTCTTGAAGAGGCAAAAGATCTTGAAATTGTACTGAAAGCCGGGGCACTTCCCGCGCCGGTCAGGATTACTGAAGAACGAAGTGTCGGGCCATCACTCGGTGCAGACTATATTCGTGCCGGAGTTCAGTCTCTTGGCTGGGCATTTTTGGCGGTCTCGCTCTTTATGCTTCTCTACTATAAAAAAGCCGGCATTGCCGCCGATATAGCACTAGTGCTCAATATTCTCATTGTACTTTCGGTACTGGCAGGGTTTAATGCCTCTCTTTCGTTGCCAGGTATTGCCGGTATTGTATTGACCATTGGGATGGCAGTTGACGCCAACGTACTTATTTATGAGAGGATACGCGAAGAGCTTGCTGAAGGAAAATCTGTGGTCACCGCAGTGATGCAGGGTTATGACCGGGCCTTTTCATCGATTCTTGATTCACACGTGACGACCCTCTCGGCCGCTTTTCTTCTGTATACGTATGGAATTGGTCCAATTCAGGGGTTTGCTGTCACGTTGATGATTGGTACATCAGCAAGTTTGTTTACGGCCATTGTGGTGACCAGGGAGATATTCCAAATTCTGCTCTCCAAAAACCTTATGTCAGACAAAAGTTTCGGTTAATATTTCAAAGACGTTTCAACCCATGAGGATCTTTCAAAAGACAAACTTTAATTTTATCCGCCATCGTAAAATTGCGTACGGGTTTTCTATAATCCTGCTCCTTGCGGGCATGGTGTCGCTCGTGGTTAAAGGACTCAACTACGGGATTGATTTCAGGGGTGGTTCAGAAGTGGTGATACGCTTCGAAAAAAAAGCCGATGTTGGCCAGATTCGTTCGGTTCTGGATGCAGCAGGTGTTTCAGGAACACTGAAGCAGTACGGCATGGATCGTTCTTTCCTGTTAAGCACGGTATTCCAGGGAGATACGGGTCAACTGAAATCGCTGGTATCAAACGCCCTGAACGACAGAATTAAAGGAAACCATCATGAAATTGTCCGTATTGATGCCGTTGGGCCAAGCATTGCCTCCGATCTGAAATGGTCGGCGCTTAAGGCGCTGATTGCTTCGCTTTTGGCAATTCTTCTCTACGTTGGGATACGATTTGAGATAAAATTTGCGACAGCGGGAGTAGTTGCAATTTTTCATGATATTCTGACCGTTTTGGGACTTTTCAGTATCCTCGGAGGCATCTTTACCTTTATGCCACTGGAAATGGATCAAAGCATTATTGCAGCTTTTCTTACGATAGCAGGTTACTCCATTACCGATACGGTGGTGGTTTACGACCGTATCCGTGAGAGAATACGAGGGCACAAACCCTCTGACTATGAGAGGATTTTCAACGAGAGCATGAACCAGACACTCAGCAGGACTATTATCACTTCCGGCACCGTACTTCTCTCTGTTTTTGTGCTCTTCATTTTTGCCGGGCCAGCAATAAGAGGTTTTGCCTTTGCAGTTTTTGCCGGGATTCTGATTGGTACCTATTCTTCAATTTTTGTGGCAGCTCCTCTTGTTTATGACTGGCTCAAAATAACGAAAAGCTCGGTTCATCTGCGGGGAAGCAAGGCGGCATAATTCGCTTCTCGCCAAAGAATACAACGCACGATCTCATGATAAAAACATAAAAAATTTTCAAGTAAGGACGTTTGGTGGATGAATAAAAGATTAATGAATACCACAGTGCTGTTTTTTGCCGGTGCATCATGCCTGCAAGCCTCAGCCATTGCAGAGGTTGCTGACCGCATTGTTGCCGTTGTGGGTAACGAGCCAATTTTCAAATCGGACATCGACAACAGGGTGCTCATGGCCCGTATCCAGTATCCAGAATTGGCCCAGGATAAAGGTGTATACCGTTCAATACTTGATGGACTGATTGACCAGAAAATTATTCTTGCGAAAGCTGAATTGGACAGTGTTCCACTTGACCTCAACACTCTTGATGCCATGGTAAGAGACCGGTTCAAACAGATCCGTTCCAGGTTTGCTTCATCAAGCGAAATGGAGAGTCGTATCGGAAAAAACTCAGCAGGTATTCGCGCGAGTATTCGCGAGGAGTTGCGCAATCAGCAGTTGATTGATACGCTTCGAAAGAAAAAGTCATCCGGGGTAACCATCACCTACGATGAGGTGATGGCCTTCTATACCACAAACCGTGATCAGATTCCAGAGATCCCCGAAGAGGTTTCACTCTCACAGATCATCAAATATCCAGCAGTTCTTCCAGAGGCCAAGGCGAAATCACTGGCAATCATAAAATCGCTCAAGGCTGAGCTGAAGGGGGGAGCAAATTTTGCTGACCTGGCAATGAAATACTCCGAAGATCCGGGTTCTGCCAGGTCAGGAGGCGATCTTGGGTTTGCCCGGAAAGGTCAGTTTATCCCCAGTTTTGAGGAGGCCGCCTTTGCACTCAAGGAGGGAGGTATTTCCGATATTGTTGAAACCCGATACGGTTATCATATAATTCAGTTGCTCAGCAAGGAAGAGAATTCTCTCCATGTTCGCCATATTCTTATTGGTCTCGATCATTCAACGGGAGATCTTTCAGAAGTTATCCCGCAGTTCAAGAAACTCTATGGTGATGTGTTGAGTGGCAAGGAGAATTTTGCCGATATGGCTAAAAAATACTCTGATGACCCAGCTTCGGCTGCACTTGGTGGTATAATTACAGGAAGTTCATCCAAACCAACTCTCATTCCTTCAACACTGCTTCCTCAATTGCAGGAGATTGTCGCAAAATTGAAAAAACCTGGCGACATCAGTGAACCCCAGGAGATCAACCCGGCACAGGGGGAACCATTCTATGCAATTTTCAGGCTGAATCAGCGGATTGCAGCTCACCCGCTTGATCCCGAAAAAGAGTATTCACTTCTTGCGGATCAGGCGCTTGACTACAAAAACCGGCAGCTTTTCAACCAATGGGTGCAGCAGCTCCGCAAGGAGGTTTATGTTCGTTCCTCAGACATCTAAACGGCGGACGTAGCGCGCATTTTTTTCGATAAACTCCCGTCGTGGCTCAACCTTGTCGCCCATAAGCGTGGAGAATACCTGGTCAGCTTCCATGGCATTTTCCACGTTGACCAGCAAAAGTGAGCGATGAGCAGGATCCATGGTGGTGCTCCAGAGCTGCTCCGGGTTCATCTCTCCAAGCCCCTTGTATCGCTGGATATGAATATTCGCTTTTCCCTTCTGCATCTTTCTCATCCCCTCCGAAATACTGTTCCGCTCTTCGTCATCCCAGGCATACTGCTGATCTTTGCCTGACTTGACCAGGTAAAGCGGCGGCTGGGCAATAAAGACCCTGCCAGCCTCAATCAGTGCACGCATATAGCGGAAGAAAAAGGTCAGGAGCAACGTTCTGATGTGAGCACCATCAACATCAGCATCAGTCATAATGATGATTTTGCCATAACGCAACTTTTCCACAGAAAATTCATCCTCGCCAAAGCTGGTGCCGAGGGCCAGAATAATGGTCTTGATCTCCTCATTTTCAAGCATCTTGTGGAGCCGAGCCTTCTCGACATTGAGAATTTTTCCCTTGAGAGGCAAAATAGCCTGAAAACTCCTGTCGCGTCCCTGCTTGGCACTGCCGCCTGCCGAATCACCCTCAACAATATAGAGTTCACAATGTTCCGGATCATTGATGGAGCAGTCAGCCAGTTTTCCCGGCAGTCCCGAGCTTTCAAGCACCGACTTTCTGCGGGTAAGCTCCTTGGCTTTACGGGCCGCCTCTCTCGACATGGCAGCGCCCTTCACCTTTTCAATGATCATCTTGAGCACATTCGGATTGCTTTCCGCAAACTCCGCAAGCTGCTCATTGATAACCGTTTCAACAATACTCTGTGTTTCCGAGTTGCCAAGCTTTGTCTTGGTCTGCCCCTCAAACTGTGGCTCCGCAACCTTGACCGAGATGACCGCTGTCAGCCCCTCCTTGAAATCATCGCCAGTAAGAGAGAGTTTCAGGTTTTTCAGCAAGTCATTCTTCTGTGCGTAGGCATTAAGTGTTCTGGTCAGAGCCTTGCGGAACCCGGTAACGTGAGTGCCACCCTCATGTGTGTTGATGTTGTTGACATAGCTGAAGACATTCTCCTGATAAGAGTCGTTGTACTGGAGTGCAATCTCAACAATGGTTGTATCCCGTTCCCCAAAGAGATAAATCGGCTCCTTGAGAAGCTTTATCCGATTCTGGTCGGTAAAGGTGACAAACTCCTTGATTCCACCTTCATAGTGGAACACCTCCTGGAATCCTTCAGTATCCTGTACCGTTATGCTTAACTCCTTGTTGAGGAATGCAAGCTCACGCATACGGTCGACAATAATTTCCTTGCGTAACTCTGTTGTTTTGAAAATCAGATGATCAGGCAGGAAGGTGGTTTTTGTACCGCGCTTGTCGGACAAGCCGATAGCCTTGACATCACCCTGGGGAATACCCCGTTCAAACCGCTGGAAATAGACATTGCCATCGCGGTAGACCTCTACCTCACACCACTCCGAAAGCGCATTGACCACCGAAGCGCCAACACCATGCAGGCCACCGGAGACCTTGTAGGCGCCCTTGTCGAACTTGCCGCCAGCGCCAATCACCGTCATCACCAGCTCAAGTGCTGATTTCTGCTTTTCGGGGTGAATATCAACAGGAATGCCACGCCCGTGGTCGATCACGGTCACAGAACCATCGGGATTCAGCGAAACAAAAATATAGTCGTTGAAGCCGCCAAGGGTTTCATCAATAGAGTTGTCGACAATTTCGTAGACCAGATGGTGAAGGCCCCTTGTGTGAATATCTCCAATATACATCGCAGGGCGCATCCGGACATGCTCAATACCGTCAAGCACCTGAATGTTGTTTGCTCCGTAGCTCGATTCTATCGAAGGGGTTAAGGGGATAAGGATATTGTCTTCCTGCATAATAATCAGCAATAACTTGTGAGATGAAACTTGAGCTGCAAGATAATAAAAATGCCGTTATTATGCTTGCCTTATGTCTCTCAGGAGGGTGCCCAGAAGGCATCAATAAAATGCTCGACCGTGAAGCGCTCTATCCTGTTTTCCTCTATTTGTTCAACCAGAATTGCAACCACATCGAAGCGGCAGTCAATGTCGCCATCGCCCGAGAGCGCCAGAAAGGCTCGTGCCGCCTTGATGATCTCTTTTTGCTTCTGCGGGGTTACCGCTTCAGCCGGATGTCCTTTCGCAGGAGAGAATCGGGTCTTTACCTCAACAAAGCAGAGCGTACTCCGGTGTAGGGCGATAATGTCTATCTCATTACGATGAAAGCGGTAATTACGATTGACAACGCGATACCCCGCCTTGACAAGATAGTCTGCAGCAATTTGCTCACCCGCTGGCCCGAGCAGGTGTGGGTCGTAGATCACCTTCATGATTTTTCGCCCAGTTGGCGAAGCTTGAAGCTCAGACGGTGAATCGGGCATCGCCCGTGCTGCTTGATTGCTTCCACGTGTGCTTTCGTTGCATAACCGGCATGGCGTTCAAAGCCGTAGAGCGGGTATTGCGCACCATAAGCCACCATCAGATCGTCCCGGTGAGTTTTGGCCAGCACAGAGGCCGCCGCTATCGAAAAGACCTTTGAATCACCCTTGATAATGGTTTCAAAAGGAATCCGGAGGCTGGTTGTGAACCTGTTGCCATCCACAAGAAGCAGTTGCGGCGTTTTTGAGATCCCTTCAACAGCCTTGTTCATGGCCAGCATGGTAGCCTGAAGAATGTTGATGCTGTCAATGATGTCGTGCTCAACCACAGCGACGGCCCAGCATGCCGCTGCTTTTCTGATCGCAGGAGCAAGCAGGTTTCTCTCGTTCGCAGAGAGCTTTTTGGAATCATCCAGCATCTCCAGTAGAGTGCCGTCAGGGCTGAACCAGCGGGGGAAGAGCACTGCTGCAGCTACTACAGGACCAGCAAGAGGGCCCCTGCCCGCCTCGTCAATGCCGCAGATCAATTCGGTATCTTTCCACAGGGGCCATTCGTAGTCGGTGATCATGGGGGTTGGCGATTATCGTTACTTTTTCCATCCAGAAAATCCAGAATATCAGACAGAATCTATTTGCTATTTTACTTCCGAATTTCTTTTTTTGTAGCGCATCGCGGCAATATACCGCATTTATGGTATGCAAAATACCGTTAAAGGGCGATTTACAATGTGCGCTCTTTTGATGATTTTAACCATAGATGGAACCCTGGTTATTCTTCACTTTATCGCCGACACTTATGACAAACTCAATTTCGATGTGGTATTCGACCATCCAGCAGTGGTCTCAGTTTTCAACCAAGTCGGTACGTATAAACTATCCTGGCCTGAAAAAGCAGAGAACCGAGCGTGCTGGAACCAAGGCACTTGAAGGTGCAGGACTTTTATCCCCTGGAGATGAAATTATCAACCAGATGTCAAAAGAGTATCCAACACTGTTCATGACATAGAGAATAACGCCCGGTTGAGAAATTTGACAAGAGGGTTCACTGCACGGAAACTTTTGGCAACCTCTGCCATAAATCCCGGATCAGTGACCTCATGGTCAGCGAAAAATCGCTGGGTGTAATACCCTTTGAACTTCAGATACTCTACTGCTGGATTTGTGCTTTCATATCCTTTTGGCGGCCTGACCAATTTACCTGAAGGCAGTACCCCTTCCGGAAACTGTAAGGTGAACATCTTGTCAGCCAGAATTGTCAGCCATTCGCTGAAATTGGCATTAATTTCTCGCCTCGTCTGCTCCAGAACAGCGGCTTCAGGCATATAGATTCCACCTCCGGCAAACGATCCACCCGGTTCGATATGGAGGTAATAACCCCCCCAGGGGCTCTTTCTGCCACCCTTGTTGATAAATGCAAAGAAATTTGTCTTGTAGGGCGACTTCTCTTTTGAAAACCGGATATCGCGGTTGATGCGCATGATGCAGCTCTTTGGATCAAGATGCGATGTGGCAATATCTCCGTCAAACCCGGAAATTCCCGCAAGAAGCTGCACCACAATCTCAAGCATCTCGCTGTATGCCTGCTGATATTCAGGTTTATGCTCTCCGAACCAGCCCCGGTCATTATGGGCTTTCAGGTCACTGAGAAAGGCAAGGGTTGCATCGGTAATCATGGGGCGCATGGTCTGCGTTATGAAAAAAATATTATTCGGAGAAGTTACGCACTGTTCTGGGTTCTTGAAAGAGGGCTGCACAAAAAAGGCGGTTTTTTTGCATGGATAAAGCTGGGGGCAGAGTCGGCGACAGCCATAGATCGATGGTATGTTCTTCGGATTATGTGTTTATACCCCCCTTGCCCCTTATTTTAGAAAAGGTTATTTAAAACAGCTCCCGGGTATGCGAGTTCCAGCATTAGCTGAATTGATGACCTCTCCCAAGAACATCGAGCACTGTCTTAAACAATTACGGGAAGCCGGGCAGATTGAGTTCATTGGCTCATCAAAGACAGGTGGGTACTATCCAAAACAGTAATATCGTGTTTCAGCGAAATGAATATATTGTTTTCGATAACTTGCCTGTGGCTGCTTTTGGGTATTTCTGTCTCTCTTTGTTATGTTTGAGAGATATTTCCATGGTTCAACGATGGTTCTAAACAAATGGAGGGTAACAGGATATGAAAGGCAAAGTTGCATTGGTCACAGGCGCAAGTCGCGGCATAGGCCGGGCTACAGCTAAACTTCTCGCCGCTGAAGGTGCTGCTGTTGCGGTGAACTAT
>SESD01000358.1_pt1 | contig 28316 bp, 26 predicted proteins | sample 3171411 | NCBI WGS metagenome assembly SESD01 (sample SAMN06051880, study PRJNA518727) | freshwater metagenome | biome: subpolar coniferous forest; feature: holomictic lake; material: water; isolation source: holomictic Lake 442, 16.5 m depth | place: Canada: near Kenora, Ontario | collected...
ACTGGCCAATACCCTTGCCCCTTACGCAGTAAAGGCGCATACCGGTTTTTTGAGAAATCTCGTCGTTCGTTTCAGTGAAAGCCGCGAAGAGATTATGATCAATTTGGTGACCTCATGGCATGATGAAGCGCTTATGCAGCGCTACAGCATGTACCTCGAAGCTGGAATGGCTGGCCAGAAGATAACGGTGGTCAACAATGTTACCGAAAGAATGAATACCGTTGCTACCGGCGACAGCGAGTTTATACTCAGCGGCGAGGGATATATTACTGAACGTCTCGGCGGCCTTGATTTCAGGATTTCTGCAAACTCCTTTTTTCAGACAAATTCTTCACAGGCCGAGTTTCTCTACAGCAGCATTCTTGAGGTTGCAGGTCTCAGCCCAGCCGATACCGTCTATGATCTCTATTGTGGTACAGGCACCATAACACTCTATCTGGCCAGATACTGCCGTCAGGTAATAGGCCTTGAAGTTGTTGAAAGTTCCATCAATGATGCGCAGAGTAATGCAGTATTGAATGGTATCGGCAACGCGGCATTCTTCCAGGTTGATCTTAAGGATTTGCATGCCATACTCAGCACCCTCGAAAATTATGACGCACCACGGGTGATTATTACCGACCCTCCAAGGGCAGGAATGCATGCCAAGGCACTTTCCACCATGCTCAGGCTAAGGCCGGAGCGAATTATCTACGTCAGTTGCAATCCGGCGAGCCTTGCCCGTGACGGCAAGGAGATCAGCCTTCACGGCTATCAGCTTTTATCGGTGCAACCGGTTGACATGTTTCCGCATACCAGTCATATCGAAAGCGTTGCCTGTTTTGAGAGGGCTGCTCCATGCTGATCCACGGCTTATTTTTTTCCTCCAGCCCTGAGGAGTTTATGGCGTTCTTCCTGGGTCAGTGACCCATAACCGCGTTCTGAAATCTTGTCGAGTATGGCATTGATTTCTGATTCAGAAACCGGCGGAGCTACACGGTTATGCGTATGGAGGCGTGGGCCACTTTTCTTATTGGGAGAGGAGCGGATCTTGCTGAATAATCCAGAAAATGACCACTCGGCCCTTTTGATGGTAATATAGATAAAGCCAATCAGCATGCCCCCGAGGTGCGCGAAATGGGCAACGTTGCTGCCGCTGCCCATTGCCCGGCTGCCGAAACCAGAGATAAACTCGATAAATGCATAACCGGCAATGAAATACTTTGCCTTTACCGGGAAGAGGAAATAAAGAAAAATGTAGCGATCGGGGAACATCATGCCGAAAGCCAGCAAGACGCCGTAAATGGCACCGGAAGCGCCGACTGTCGGATAGGGGTCTCCGACAGTCGCGATCAGGTTAATCACGGCAGCGCCGATCCCGCAGACAAAATAGTAGATATTGAATTGCCTCGTGCCCCAGTAATTTTCAATTTCAGCTCCGAACATCCAGAGGGCGAACATATTGAAGAAGAGATGGGTGCCGCCACCGTGCAGAAACATGTACGTTACCGGCTGCCATATTCTGAAGTTGCCGGAACCGACAGGCCACAAGGCACCGATGGTGGAAATTGTATCGCCAAAAGGAGTCAACTGCAGCAGAAAAACTGCAATATTGAGCAGAATAATGGCCTTGATCGCCGGGGGTATAAACTGAAAACCCCCGGGACTGTATGGCTGGGAATAGTTCATTACGAGGTATGGTTCTTCGATTAATCGTTCAGAGCCGCTATTCCGGGGAGCTCCTTGCCTTCAAGGAATTCAAGGCTTGCGCCTCCTCCCGTGGAGATATGGGTCATCTCGTTTGCCAGACCGGCCTTTGCTATTGCTGAGGCAGAATCACCGCCCCCGACAATCGTTATAGCTCCTTTTGCAGTTGCTTCGGCCATAGCCTTTGCTACAGCCATCGTGCCAGCCGCAAAATTGTCAATTTCAAAAACGCCCATAGGGCCGTTCCAGAGAACCGTTCGCGCTGAAAGAATTTCATTGCGATATGTTTCCGCCGTGAGTGGCCCGATATCAACGCCAATCATGTTTTCAGGGATACTTGAAATCTTTTCCGCGTAAGAGGCGGCATCGGCTGAAATCTCGGGCGTCAGAATGACGTCTACTGGCAGCAGCAGCTTGATTCCCTTCTTTTTAGCCTGTTCAAGAATAGTGAGGGCAAGTCCGATTTTGCTCTCCTCCACCAGAGAGTTTCCCACCTCATAACCCTGTGCCTTGAAAAAGGTGAAGACCATGGCGCCGCCGATCAGTACCGTATCAACTTTTTTGAAAAGGTTTTCAAGAACATCAATTTTTCCTGATATCTTTGATCCTCCAAGAATAGCCACAAATGGCCGTTCCGGTTCCTGCAAAGCTTTTCCCAGATACAAAAGCTCCCGCTCAATCAGATAACCGGCAACGGCTGTCTGGACGTAGTGTGTAATTCCTTCCGTTGAGGCATGAGCCCGGTGTGCAGTGCCGAAGGCGTCGTTGACATACACCTCTCCGAGTGACGCAAGCTCTCTTGAAAAATCAGCGTCATTTGCCTCTTCCTCAGCGTGAAATCTCAGATTTTCAAGCAGCATAACCTCTCCATCCTGCAGAGCAAGCACCTGTTGCATAACCTCAGTGCCAATACAATCTTTTGCCATCAGCACAGGGCTGTCGATCAGTTCGGCAAGTCTGGAAGCCACCGGAGCAAGCGAGTATTCAGGATTGACTTTTCCTTTTGGCCGTCCGAGATGGGACATCAAAATAAGGCGCCCACCCTCTTCAAGAACTTTTTTAATGGAAGGAAGAGACTCAACAATTCTCTTGTCATCGGTAATTCTTTTGTTCTCGTCAAGAGGGACGTTGAAATCAACACGCATTAACACCCGCTTGCCCTGGGTTGAGATGTCAGACAAGGTCTTTTTCTGCATTGCTTTAATGAAATTGGTTGATAAAAAGATCTGATAAGGATCTGCTTGTGTAATGTATACAATTGCGGATATAAATTAATGCAACTCACTCCAATCCTGATGGCCTGTCACGCAAGGCAATTTTGTACTTTTTGATGTTGGCATTATGCTCTGTCAGTGAGCTGGCAAAGTAATGGCCTCCATTTCCTGTGGCAACAAAGTAAATGAAGCTGCTCTGTGCCGGTTTAAGCACAGCAAGGATCGATGCGGCACCGGGGTTGCAGATAGGTCCTGGAGGAAGTCCGTTATGTCGATAAGTATTATAGGGCGAGTCTGCGGCAAGGTCTTTGTAGTAAAGCCGTCGGGCAGCTCCGCCAAGGGCATACTGCACCGTTGGATCGGCCTGCAGGCGCATGTTTTTCTTCAGCCTGTTAAGATAGACGCTTGCGACAAGCGATTTTTCAGCGTCAACCGGGGTTTCGGCTTCAACAATTGAGGCCAGGGTAAGTAGCCCGGTTTCGCTCAGCCCTTCCTGTGCCGCCACTTTCTGAAGGCGGTCTGTATAAAAATGTCGAAATTGGCCGATAAGAAACCCGGCAGTCTCTTCAGGTGTGCTTGCCCAGGCAAAGTTGTAGGTGCCGGGGAAGAGGTAGCCTTCAGCATTGTCAGCCCCGATACCGTGCCGGGCAAGCAATTTCTTGTTGGACACTGCCGTCATGAACCCGGTGGAATCAATATCAAGGTTTCGTGAAAGGATACGGGCAACTTTTCTGAGATCCATCCCTTCAGGGAGAGTAATGCGTACCTCATCCTGTGGGTGGGCGTGGAGGTAATACAGAAGTCCGAAATTCGACATTCCCGGGGGGATGAGATACCGTCCCGGCTTGATATTGTGAAGCGTCGGAACAAGGCTTGCCGTCAAAAGCATCGGCCAGGCCAGGGTAATCGAGCCGTTACGGTGCAGCTTATCCAGAATAGATCTGAAACCCGTCCCGCGGTGAACCGTAAGTCGGGTGGTTGTCCGGGAGGTATTGAGCCCCGGTATAAAGAGAAAGCATGACAATGCTGTCAGCAGAAGAGTCGTACCAGTCAGAAACAGTTTACGCAAAGAATTTTTGTTTGAAGTCATGGCGGGTTGGCCTTTTAGCTGGTCTTGATATCCGGCTGACTGCTTTTCCACTCTTGCTGAAAGAGGCGGGTCTCTTCAATGATGCAACGATAGATTTTTTCCAGTGCACGGGATTTCAGGGGGGAATCGGCATGGTTCAGCACATTGTTGAGAACCTCTTTTTCCCGTTCAGGCTGGAGAACCTGCTCTCCGATTCTCGATTTCAGGAAGCTGATATTTTGGGCGCAGTGCAACCTCTCACAAAGCAGGGTGGATAACTGCTGGTCGAGGGCATCTATTTTTTTTCTCCATTCGTCAAGTTCCTGCCAGTGCGCTGTAGTGTTGACGGTGCTGTCGGACATCATAATGACGGTGGTTAAAGGGTTCCGTTTACAAGCGCTAAAATATAATATGACTTATAATAGTGTTTTTTACCCTTATTTGTAATCCAGACAGGCGCTTCTTGTACAGGAGATCCATCAGCAAAGCGGAAATAGTGCCATGATGACAGGGTCGTACCTTGAAAAAATTGGTTATTACTTCTTTTTTTTTTAGTAATCTGTCGCAAGGATGTTCGTCAGAAAACTCAAGTCTTCGATAATTGAATAAATACTTATTGTCAGTGCGCCATATCGTTGCAGGTAATGCAGTGTCTATTATAGGACTACTTTCGGTTCTCTCGCTTTCATCTTTTGCTGTGCCGGTTTTGGCCTCTCAGGCGCCTCCGGTCCCGGACGCAGGCAGTATTTTTCGTGACCAGAAGAGCATGTTGCCACAATTCCCTCAACTCCCCGCCCGAGAGAAGGCCAGGGAGCTGCCTGCAAAATCTGAGTCAGGCGTTCTCGTTGCTGTGAAGGGATTCAAATTCAGCGGCTATGAGGGAGCTGTTACTGAAGCAGAGTTACAGGCGCTGGGAGCCGACATCAAAGGCAAGAGCATCTCGTTCGAAGAGCTTAAAGCTCTTGCTGATAAAATCACCGCTTATTTCAGGGAAAAAGGATGGTTCCGCGCAAGAGCCTACCTTCCAAAACAGGATGTTACCTCAGGCATTATTGAAATCGCTGTTCTTCAGGGAGCGAGCGATGGCCGTCTTGAGTTCAAACTGGACAAGACAGCAAGGATCTCTCAGGGTGTACTGCACAGCATAGGCGAAACGGCGATACGCAAGGGGGCGCCTGTCAATGAGCATGATTTAGAGCGTTCTGTTTTGATCATGAACGATTTACCTGGTGTGATAGCTCGCGCATCACTGGCTCCCGGAACTCTTCCTGGCACTACCGGAGTAGAAGTTGCTGTCAGCGAAGGGCCAATCCTTTCCGGATTGATCTGGGGTGACAATTATGGCAACCGCTACACTGGTTCATGGAGGGGTAATACCATGATCTCAATCAACGACCCGTTTTGTTATGGAGACCAAATTACCGCACTTATGAATGAGGCTGACGGGCTTGTTCAGGGGCGAATAGGCTACAGCGCTCCCGTATTCTTACCGGGACTCAGAGGATCTCTCTCCTATACCGGGATGAGTTATGAAATCGGTGCTGACCGTGCTTATCTTGCTGCAACGGGCAGCAGCAATAATGTCGATGCAGGTCTCAGTTACTCGCTGATTCGCAGCCGAACCAGGAATCTCACGACGAGTATGACTTACGGATACAAGTCGCTTGTCGACAGGACTGCGGGACCAGCCTACTATGAGAAGCAGCTCAACAGTGTCACGTTGAACGTCAACAGTGACCGTTATGATCAGTTATGGGGAGGTGGCGCATCCAGTTACAGTATTGGTGTTACTACTGGCCACCTCAATGAATCTAAAAACGCATCATACTATCTTACCGGAAAAGAGGGACAATATACCCGCTTTAATTTTGCTCTTGCACGTCTGCAGCGCCTTTCTGAAGAGGTCAACTTCAATCTCTCCGGGGTAGCACAGATGTCGCTTGATAATCTGGGCAGCAGTGAACAGTTTTCACTTGGCGGCCCAAACGCAGTGCGTGCTTATCCGGTAGGAGAGGCGCCAGGGGATGAAGGTCAGCTTATCACTGCCGATATCCGCTACAATATTCCTCTTGCGACTTCAACAAGAAGTATCCAGATTGACGGCTTTTATGATGCTGGTCACATAACACTGAACAGGGACAGGTATGCTGGCGACGTCTTCAATGACACGAGTCGTAACACTTACTGGCTGCAGGGCGCCGGGGTTGGATTAAACTTTCTCTTTTCACAGAAGGGTGCGCTTCAGTGCAGTTGGGCCCATGTGATTGGTTCTAATCCTGGGCAGTATCAAGGCAAAAACGCTGATGGCAGGGCCGAAAACAGCCGTTTCTGGTTACATGGCGAGCTATATTTTTAAATCACGGTTGCTTCGATGCTGCTTTTCGAGTTTCCCCAGAACACCCGCTGCTGAAAACCTTCATTTCGCAAGCTGTTTGGCGATTAAAACAAGAGGACTATTTTTTTAGTGCCTCCTTTTTTATACATTTTACAGTGGTAAAAAAGGGTAAAAAATGGGGGTTATTGTTCGTGCTTACTGTTTTTTTCTTTTTATTAGCTGATTCTTGGGTCACGGGGGGTTAAGAATCTGGAAATATCTGTATAACGGTAGCTCACGGGAACGCCATAATGGCTGGCTTTATTGGAAAAGAGAGACATGCTGTCGACGAGAAAGGGCGTCTGATGATTCCGGCAAAGTTTCGCCGTAGATTCGCTCAGCCAGCTTCATCGGGTATCGAGGAACTCTTGCCGGGGCATATTGATGCGCTCTATATCATGAAAGCTCCCGATAGATCTCTTGAGCTTTATGAGCCGTTTGTCTGGAACAACATGAGAAAAACCATCTCTGCTCTTTCGGATTTTAACCCTGAAGAGCGCTTGCTGAAAACATTGATGTACGAAAGCCTTGAAACGGTCGAACTTGACCGCCAGGGTCGGGTTGCGCTCTCAAGGGAGTTTCTTGAACATGCAGGTATTAAAAAGGATGTGGTTATTATCGGTGCTGATACAAAAATGATTATTTGGGATCCGGATCGCCTTCTGGCTCTCTTGCAGGAGAGCGCCGGTCGTTTTGCATCGCTTGCCGGAAGGTATTTTTAACGGCAATGGTACAGGGCAGATTTCATGAACCGGTGCTTGCCGCTGAAATTGTTGCATTTCTGGTCAGAAAACCGGGGATTTATGTCGACGGGACTCTTGGTGGTGGAGGCCATTCGCTTGCCTTCCTTCATGCGCTGCGTGAGGCTGGTTATAGCGAGCAATCGTTGCTGATAGGCATTGATCAGGATGCTGCAGCGTTAGAAGAGGCTGCCCGAACTCTTAGGGGATGCGAAGACCATTTTGTTCTGGCCAAGGGGAATTTTCAGGATATTGAGGCGATCATTACAGGAGTCTGTTGCAACAAGGGTCTGGAACCGAAGGTTGCCGGGATTTTACTTGATCTTGGGGTTTCATCGTTTCAGATTGATACTGCGGAGCGGGGCTTCAGCTATCTCAGGGAGGGACCGCTTGATATGAGGATGGACAGTGATGCTTCCCTGAGCGCTGGAGACATTGTGAACAGCTATGAAGAGAAAGAACTTGCAAGGCTCATTTACAGGTATGGCGAAGAACCCAGAAGCCGGAGCATTGCAAAAGCGATCGTTGCCTGGCGTAAAAAAAATGGATCAGTAAACGGCACAAAAGAGCTTTCAGACATTATTCGAGGTAACGCGTATGGCGGTGAGAAGGTTATCAAGACGCTGTCAAGGGTATTTCAGGCGTTGCGAATTGAGGTGAATGGTGAGCTTGATGTGCTTCGCCGGGCACTTTCTGACGGCATTGATTGCCTTGATGATTATGGCAGGATGGCAGTTATCAGCTATCACTCTCTTGAGGACAGAATCGTCAAAACAGTTTTTGCTGAAAAAGCAAGGAGTGACTGGGGCCCCAAAGGTGTGGCAATGAGGGAGCCGCTTGCCTGGGGTTCGGTGGCCCTTGTTACCAGAAAGCCTTTGACGGCAAGCGTGCAGGAGATAGGATCAAACCCGAGAGCAAGAAGTGCAAAATTGAGAATTATTGAAAAAATTCCACGGAGAGATCACCATGAATAATTTCGATATTGGTGCGTTGCTGCAACCAAAGACTTTTTTGTACCTTCTGGCCGTAACAGGGATTTTTCTTTTCCAGACGCATAATAACCTTGCTATAATTGAGCTTGCGCAGCAGAATGAAAAGCTTCGGGAGCAGCTCAAGATGAGCGCCAGTATGATCACCTCACAGAAACTGAAAGCGGATGAACTGCATAGTATCCATAATATTGCGCAGCAAGCCGCCGCACTCGGACTTACACCGTCCAGTATCCCGCCGGTTGAACTTGAACCGTGAATGATTTGCAGCTCAATGAACGGGATTGCTTATGAATGATCAGGAGTTTGGCAAACGGCTTGCTGTTGTGGCTTGTGCTTTTACACTGTTTATCGTCGCGATCATTGGAATGTTGCTCAATATTCAGGTGATCAATGTCAAAAAATATAAGCAGAAAGCCGCCAGGCAGTACGAACGGGTGGTGACGGAGGTCGCACAGCGGGGGGTTATTCTTGACCGACGTTCACGCATGCTTGCCGAAAGTATTGAGTCAATCACTTTCTATGCCGATCCTTCGATAATCATGAATACCCCGCTGTTTGATGCTCGTGGCAAACCGGTTAATGACAAGAAAAGCAGGAAACAGAAAACTTATGATAATACCGGGACTGTTGCCACCTTTTTCGCCAAGCATCTGGGGGTGAATAGGCAGGTACTCCTCAAAGAGTTGAAACGCCGGAAAGGGATCGCGGTGCTTGGCCGGAAAATACCTGTTGCAAAAGCGCTGCCGCTTATGCAGGAAAAGATTGCCGGAGTATGGTTTGACAAGGAGCAGCAGCGATCTTATCTGAATGTTGCCGCCCAATTGATCGGTTTTACCGGCAACGAAAAAAGTAAAACTGATGGAAGCAGTGGTCTCGAACTGCAGTTGAACAGGGAGTTGAAAGGTATTGATGGTACAAGAAATTTTCAGCGGAACGCCACTGGAGTCCGTTACCCTGCACCCGATGCTCAGCAACAGGATGCGGTTAAAGGTGATACAGTGCAACTGACTATCGACGGGGATATTCAAAGTATTGTCGAAGATGAGCTTTCAAAGGCGGTGGCTACCTTCAGGGCTGATGCGGCGACCAGTATTGTTATGGATGTTCGTACCGGCGAGATTCTTGCCATGGCAAACTATCCGGCGTTTGATCTGAATAACAGGGCCACATGGAGCAAGGAAAATTCGCGGAACCGTGCGGTGACTGAAATGTATGAACCGGGCTCAACGTTCAAGCTGGTTATGGCGGCGGCGGCAACGGAAGTGCTGAAAAGAAAAGCTGGTGATATGGTTTTTGGTTATAACGGGGTTATGCCGTTTTATAAACTCAAGATCACGGATCATGAACCTTATGGATACATAACGTTCCGTCAGGCCATCATGCATTCAAGCAATATTGTGGCGGCCACGACCGCCATGAGGGTCGGGCGCGAAAAATTCAGCGCCTATACGAGAAATTTTGGCTTTGGAAAGAAGACGGGCATCGGACTGGTTGGTGAGGCAAGGGGGATTGTGCGTCCGCTTGACCAGTGGGATATGACCACGCTTCCCTGGATGGGCTATGGTTATCAGGTGATGACTACCCCGTTGCAGATCCTGCAGGCCTACGCGACCATTGCCAATGATGGTGAGCGGATGCGGCCCTATATTATCAAGAAGATTACTGATGCGAAGGGTCAGGTAGTTCGGGAGGGTGCTCCTGAAAAAGTCCAGAGGGTCGTTTCGGTCGCAACGGCACGATATCTCAACAAAGAGTATTTTAAAGCGGTTGTGGACAGTGGAACCGCTAAAAATGATCTCTTGATCAGAATGAATGTGGCAGGCAAGACTGGAACCGCACGCCGTGCGGCCGGGGGATCGTATGCCAACCGCTCCTATGTTTCTTCATTTGTAGGCTATTTTCCTGCTGCCTTTCCCCGCTATGCTATTATTGTGCTTGTTGAAAATCCAAAAACGGCTTACTATGCCGCAACTGTTGCTGTTCCGGTTTTTGCCGGGATTGCATCGAGAATGATTGCCTGTTCGGAGGAGATGCAGAAAAACCTTTCCATCCGATCCCCGGAACAGGGGGTTATTGATTCTGTTTCTACGGTGACTGTTCCGGAACTCGGGGGACTGAAGGGTCGTGATGCTCAGCGGTTGTTGAAATGGCTCAGTCTCGATATGGAGTATTCCGGAGATTTTGACGGGGTTGTTGTCCGTCAAAACATTCTGCCCGGCAGCAAGGTTGAAAAGAAAAAAGTTATTGCGGTGATACTTTCTTTAAAGAAGATGAACAGCCCCCCCTCATGACGGTGATGAAAGAGAGTGATGGCCAGCAGCAGGTGCAACTGGAGGAGTTGCTCGAGGGGATTTCTTCCCTGGAGCTGGCAGGAAAAGCCAGGAAAGGCGGTGCGGTATGCATGATAACCAGCGATTCACGGGAGGTTCTGCCGGGTGCGCTTTTTGTCGCAGTCAGAGGTTACTGTACTGACGGTCATCGGTTCATCCGAAGTGCTGTCGAGGGTGGGGCTGTGGCGGTTATCTGTGAAGAATTTCCGCCTGATCCAGACGTATCAACTCTTTATATAAGAGTTGCCGATGCACGAAAGGCTCTTGCGGAGGCGGCTCGTATTTTTTATGATTATGCTTCCGACCGGCTGCTGATTATCGGGGTTACCGGTACAAACGGCAAAACCACCACAGCAAAGCTGATCACGGCAATGCTCAATGCCGGAGGTATTCCGGCAGGTTATATTGGCACGAATCTCTGCCGGATTGGTGCGCGCGATATTGCGCTTGACCATACCACCCCTGAGGCTCACGGTTTGCATGCTCTTTTCAGTGAGATGGTTGCGGCGGGATGCAGGGCGGCAGTTATGGAGGTCTCTTCCCATGCACTGGTGCTGCAGAGAGTTTACGGCATCAGGTTTCATGCTGCACTTTTTACCAACCTGACCATGGAGCATCTTGACTTTCACGCATCCATGCAGGAGTATGCTTCAGCCAAGCAGCAGTTGTTCGACCAGCTTGCCCCGGAAGGATTTGCCGTATTCAATATCGATGACACCTATGCTGTACAGATGGCAGAACGGGTTGCTCGTGAAAAAATATACTGTTGCAGCCTGCTCTCAGGAGCGGTTCCGGCGTTTTCGTGCAGCCGCGTTTTTAAAGCCGATATTCTTCAGAGCACTCTTGCGTCAAGCACGGTCACCCTCCATTTTCCTGATGCGGTGATGACCATGCAGGTTGGGTTGCCCGGGGTCTTTAATGTCATGAATGAGCTTGAGGCTGCGGCGATTGGAAGCGTGATGGGTCTTGCCCCCGAAGAGATCTGCCGTTCTCTTTCGGAGATTTCCGCCGTTGAGGGACGCATGGAAAGAATCGTTGACCAGAGACAGGAGCGCTCTGTTTTTGTTGATTATGCTCATACTCCCGATGCACTGCTCAAGTCGCTTGATGCCTTGCGCAGTCTGAAGCCTGAGGGAGCTCGTCTCATTGTAGTTTTTGGGTGCGGGGGCAACAGGGATCGTTCAAAGCGCCCTGAAATGGGGCGTATCGCCTCCGAAACAGCCGATGAGGTCATCATTACTTCTGATAATCCTCGCGATGAGGATCCTGAGCTGATTCTTGATGAAATTGAGCGAGGCATCACTGGCAGCCGTTACAGAAGGATCCCCGACCGGGCAGAAGCCATCAGGGCGGCGGTCTCGATGCTCAAACAGGGCGATGTTCTTCTTGTTGCAGGGAAAGGTCACGAAAAGTACCAGGAGATTGCCGGTCGGAAACATTATTTCTCAGATCAGGATATTTTACGACAATGGATGCAGGAAAACGATGCTGGATATCCGGTGAAGGAGAGAGAATGCAAGTGAAAGGTGTGCTGAGTATCAATGAGTTCCGGGATGCAGGAGAGGTTGTCGCAGCTCGGGTGGACTCCCCTCCTCTTGAGATTGTTGAGCCAAAAGTGGTTATTGATTCAAGAGAGATTACCGAAAGCGGTATTTTTATTGCACTGAAGGGCGAGAGAACGGACGGCCACAGCTATATCCGGACGGTCTTTGATAACGGTGCATCATGGGCTATGGTTAGTCGTGAGTGGTATGAAGCAGAAGGCTCACCGCAACCGCCGCCCGGAAAGGGTTTTATCGTTACCACTGATACTGTTGCCGGTTTGCAGCATCTCTCAACGATGTACAGGAGCACATTTTCTCTTCCTGTTGTGGCTATTGGCGGCAGCAACGGGAAGACCACGACCAAGGAGATGGTGGCATCGGTTCTTGGAACGGGTTTCAAGGTTACCGTGAGTCAGGGTAACCGGAACAATCATCTCGGCGTTCCCCTTACTCTGCTCCAACTCCGGGGCGATAGCGACATTGCTGTTGTCGAGGTGGGGATCAATCATCCTGGAGAGATGGCTTTACTTGCTGGCATTGTCAGGCCAACCCACGCTCTTTTGACCAATATCGGTCATGAGCATCTGGAGTTTCTTCTTGATCTTGATGGTGTGGCTGCTGCTGAGACTCAGCTTTACGACTATGTGCGCCGGAGCGGGGGTATTGCGTTCATCAACACCGATGATCTGCACCTCCGGGATGCAGGCGAAGGGCTTGCAGGGAGTCTATCTTACGGCACATCGGAAAGACCTGCTCATACCTGTTGGGCCAGAGAGATTTCTGTAGACCAGGATGGTCGCCTCTCTTTTCTTTTATGTTCGGTTACCGGCAGTGAAAAGATTATTCTGAATTTTACCGGCAAGCACAATGTTATCAATGCTGTTGCTGCAGCAGCAGTGGGAGCCCATTTCGGACTTTCACTCCTGCAGATTCGTGAAGGGCTTGAGAGTCTCATCCCCGCTCCTGGCTGGAAACGGCTTGAGGTTGTTGACTCATTCGGTCTCAGGATTCTTAATGATACCTATAATGCCAATTCGGATTCTATGCGACAGGCAATCGAGGCGCTTTGTGATATGCCGTGTGGAGGTAAAAGGGTGGCCGTTCTGGGCGATATGCTTGAACTCGGCGCAGCGGGAGATGTTGAACATGAAACTATTGGCCGTTATATTCAGCAGCGCCCTGTTGATATATTGCTTACTTTTGGCGACAAGGCCCGACTGATCGGTCGGGAGGCTCCAGGCGCTTGTCGGGGTCATTTTGAAAGCCGCGAGCAACTTTTGGAGCTATTGCTTGATCTGCTTCATGAGGATGATGTCGTGCTTTTCAAGGGATCAAGAGGTATGAAACTTGAACAGATTGTAGAGTCTCTTATTGTTGCAAGAACCATAAACAGGTAAAAATCGGCATGCTTTATTATCTGTTGAAGTACATCAACGATATTTTCCATTTTCCCGTACTCCGTATTATCGAGTATCTTACCTTTAGGGCAAGTGCCGCGGCGATAACGGCGTTGCTGATTACTCTCTTTGCCGGTCCCGGACTCATCAGATATCTGAAAGCCCGGTTTATTGAACCAATAAAGGAGGAGGCACCTCCAGAACATAAAAAGAAAAAGGCGCTACCCACGATGGGGGGGCTGCTCATTATATTTTCCATAGAAATTTCAGTGTTGCTCTGGTCAAAATTCAATGATCCCCATGTCTGGCTGATCATGCTTGCTATCTTGTGGATGGGCATTATCGGGTTCATTGATGACTACCGCAAGGTGGTATTAAAAATCAAGGGGGGGCTATCGGCGCGCTACAAGCTTATAGGGCAACTCTCTCTTGGCTTGGTGATAGGTACCTACACCTGGTTTGATCCGGCGTTTTCGGTACTTCTTTCGACGACAACGGTGCCGTTTTTCAAACATCTTACGCTTGACTACGGCTTTTTTTATATACCAATCGTCATTTTTATTATTACTGCGGTATCGAATGCGGTAAACCTGTCCGACGGGCTTGACGGTCTTGCGGCCGGAAGTTCTGCCATTGTAGTCATGGGTCTCGGGGGCTTTTCTTACCTTGCGGGAAATGCGGTCTATGCCGTGTACCTTAATATTCCGTTTATTCCGGGAGGGGGAGAGGTTGCTGTGGTCAGCATGGCTATTGTCATGTCCTGTGTCGGCTTTTTATGGTTCAACTCGAACCCGGCTGAAATTATCATGGGTGATACCGGATCTCTTGCTCTTGGCAGTGCTATTGCTGTTATTGCTCTTCTGATCAAGCAGGAGCTTCTTCTGCCGTTGATTGCGGGTATATTTTTTCTTGAAGCACTTTCGGTCTCTATGCAGGTGCTCTATTTCAAGTACACGAAAATGAGGTACGGTCAGGGGCGGAGAATTTTTTTGATGGCACCCCTTCATCATCATTTTCAGTTGAAGGGATGGGCTGAACAAAAAATTGTGATAAGGTTCTGGATTTTGACCATTCTCTTTTTTCTGGCCAGTCTCATGACCTTAAAACTCAGATAACGACAATGGATGTAACGGGTAAAAGAGTATCGGTCATTGGTGCCGGCAAGAGCGGTATTGCCGCAGCAGAACTGCTCAAACGTGAAGGTGCGGAGGTACTGCTCAGTGAGCTCGGCAGGATTGGCGAAAAAGAGGTTTTGTCTCTTCAGGAGAAGCAGATACGATTCGAAGAGGAGGGGCATTCCGAAAGCGTTTACGATGCTGATTTTTGTGTCATCAGTCCGGGTATTCCGCCTTCTGCGCTGGTGGTGCAAATTATGCAGGCACGGGGAATTCCGCTTTACAGCGAAATTGAGATAGCGAGCTGTTTCTGCAAGGCTCGCATTGTCGGTATTACCGGTACTGATGGTAAAACTACGACAGCAACGCTTGTTCACCGTATCTGTGAAGAAGATGGTCGTCAGCACGGGTATCGCTCATACAGTGTCGGCAATATTGGTGTGCCGTTTGCCTCGATGGCGCGCCAGATGAACGCCGGGGATGTTGCTGTTGTAGAGCTGAGCAGTTACCAACTTGAGCGGTGCTTTACTTTCAGGCCGGATGTTGCCGTTATCACCAATATTACGCCGGATCATCTCGACCGCTATGAACATGATATGCAGCGGTATGCTGACGCGAAGTTCAGGATTTATATGAACCAGAGCGCTCATGATACGCTTGTCTATAATGAGGATGACCCCTTGCTCAGGGCACATTTCAGCGGTGATGCGGATCGATTTCCTTTCAGGATACTTCCTTTTGGCATGGAGCCAGCCCCTGAGGGAGGCGTTGATCGCCGCCTGATTTTGCTTGACGGGGATGCGATTGTTGTGCGCAAGGCAAGTGGAGAAGAGCAGCTCCTGGGAACATCAGATTTTCTGAAAAACAGTTTTCGTGGACGGCACAATATCTCAAATGTGCTTGCGGCCATAGCTGCAGCGAGGGCGTTGGGTATCGGCAGCGAGGCTGTGTGTAAGGCGCTCAGGGAGTTCAGGGGCGTTGAACACCGTCAGGAATTTGTCATGACCATCAACGGGGCTGACTGGGTTAATGATTCAAAAGCAACGAACATCAATGCGATGCGGCAGGCAATTGAGGCTATGCCCGGTACAGCGGTGCTTATTGCCGGAGGACGGGATAAAGGCAATGATTATGCATCAATCGCCGAGCTGGTACGGAACAAGGTCTCTCTGCTCATCGCCATAGGAGAATCGAAGGGTAAAATAGCCTCTTTCTTTGATGGTATTGTTGCACTTAAAGTAGCGGCTTCACTCGAAGAGGCCGTTTTGTTTGCCAGTGAGGCAGCCTTGCCCGGGCAGACCGTGCTCTTTTCGCCCGGGTGCGCCAGCTTTGACATGTTCAAGAATTTTGAGGAGCGCGGCCAGCAGTTTAAACAATGTGTGCATCACTTATCGTCATGGTGAATACCGACTCTCTTCCCGGTTCTGCAGAGCAGCCCACTCTGGAGGTGCTTTCATCCTCTTCATACGGAGAGGTTATTGCCGGAAAATTGCTGATACTTATTGTCTCCCTTCTGATGTGCATAGGTATTGTCATTGTCTACAGCAGTGGAGCCGGATGGGCGGTAACGAAGTATTCGAACTCCGAGTATTTCCTGTGGCGTCAGCTTACCTTTGCAGTACTTGGAATTGGTACCGTTGTGTTAGTTGCAATGATTGACTATCACGTATTCTGGAAGACCAGCAAAATTATTCTTTTTTCCGGTATTGTTCTTCTTACCATTCTTCTTGTCATGAAAGCGGTTGGTCTTATTTCGGGGGCGGCACGCTGGATAGGCTTTGGGCCGTTCAAATTCCAGGTCTCCGACTTTGCGAAGTATGGGATTATCTTTCATTTTTCGAGGCTTATCAGTGAAAAACAGGCATATATAAAGGATCTCAATAACTCTTATTATCCCCTCCTCACCCTTCTGATGATTGTCGTAGCCCTTGTGGCATTCGAGCCGAACTTCAGTACAGCGTCGCTTATTGCCGTGACAGGGTTTACCCTTATGTTTATTGGTGGCGTGAATATTCGCCATCTTCTGGCGACGGCATCGCTGCTTATACCTGTTGCGGCAGTTTTTGCCATTGCTGCGCCATATCGTGTTGCCCGTTTGCTCTCATTTACAAGCGGAGATGAAAAAGGGTTGAGCTATCAGGTCGTGCAGGCATTGATCGGTCTTGGCAATGGCGGACTCTTTGGTCTCGGTATCGGAGCCAGCAAGCAACGGGAGCTCTATCTGCCACTCTCCTATAACGATTTTGTTTTTGTCATTATCGGCGAGGAGTACGGCTTTATCGGTGCGGTTGCCGTGATTGCATTGTTTGCAGGATTTTTTGTCTGTGGTCTTGTCATAGCCAAGCATGCTCCCGATAATTTTGGAAAATATGTAGCAAGTGGAATCACTATGGCGATTACTCTTTTTGCTTTTGTTAACATTGCGGTTGCCTGTCATCTCTTGCCAACCACTGGTGTTGCGTTGCCTTTTATCAGTTATGGAGGTACAGCTCTTTTGTTTAACTCTCTTGGTGTCGGTATTCTTATGAGTATATCGCGACACAAGAAACACGCCCTTGAAAGGGGTGTGCTCTCCGATGTTACTGGCGGGAGAGACGTATGAAAGTTCTTTTTGCAGGCGGGGGAACGGGCGGTCATTTATATCCTGCTGTAGCCATGGCCGGAGAACTCAGAAAGCTGGTTCCCGACGTCGAAATTTCATTTGCCGGTACGACCGGCGGTATCGAGGCTACAGAAGTGCCAAGACTTGGCTTCCGGCTGCACCTTATTCCGGTCAGAGGCTTGAAAAGAGGGCGTTCTCTGGCCAATCTCATAGCGAATATCGGTGTGCTTGCTGATTTTGCCGGGGCTTTGGGCCTTGCGGTTTCTCTTGTCCGACGGGAGGCGCCCGATGTTGTTGTTGGTACCGGCGGATTTGTCAGCGCGCCTCTTCTCTTTGCGGCGCAGCTCATGGGGAAAAAAACACTCATTCAGGAACAGAATGCTTTCCCCGGAGTAACGACAAAACTGCTTGCCGCGCTTGCCAGTGAAGTGCATCTCTCTTTTGAGGAAGCTCGCAGGTTTCTCCCAAAAAATCAGCGAATCTTTGTTTCTGGCAATCCTGCCCGCTCTTTTGAGCTGCTGGAGGCTTCTTCTGCAAGGCGCCGTTTCGGTTTGCGCGAAGGACGTCCGACTCTTCTTGTTTTTGGTGGAAGCCGGGGAGCTCGTTCGATAAACAACGCAGTGCTTCTGCGGCTTGGTGAGATTACTGCTTCAGCAAATCTTGTCTGGCAGACCGGAGCGCTTGATTTTGAGCGTATCAAGGGGCTTGTGTCGCCCTCACCTTATCTCTGGATTGCGCCATATATTGAGGATATGGGTGCAGCATACAGCGCAGCGGATCTTGTCCTTTGCCGAGCAGGAGCTTCATCTCTTGCTGAGCTGACCAATCTTGGCAAGCCTTCGGTTCTCGTCCCCTATCCTTATGCCACTGGAGACCATCAGCGCCATAATGCACGGGCGCTTGTGGCCAATGGGGCAGCCATAGAGGTTGATGATGACCGTCTTGGAGAGGAGGTCTGGTCAACCACCATTCTTGAGTTGCTGCATGATGCGGAGAGATTGAAAAACATGGGCGAAGCATCCCGGAAACTGGCACATTTCGATGCATCCAGTCAGCTTGTCCAGCGAATCATCAGCCTTGCAGAAAAACGTTAACGGAGAGAATCCATAATGGAATTGGGAAAAACAAAAAGCGTCCATATTGTCGGGATAGGCGGTGCGGGGATGAGTGCTATAGCGGAACTGCTCTTGAAGTCGGGGTTCGGCGTTACAGGTTCTGACCTTTCAACAGGCGAGGTGACCGAAAAACTTGTCGAGCATGGGGCAATAATTTATAGGGGACATCGGGCAGAACAGGTGGCTTCGTGTGATGTTGTTGTCTACTCTTCAGCCATCAAGCCTGAAGAAAATATTGAGATAATTGCGGCTGAGACGCAAGGCATTCCGGTCATCAAACGAGACGAGATGCTTGGCGAGCTTATGCGCTATAAATATGGGATCTGTATTTCTGGCACCCATGGGAAGACAACGACGACTGCCATGATTGCCACCATGCTTATCGAATCAGGGGAATCGCCGACCGTCATGATTGGCGGTATATCAGATTATCTGAAAGGCAGTACTGTTGTTGGTGAGGGGAAATTTATGGTGATCGAGGCCGATGAGTATGATCGTGCTTTTTTGAAGCTTACCCCGACTATTGCCATACTCAACAGCCTTGAATCTGAGCACATGGACACCTACGGGACCCTTGATGAACTGAAACAGGCATTCATTGCCTTTGCCAACAAGGTGCCGTTTTACGGACGGGTGATCTGTTGTGTTGACTGGCCGGAGATCAGGAAAATTATTCCATCCCTCAATCGTCTCTATACCACGTTCGGTATTGAGGAGCCTGCCAATGTTATGGCATCAGACATTGTTTTTGAAAAAAATTATACCAGCTTTACAATACAGGCTTACGGTCGGGAGTACACCAATGTGTGCATCAACGTGCCGGGCCGACACAATGTGCTCAATGCTCTGGCCGCTTTTTCGGCGGGTCTTGAGCTGGGGATTATACCCAAGCTGCTGATTGCCGGGCTTGGCCGGTACAGCGGCATGAGGAGAAGGTTTCAGGTGAAATACGATAATGGTGCCGGACTAATGGTTGTTGACGATTACGCACACCACCCTTCTGAAGTCAAGGCGACCGTCAAGGCGGCTAAAAGCGGATGGCTTGATTCCAGGGTCGTAGCCGTTTTTCAGCCGCACCTTTTTTCTCGTACCAGGGAGTTTGCTGACGAGTATGGCTGGGCGCTTTCACGGGCAGACGCTGTTTACATTACTGATGTCTATCCTTCCCGTGAAAAGGCTGTGGATTATCCGGGTGTTAATGGGGAATTGGTTGCGGCTGCTGTCCGAAAGGCAGGCGGCAGGCAGGTTGAATATATTGCCGATATGGATCTTCTTTTTGCGGCTCTCAAAGAGTATTCAGTCAACGGCAACATGCTTCTTTTCATGGGAGCCGGTGATATTACTCATCTTGCTTCGAGAGTTGCCGAATTCTGCAGGCAGTCTGGATCAATCAGTTATGTCTGATTCCGAATACCAAGAATATTCCGGCGCTCTGCCGGATGGTGAGGAAATCCAGAGCGATGTCGCCCACCCTTCTGCGGGGGGCAGCCGGGCTTTGCCGTTTTATATTTTGCTGATGGTGCTCGTCGTTCTTGCGGGGTTAGTCTCAGTTGCCTCGCACTGGAAAAAAGAGGTGGTTGTCCGTGACTTTGTTGTTGATGGAGCCTCGATTATTGAGAACAGGGAGCTTTTCTCTCGCATTATGGCTTTTAAAGGCAGGAACCTGCAGGATCTTGATGCCGAAGAGTTGAAACGGAGGATTATGGTTCTTCCCTATCTCAGAGATGCCGTGATCAGCAAGGAGCTGAACGGGAACGTCCGCGTCAGGATTATAGAGCGGGAACCGGTTGCCTTAACCGTTATTGACGGTCGAATGATGGTTATTGATCGTGAAGGATTTCTTCTTCCGTGGAAACCAGTGGTTGCAGAGCGTTTCCCGAAATTGCTGGAAATTGCCGGAATGAGCCGTCTGAAAACGGTCAACAATGGCATGCAGCAACTCGACGTGCATGATATTGCATTGATCCTGCACTTTCTTGAGGCTCTTTCTGAGACAGAGTATGCAAGCATCCTTATTCGTGAACTTCATCTTGCAGGCAACAATATGACATGGTACATTGCCGTCCAGGCTCCTACCCGTTTTATTGTCGGTAATGACGGTAACTTCAAGGAAAAGTTGAAAAAATTTGAGATATTCTGGCAAAAGGTCATTTCAAAAAAAGGTTTTGGATGTTATGACACTGTGGATCTGAGGTTCAGGGACAGGATTTTTACCGTGGATCTTGTATCTCCAAAGGTGCCAAAGGATATTTCGCAATGAAAATTATGCAAGTATAGAACGATGCTGAAAAGCAATATTGCCGTAGGTCTTGATATTGGAACAACCAAGGTGTGTGTTGTTGTTGCTGAAAAAGATGAAATAGGAAAACTCAATGTGCTTGGGAAAGGACGTTCTAATTCCGATGGTCTTCAACGGGCAACAGTGGTGAATATTAACAAGACGGTAGCTTCTATACGGGCAGCCGTTGCTGATGCTGAGCGGGAGTCTTCCATCCGTATTCACGGTGTCAATGTCGGAATTTCAGGAGCACATGTCCATTGTATTCACAGTAATTCCGAAATCAGCATCAATCAGACAGGGATTGTCAATGAGTCTGATGTGAAACGGTTTCTGGAGAAGGCCAAGACGAATATCCGGTATCTGGATATCGATCATGAAATTATTCATGTCATTCCCCAGGAATTCATTGTTGATGATCAGGATGGTCTTCTTGATCCGATAGGTATGGCGGGAACCACCATGAGGGGCAGTGCCTATATTGTTGTCGGTCTGAGAACCAAGATCCGCAATATCAGGCAGTGCGTCGAGAAGGCGGGCCTTGAAATCAGTGCCGTTACCTTTGAACCCGTTGCTTCTGGCATGGCCGTCATGAAAGAGCGTGAGAAAAAAAGCGGGGTGGTTGTTATTGACATCGGCGGCGGAACGACCGAGATAGCCATCTATATTGACGGAGCTATCCGTTATTCAGAGGTCATCAAGGTTGCGGCCAATGATGTTACTCATGATATTGCTCATGGGGTGAAGGCACTTTACGAGGTTGCTGAGGAGCTGAAGATAAAGCATGGTTGTGCTTATGGCAAGCTCAGTGGTGAGGATGAGGAGCTGCTTATTGAGGGTATCGAAGGTCGTCCGCAAAAATCCGTTCCCAAGAGTTCCCTGACGATGATTATTGAAGCCAGGATGATGGAGATTCTGGAACTGGTGCGGGACTCTGTCAAGCGCTCTGGCTATTATGAATATCTTAATGCAGGAGCAATTATAACGGGGGGAGGTTCGCTTTTGCCGGGAGCCGAAGAGCTTGCCCGGGATGTTCTTGGCCTTGATATTCGTATTGGCTATCCGGAAGGTGTATCTGGCGGGATCAAGGGTTCCGTCAACAATCCTATGTATGCAACCGTGATGGGTCTTGTTGCCCATGCATTTCAAAATAACCTCTCAGTGAATCACAGTTTTGCTTCGACCGCAGAGGTACTGCCAACTGAGGCGCCTGTAGGCATCCAGGAAGAGTCTGTGGTGCAGGAGCAAAGTCCTGCAGGGAAAAAAATTGTTGACAGGATGAAGAAATTTTGGGATAATCTGTGACGAACGAGCAAACAAGAGCGTTTTAAAGTGGAGAAATGAGCAATGGCATTTGAGCTGGACCCAGGCCTGTTTGACAGCGACCAGGGTAAAGGGGTAACGATAAAGATTGTTGGTGTCGGGGGTTGCGGCGGCAATGCGGTTAACAATATGATTGACCGGAAAATAAGCGGCGTTGAATATATTGTTTTCAATACCGATCGTCAGGCGCTTCTGAACTCGAAGGCGCCTCTCAGGGTACAGATCGGCAAAAAGGCAACGAGCGGTCTGGGCGCTGGAGCTGATCCTGCAAAAGGTCGTCAGGCGGCTGAAGATGACAAGGAAATTATTGCAGCCCAGCTTCGAGGAGCTGATCTTGTTTTTATTGCGGCAGGTATGGGCAAAGGCACCGGAACTGGTGCCGCACCGGTTATTGCCTCAATTGCCAGAAATATGGGCATTCTGACCATTGGTGTCGTGACTAGGCCGTTCAACTTTGAAGGCCAGGTAAAGTCGAAAATTGCTGATGGCGGTATAGCCGAGCTGAGAAAATATATCGACACTCTTATTCTTGTTGAAAACGAAAAGATTCTGAGTATTGCTGAAGAGGGTGTCAGCGCCACTGAAGCATTCAACATGGCGAACGACGTTCTCTACAGGGCAGCCAAAGGCATCGCTGACATTATTACTCGTCATGGGCATGTTAATGTTGACTTTGCCGATGTGCGCAGCATTATGTCGGGAGCGGGCGATGCTGTTATGGGTTCTGCGGCTGCAGCAGGTGAACGCCGGGCGATGAAGGCCTCATCGGATGCTATCAACAGTCCTCTTCTTGAAGGAGTGTCGATAAAGGGAGCCAAAGGGGTGCTGGTCAACATTACCGGCGAGGTTACCATGAGGGACATGTCGGATGCCATGAACTATATCGAGGAACAGGTTGGCAGTGACGCCAAGATTATCAATGGCTATGTCGATGAGCCTCAGGTCTCCGGCGAGATCAGGGTTACCGTTATTGTGACTGGTTTCAAGAGAAAGGAGCGTGATGATGGAAAGCCTCCTGCAGTACGCCATCCTGTTGCCCAGGTACCAGGGATGAGGCCAGGGCAGATTCATGCATCCGTTCGCCAGACAGCGTCTCTTGGGCCTGAACGGAAGGAGGAAGATTTGCGGATTCCTGCCTATATCAGAAGACAGTTATCAATCCATGATCCTCATGAGGTTGGCCTGAGGAAAAATCTTGGCCAGGATGGTGATCACAATCCGTCGCTGGCAGGAGAGAGAGGAGAGCATGAAGACAAAATTCAGAAAGGCTTGTCAGATACTCCGGCATATCTTCGCCGGAAAAATAACAACACTTAAAAAGGGTTTATGCACTATAAGACGCTTTCCGCAGAAGATGCGGTAGAAAAAATCAAGTCAGGAGACAGGGTATTTTTGCATACAGCGGCCGCAACGCCGCAACGGTTGATTGAAGCCATGGTTGAACGGGCTGGCGAGTTGAAAAATGTTGAAATTGTCAGTCTTCACACAGAGGGAGATGCACCTTATGCCAGGCCGGAATATCGCGAAAGCTTCAGGTTGAATGCCTTGTTTGTGGGAAAAAATGTTCGCAAGTCTGTTCAGGGTGGGGATGGAGATGCTATTCCTGTGTTTCTCAGTGATGTCCCTTCGCTTTTTTATAACGGGATTCTGCCGCTCGATGTCGCTCTTGTCCATGTCTCTCCTCCTGATCGCCACGGATACTGTTCTCTTGGGGTGTCGGTAGATGCTACCCTGGCGGCAGTGCATGCTGCAAAGGTGGTTATCGCCCAGGTGAATCCGAACATGCCGCGTACCCATGGTGAAGGAATGCTTCATATCAGCAAGATTCACGCAATGGTTGAGGTGAACGATCCCCTGCCTGAAACTCCCCTTCACGTCTTGAGTGATATTGAGATCCAGATTGGCCGTCATATTGCCTCTATTGTCGAGGATGGCGCGACGCTTCAGTTGGGTATAGGCGCAATTCCAGATGCAACCCTTGCGGCGCTTTCCGGTCACCGGGATCTTGGTATTCATTCTGAAATGTTTTCTGACGGCGTGGTTGAACTTGTGGAAAAAGGGGTCATTAACGGAAGTAAAAAAGGGAGTCACCGGGAGATTATCGTAGCAAGCTTTCTTGTTGGAACACGACGGCTCTATGATTTTGTTGACGATAATCCTCTTGTAGAAATGCTTCCTTCCGATTATGTCAATGATACACGGGAGATCAGGAAAAATCCGCGGGTAACTGCGATTAACAGCGCTCTTGAAATTGACATGTCCGGTCAGGTATGTGCTGACTCAATAGGTCAAAAATATTATTCCGGAGTTGGCGGTCAGATGGATTTTATAAGGGGAGCCGCACTTTCAAAGGGAGGAAAGCCTATTATTGCACTGCCGTCAACTACGAAAAACGGCTTGTCGAGGATTGTCCCGCAGCTAAAGCTGGGTGCCGGTGTTGTCACCACCAGGGCTCATGTGCAGTATGTGGTTACCGAGTTTGGCATTGTCAATCTGCATGGCAAAAATCTCAGGCAGAGAGCGGAAGCCCTTGCAAGTATAGCGCATCCCGATTTCAGTGAGGAAATATCCCGCGAGGCCCATGCACTCTATGGTTCCTACGGCAGGAGTTTTACGTAACAACCCTCAGCGTCGGCCGACACCGATCAGGGAAACCATCCGGCCGGTTTTTCCCTGATCGCGACGGTATGAAAAGAAAAGGTCTTTGTCGCCGTATGAGCAGAACGGAGATCTCTCAATATTCGACGCTGTTATTCCTGATGCAAGCAGTTGCCGGTAGTTGACCAGGCCAAGATCCAGCAAGTATTTTTCTTCATCAGGCGCGCAAGTGCAGCGCTTGCTGGTATCAGGCGGGAACTCTTTTGCAACCTCCTTGTCAACTTCATAAGCGTTGGCCGAAATGCCTGTTCCTATAAAAGCAAGACACTCTGCAGGGATGGAGTTAAAACGTCCCACCATGGCATCAATGGTTTTTGACACAATATGCCCGGCGCTCCCTTTCCAGCCAGCATGAATTGCTCCCGAAGCGTTATGCCGGGGGTCATAGATCAGCACGGGATAGCAGTCTGCGGTAAAGATGCACAGGAAGAGATTGTTTTTGTCTGTAACAAGAGAGTCATAACCGTGGTATCGTCCCGGCTTTTCTGCATAGAGTATTTCTGTGCCGTGTACCTGATCAGAGCTGACCAATTGTCCGGGATTAATGCCTGCAGCAACACACAGACGCACGGTGTTTTCATAAACTAATTCTCTACGATCCCCGGTATTGCTTCCGAGGTTCAGGGAGGAATACTCCCCGTTGCTTGCCCCTCCTTTTCTTGTGCTCTGTAGTGCGATAAGTTCTTGGTGTTCGCGAAAACAGTTTGGCACGATATATTTCGGTGTCATTCTGAGCCTGAAATTTTTTTTTGTTGTGGCCAATCGGAACCGCGTTATAAACACAGTTATAATGAAATAATATGATTATTTTCAATGTCGTTATTCATCAGCGGGAGAATTTCCTGTAAATGGATTCATTATTTCAGGAAGTAGTATTATCTTCACGTTCCCGGTACGGTAATCACGGCGGCCTTGGTTATCTTCTTTTTTTGCCGAATGTGCTTGCAGGCCTGGAAATAAACGGGGATGCTCATTGATGACAAAGCCTGATGAAGAGAGGTTTCCTGATCAGTTCGGGCGTTCTGTTCGGGCGATGTCCGATTACATGGGTATTGGTCTGCAGATAGCAGTAAGCTTTGCGTTTTTTGTGTTGGCAGGATATTGGGCAGACGGGAAGTTTGGCACCTCACCATTGCTGCTTCTGGCAGGAGTTGTACTCGGCATGTTTGGTATGGCGCTGGTACTTATGAAGGTTGTTCGGACGGCAAACAAAAAAAAATAGGGTATATTTTCCGATATTGCATTTGTTGATCAAGAAAGAGAAAGTTCTTATGAAGCCTTTGTTTGAATTTTTTATTAAGTTGTGTATATTGTCAGTCATTTTATGGACGATAATTTTTTTTACTCTTGATCCGGGTGCTACCGACCGTTATTCAGTGTTTCTTGCATGGATAATGGTTGTAACCAATACCGTAGTCGGGTACTTGCTCTTTGAGTATGCTCTTGATAAGGAGTCAGCCGTCTTCACAAAGTTTGTGTTCGGCGGACTGATGGTTCGACTGCTTTCGATGATGGTACTTATTGCGGTAGTTCTTGTAAGGCATCTGGCGGTTGTCAATGATTTTGTGTTTTCATTTTTTGCTTTTTACTGTATCTATGTGATTGTCGAGATTCTAGGGTATCAAAAGAAAAACAAACAGAAAAAGAATACTGCATGAAACGGATAAACGCTCTACAGCCTAAGGCTCTTCTCAAGGTCTTTGCTGTTCTTGTACCTCTTCTGCTCAATGGCTACGGTGTTGCAGCGGTCTCTGCTGAGAAGTTGCCGGGTGTACCCCGAAATGAGGTGGCTGCGGCTCAGGCTGTTGAGACTGCACATGGCGCTCAGGCTGCTCCTGAAGAGGAAAAAGCAGGTGATGTGATCATGCATCATATTCTTAATAACAGGGAATTTGCTTTCCCCCCCTTTGGCAGTGTAAAGCTTCCCGAAATAAAGGTAGCTGGATTTGATATTTCAGTCACCAAACACGTGGTAATGCTGTGGGTTGTATCGGCAATTCTTGTGGGTATCTTTTCCATTGTCGGCAGCAAGTACAAAAAAATGACTGCCAGCCAGGCTCCCAGCGGGCTGGTTAACGCCATGGAGGCGCTGGTTGAGTTTATCCGCACCGATGTAGCCAAGGCCAATATCGGGAAGGAATATGAAAAGTATCTCACGTACCTTCTGACGGTCTTCTTTTTTATTCTGCTCTGCAACCTTATGGGGCTTGTTCCCTACGGCGCTACCGCTACGGGCAATATCAACGTCACGCTGACGCTTGCCACATTCACCTTTTTCCTTACGCAGATTGCGGCCTTGAAAGCTCATGGCATCAAGGGGTACCTTGCGCATCTTACTGGTGGAACTCATCCGGCACTCTGGATTATTATGATTCCGATTGAATTTATAGGCTTGTTTACCAAGCCGGTTGCTCTTACTATACGGTTGTTTGCCAATATGACGGCGGGCCACATTGTGATCCTCAGTCTGATCTTTATCAGCTTTATTCTTAAAAGCTATATCGTTGCGGTCGTCATGTCGGTTCCATTCTCAATATTTATCTATCTGCTTGAACTCTTTGTTGCTTTTCTTCAGGCATTTATCTTTACGATGCTCTCCGCACTTTTTATAGGCCTCGCTTCTGCTCATGAAGGACATGACGAGCATGAGGCAGGAGTTGCTTCACATTAAAATGGTGCAGGCATTATCAGGGAATAACTTTTATTTCCAAGCTTTTTATTGACTGGTTTTAATGGACACTTACAAAAAAAATAAACGGGGGTAATTACAAGATGGAAGGTTTAGGTTTGGGTTATTTAGGCGCCGGTATTGGTGCTGGTCTTGCTGTTATCGGAGCTGGTCTTGGTATTGGTAACGTAGCAGCTTCTGCTGCCGAAGGCGTTGCGCGTCAGCCTGAAGCGACTGCGGACATCCGTACTACCATGATTATTGCTGCAGCTCTTATCGAAGGTGTTGCTCTGTTCGGCGAAGTTATCTGCGTGCTTCTTGCTCTTAAGTAAGATTTCGCGAGTGCTCTGCAGATTCGATAAAGAAGATATCCCGATAACGGCTTATATCCACAAGCCGTTATCGGGTTTTATTAATCGTTAACCGAAACATTGTTCATGCTTACGTCAGGAGTTATACTTCTTGCAGGCAGTCTTTTGAGCCCGGAACCCGGCCTTATTTTCTGGACTGCGATTACATTTATTCTTGTCATGCTTATTCTGAAGAAGATTGCATGGGGTCCAATCATCACGGCTCTTCAGGATCGGGAAAAGGGAATTCAGTCATCTATTGACCGTGCACATCAGGCCAGAGATGAATCCGAGGCTATTCTGCGTAAAAACAGGGAACTGCTTTCAAAAGCCGATGCTGAATCCGACAGGATTCTTCGTGAAGGAAAAGACTATGCCGAAAAGCTTCGCGCTGATATCACAGAAAAGGCTCAAAGTGAGGCTAAAAAAATGATTGCCTCGGCGAAAGATGAAATAGAGCAGGAAAAACGCCGGGCACTCGATGTGCTGAGGAATGAAGTAGCTGATCTTGCCGTCAAGGGCGCTGAAAAAATTATCAAGACCGCTCTTGATGCTGATATGCAGAAAAAGATAGTTAACAGCATGATTCAGGATTTTTCAACAAAACGTAACTGAAAACTGCTCAAGTCATGTCAACATTAATTGCAAGCCGTCGATATGCCGCAGCTCTCTTTTCAGCCGCTGAAGAGGGTAATTTTCTCGATCAGATTGTCGAAGAGCTTATCGTGATCAGAGATGTTCTTCACAATTCACGTGATCTTGTCCATGCTTTGCGCAGTCCTCTGGTAAAAGGCGACAAGAAGATTCATATCCTTGAAGAGATCTTTAAGGGTTTGGTCGGGGATAAAATGTTCTTGTTTT
>SESD01000359.1_pt1 | contig 28304 bp, 24 predicted proteins | sample 3171411 | NCBI WGS metagenome assembly SESD01 (sample SAMN06051880, study PRJNA518727) | freshwater metagenome | biome: subpolar coniferous forest; feature: holomictic lake; material: water; isolation source: holomictic Lake 442, 16.5 m depth | place: Canada: near Kenora, Ontario | collected...
TTTTGCAATCACAATAAAAAAACAATACATCACAGAATTAAAACCGAGAACAAAGGATTAAAATTAACTTTAGTAATGTATTGTCAGTTTTTTTCTAAAAAATCAGTCAACTATTTTACATTTTTCGCGTGAAGCATCGACACGATCCCTAAGCTCTTTTCCAGGCTTAAAGTGCGGTACATGTTTTTTTGATAAGGCTACAGATTCACCTGTTTTGGGGTTACGACCCATACGAGGAGGACGCAAATGCAGGGAAAAACTTCCAAACCCTCTTATTTCAATTCTTTCACCTGTAGAAAGCGCCTGATTCATTTGTTCAATGATGCATTTTACCGCTATTTCTACATCTTTCTGGGCCAAATGAGGTTGATGTTTGGCAAGCGCTTCAATTAATTCTGATTTTGTCACATTCTATCCTGCAAAAACAAATAAAAGTAAAAGGGATATGCAATTCATGCATATCCCTTCATGATTTTTATTTTTCCATCTGTTTAAAGATGTCAGCGAAAGTAGGCGCACCAATCGTTTGCTGAGAATGATCTTTAATAGTATGAGTTTCCTCGTCGCTATCCTTAGCTTTTATAGACAAAGAAATTGATTTGCTTTTCTTATCTACGCCAATAAATTTAGCTTCAAGAGAATCACCTTCTTTTAATAAGGTTCTTGCATCTTCAACGCGATCACGTTGAATTTCAGAAGCTCGCAAGTAACCTTCAACATGATCAGCTAAAGTGATAACAGCACCTTTGGCATCAACTTCTTTGACGGTTCCTTTTACCAGACTACCTTTTTCATGCGTAGCAAGGAAGTTTTGGAAAGGGTCTTGCTCAAGCTGTTTGATACCTAAAGAGATACGCTCACGCTCAGAATCAACTGCCAAAATAACAGTTTCAAGCTCATCACCTTTCTTGAACTCACGAACTGACGCTTCACCTTCATCTGCCCAAGAAATATCAGACATATGAACCAAACCATCAATACCGCCGTCAAGACCGATGAAAATACCAAAATCAGTGATTGATTTGATTTTTCCGGAGATTTTATCGCCTTTATTATGTGTTGCAGCAAATTCGTCCCAAGGATTGGTTTTGCACTGTTTCATGCCCAAAGAAATACGACGACGTTCTTCATCAATTTCCAGAACCATCACTTCAACTTCATCGCCCAGTTGTACGAGTTTTGAAGGATTAACATTTTTGTTAGTCCAATCCATTTCAGAAACGTGAACCAAACCTTCAACGCCTTCTTCGATTTCAACAAAACAACCGTAATCGGTCAGGTTGTTTACTTTACCAAATACGCGTGTGCCGGCTGGATAACGACGAGCGATGTTTTGCCATGGATCCTCACCCATTTGTTTCATGCCTAATGAAACGCGGTTCTTATCTTTGTCGTATTTCAGAACTTTAACTTTAATTTCTTGACCGATTTCTACACACTCAGACGGATGACGTACGCGTCTCCATGCCATATCAGTGATGTGTAACAGACCATCAATACCACCCAAATCAATAAACGCACCATAATCAGTCAGGTTTTTAACAACACCGGTGACCACTGCGCCCTCTTCAAGGGTTTTCAGCAATTCTTCTCTTTCTGCGCTGTATTCTTTTTCAACAACAGCACGACGAGACAATACAACGTTATTACGTTTTTGATCGATTTTTATAACTTTGAATTCAAGGTCACGATTTTCCAGGAAAGTCGTGTCTCTGATTGGACGAACATCAACCAATGAACCAGGTAAGAAGGCACGCAATGCACCCACAGCAACAGTGAAACCACCACGGACTTTGCCATTTATACGGCCAACAATGGTTAACTCTTTTTCAAAAGCAGTTTCAAGTTCAGACCAAGCTTTGTTTTTCTTCGCTTTATCTCGGGAAAGAAGTGTAGCGCCAAGGCCATCTTCAAATAAATCAAGAGCAACCTCGATTTCGTCGCCTATGGAGACTTCCAGTTCACCATCATTATTCAGAAATTGCCATTTTGGAATAACACCTTCTGATTTTGAATGTGTACTGACGATGACCATATCGTTTTCGATATCGACAACTGTACCCATTAACATGGCACCAGGACGCATTTCCGTCTTGGTTAGACTTTGTTCAAATAATTCAGCAAAGCTTTCGCTCATTTTCCATTCCCAAGCCTGTCGAAACTCGAACAAGCCTTTTCTTTATCAAAGTTAAAAAAAGATCACACCCAATATTAAGGTGACCACATAAAAAATCCTAATGGATTAAATTCAGAACTTCCTCAATGACTGCTTCTAACGGCATATCCGAAGAATCAATATAATGCGCATCGTTTGCCATTGCTAATGGAGCTGTCTTACGCTCACTATCTCGGCGATCACGCTCTTCTATCTCATTTGTTATTTGCACTATGTTAGCATCAATCCCTTTTTCTATCAACTGTTTATATCGCCTTGCTGCTCTTTCTGAGGCGCTGGCGGTTAAAAACACTTTATTTTCGGCTTCGGGAAACACTACCGTCGCCATATCGCGACCATCCGCCACCAATCCTGGCAAGCGCTTAAAATCTTTTTGCTTTTGCAATAAAACACGCCTGACCTCAGGATGCACCGCAACTATGGAAGCTGCGTTACCAGTAGCTTCAAGGCCTAACTGAGCAGTTACATCTTCACCATTAAGCCTAACGACCAACTCATCACCACAATCAAATTCCAACTCCATCGCTTGGGCTAGACTAGCCATTACAAACTCATCTTGCAGATCAACAGACTCTTTTAAAGCTAAAACAGCCAATGAACGATAAATAGATCCACTGTCCAAATAATGCCAGCCCAACTTTTTGGCCACTGCCCTGCTAACTGTACCTTTACCTGCCCCACTAGGGCCATCTATAGTCAATACTGGAATAGCCACTAGTCTTCCTTGCAAACCAAATCCAACCCCAGTCGTTTTGCCAAATCCCTGAACTCAGGAAATGAGGTGTTCACATTTTCACAATCATGAATTGTGATCGGTGCTTGAGCCCGTAAACCGGCGATTGAAAAAGACATCGCTATCCTGTGATCGCCATGTGAAATAACTTCTCCACCACCTATTGATCCACCTTGAATTATCATGCCATCTTCAGTAGAACTAGCATCCACGCCCAATACCTGCAATCCATCTGCCATGACTTGAATGCGATCGCATTCTTTGACCCTAAGCTCTTCCGCTCCGAATAAGCGGGTTTGGCCTTGGGCACACGCAGCCGCAACAAATAGCACAGGAAATTCATCAATTGCTAAAGGCACCAAGTGCTCAGGAATGTCTATGCCTTTAAGTGGACTATAAACAACATGAAGATCAGCAACCGGCTCACCGCCAACAGTACGCTCATTGAGAACCTCAATATTAGCCCCCATCAACCTGAGAATATCAATAACGCCGGTACGAGTAGGATTAATACCAACATGCCTTAGCAACAGGTCAGAACCTGGCGCAATAGATGCACCGACCAGAAAAAATGCCGCAGAAGAAATATCGCTAGGCACATCAATATCCGCAGCGGTTAAACTGCCTTCGGCGGTAATGCTGACCTTATTACCGTTTTGCTGCACCGGATAATTAAAACCGCTTAACATGCGCTCAGTATGATCACGAGTTGGCGCAGGCTCAGTTACATGTGTTACGCCTTGAGCATACATGCCCGCCAGCAACAAACACGACTTTACCTGGGCACTGGCCATTGGCATAGCGTAATCAATACCGTTCAACTGACCTGCCCTACCAGTAATCTGCAATGGCGCAGTACCCGTTTCAGTCGTCTTTATATCTGCCCCCATTTCTGACAACGGTTCAGTGACCCTCTTCATTGGTCTGCCGGATAAGGATTTATCGCCAGTTAATACCGAGTTAAATGACTGACCTGCCAATAAACCACTTAGTAAACGCATTGACGTTCCTGAGTTGCCTAGATATAAATCATTTTTGGGCGCTTTTAAACCCTGCTTACCGACGCCGTGAATAGTTAATTCACCATTGACCGGACCTTCGATTTCGACTCCCATGTCACGAAAAGCCTGTAAAGTTGCCAGAGCGTCTTCCGCTTCCAGAAAGCCTTTTACATGAGTAACACCGTTGGCCAGGGAACCCAACATGATTGAGCGGTGCGACATGGATTTATCACCGGGCACGCGTGCCTCGCCTTGTAATTTACCACCGGGTTGAACTTGAAATGTTATTGATTTTGACATAGTAAACTCAAACTGATCTAAAAAGCGTTGCCGTGCATTTCTGGCATACGTAAAGGTTTCAAAAAGTTGCCGGGAATCATTATGTTCCAGCAAGCGTTGTATTTTATCCAATTCTCCCTTTAGCTGTTCAATTAAAGGAATGATTTCGTTTTTATTGGCGGTACAAATATCCTGCCACATGGTCGGATCACTGGAAGCGATTCGAGTAAAATCTTTAAAGCCACCGGCGGCATATTTAAAAATCTCGCTTTGCTCATCTTTATGTCCCAACATATCAACTAACGCAAAAGCCAAAACATGAGGCAAATGACTGGTTGCGGCCAGCACCGCATCATGATGATTAACGTCCATCACTGAAACCAAAGCTCCCATTCGCTCCCAGAAACTTTGGATTTTATTTACAGCCTGGGGCAACGTCTGATTAAGGGGTGTAATAATCAGACGCTTATTAACGAAAAGATTTTCTACCGAGACTTCAACACCACTTTGTTCAGCTCCGGCAATGGGATGGGCAGGCACAAAATTCGCCGGTACAACGCCAAAAATTCGCTCTGCCGCCAAGACAACACTACCTTTGGTACTGCCAACATCTGTATAAATAACTGTATCCGACCACAATGGCTTTAGTTGCTCAAAAATGCTTTCGACACTAGCAACAGGCGTTGCAATCACTACACAATCAGCGCCTTGAACCGCCTCAGCCAGCTCCAAAAAATAATCATCAATAACGCCCAAACGTTTTGCCATTTGAAGATTTTTTTCGTCTGAAACACGACCATAACCAACAATGCTACGACACAAACCTTGCCGCTTTGCCGCTCTTGCTATCGAACCACCGATTAAGCCAACACCAATAATACAAAGCCGGCTCAACATTATTTTGTCACTTTAGGAGTAAATTTATTCTCCACGGAACGACTGAAATTGCCCTTACAGGGTTTGCATAAAATCATGATAAAGACACAACTTCTGCCAATGCCTCAATAAACAGTTCATTTTCAGCCGATGTACCAATGGTAATACGCAAATGATTGGGTAATTCATAAACCCCTACCGGCCTGACAATAACGCCTTTGCGCAATAGAGCCTCATAAACTGGCAGCGCAGGTTTTTTTAAATCAACTAACACAAAATTAGCGGCTGATGGAATCCATTCCAGATCCAGCTTTTTGAAGCCTTCTGTTATAAATTGCATACCCTGCTCATTGACAGTAATCGTATTTTGTAAATGCTCGCTATCAGTTAAAGCCGCTGTCGCTGCGGCTAGCGCCAACATATTATTATTAAACGGTTGGCGCACCCGATTCAAAATATCTGCCAGTTGCGGACTGGATAAGCCATAACCAACACGCAAGCCAGCCAAACCATAAGCCTTGGAAAAAGTTCGCGTTATTAATAGGTTGGGGTATTTTTCCAGCCAAGCAGTTGAGTTTTCGACATTTTGATCAGCCACAAATTCGCAATAGGCTTCATCAAGAACACACACACAGGTAACCGGTAGCGCCTTAATAAATGCTTCTAACGAAGAATGACTTAGCAAAGTACCGGTAGGATTATTCGGGTTCGCTATAAAAACCAGGCGGGTTTTAGCTGTCACTCTTCGCTGCATCGCATCCAGATCATGACCATAGTTTAAAGCCGGTGCGACGACTGCCGTTGCACCAACAGCCTGAGTGACCAACGGATAAACAGCAAATGCATGTTGCGAAAAAACCACTTCAAGATCAGGCGTCAGAAACGCTCGAGCTACCAACTCTAAAATCTCGTTGGAACCATTGCCCAGCGTAATCTGGTTCATATCCAAATTATATTTTTTAGCCAAAGCAGATTTTAACTCAAAGCCATTACCATCAGGATACAAAGCCAAATCAGGCAAAATTGCCTGTATCGCTGCCAAAGCTTTTTTACCGGGTCCCAAGGGATTTTCATTAGATGCGAGCTTTATGATATAAGAAAGCCCCAATTCACGCTCCAACTCTTCTATCGGTTTACCGGGGACATAAGGCACAAGCTTTTGTACACCTGATACGGCAAGATTGTATATATTATCGCTGTTATTCATTGATTATATTGAGAAAAAAGTAGAATGAAAAACTGTTTATTCCGGTTTATGCATGATTTTACAACTTAAAGAACAGCTTTAGGATAGGACCCTAACAACTTAAGCATATTAACGTTGTCTTGTAATATGGCCAAAGCTTTAGAGACATCTTCATCTTCACTGTGACCTTCAATATCGATAAAAAAAACATAATCCCACAACCCCTGACGAGAAGGCCGGGATTCAATATGTAACATGCCGATATTAAAGCGCGCGAAAGGTTCGAGTATTCTGTGCAAGGCGCCCGGCTGATTTCCTGTAGAAACCACTAATGAGGTTTTATCATTGCCCGTAGAGGCTGATATTTGCTGCCCGACAATAATGAAACGAGTGGTATTATCAGAGGTGTCCTCGATATTTTTTTCAATGACATTCAATTGATAAATCTCGGCTGCAACAATACCCGCTATGGCAACTGTCCGACTATTGGCAGAAGCTAATCTTGCAGCCTCAGTATTGCTATTTACGGCGGTCCGCTTTGCAACTGGCAAATGTTTATCCAGCCATTGCCTGCATTGTGCCAAGGATTGCTGATGTGAAAAAACTTCCATCACACCATCGAGACTATCACCTAAACCCATCAAATTCTGATGCACCCTAATCTCAACTTCACCGCATATTTTTAACGGTGAAGTCAAAAATCGATCCAGCGTATGACTAATAATTCCTTCAGTTGAATTTTCAACCGGTACAACACCGAACTGACAGTTGCCATTCTCAACCGTACTAAAAATCTCATTAATAGTAGCGGAGGGAACCGTTTTAACTGATGATCCGAAATGTTTGACTGCAGCTTGCTGGGTAAATGTGCCTTCGGGACCTAAATAAGCGACATCCAGAGGCTTTTCCAAAGCCAAGCACGCAGACATTAACTCTCTAAAAAAATGTGCCGCAGTATCACCTGATAACGGCCCCTGATTCAGGTCTTTTATCCTTCGTAATACCAATGACTCTCGATCCGGACGATAAAAAGTTCCTTGCTCTCCCTGTGCAATCTTGGTTTTCGCCACCTCCATTGCACAAGACGCACGTTGATTCATCAACTGCAAAATCTGCTGGTCGATAGAATCAATTTTATCTCTCAACTCGGAAAGGGGAATAAAAGATGACATGGCGAAAACCTGATTTAATTATTATTTTAGATTAGTGGGTGCGCTCAAATTCGGCCATAAAAGCAATCAAGGCCAGCACACCGTCTACAGGCATTGCATTATAGATGCTGGCACGCATACCGCCCAATAAACGATGCCCTTTCAACGCAACCAAGCCATTGGCTTCTGCTGCCGCTAAAAAAGGCTTATCCAGACTTTCGTCCGCCAAAATAAATGGAACATTCATGCGTGAACGGGACGCTATTTCTACAGGGTTAGAATAGAGTGTCGACCGATCTATCGCTTGATATAAAAGAGCCGCTTTTGAGATATTGTGTTCTTCAATAGCTTCAACACCACCCTGCTCCTGCAACCATTTAAGCACAAGACCAACCAGATACCAGCTATAGGTCGGTGGTGTGTTCAACATGGATTGGTGCTTGGCCTGCTCGGCATAATTGAATACCGGGGGCACTGTTTTAAGTGCATGTCCCATTAAATCATCTCTGACGATAACGACAGTAACGCCAGCTGGCCCCATGTTTTTTTGTGTTCCAGCATAAATCAGACCGTACTGGCTGACATCAATCTTGCGGGACAGGATATTTGATGACATATCACAAACCAAAGGTAAACCTTGACTGTCAGGGCAAGAGTGAAACTCAACACCGTGTATTGTCTCATTTGAGGTGTAATGCAAATAGGCCGCTTGTTTATCAATGTTCCAAGTGGCTGCACCTGGAATTGTAGTAAAGCTTGTAGATTCAGAACTGACGCTGACAACCACATCACAATAAGCCTTAGCATCACTAATAGCTTTGTCAGACCACGCCCCGGTATTAAGGTAGCAAGCTTTGGTGTTTCCGTTAAGAATATTTTGCGGCACCAAAGAAAACTGTGCCGAGGCTCCACCTTGCAAAAATAAAACTTTATAATTTTCTGGTACAGCCAAAAGTGTTCGCAAATCAGCTTGGAGTTCTTCAGCAATAATCGAAAAATGTTTACCGCGATGACTCATTTCCATGATCGACATGCCGCTATCGCGCCATTCCAGCATTTCCTGTTGTGCTTGTTTCAATACTGTTTCAGGAAATGCAGAAGGACCAGCGCTGAAATTATAAATCCTGGACATTAGGATTCATCACCTGTTTCACCATCCATATCTGATGTTTCATCAGTTTCTTCATGAATTGTCTCATCCAATGTCTCAAAGTCTGTTTCAACATCATCTGATAGTTCATCATCGGCATCATCAACGCCAGCCAGACCTTCAATACGATCAACCCCAATTACTTTTTCTTTCTTATCCAGCCTGATAATAGTTACGCCCTGGGTATTTCTGCCTACCACAGAAATGCCCTCTACCGGTGTTCGAACCAAAGTTCCACCATCGGTAATTAGCATAATCTCATCATGATCGTTCACCAGCACTGCGCCAATGACTGCTCCGTTTCGCGCCGAAGTCTGTATTGCGATCAAGCCCTGACCACCACGCTTATGACAGGTAAACTCTTCCAGCTTGGTACGTTTGCCGTAACCATTTTCGGTAATGTTCAGTACTGTGCCTTCAGCAGCAATAATCAGGGAAATGATTTTTTGCCCTTCCTGTAAACGCATTCCACGGACACCGGATGCGGTTCTGCCCATGGAACGAACATCGGCCTCATTAAAACAGACTGCTTTACCGGTACTGCCAAACAACAGCACGTTTTGCTGACCATCAGTTACCGCAACACCAACCAGCGTATCGCCTTCTTTTAAATCAATCGCGATTTTGCCGTTGGTCCGTTGACGCTCAAATTCTTTTAACGGCGTCTTTTTAACAGTACCCGCTGAGGTCGCCATAAAAATAAACTTGGTATCAGTAAACTCACGGATCGGCAGCATCGCATTAATTTTCTCGCCCTGCTCCAATGGCAGTAAATTAACGAAAGGCTTACCTCTGGCCGCGCGACTGGCTACCGGTAATTGATAAACTTTAAGCCAATAAACTTTGCCCAAGGACGAGAAACACAAAATAATGTCATGGGTATTGGCAACGATCAACTTGTCGACATAATCCAATTCTTTAGTCGCTGTAGCTGACTTGCCACGACCGCCGCGACGCTGGGCTTTGTAATCAGTCAAAGGCTGAGACTTGACATATCCTTCATGCGACATGGTTACCACCATATCTTCTTCGGTAATCAGATCTTCATCGGATAAATCCGAATGATTTTGCATGATTTCAGTGCGGCGTTCGTCTGAATATTGCTCCTTAATAGCAACAAGCTCTTCCCTGATGATCTCCATCAGACGAACATCGCTACCCAAAATAAACAGATACTCATCAATTTGTTCAAGCAGCTGTTTGTATTCATTGACTATCTTGTCCTGCTCCAGACCTGTCAAACGATGCAGGCGCAAATCAAGAATAGCTTGGGCCTGTGTTTCAGACAGGCGATAAATACCGTCATGAATACCAAACTCCAGCGCCAGATCTTCGGGTCTTGAACGATCAGCATCGGCACGTTCCAGCAAAGTTGACACCAAACCGGCATCCCAACTACGATCCAACAAACTAACTTTAGCTTCAGCAGGATTCATGGCCGCTTTAATCAACGCAATCATTTCGTCAATATTGGCCAAAGCAACCGCAAGTCCTTCTAAAATATGCGCCCTTTCTCTGGCCCTACGCAGATTATAAATAGTTCTACGGGTAACAATTTCACGCCTGTGATTAATAAAGGCACTAATAATTTCTCTGAGATTCATGCAATGAGGGCGCCCGTCCAGCAAGGCGACCATATTGATACCAAACACCGTCTGAAATTGGGTTTGCTTGTATAGATTATTTAACACCACATCCGGCATTTCGCCACGACGTAGCTCAATAACCATGCGCATACCGTCTTTATCCGACTCGTCACGCAATCCGGAAATACCTTCTAGCTTGCCTTCCTTAACAAGCTCGGCAATTTTTTCAAGTAATCGGGCTTTGTTGACCTGATAGGGCAATTCGGTGGTAATAATCGCTTGGCGACTACTATCCCCAATATCTTCAAAATGGCAGCGGGCACGCAAATAAATCTTGCCACGGCCTGTGGTATAAGCGTTATAAATACCGGATGCGCCATTGATAATGGCGGCTGTAGGAAAATCAGGCCCCGGAATATGAGCCATCAAATCATGAACGGTAAGATCAGGCTGATCGATCATCGCCAGGCAGGCGCTAATCACTTCAGTCAAATTATGCGGTGGAATATTGGTGGCCATGCCTACAGCAATACCCGATGAGCCGTTAATCAATAAAGTCGGCACACGTGTCGGCAATACTTTGGGCTCAGACTCAGACTCGTCATAGTTAGGCGCAAAATCGACCGTTTCTTTGTCCAGATCAGCCAGTAGTTCATGGGCTATTCTAGACATGCGTACTTCGGTATAACGCATCGCCGCAGGTGAATCACCATCAACCGAACCGAAATTGCCTTGTCCGTCAATCAGCATATAGCGCATGGAAAAGTTCTGCGCCATGCGAACCATAGTGTCATAAACCGCCGTATCGCCATGTGGATGGTATTTACCGATCACATCACCGACAACACGCGCCGATTTCTTATAAGGCTTGTTCCAGTCATTGCCTAACTCGCTCATCGCGTATAACACACGACGATGCACCGGTTTAAGGCCGTCTCTGACATCTGGAAGGGCTCGACCGACGATAACGCTCATGGCGTAATCGAGATAGGACTGCTTCATCTCATCTTCGAGATTAACAGGTATTATTTCTTTAGCGAAGTTTGACATTGATCCCTATTTACACATTGCGCCGTTAATACCTATCGGCATGGTTTCATGATTAAGTGCAAACACAATTTTTCCTGGATATTTTTAAGTGCGCCTAGACGATATGAACACAGCCATAGATTATAACAAATTGTCTCAATAGTGTCGAAGTTGATAGCGTTTTAAATTTAAACAACTAATCGATAAGATAACTGATTAAAATGCGGCAATTTTGATTTGAATGAGGAATTTTCAGGAATAATAAACTTACCGTAACTGATCCATGTCCGCATATTAAACAAATATTTCCGTTAAAAAGTTTTGCATGGACAACCAGGAACGCGCATCGGAAACTGGTTGATAAACAGCACCAAAGACAGGGTCATTAGCAAGAGGATTTGTAAACCCATGCATAGTATTGCCATAGCTATGTAGTTGCCAGTCCGCGCCAACTTCGGTCATTTCCTCTTCAAAAGCATGAACCTGGTCAACAGGAACCATCGGATCATCCCAACCATGCAAAGCCAAAACCTTTGCTTTTATGGCACAACCCTGGATATTTTCAGCTGGAAACAATAAACCATGAAAACTGACCACACCTTTAATCTCCGCGCCAGTTCTGGCCAGGTCAAGCACGCACAACCCCCCAAAACAAAAACCGATCGCAGCGATTTTACCGTCATCAACCCATGGCATCAGTCTAACTGCAGCCAAAGCCGCCTTCATTCGCTGTTGCAACATAGCTCTATCAGCCATAAAAGGCTGCATCAGCTTCATATTTTCGTCGGCACTTGAGCCTAATACGCCTTTACCGTACATATCTACCGCAAAACCAACATATCCCATAGCTGCCAGTTTTTTGGCTTTTTCGGCTACAAACTCATCCCGACCGCACCAGGTATGATTAATTAAGACCGCCGGCCTTCGACCTGTGACCTCATCATCAAATGCAAAAAATGCCTCCAGCACCACATCGCCATCCAGATAAACTACGGTATTCGTCACTATTGCCATGATCTAATCCTCGTTGTTATTTTAATGTCCTTACAGAATTAAGAAAACCGAATGAAGCGGCCTCTATCATATCCAGCACTCTTTCAAAACCGTTGGCACCACCATAGTAAGGATCGGGCACCTCGCGCTCATCAAGGTGGGGCGCATAAGCCAAGAAATATTTTATTTTATTTCGATATTGCGCTGGACAGTCACTAAGCAGGATTTCATAATTATCATCATCCATCGCCAGCAAAAAATCAAAATCTTCAAAATCTTCATCGCAAACTTTTCTGGCACGTAGCATCGACAGATCAATACCCCGTTCAATGGCCGCCGCTTGTGATCGTAAATCAGGCTCTTTACCAACATGATAAGCATGGGTACCTGCTGAATCGATAACAAATTGAGCTTCAAGATTATTATCATTAACTAATTTTGTAAACACCCCTTCGGCCGTTGGCGAACGACAGATATTGCCCATACACACAAAAAGAACTTTAATTTTTTCCATAGTCTTACCTGATCAAATAATTACTTACATTTCTATTGTAACGTCTGACAAGAAAAATGGGCAAAGGAAGTCATTAGAACTTTAAAACTCACTCTTTATTTCCATTATCAATAAGCATCAGAATTATCACAAACAAAATAATAACCAGTATCGGCCAAAAATAAGGCGCCATAATAAAAACAACTGCCAACGCAAACAAGATGGCGAAGAAAAACACAAACAAACCGACCCCTAAAAACAGAATCACCATCAGCACACCAGTGACAATCATAACAAACAAGAAAGTGGGTATTGCTGCAAAGCGAACCACTGACTCTGCGACCGGTTCACCATTGAGCATAACACTTAATTGCCCAACACTGGGGTGAAACAAATAACTCAAAACAGCAATGACAAAGCCGACTATCAAAACCTTGGTTATGAGTTTTTTATTGTGCTTTTGTTGCATAAATCATCGCCTTGAAAAATGGAAACGTCATTAAAAATCGCAACTGACAACCTGAATATTCTTTAACAAAGTAGGTTTCCAATGAGCAATCGCCCAGTCCAGCAACTCAGCTATGGGTGCTTGCTTAAGTTCAACTGGAGGCCTTTGCTTCAACAAGCCTAGCAATTCGAAAATAACTTGGCCCGGCGAAGTTAAAGCTACAGCAACTGCCTGAGTCTGCTTACTAAGTTTATAGCCCTGCCTATCGACAATAACAGGCACGTGCATATAAGCCGGAGTATAAAACCCTAACAATTGTTGAAGGTAAATCTGTTTTGGAGTTTCGGCCAGTAAATCATGGCCACGAACAATTTGGTTAACCTGCTGGAGATGATCATCAATCACTACGGCAAAATGATAGGCAATAATATTGTCTTTCCTTTTAACAACAAAATCACCATATTGCCTTGCAAGATCATAGGAAAAGAATCCTTGCATTTGATCCTGAAAATCAATATTTTGGAAATCCGTTTTAATGCGAAGCGCATAATCGCTATCGGGCTTTACTTCCCGGTGTCGGCAAATGCCAGGATAAATATCGGGATGCAGCTCACCTCTAGCATTATTAATCAGTTCTTTTCTGCTACAAGTGCAGGGATAGATCAATTCCCTTACCTGCAAGTCATTGATAAAATATTCATAAACCTCAATATGCTGACTTTGAAAAGCAATGCTACCATCCCAATGCAGACCAAAGGCTTCAAGAGTTCTTTGAATGCTATCAGCAGAACCTTTTACATTTCTGGGAATATCAAGATCATCAATACGTAGCAGCCACAATCCTTGTTGTGAGCGTGCCTGAAGAAAACCGGCAAGAGCGGTATAGAGGGAACCAAGATGCAAAGGGCCGGTAGGCGAAGGTGCAAACCGGCCAATCATGAGTTGTTTATCCAGGTTTAGCCCATTTGTTTTTCGCGAATTTCGTCAAGGGTTTTACAATCTATGCACAAACTGGCAGTAGGTCTGGCTTCCAGACGACGGATACCAATATCAATACCGCAAGACTCACAAAAACCGTAATCACCAGATTCGATTTCTTTGAGGGATTCATCAATCTTCTTGATTAAACGCCGCTCACGATCACGGGTTCTTAACTCCAGACTAAATTCTGATTCCTGAGACGCACGGTCATTTGGGTCAGGAAAATTGGATGCATCGTCCTGCATATGATGCACGGTACGATCAACTTCGTGCATTAACTTGCCACGCCACGTTTTAAGAATACCCTCAAAATGTGTTAATTGGGCACTATTCATATATTCTTCGCCTTCCTTTTCTTGGTAAGGCTTAAAACTGAAAGGTGAATCGCCAGTTTTAGAACTATCGGTCATCCATTAACTCCTAAGACATGATTAATAAAACCGCGCATTTTTAGCAGAATAGAGACAATATAGCAAGATTTATTGGTATGATCTAATGCTTTTAATCGGAGCATCGACTTTTATGAATGAAAGATTAGCTAAACGAACCGAAGGAATATCACCTTTTTATGTGATGGAACTGCTTCGGCGTACCAAGGAACTTGAAGCCCAGGGCAGAGATATTATTCACATGGAAATCGGTGAACCTGATTTCCCTACATTGCCTACCATTGTTGAAGCGGGCCTTAAACAAATTCGCACTGGCGAGATAAAATATACCGCAGCCGCAGGCTTGCCTGAACTACGCGATAAAATCGCTAACTTTTATCTTCAGCAATATTCAGTCACTGTTGCCCAAGAACGTATATTTGTAACACCAGGTGCTTCAGGCGCTTTTTTACTGGCACTGGGTGCAAGCCTTAACCCTGGAGAAGAACTCTTAATGGCCGACCCCTGTTACCCTTGTAACAGTAACTTTGTTAAGTTGTTTGATGGTAAAACCAAAACCATTCCAGTCGATGCTTCAAACAATTATCAACTGACCGGAAAACTAATCAAACAACATTGGACTCCAGCCACCAAGGGGGTGTTGATTGCGTCACCCTCAAATCCAACTGGAACGATCATTAGTGCTGACCAATTAGAAGAATCGATCCGAACGGTCAACCAGATTGGCGGCTGTTTTTATTCAGATGAGATTTATCATGGATTGGTTTATGGTGAAAAAACCAAGTCCGCGCTCGAGTTTAGTGATAACGTTTTTGTAATCAACAGTTTTTCCAAATTTTTTGGTATGACCGGCTGGCGTGTCGGCTGGTTGATAGTGCCTGAGGAGTTTATAGATGCCACCGAAAAATTAGCTCAAAATATATTTATCGCTACAGCAACCCATTCACAATATGCCGCCTTAGCTGCTTTTGATCCAAACGCCCTGACTGAACTTGAACACAGACGAGCCGAATTTCAAATTCGACGTGACTTTCTTTACCAAGCTTTGCTGGATCTGGGTTTTGGAATCCCCATAAAACCGGAGGGTGCTTTTTATATTTACGCCGACTGCTCCAAATTTACCGATGACAGCTACCAGTTCGCCCTGGACTTACTAGAAGCTGAAGGCGTTGCCATTGCACCCGGCAAAGATTTTGGTGCATATGAAGCTAATCATTACGTCCGCTTTGCTTATACGATATCTATAGATAGAATGTCGCTTGCCATGCAACGTTTAGAAAAATTCATTAGAAAAGGATAATTATGACCATCGCCCAAGTTTCAGCCTCCGAATTAAAAACCAGAATTGAAAATGAACCAGATTTATTTTTGCTGGATGTCAGGGAACCCAATGAGTTCGAGTTTGCCTGCATAGAAAACAGTGTGCTGATACCACTTAATCAAATCCCGCAAAGGCTGGCAGAGCTTGATCCACACCAAGAAATTGTCGTAATTTGCCATCATGGTGTGCGCAGTTCTCAAGCTTGCATGTATCTTATCAATTCAGGTTTTGAGCATATTACAAACTTAAGCGGCGGAATTGATGCCTGGTCCAGTGTTTGTGATAACTCCGTGCCAAGATATTGAGCGGATAAACCTGCCGACATTTAGTTTCAAAATCATCAAAGCGCGAAATCCTAGCCAGTACAAAAACATTAATTCACCACGAAAAAATAAAACTTCGTGGTGTGTTTTAGTGGCTAAACCGACAACATCTCCAATACTAATAACGCCATATTTTTAGATCCCCCGCCCTGCCCTAACTGCTTTTTAACTTGTAGCAGATTTTCTCTCATTTCATCAGCGTAAGTATTATCTGTCAAAATTTGCAATACTTCGGCTGATATCTTTTCAGCAGTGGCCTCATGCTGAATTAATTCTTTAATAAAAGATTTCCCCAAAATTATATTAGGCAATCCTATAAACGGAATATTGACCAATTTCTTTCCCAACCAGTAAGTTAACGATGAAAGTTTATACACAATTACCATTGGCACAGTTAACAAGGCAATTTCCAAAGTTGCGGTGCCTGAACTGGTCATCACCGCATCACAGCACTGAATGACATCGTAAGGCTGGCTTTTTATCACCTTAATAGCTAACGATGACTGGCGAAGATGGACTTCTAGCATAGCATCACTGATTGAATCAGCTTGCGGCAAAATAAACTGGCAATCGGACAAATCAAACTGTATTTTTTCAGCGGCGGCTAGCATAACCGGCAACAGGCGATTGATTTCATTAGCGCGACTTCCAGGTAATAAGCCGACTATCGGTTTGCTTTTATCAAGCCCAAAATGCTTTAAAGCATCATCCCTGTTAAAACGGGGGCGAATCTTATCGACTGAAGGATGCCCCACGTAACGAACTGGGACTTTTTCAGCATCATAATAAGCTGTTTCAAAAGGAAATATCACCGCCATCATGTCGATAACCTTGCCATAAGTCCTTACCCGCCCAGGCCGCCAGGCCCAGACTTGCGGGCTCACATAAAACAAAACTTTAATGCCCAAGCCTTTGGCATAGCGTGCAAGCTTGAAGTTGAATTCTTTGTAATCCACGCACACCAACAAATCCGGACGTTCCTTAGCTACCAATTGCTTCATTAAAGTTAAAGCACGTCGTATTTCAGGATAATGCTTTATAACTTCGACAACGCCGATAACGGCAATATTGCCTGAGTCATAGCGAATTTCGATGCCCGCTTGCGCCATTTTTGAACCGCCCATGCCTATGCCTATAATATCGGGTTGCAGATCTTGCAACTCTAGAAACATATTAGCAGCATGTTGGTCACCGGACGATTCTCCAGCGCTAAACAGGATTTTCAAGATTCAAGGCTCTCAATAGAAAAATCATTTGGACCACGAAAAACTCGAAAAATCCCAAAAGAGATGCCAACGTGTAATTCGTCATCCAATTGATAAATAACTAAATTCGATTGCTTCTTGTTGCTCATGGACATAACATTACACTATTGTCAGAACACCCCGAATAACCGCCACAATCTCCCTGATGGTGTCATCTTCAAGCGACGGACAAATCGGCAATGCAAAACAGTTGGCTGACACAAATTCAGTCACCGGCAGACTAACGTCGGCATACTCTTCTTTAAACACATTTTGCTTGTGCAAAGGCACCGGATAATAAATGGCACAGGAAATTTGTTTATCCTGCAAGGCTTTCATTATCTCATCGCGACGATCACATAAAACCACGTACTGATGATAAACATGCTCACCCAAACCGTCTTCAAACGGCGTGGTCAACGGCAAATCAGCCATTAACTCAGAATACAGATGCCCTGCTTGTCGACGACCTTGATTATATTGATCGATACGTTTTAACTTGGCTCTTAGGATCACCGCCTGCATTTCATCCAGACGACTGTTGTAGCCAATTACATCATGATAATAACGGACATCCGAACCATGATTGTGCAGCATTTTAAGTTTTTTGGCTGTCTCGTCTGAGTTGGTCACAACAAGTCCACCGTCACCAAAAGCCCCCAGGTTTTTACTCGGAAAAAAACTAAAGCCAGCAGAATCACCGATAGCGCCGGTTTGTTTGCCGTTAATGGTTGCACCAAATGACTGGCAACAATCTTCAATCAGCTTTAAATTATGCTGATCGCATAACTGCTTAATTCCAGTCATATCAGCCGGTTGGCCAAACAGATGCACCGGCATAACGGCTTTGGTTTTGGACGTAATCGCTTGCTCTATGGCCTTTGTCGAGATATTGAAGGTCTTGGGATCAATATCGACAAAAACTGGAACTGCACCGACATACTTGATGGCTTCGGCTGTTGCGATAAAGGTAAACGCAGTCGTAATCACTTCATCGCCCGCACCAATACCTTCGGCAATCAAGGCAAGATGCAATGCATCAGTTCCCGATGCTACCGCAATGGCATGTTTAACGCCAAGATAAGTTGCCGCTTCTTTTTCAAATGCCTGAACATTAGGGCCTAAAATAAATGAACAATTTTCAATTGTTTCAGCCAGACCACGCTCTATTTCATCTTTAATTTCAAGATATTGAGCCTTCAGGTTTACCATTGGTATCATATTTTATGCCTTTATGTTTTTCAATTGTCTATGCCACAAAAGTATCGTGGTCTATTCGCCTAATAACCGGGTAATGGCTATTGCAGTTTCCAACGCCCGTTTACCTGCTTCCCCGGAAACCAGAGGATTGTCACCCGTTTGTATACAGTTAACGAAATGTTTGATTTCTTCCAGCAAGGCATCCCCACTTTCAAAAACCGACTCTTCTGTTTCTATTTCCGGTATGCCAGGAAACATTTCTTTTGTGCCGGTTCGGTGTTTGGTTAACACCCGATTTTGGAAATCCACGGAAACGTAAGAAGACGGTCTGAACATCCGCATTTTGCGCTCCATCTTTAAACTAATCCTACTGGCCGTAACATTTGCCACGCAACCATTTTTAAACAGCAAACGGGCATTTGCAATATCAGTCCCTTTGGTTAAAACTGCGGTGCCGCTAGCATCGATGCGTTCAACCTCGGAATTTACCAATGCTAAAATAATATCGATATCATGTATCATTAAGTCAAGCACTACACTGACATCATTGGCGCGAGGATTAAACGGGGACAATCGGTGAGATTCAATAAACAGTGGCTTTTCTTCCTGATCCAAGCCCAACACCGCTGGATTGAAGCGTTCCAGATGGCCTACCTGCAAAATCAGATTATTTTGTCTGGCAATAGCGATCAACTCATCAGCTTCAGCAACCGTCACGGTAATCGGCTTTTCGACCAACACATGAGTGCAGGCATTCAGAAAATCTTTGGAGACTTTGTGATGCAATGTCGTAGGAACCACAATACTAACTGCATCAACCTTTCCCAACAGAGATTGATAGTCTGTTAGCACCACAGCACCGTATTTTTCGGCTACTTCTTTTGCTGCTGCCTCATTAATATCAACAACGGCAACCAATTCACAATCAGGCAGTGAGGCATATTTTTCTGCGTGAAATTTCCCCAGATAACCGGTACCGATTACAGCACATTTTAATTTTTTCATGTAATTTACTAAATCCCGTTTACTAATGCTCCCGCTATAGGAACAAACTTACTTATGGCTATTGTAAACTATCACCCTGTATTCAGAAAATTTTGTACTTGGCAAGTTACATAATCCGGTTTTGATGTTAGGATCAAACATTATTTGAAGATTTTTGCCCAGTAACTCTCATATTCTTTCAGGACCTTTTATTAAACTTCAGTTTACAGCATGAAAAGGAGATGAGGAGATGACTGATGAACATAATACCGAACCTCTTAAAAGGGCCGCTCAACTCATCCTGAAAGATGAAATAAGACATCTTCAACTTGTACCTTCTGTCGCGCTTAAATTATTGAAGTTAACCAATGACGATAATGCCAAAATTGAAAACTTATCCAGAATTATAGAAACTGAACCTGTACTTGCTGCAAAAATCCTTAAACAGGTTAACTCTGCTGCTTATGCCCTACCCAATAAAACGACTTCCCTTAATCGGGCCGTTACTATTCTTGGCTTTTCCACTGTGCGCCAACTTGCACTAACACTACTCTTTTATAACAAACTTATACAACAAAAAACTCCCCAACGATTTGATTTGTTATTATTTTGGCAACATTGCCTCTATGTTGCCTCGTTAAGTAGAAGAATTGCCGTTGCACTAAAACATCCGGACCCTGACTTAATATATACAGGGGGGCTTTTACACGACATCGGCAAAATCGTTTTTGAAAGTTACGGGCGATTAACTTATAGTGATTTCATTGACTCAATGGATAAAAGCGGACGATCAACACTTGAAGAAGAGCGCCGTTTTTTTGGATTGACTCATTCCGAGATGGGGCATGTTTTCTGCCTTGAATGGCAATTGCCCACTTCAATTATGGCCATCGTCGCTTATCACCATAACCAACCTACCGACACATCACATTGCAGTCAATATAAAACAGAAATTGCTATTGTCTCATTCGCAAACTACATTGCCTGGATACAAGGCATCGGTTCGGCAACTTATGATAGCCATCCCACCTTACAAAGTGCTGTACTAGCAACTATTAACATCGATCAAATAGATCTTGAAGTCATACTTCGACAAGTAGATGAGGATATGCAAAGCACCAGGGAGTTTTACAACATTCAGATACCGGGTTTAACCACATTAAGGGCAACACTGGTTAAAGCGACTATCAATATGAGCCAAATAAACACAGACCCCCCATCCTCCTCAAATCATTCATCAAACAAGGTACCCTCATCTTGCTTAACCGCGCCCCACCATAGCCTAAATACTAGTGAGTTTATACCCAGAACTCTGGAAGCGATTCATGAAAAATTCTCTTTTGACCGCAGCATTATGTTCATGATTGATCCTAAACGCCGTTGTTTAGTGGCCTCTTACTGGTGGCCTAAATCGATAATACCAAACAAAAATCAATCATTTGAAATCGATATAAAAGTCATTAGCGGATTGTTATTGACCTGCCTGCGAGAAAAAAAAGCCGTCATTATTAATAATAAATTAGAACCCGACAATCCAATATTGCGACACCTTAAAACAAACGAATTTATCACTATACCTGTATTACATCACAATCATTTGGCTGGGGTACTATATGCTGACAACCCCCTATCAAAAAAAGCTATGCGACCTCAATTCCTGATCGACATAACCCCTATTGCCTATGAATTAGGCGTTGCTATGTTTAATGCCAAACAATATGACCTAGAAAAAAAACATGCTCAGATTGATCATTTAACCCAGCTTTTTAATAAACGCATGGCTAACAACTTCCTTATGCCAATTTTTCAAGGAGATAAATCCAAACTGAAAAACATAGCCATCGGCTTTATTGATATCGACAAATTCAAACTATTCAATGACGATTGTGGACACCAAGCAGGTGATAATGCCTTAAAGATCGTTGCTGACATATTGAGAAGCCTTACCCGTCCTGGAGATTTCATTGGTCGTTATGGTGGAGAAGAATTTTTATTTGTCCTTAAGAATACCGATGAAAAAGGCGCTTATGGTTATGCCGAGCGCATAAGATCAGAAATCGAACGCCGAGGCAGGATTATGAGTCAACGATTCCAGGGGCATCTGTTAACGGTCAGTATCGGTGTATCTATGTATAGCAAACACTTTACAACTTACAACGAAATGATCGAAGTCGCCGATCAAGCCATGTATCGAGCAAAAAACGAAGGTAGAAACAGAATTGTCATTCTACCGGGCATGACATCCGACAAAAAATAACGACCGTTACAATTTACACATTCACCGTTTCAAATTGATTACAATCCCTGCACCATCAACTGATTTTCGTTTATCCATTTCCGGTTCTTGGGACATCAACATTTGACCGTCCAAATTTAAAGGATGTTGTTTGTTTTTACTCTCGGTAGCAAAAATATTTATTGACTCAATCTCCGTAGATCGTTGTTCATTTCTTAACCAAACATTTCCAGATTGATCAAATGGAATTGAAAGAATTAATGTTTTCGGAGACTCTGTGACCGCATCAACACGCAACACTGAGGGTTTGTTTTTTTCAGTTTTTTGTTTTGAATTAACGCTACTTTCTTTTTTTATAACCTGGCCTAAGGGAACTGTTACTGACTGTTGCTCTGCCGCATAAACATCATTAAAACCTGGCCTTTCAGAACCGGTGATCATATCTAACAAGAATCCCATAAAAAATAATAGAAACAATCGGATACTATAAATCGTCATTATCTTGCTCTTCGACTATAAAAAGAATTACATTATTAAACCTTGATCAACAATCTACAATAATTACCTAACAATGTCACATTTTGTGACCAGATACTCCTCTACCCATCCGTTGCTCTGTTTCCAGCACTTTTTGCGTTGTCTGTAACACGGTATCTGGATTTAAACTCATGGAATCAATGCCGATGTCCACCAAAAACTCTGCCATTTCAGGGTAATCGGATGGCGCCTGCCCACACAATCCACAATGCCTACCGTTACGCCGCGCACCTTCAACAGCAAGACGGATCATTTGTTTAACTCCGGGATCTCGCTCGTCAAAGTCTTCAGCAACAATTGCGGAATCACGATCTACGCCTAAAGTTAGCTGAGTCAAATCATTAGAGCCAATAGAAAATCCGTCAAAATATTCTGAAAAGGCATCAATCTGAATGACGTTATTGGGGATTTCACACATCACATAAATTTCCAATCCGTGTTCACCGCGTTTCAAGCCGAGTTGCGACATATAATCGAGAACGCGTCTGGCTTCCTCAACACGCCGACAAAATGGAATCATCAAAATTACATTCGATAAACCCATTATTTCACGCACTCGTTTCATGGCTTTACATTCCAGGGCAAAACCTTCTGCATAAGCAGGGTGGATATAACGCGACGCACCACGAAAACCGATCATCGGATTGGCTTCATCAAATTCAAACCAACGCCCACCCAGTAAAGTGGCGTATTCATTAGTTTTAAAATCAGACATCCGCACCACAACCGGTTTGGGATAAAATGCAGCTGCAATGGTGCCGACGCCTTCCGATAATTTCTGGACAAAATACTCTTCAGGACTACCATAATTAGCGACTAGTTGAGTTAACTGATCTCGTTCCATAGCATCTTGAATGCGCTCTGGATGTATCAAGGCCATGGGATGAACTTTGATATATTCGGTAATAATGAACTCCATTCGTGCCAAACCTACGCCATCATTAGGCAAGAAGCTCGCTTTAAACGCCAATTCAGGATTCCCGATATTCAGCATGATTTTGGTTTTTGGACGTTGCAAACCGGTTAAGTCAGTTGTTTCGATATCAAAGTCCAACTTACCGGAATAAACTTTACCAATATCACCTTCAGCGCAGGACACGGTAACCGGATTATTTTGTTTAATCATTATTGTGGCATTGTCGCAACCCACCACAGCAGGAACACCCAATTCACGAGATATAATCGCTGCATGACAAGTCCGCCCACCACGATTAGTTACAATAGCCGAGGCTATTTTCATGACCGGCTCCCAATCAGGGGTTGTCATATCGGCAATAAGAATCTCGCCTGCCTTAAAGTATTTCAACTCATCAACCTTATCAATAACTCTCGCGTTGCCTACTGCAATCTTGCTGCCTACAGCATGCCCGGTGATAAGCGGTTCAGCTTTCTGTTTAAGACTATATTGCTCCAAAACCATACCGTTCAATTGCGAAACTACGGTTTCCGGCCTCGCCTGAACAATATACAACACACCGTCAAGACCATCTTTTGCCCATTCCATATCCATCGGCTTGGTAAGACCCGCCTTTACACTGTAATGTTTTTCAATTTTAATGGCATAGTCAGCCAGGGTTAAAACATCGTCATCACTAATACAAAAACGATTGCGTTCATCAGTAGAAGTTACGATATTGCTGGTAGACTCACGGGTACGACCATCGCTGTAAACCATTTTTATTTTCTTGGCGCCCAACGTTCGCCTTAAAACAGCCTGATGCCCTAACTTAAAGGTGGATTTATGAACATAAAATTCATCGGGATCAACTGCACCTTGCACGACATTCTCCCCCAAGCCATAAGCGCCGGTTATAAACACCACATCTTTAAATCCCGATTCCGTATCCAGCGAAAACATCACGCCACTTGAACTTAGATCTGAGCGTACCATTTTCATAATGCCAATCGATAAAGCCAATTTAAAATGATCGAAGCCCTGATCGACACGATAATGAATGGCGCGATCGGTGAACAAGCTGGCAAAACAATGTTTACAAGCGTTAAGTAAGGCCTGCTCTCCACGTATGTTCAAAAAAGTATCTTGTTGGCCGGCAAAGCTGGCAGTCGGCAAATCTTCTGCTGTCGCCGAACTGCGAACGGCAACGCTTAATTCCTCACCATACTGATTTTTTAATTCGCCATAAGCCTTGATGATTTGCTGTTCGAGGTCTTCCGGGAATGGTGCTGCGTAGATAATCTCTCGGGCTTTAAGTGCTCGCTTGGCAAGGTCAGTTACATTTTCAGGATCCAAATTATCCAAGGCTTTATGGAGTTCAGGCCAACCCTGTTCCTGAGCCCGCTCAAGAACATAACGGTAAGCTTCAGCGGTTACGGCAAAACCATTGGGTATCTGAATACCTTGTGGCTTGAGCTCTCGATACATTTCACCTAAAGAAGCATTCTTTCCACCTACAAGGGGCACATCTTCTATGGTTAACTCATTAAACCAGCGGATATAGTTTCTTTGCTCAAACATATTGATTCCTTAAACGAATAAATCGCTTATTAAAGATTGTGGCAGTTACCAAGAAATCAGCATTTATTTACATTTAATCAGATGAAAAAAAGCTCATTCATGACCAGACAAAACACCATAATGATTTATTGAAAGAATTACAATATGTGTATTTACTTACCTTTACACGGCAAGTTGGAAAACTGAATTAGACTATTGCTTTTTAAGAAGACAGGGAACAGATTTGGCAAGTTAATCAAAACCCAAATCCGAAAATATTTACCCTTTTACCCGTTATAAGTGAGCATTATTGATTAACAAAAGGGCGATATTTCAGTCGCCCTTTTGTTACAAATAGTTGCACGCAATAATGAACTAGATATTGATCAGAGTCAGCGTGACAACAAGGAAAGCTGAACGCTTAAACCGCAATACCTACTTGTAATGCATCAAACCAGTCCAGGAATCGTTTGACATCATCACCTTTGAACATTCGACCATGCTGTGGCGCCAGAATATCAATATCAAGATTTCTTACCCGCTCAATCCAGACTCTTTTTGCCTGATTTGACGGCATCCAGCGCTGATGCCAATAACGCATTTTCTCTACGTGTGCAGAGAAATTATCTACAAATACCGGTGAATCGGGAGGCTCAATTGATCCACCAACATCCCCAGACATTAAAATCTTGGCTTGTGGATCATACACATGAAAATTACCGGGAGAATGTAAATAATGAGCAGGAATCAGTTGCAGTTCCAAAGACTCTAATTTGATGGTCCCCCCATTATCGGGAATGCCTACATATTCAATGGAGTCACAACTGTAATGACGCAAAAAACCTTCCCACAATGCCGGAGCATGGAGCTTCGCATTGGTTAAAGCCTGATCCCACAAACCTAATGATGAGATGACGTCCGGATCCTGATGTGAAGCGAATAAATCCGTTATTTGGTCAACTGGCGCATGGTGCAAAACTGCAGCCATCATCGGTGCGAACAATTCGGCACCACCAGGATCCAAAAGCAGACAGCGGTTAGGTGTGCGAACCACATATTGATTGGTATCGACTATATTACCGGGCTTACCCTCATCCCTCCCAAACATAATCCATTGGTGCGATCCTTCATAGATTTTGGTCATCTTCATGAGACACGGCCTCTTATAATTAACAGTTAATTAGCTATTGCGATAAATAGATAATGCGATTCTGCAACGCTGCACATTATCATGGATAGTATGTGCAGCTTTATCTACACTTTCGGCAACTGCTTGCAAACTCTGCAAATATTCACCCGCCTGAGATGCTTCAATTCTTGAGTTTGCCGCAATGACCCTTGCCGCTCTTGCATGATGCATCACTTCTTCGAGTTGACCCAAAAGTTGCGAGACATCCTTTTTAAAGCGTCTTTGGCAATCCTGCATGGCTAGTCTTGCCTGATCAACCGGTTCCTGCATTGATTCAGCATACAATGCACCTTCAGCCATTTTTGCTGCCAACTCAAATTTATTAAACGCAATGGTTTTATGATATTCCTCGACAGTTAAGCGATATAAAACCAGTGCATAGATATTAATGTTTGTAACCAGCTCGATTGTTTCCTTGGCCAGTTCATTAATAAAGTCGGTAATAGGTTGAAATCCTTTTGCTTTATCTCCAGCCCTGAAGGCAATAGCTTTAGCATTTGCCGCCGCCAGCGATATTTCTTTAGCCACCACCATGACTGCGCTTAATTCCGAGGTAATGGAAGCCACGGCAATAAACTGAGATTTAGTCTGATTAGTCATATTTAATTACACCATGAAAAAAGTGACATTTTTAAAACTCCGTACCTGACTCAAGAAAATCGATCCTGTACTGATGAAAAGTAGCCTCGGAAGAAATATTTTGCCAACCACTAATAAGAAAGATTGAAAAGACAACAAAAACTTAACAACCTGATTAGTTAAACCAAACTTAATACTTTATGTGAAACTTCGTTTAAAGATACCACATAGTCGGCACAACCCAACTTAAAAGCAGCACCTGGCATTCCCCAAACCACACAGGACTGCTCGTCCTGAATAACAGTTTTGGCGCCTGCATCATGCATTTCTTTCATACCTATTGCACCATCAGCACCCATTCCTGTCAGTAAAACAGCAATAGCATTGGCACCGGCACATTGAGCAACAGAACGAAACAACACATCAACTGCAGGTTTATGTCGATTAACCGGAAGACCATCGTTCAACTGAATTATATATCTACCGCCTTCCCTGATAAGCAACATATGCCTGTCTCCGGGAGCCAGGTAAATATGCCCAACCTCAGCAAACTGACCATCCTTAGGAATACAAGCGGTCATTTCGGTTACAAGATCGACATGCCTGATAAATGATTGACTGAATGCCGCAGGCAAATGCTGTGTCATTAATATAGGTGGCGTATCTGCCGGAAATCCTTTAACTACTGCTTTTATAGCTTCCGTTCCACCCGTTGAAGCCCCAATTGCGATTATCTTATTTGTATGCCTGATTGTTCGTTTTATTGGATCAGATTTAAGAATAACATCAACTGAATGTTTCTCTGGAATATCAACAACATGATTTATAGCCGAATTTTTAACTTTAATTACTCTATTTGGAGTATTTCCAACTTTTGCCTGGGCGGCAACTATAACCTTGGAAATAATCTCCTCTGCGTATTCATTAAGGGTATGAACAACATCAACTTTAGGTTTAGCAATAAAATCTACGGCACCGAGGGCCAATGCATTTAAAGTAGCTTCGGCTCCATGCTCAGTAAGCGTTGAAATCATAACGACGGGTGTCGGTCTTAAGCGCATCAGATTACTTAAGAAAGTAATGCCATCCATATGTGGCATTTCTATATCCAGCGTTAATACATCGGGGTTTAATTGCTTAATCATTTCCCTCGCAATAAGAGGGTCTGCTGCCGTACCAACCACTTCAATCTCAGGCGATGAACTTAACACCTCAGTCAGTATTTTCCTGATTAATGCCGAATCATCAATAATCAATACGCGTATCTTGTCCATAAATCCACTCTAAAAAAACTAACGTCACCATCACCAGGTGCATTGTTAATGTCAATTACCGTCACTTTAAGGCTTAGTCATATACCAAATATAAAAAATAGCGATTGCCTAAGAACCAAACAAATTATTCCAGTCTTCTTATATTAGCCTGTGATGCTACCTTCACCTTTGCAATGATATCATCGGCATAATCGTTTAATGCACTTTCCACATTAATTGTAGGTTTAGCGATAAAATCAACGGCTCCCAATTCCAGCGCTGTTAAAGTTACTTCAGCATTACTTTCTGTGAGGGCTGAAATCATCACTACTGGCATTGGCCTTAATCGCATCAGGTTACGTAAAAAAGTAATCCCATCCATTCGTGGCATTTCAATATCGAGGGTTAATACGTCCGGATTTAACTCCTTAATCATTTCTCTGGCAACATAGGGATCTTCCGCCGCACCTACAACCTCAATATCAGGAGATGAGCTAAGTATCTCAGTCAGT
>SESD01000360.1_pt1 | contig 28264 bp, 24 predicted proteins | sample 3171411 | NCBI WGS metagenome assembly SESD01 (sample SAMN06051880, study PRJNA518727) | freshwater metagenome | biome: subpolar coniferous forest; feature: holomictic lake; material: water; isolation source: holomictic Lake 442, 16.5 m depth | place: Canada: near Kenora, Ontario | collected...
CCCACGTTGACTTGACTGATGGACGAACCCGCGGAACGCGCACTATCGTCGGCCCGCAGCATGGTGTCCACCATGGTGGCTCTCTCGACGTCATCCGGACGAATCTGGGCCACACTGCGGTGCGACGAGAGAGAACCCAGAGCAATTTCCCGGACCCCGCCACCACCGCGACGCGCCACGGCCGAAGCTGCTTCCGCGGCGACCCGCAGTCCGGCCTCGCTGAGGTCCGCGGTGTGGGCAAAGCCCGTGGTGTCGCCGACCACCACCCGAATACCGGCACCCCGATCACGTCCCGAACTCAGTTCCTCGACGCGACGTTGGTCCAACATGGCCGAGGAGGTTCGCCGATCTTCCACGAAAACTTCGGCGAAGTCGCCACCTCTCGCCATGGCGACCGCCAAGGCTCCCTCAATTACCGAACGTTCAATCAGGTCAGAACTCATAGGTCCAGCGTAGACATTTCGGGGGGGCGAGCCCACTTCACCAAAAGTATCCACCGGTAGGCTACAGACGTGATTCTGCCTTCCATCGAGACGCCGGCCGACCTTCGTGCGCTCACTCTGGAGCAGCTGGATGAATTAGCCCTCGAAATACGTCAATTCATCATCGATACCGTGACCACCACGGGAGGTCACCTCGGTAGCAACTTGGGTGTGGTCGAGCTGACCTTGGCCCTCCACCGCGTGTTCGATTCTCCCCGCGACATCTTGCTCTGGGATACCGGTCACCAGTCCTACGTCCACAAGCTCCTCACCGGGCGCCGCTACGGCTTCAGTCGACTGCGTCAGCGCGGAGGAATTTCTGGGTACCCCAACCGCAGTGAGAGCGAGCACGACTGGATTGAGTCCTCGCACGCCTCGACCGCGCTGTCCTACGCGCACGGTCTCGCGGTGGCGCTCGCGCAGCGCCAGGAGCTCATCGGACACGGTGGTCGTCGCCACGTGGTGGCCGTAGTGGGCGACGGATCGCTCACCGGGGGCATGGCCTACGAGGCCCTGAACAACTTGGGTGTTACCAATCAACGCGTGGTCATCGTCTTGAACGACAACGGGCGCAGTTACGCACCCACCATTTCGAAGCTCTCCGAGTCCTTGACCCAACTGCGCCTCAACCCGCAGTACGTGAGCACCCGCGCGCGCTTGCGTGACTGGCTGCCGAAAATACCCCGCGTCGGCAAACTGGCCTACCAAGGAGTGCACGGCGTGACCAGCGTGGTTCGGGAAATGGTCACCCCGCACACCTTTTTCGAAAACCTGGGCGTGCGCTACGTCGGACCCATCGACGGCCACAACATTGCCGCCATCGAAGCCGCGCTGACCAACGCCGCGACCTGGAATGGCCCCATTCTCGTCCACGTGTTGACCGAAAAGGGGCGCGGCTACGCCCCCGCCGTGGGAGACGCCCAGAAGCTCCACGACTATAAAGTTCCCCCGAAGTTTGAAGACGACGGCATCATTCCCGCCTCCTTTACGGAAGCCTTCTCGGCAGCTCTGCTGCGCCACGCCGAACGCGACGACCGCGTCGTCGCCCTTACCGCCGCCATGGCCGGGCCCACGGGCCTGCTTCCCTTCCAGCAACGCTTCCCTGATCGTTTCTTCGATGTGGGTATCGCCGAAGCGCACGAAGTCACCGCCGCCGCCGGCATGGCCATGGGTGGCCTGAAGCCCGTCGTGTGCATCTACTCCACCTTCTTCGCGCGCGCCTTCGACCAAGCGAATTTAGATGTGGGTCTTCTCAACCTCCCCGTGGTCTTCGTCTTCGACCGCGCGGGCATTACCGGCGACGACGGGCCGAGTCACCACGGCCTCTTGGACATGGCGCTGTGCTTAGCCATTCCCAACCTCACGATCTTTGCGCCCTCCACGGCCGACGAAATTGACGGCATGCTCACCACCGCGCTCTCCTTGACCACCCCCAGCGCGATTCGTTTCCCCAAGACCCTGCCGCGACCCATCGATGGCGTGGTCGGTACCGGCGTGAAGGCTCGTAAAATTCGCCAAGGGGACGGATCGTGCTGCGTACTGGCCGTCGGGAAAATGACCGCGACCGCCTACGAGGCTCTCGCGCTGATGGGAGTGGCGGCGGACGCCATCACCCTCTACGACGTGCGCGTGCTTCCGGCCGACCATGAGATGATCGATGATGCCCTCACCCACCACCGCGTGGTCACGGTCGAAGACGGCACCCGTCACGGTGGCGCGGGTACCTTCTTGGTCTCCGCAGTACGTAGCCGGGCCCAAGAGCTTCGCGTTCCCTTCCCCACTACCCGAATTTTGGGTGTTCCGCGGGCCTACCTGGAGCATCACAAGCCCGACGCTCTCTTGGCGGAGTTGGGCCTCGACGCTGCGGGTCTGGCCGCCGCGTTCACTCGGGCGCTCAACGACGACCCGGAATTTCTCGTCACCCTGCCCGAAGCCCCCAAGGCCACTTTTTACTGAACCCCGTCCTCCGACGGACGGTAGTTTGCTCCTATGAACTTTGACGTCACCAAAACCGAAGCCGAGTGGTTGGAAGAACTGGGCCCCGAGCGCTACGCCATCTTGCGTCAGGCCGGCACCGAAGCCCCCTTTACCGGATCGCTGTTGCACGTGAGCGCCGCAGGTTTTTATTCCTGTGGTGCGTGCGGGCAGGTCCTCTTTAACGCGGGGCAGAAGTTTGACGCTCATTGCGGCTGGCCCAGTTTTGATAACTGCGAGCCGGGCACCATCGTAGAAAGAGCCGATCACTCGCTGGGTCGCGCACGTACCGAGATCCTCTGCTCGCGTTGCGGTGGACACCTCGGACACGTCTTTAACGACGGCCCGACCGCCACGGGCCTTCGCTACTGCGTCAATTCTTTGTCGATTGACTTCGACGAGGCTTAAACGTCGAGGAATCGACGGATGGCCAAGGCCGAGCCGATGGATCCAATCGATATACCCAGGACAATGACCACCACGTTGGTCCCCCACAGATTGGCGAGGGAGATCTGATACTCGCTGCTCAGCGGATACCAGGTCTGCACCGCGGTGGTCGCTCCGACCGCCACCACGGAACCCAAGAGCCCCTGCACGAAGCCCTCGGTGATAAAGGGGATGCGAATGAACCAGTTGGTCGCTCCCACCAATTTCATCACCGACACTTCGCGGCGGCGAGCAAAAATCGCCATGCGAATGGTATTGAGAATCAGCACCGTGGCCGAGAGCAGCAAGACCCCGGCCAAGGCCAAAAACACCACCTGCAACACGTGAATCGTCTTTTGCATCTGGCGAATCTGTTGTTCGGGAGCGGTCACTTGGAACACCCCGGGTTGACCCGTGTAGGCCTGCTCAATCACGAAGGCGTTTTGCGGAACCGTGGGCACGCACTGATAGGAAGTGGGCATTTTGTCCGGTGTCATGACGGCAAAAATGGAGGGATCAATAATGTGCTTCGCTTGGAGGTAGCTGGCCTGCTTGTCGAAGTAATTGCAGTCGTGCACGTAGGGGGAACCGTGCAACTGGTTGCCGACATCGCCAATTTGTGAGTTGGTGGCGTCGGGGTTCATCCACACGGTCACGCGCGTTCCCTTTTCCCATTGGGCCGAGGCCTGCGCGGCACTTTGCTTCAGCAAGAGGGCCGATCCCACCAAGGACAAGCTCACCGCCACCGTCAAGACGGCGGCAATGGTCATCAGACGATTACGCCAGAGGTTGGTTCCCGTCTCGCGTAGGGCGTAGCGAAGAAAGACCCTCATGAGGCACTACCCGCATCGTCGAGGCCGTAGACACCGCGAGCTTGGTCACGAATGACCTCACCCTTATCCAACTCGATCACGCGACGCCGCATGCGGTCGACCAGAGCCTTGTCGTGCGTGGCCATGACCACAGTGGTTCCGGTGCGATTAATGCGCTCCAGCAAATTCATAATGGCTTCGGAGTTGGTGGGATCGAGGTTCCCGGTCGGTTCGTCCGCCAGCAAAATCAAGGGACGATTCACGAAGGCGCGGGCCACGGCCACGCGTTGTTGTTCACCACCGGAGAGCTCGCTCGGCAAGTTGTTGGCCTTGTCGCTCAAACCCACCAATTCGAGAATCTGCGGCACCTGCGCTTCCACGGTGGAGCGCGGGCGACCGATCACTTCGAGGGCGAAGGCCACGTTCTCAAAGACGGTTTTATTGGGCAAAAGGCGGAAGTCTTGGAACACGCAGCCGATATTCCGACGCAGGTAGGGCACGCGACGCGCCCGTTGCTGGCCGATGTCGCGACCGGCCTCGAGAATGCGCCCGGCGTCGGGAGTCTCTTCACGGAGCAGGAGGCGCAAGAAGGTGGTCTTTCCAGAACCGGAGGAGCCCACCAGGAAAACGAATTCTCCCTTTTCGATATCTACATTGACGTCGCGCAGGGCGATCGTGCCGTTCTTGTACGCCTTGGTGACATTGTCGAATCGAATCACGTTTCACCCCCTTTGGGTCAGCTCGGCGGGCCAATGGTCACGCCCTCCCCTTCAGCCTAGTTGGGGGTCACCACCACTTTTCGACACCAAAAAGACCGTGCGCGCTAGGACTGGGCGCGTTGGCGACGTAGTTCGGCTTCCATGAAGCCATCCAAATCACCTTCGAGTACTGCTTCGACATTTCCGGTTTCACAGTCGGTACGGTGATCCTTCACTAACTGATACGGCGCTTGGACGTAACTACGAATTTGCGAACCCCAGGCGTTCTCCGAACGCGTGCCGCTCAAGGCGTCGAGTTCGGCTTGACGCTCGGCCCGTGCGCGGTCGGCGAGCTTGGCCGCCAAAATCTGCATGGCGCGCGCCCGGTTTTGGTGTTGACTGCGTTCGTTTTGGCAGCTCACCACGATTCCGGTCGGCAAATGCGTGAGACGAATCGCCGAGTCAGTCTTGTTGATGTGTTGTCCACCGGCTCCGGAAGCGCGGTAGGTGTCCACCCGCAAATCTTTTTCGTCGATCTCGACGTCACCGGCGTCATTGCTCATAAACGGCGTGACGTCCAAACTGGCAAAACTAGTTTGTCGGCGGGCTTGGGTATCGAAGGGGCTGATACGCACCAAACGGTGCACCCCGCGTTCGGCCGACAGCCAGCCATAGGCGAAACGCCCGGTCACGATGATGGTGGCGGAGAGAATCCCGGCCTCTTGACCTTCGGAAACTTCGTCGACTTCGACGGCGAAACCACGGCGCTCCGCCCAGCGCGAATACATCCGCAGCAACATCTGCGCCCAATCTTGGGCGTCGGTGCCACCGGCGCCGGCATGAAATTCCACGATGGCGTCGCTCTCGTCGTAGGGACCAGAGAGCAGACTCTGCGTTTCCAAATTGTCCAAAGCGCCCGACAGGGTCGTCACCACACTCGCGAGTTCTTCCAAGGTGGACCAGTCCGCAGTACCCGCGAGCGACTCACGAGCAAAGTCGGACAAGACTTCACCGTCATCGAGTTGACTTCGCAGGGCGTCGAAAGCGTCGAGGTCGTTGCTGAGCCGGCCCAACTCGGTGGTCACCTGGCGGGCGTGGTCTTGATCGTCCCAGAGATCCGGGGCGGCCGCGAGTTCGCTGAGTTCCGCGTGACGCACCCGACGTTCCGTTATACCGAGATAGTCACGCGCGGCTTCCCAACGCTGCTCGAGTGCGCGCAGGGCTGACGTCGCGTCGCGAAGGGCGTTCTCCGCTTTAGGGTCGGCCATGGCACTGCTTGTACTTGCGCTTCGAGCCACAAGGGCAAGGATCGTTGCGACCCACCTTGCCACTCGGGCTTGGCATGCCGTGCTGTGGCAAGGTCACGCCCCCGCTGGCTACCTCGTTCGCGTTCGGCACACCCATGGGCACGACCTCGGGTTCGGCGGGTACGGCTTCGACGTGCGTGATAAACCGCGCGAAGTCCAGATCCACATTGATCAGTAGCTGCTCGAACATCGAGAATCCTTCTCGCTGCCACGCCACCAGGGGGTCTTGGCCAGACGAAGCCCGCAGGTGAATTCCTTCGCGCAGCCCATCCATGTCGGAGAGGTGATCACGCCAACGTTGGTCGAGAATTTGCAACATCACGTCGCGTTCAATTTCTTCGGCCATGGCCAGGCCACCGGAGTAGTTCTCACACTTGCGCTCGTAAAAATCCAGAGCTTCGCCGATGAGAAGTTCCTCGAGGCCTTCGCGTGAGAGTTGTTCGGGTATGAGCGCCACCGTCTCGCTCGTCACGGGGAAAATCGTGAGTAGCTCGGTGTGCAAGAGAGCCACGTCCCAATCTTCGGCGTAGTCATTGGAACAATAGGTAGCCACCGTGCCGATAATCGCGGCCTGCAGCAGGTCGCGCGCCATCTCGTGCACGTTGTCACCGTTCAGTAATTGCTGGCGGCGAGCGTAAACGACCTTGCGCTGCTCGTTCATTACTTCGTCGTACTTCAGAACGTCCTTGCGAATTTCGGCGTTACGACCCTCCACGGTGTTCTGCGCACGCTCGATGGCCTTCGAGACCATCTTGGCTTCGATCGCTTCACCATCGGGCATCGTGCGCTCCATGACCCAACTCACGGCCCCCGTCGCGAAGAGGCGCATCAAATCGTCTTCCAACGACAAAAAGAAGCGACTCGCCCCGGGATCACCTTGACGACCGGCGCGACCACGCAGCTGGTTATCGATACGGCGCGATTCGTGGCGTTCGGTACCGAGCACGTAGAGCCCACCCGCGGCGCGCACGATTTCTGCGTCGGCGCTGCATTCGGCGGTGTAACGCGTCAGTGCCTCGTGGTAGGCCGCGGCGTATTCCGGCACGTCCACGGCGATGCCCTTGCCCCGCACTTCTTGGGTGGCCAAACCTTCAGGGTTTCCCCCGAGGATGATGTCCACTCCACGTCCCGCCATGTTGGTGGCCACGGTGATGGATCCGGATCGGCCGGCCTGCACGATGATCTCCGCTTCACGGAAGTGTTGCTTGGCGTTAAGGACTTCGTGGGGCAGTCCCGCCTTGCTCAGCGCGCGAGAGAGTTGTTCGGATTTCTCCACCGAAGCGGTTCCTAAGAGAACGGGCTGACCGGCGTCGTAGCGAGCGCGCACGTCGTCCACGATCGCGGCGTACTTGTCGGCTTCGGTCTTGTAAATAAGGTCCGCTTGGTCATCACGCGCGGTCGGGCGGTGCGTGGGAATGGGCACCACGGTAAGTCCGTAGGTATTGCCGAATTCCGCGGCTTCGGTTTCAGCAGTTCCGGTCATACCCGCGAGCTTCGAATAGAGACGGAAGTAGTTCTGCAGGGTCACCGTGGCCCAGGTGTGATTTTCCTCGTTGATGCGGACGCGTTCTTTCGCTTCCACCGCTTGGTGCAGGCCATCACTCCAGCGACGACCGTCCAAGGTGCGCCCGGTGAACTCATCGACGATCTTCACCTCGCCACCGTCGACCAAATATTCCTTGTCGCGGTGGAAGAGTTCCTTCGCGCGGAGGGCTTGGCCCAATTGATGCACGTAGTTGATCGATACGGCGTCGTAGAGGTTGCTCACCCCGAGGGATTTCTCGACTTTTTCGATGCCCGCTTCGGTAGGCACCACAATTTTCTTTTCTTCATCGACCTCGTAGTCCACGTCACGCGTCAGGGAACGAGCAATCGAGGCGAATTGGTAATAGAGCTTGGTGGTGTCGGAGGACGGTCCCGAAATAATGAGCGGGGTCCGTGCTTCGTCAATGAGGATGGAGTCGACTTCGTCCACGATGGCGTAGTGATGTCCGCGTTGCACCATGTGTTCTTGGCGATGCGCCATGTTGTCGCGCAGATAGTCGAAGCCAAATTCCGTGTTGGTGCCGTAGGTAACGTCGCAGTGGTAGGCCGCACGCTTGTCGAGGGGATCGGTAATGTCGGGTCCGACGCGGCCCACCGTAATACCGAGAAAGTTGTGCAAACGGCCCATCCAGGTGGCGTGGAAGGTCGCGAGGTAATCGTTGACGGTCACCACGTGGACGCCCTGACCCGCCAAGGCGTTGAGGTACACCGGCAGGGTCGAGACCAAGGTCTTTCCCTCACCCGTCTTCATTTCGGCGATCCAGCCGAAATGCAGGGCCATACCACCCATCAACTGGACGTCGAAGTGTCGTTGCCCCAGAACCCGGGTGGCGGCTTCGCGCACGACGGCGAAGGCTTCAATCAGGAGGTCGTCGAGAGTTTCGCCCTCGGCCAAACGGGCCCGAAATTCGTCCGTCTTGGCGCGGAGCTGCTCGTCACTGAGCGCGGCCATCTCGTCGCCGAGTTGGTTGATGGGCTCCACGAGTTCGCTCAGTTGGCGAACTCGCTTGCCTTCTCCGGCCTTGAGAACTTTCGAAAAGACGCTCATAACACCCACCACCCTACCGGTCAGTCGCCGAGGCGAAGATGGGGCTGCGAGCGGCTGACCTGGTCTTTGACCCCACACTTGCCTGCAGCGGGGTCCGTGCGGACTTCGAGCAGTGAAACACTCTCTCGAGGTCGATTCGCACACTTCCCCGGCTCCGGTCGTGACCACCATGATCACCACCGGGCAGGACTTACTTCTAAACCGCGCCATGCTCAGCGTCCATGAGACGCCTTACGTGGGTCGTTTCGCCCGCGGCTGGCATCGACTTGCAACCACAGCCCGCTCGCAGCCCATACCCACTCTAGGACAGTGTGGTGGGTAGCATTTTTGGCATGAACACCACCTCACACGTCTTCACGTATGTCTTTATCGCTCTCATGCTCGTATCGTCGGTGAACGACTTTCGTCGCCAGGCTGACATCGTCGCTACCATGCGGCGATTCGCCCTCCCTCAGGGCTTCGAAATCGTCTGCGGTGTGACCAAGGTGCTCGCGGCCATTGGTTTAGCGGTGGGCTTGATTGGCACCCCGACCGGCCACGGTCAGCTCACGCGCATCGTGGCCTTTTCCTTGGTGGCCTATTTCGCGATTGCCGTGGGTCTACACCTGCGCGCCAAGGACGGCGTGAAGGACTTCGCTCCGGCACTGGTCGTGCTCCTTACGACCGTGGCGTTCGCCTACGTCACGACCCAGATTTAAGCGCGCCGGCGCACCAGCGCCACTCGCATTCGCAGCCACAAGAGCGCCAGCGCCACCGGCACACCCAATCGGCGCCATCCCGAGGACGTAGTCCATTCAAAGCGCATGGCACTGCGGTGATGCGCCCTCGTCATCTCCCGGGGAGCGGCCGCCCGCGACGCTCCTTCTACGTGGGTAATCGTGGCCTCGGCGCACCAGGCGACCCGGCTTCCGTGGCGCTGGGCGCGCCAACAAAGATCCATGTCTTCGGCGAACATGAAATAGCGCTCATCAAAACCGCCGAGGGCTTCGAAGAGATCACGCCGCATCAAAAACATCGCCCCCGACACCCAGTCGACTCCCCCGTCGGCGCGCGGGGAGCGGTAGCGCCTCGTCCAGGGGTTGCCGGGCCACCAGGGAGCGCAGACCGCGTGCATCGCCGCCACCAGGGCGGAAGGAAAAACGCGAACGGAAGGGTAGGGCAATCCCTCCTGCGTCACGATGGTCGGTCCCACAATTCCCACCTCGGCGTGTTCGTCGAGATAGCCCTCCAGGGCCGCCATGGCACCCGGGTGCACCACCACGTCAGGATTGGAGACGCAGAGAAATTCAGTTCTTTGTGTCAGGGCCACTCCCCGGTTCACTCCGCGGCCGTATCCGAGGTTGTGACCCGTGTTGGCCAGCGTCACCCCGCTCAGGTCACAGCGCGCCGAAAGATCGTCGCCGCCATTGTTCACCACCACGATGTCGCTCACGCCGTCCTCACGAAACGACGAGAGGGCCGCCTGCAAATTGGCTCCCGAATGAAATTCCACAATCACGGCGGAACTACGCGTCACGACGGGCCTCTAAGAGTCGTGACATGGCATCGTGCCAATGCGGGGTCGCGGCATAACCCAGTTCTTCCCAACGCCGCATCGCCAGAGCACTCATGGCGGGGCGCACCGCGGCGGGCTGTGGGTCAAGATCTGCGGTGACAATGGGGCTGACAAAGTCAGCGGAGCGACCTTCGTGCATCGCGACGAAGGACGCCACGTCGAACCAGCTCGCCACCCCCGTATTGGCCACGTGCACCACGCCCCCGGGGCGTCGCTCCATCAAGGCCATCAGGCACAGTGCCAAGTCGGCCGCCATCGTGGGAGTACCGATTTGATCCGTCACGAAACGCACCGGTTCGTTGCTGGCGGCGCGTTGCGCCACGATGTGCGCGATATTTCTCGCGCGCACCCCCATCACCCACGAGGTACGCACGATGGTGTCGGCGGGCCGGCAGAGTAATTCCCCGTCACGCTTGCTGGCTCCGTAGACGCTCTGCGGATGCGGGAGTGCCGTTTCGTCGTAGGGTTCCGCGCCGCGTCCATCAAAGACGTAGTCGGTGGAGACGGTAAGAAAATGTGCTCCTAGACTTTCGCAGACCCTCGAGAGTTCCCCTACCGCCACGGCATTGACGCGCTGCGCCGTCTCGGGTTCCGACTCCGCGCGGTCGACGGCGGTGTAAGCGGCCAGATTTACCACGACGTCGGGTCGTAGACCACTCAGGACGCCCTCAATAGAGTCCGTCACCGTGAGATCGAGTTGCGACCTGGTGACGCCGATGGCGGTCCACGAGGCGCTACTCACAGCACTCCCCGTGGGACTCCAATTCGACGATCCGCCCGGCGGGGTGAGGCCGCGCAAATAGTCCATGAGGTCCACGCCCACCTGGCCGGCAGCGCCGATGACCACGACGCGCTGACTCATGCGGAACCTGCCGGTCGAACGTGACTCACGTCCGCCACGTCAAGAATGCGTTCGCTGCCGTCGTCACGACGCACGCGCAATCGCCCACGCGCGTCCACCCCCGCGGCTTCGGCTTCGAAACTCTCGTCCGGAAGTTCGAGGCGCACCCGAATCCCCTTGGTGACCAAGGCGGCGTCGTACTCAGCGAGCAACTGGTCGCGCCCGTCAATGGATTCGGCGAGTGCGAGACGGGGAGAAAAAGATCGCAGCAGCATGTCCAACATGGCTTCGGGGCTCACCGTCACTCCCGATTGATCGCGCAATGAGGTCCCTTGGGCGTCCGGTGGTCCGGTGAAGGTCAAATTGATGCCGATGCCGATCACCACGGCGTCGCCCGCTTTCGGATCGGGAACGAACTCCGCCAGGATGCCCGCGATTTTCTTCCCACCCACGAGCAAATCATTCGGCCACTTCACGTCGGGGCGCACTCCCGTGAGCACCACCATGGCTTCCCGTGCGGCCAGGGCCAGCGCCACGGTGACCAAAAAAAGTTGTTCCGCCGGAATCTGGGGCCGCAGTAGAATTGACGTCAGAAGTGAACTGCGCGACGGGGCCTCCCAGCTTCGGTCGCGTCGTCCTCGTCCGGCGCTTTGGAAATCCGATCGAATCACCAAACCCGCGGGTTCGCCCAGCCGAGCCCGTTCGACGCCCAGGGCGTTGGTGGAGCCGATTTCCGAAAACTCCAAGCGTCGCCAGACTGGGGTGGTCATGGGTACAACCTTAGGGTTTGCCCATGGGTGGTAGAAAAGAACCTTGGAATGACGGAGGAAACGTGCTGAAGAAAGTTTTGATTGCCAACCGCGGAGAAATCGCGGTTCGAGTCATTCGCACCTGTCGCGAGATGGGTATCGCGACGGTCGCCGTCTATTCCGAGCTCGACCGTGACGCCATGCACGTCCGGCTCGCCGACGAGGCCTACGCCCTGGGTGGTCAGACGGCCGCTGAGAGCTACCTCAACACCGAGGCGATTTTGGACGTCATCGAACGTTCCGGGGCCGACGCCGTTCACCCCGGCTACGGCTTCTTCTCCGAAAATACCGATTTCGCGCGCGCCATCACCTCGCGGGGCGTGACCTTTATTGGGCCACCACCGGAGGCCATCGAAGTGATGGGTGACAAAATTTCTTCCCGTCTCGCGGCCGAAGCCGCGGGCGTCCAGGGAGTTCCGGGGCGTAGCCAGACGCTGGTGGACGCGCAAGAAATCATTGACTTCGGCAACGAGTTTGGTTGGCCCGTCGCCATTAAGGCCGCCTACGGCGGCGGCGGACGCGGCATGAAGGTCGTCAAGTCGGCTGATCAAGCGGCCGAGCTTTTCGAAAGCGCGAAGCGCGAATCTCTGAGTTACTTCGGTCGTGACGAGTGCTACGTTGAGCGCTACCTCACTTGGCCGCGCCACATCGAGATGCAAATCCTCGCCGACACCCACGGCAAGGTGTTGTGGTTGGGAGAGCGCGACTGCTCCGCCCAACGTCGTCACCAGAAGCTCATCGAAGAATCCCCCGCTCCCAACTTTCCCGATGCGGTACGTCAGGCCATGGGTGAGGCGGCGGTCAAGGTCTCGCGCGCCTGCGGTTACGTCAACGCCGGTACGGTGGAATTCCTCTTCCAGGACGGCGAGTTTTTCTTCTTAGAGATGAACACGCGACTCCAGGTGGAGCACCCGGTGACCGAGTTGGTCACCGGACTGGACTTGGTCGAATGGCAGTTACGCATTGCCGCCGGCGAAGAACTCACGATGACGCAAGATTCCATCGAACGCAAGGGTCACGCCATCGAAGTGCGCATCAACGCCGAGGACCCCACCGCCGGACGTTTCACGCCCTCCCCCGGGACCTTGACACGTTTTTCGACTCCCGACGGTCCGGGCGTGCGTCTGGACGCGGGCTACGCCGCCGGCGACACCGTCTCGCAGTACTACGACAACCTGATTGGCAAGTTAATCGCGTGGGGACCAGACCGCGACCGTGCGCGACGTCGACTCCTGCGAGCCATCTCTGAGACCGTCATCGAAGGAGTAGCCACCACACTTCCCGCCGATATTGCCATCCTCGAGCACCCCGACTTCGTGGCCGGCGAGCACTCCACCAAGTGGGTGGAGGAGCGACTGGACCTCTCCTCCATTACCGCCACGAGTTCCCCTGGTGTCGCCGAAGAAGCAGGAACGGTTCGACGCGACGTCACCGCCGAAGTCAACGGTCGACGACTAAACGTCTCGCTGTGGCTCCCCGAAGGTAGTAGCACCGTCATAGCCGCGGGCGGAACGAAGCCGTCGCGCCGGGGCGGTGGCAATCACGTGAAGGGCTCAGGTTCCGGTGAGGTCAGCGTCCCCATGCAGGGCACCATCGTGAAGGTCGCCGTAGAAGTAGGGCAAAGCGTCGAAGCCGGCGAGACCATCGTGATCCTCGAGGCCATGAAAATGGAGAACTCCGTGCTGGCGGAAAAGGCCGGCACCGTCAAAGAAATTCGCGTTGCGGCCGGTGATTCGGTGAGTAACGGTGACGTCGTCGCGGTCATCGCGTGAGTGCTCGCGAGACCGCCGAGTCCGTTATCAACGCCGCACGCGCGGGACTGGTCGCACTGAGCCACGACATCCACGCCCACCCCGAACTCGGTTACGAGGAGTACTACTCCTCGGCGGCCTGCGTGGACGTCGTCGAAAAGGCGGGATTCCGGATTGAACGTCGCTCCGCGGGCCTCGACACCGCGTGGCGCGCCACCGCAGGAAGTGGCGCACTTACCATTGCTCTCTGTGCCGAATTCGACGCCCTGCCCGATATCGGCCACGCCTGCGGCCACAACATCATCGCGGCCGCCTCCGTGGGTGCGGCGCTCGGTCTCGCGGCGATTGCCGACGATATCGACGCCACCATTGTCGTGCTCGGTACCCCATCAGAAGAAGGCGGTGGTGGAAAGATTGATCTCATCAACGCCGGTTACTTTGATGACGTTCACGCCGCCATGATGATCCACCCCTGGCCTACTGAACGACTCACCGCCGCCTGCCTCGCCGTCGATCACTTTGACGTCATCTTCACCGGCAAAGACGCCCACGCCTCCGCAGCCCCGTGGGAGGGCATCAACGCTCACGACGCCATGCTGATCTCCAACGTGGCCATTGGACTGCTGCGTCAGCAGCTTCGCCCCGGCGACCAAGTACACGGCATCACCACGGAAGGTGGCGCGGCCGCCAACATCATCCCCTCGCGAGTCGTCAGCCGTTTCATGTGTCGCTCGGTCACCTCCGAGCGACTCGCGCTTCTCCGCGCCCGTCTCCACGCCTGCTTCGAGGGCGCGGCCCTCGCGACCGGTGCTCAACTAGAGATAGTCGACTTGGGTCACCAATTCAGTCACATGGAGTCGGACGCAGACTTATTGGCGCACTACCGCACCGCGGCGGAGCGCCGAGGGCGAAACTTCGATCTCGACGACGCCGGCGCCGCCCTGCCCACTATCTCCACCGATATGGCCAACGTGTCGCTGGTGGTGCCTTCTATTCACCCTCTCCTTAAAATAGAAACCCACGGCGCCGTCAATCACCAGCCAGAGTTCACCGCTTCCTGCATCACCGATTCGGCTGACCAAGCGGTGATTGACGGTGCGATCGCTTTGGCCGAAACAGCTATTAGCGCCGCCACCGACGCCGTGCTTCGCCAACGTTTGCTCGCTCCTCGCTGATGGTTCTCGAACACGCCCTGCTGTCAGTGATTCCCGGACGGGAATCTGATTTTGAGGATGCTATGGCGAAGGCCCTTCCCATCATCTCCTCTCACCCAGCGTGCCACGGGGCAGCGGTTCATCGACAGATAGAAAACCCGTCGATTTTTGTTTTGCTCGTGCAATGGGATTCGGTCGACGCTCACATGGACGACTTCCGGAAATCTGCGCTCTTCGAAGAGTGGCGACTCTTGACGCACCCCTTCTATACCGAAAAACCTACGGTGACGCACTTTTCCTTGTAATCAGGCCGTTGGTTCGAATCCCGTTGGGGCTGGTTTCAATCCCGACTAACGACAATGGCGCTTTTGATCAAACGGCGAAGCCTGAGAACAGCAGAGCGGTACTGGGCCGGCCGAATGTACATGATTTTTTCTATTTTCATACGTCCCATTTTACACCCAAATAGACTAACGCGTGGTCTTTTGATAGGACTTTGATAGTTCTCCGTTGATCTCATTACTCGCTCTATTTAGAGGCAGGTAAGGGCAGAGCCTCGGTCAGAGATACCAGATTGAGAGAGCTGTGCATGAGGGGTGCTCGTGTGATGAGCCATCTTGAGTGGGTTCTGCTGACTGATTTGTTCCGTCACCTTGTCGTTCAATGAACAACTTGTTCGGTGGGCTGGTTTCAATCCCGAGAGGTAGTAACGACAAAGGCGCTATCTGACTTAAATTCCAGGCATATTCGCCTTTTCACGCACAGTTAAGAACCACTTGGAGAGATCGAACATGTCCTGAAGCCATGTTTCGATTTGATTCCAACTAAAACTGTCTTGGTCTGAACACCATCGAAGTTCGGATCAATGGTCTCGATGGTGACGCCACGAGGAACGTGGTGCCGCGAGGCCGAGCGAGCCGTGGTGCAGATCAACTGGGCCGTGGTCACTCGACTGCGGAAGGGTTGCTGTAGGACATCACTGGCCGCCAGGAACAAGTCCGTTGAGCGTTCTGCGTTCAGCCAGCTGCGACCGATGCGCTTTCCGACTGCCGTGATCTCAGGTTCCAGGGCCACCAGGACCAGGGAGGTGAGGCGCTGGTCCGAGCGGGCTCGGTCCACGAGGAAGCACAGCGTGGCGTCAGAAGCCTCGGAAGAAGCCTGGAGCTTGCGTGCCAGGGATAGGCCGTTCACCGCGCCGAAGGTCGCCATGGTGGCGGCTTCGAGCTCTGCCAGGAGGGCTCGTCCGGCGCTGGCGCCGAAGGAAACCTCCAGGTCTCGGGTGAACAGGGATTGGTATGTGGGTATGGGTGTGTTCATGGGGCCATGAAGCCAGTATGAATTCCGAGAAATCCTCATTGCTCGGCTCATATGAACTCATATCTCCTGCAATTGCGGGAGATTGGGGCTTCACGAAGTGGTGTTGGGACCCGAATCTGAACTCATGTCGGGGCTCATATCTGAACTCATTTCTGCCTGGCGGCGCCTTTCGGCGGCGTCCTTGTATTTCAGGCTGATCTCCGTACCGTTCCGTGCTCGGCGTGGCTAGTTCTTGACCACGAGAAATTGCCCCATCAGTCCACCGTCTTCGTGGTTAGACATGTGGCAGTGGTACATGTAGGGATACGTGGAGTTGGTGTAGTCAGCAAACTTCGCGACGAAGGTGACGACCTCGTCGGGCAGGATTGCGAACGTGTCCTTCCACCCCTTTTCGTATTCGGGGATGGGGCCAGTCGACCTTGAAACCAGGGCGAACTGGACATCATGAATATGGAACGAGTGACCAAAGGTGTGGCCGTTCTTAATGGTCCACGCCTCCACGGTATTCAGTACGACTCGTTGGTTTATGGCCATCATGCTGTAGGCCTTCCCATCGAAGGTAAAGGGCGTACCGGGGCCATTATCGGTGATCTTGACGACACGCCGTCGCGTCGCATCGCTGTCTTTCCACAACACGTTGGCCGCCAGAGTGGCGGGGACGCTCGTAATTGCCCCAGCAGTAGGTTTCGATACGGTGAGATTAAGCATGGTGAATGTGGTGTTATTCAGCAGGCTCCCGAAGGGGCCGCTCATATCTGGTTCACTTCCACCCGCCCCAAAGGGCATGCCTTGGTTGTAAGCCTTCATCTCCAGTGAAGAACCAACGGATTCGTGCGAAAGGTCCACGACAATTTCATAACGTTCGCCAGGGGCCATACGAAGGCGAGTGACGCGAGCGGGCTTGTTGAGCAGGCCGCCATCAGTTGCAACTACGTAGAACGGGCGATTGTTGTCGAATCCAATGTTGTAGTAGCGCTCAACTTCGGCGTTGAGAATACGAAAGCGAATCAGCTGAGCCGGGACGGTGTGTGTTGCGTTGATGACGCCGTTCGCAAGAAGGTAGTCGCCGTATGTGATGTCCTTGGAAAGGTTGAAGGCATTGTTGGTCTTGAAGCGACGACTGCCAAAGACCAGAGGAATGTCGTCAATTCCATAATTGCGTGGCAACTTCTTTGAGGCCGCACTGTCATCGTCGATGATGATGAAGCCACCAGCGCCCATAGTGAGTTGCTTTTGGGTCGATTGGTGCATGTGGGGGTGATACCAGTATGTGGCCGCGTCGTTCATGACCTTAAAGGAAGGCGACCACGTCGCCCCTGGAGCAATGGGCTGGTGGGGTCCGCCGTCGGCAGTGGCAGGGAGGTGGATGCCGTGCCAGTGAGCGGTGGTTGTTTCGGATAGGTGGTTCGTAACGTTCAGCTTCACGACGTCACCCTTTTTCCATCGGAGAGTGGGTCCCCAAAAGGTCTGTCCGTTGTAGCCGTAGGTGGGTGTCTTTGATCCGTTGAAAAACTGTCGCGACGTGGCATTGAGGTTGAGGTGAAAGTTCTTTCCTTCAATCAGTGGAGGAATCATGAGAGGTCGCAGGCTCACTGCCGCCTCAGCGCTGGCCACGTCCGAAGAGAAAAACGACCGCCCGCTCCACCATGCACCCAGGCCCGTGGCGGCTACTCCGCCAACACCGAGCATCATTTTGCGACGACTAATTGTCTTAGGACTGTTCTCTTGGGTCATGGCTCTTCTCTCTCGCTCTTTAACCTAAATCAGGCGTGTGAACAGTTGTTCACTTGAGAAGCATACAAATTATTTGTTGGAATTTTTTGGGGGAAACGTATGAGTTCAGTAAGAATCGAGCCAACCCCACTGAGCGGGAGCCTTAAGGTTCGCTTGGTCGAGGTAACGGCCACCTTGCTCGAACGGGACCTGGAAAAAAAGCTACCAACGATGCGAGAGATTGCCGTCAGTGCTGGAGTTTCGCCCGGCGCGGCGTATCGTCATTTCTCATCGCAAGAGGAGCTCTTTCTCAATGTTGTCGAGCATGTCTTTGGGCACTTAGAGTCCGCCCTCACCGCCACGCTCGACCTATCCCAAGGTGTGGAGGTGGGCCTTCGGCGCATCGCCCACGCCTACGTGCAGTGGGGGCTGGAGCACCCGGGGGGCTACCAGTTGCTCTTCGAGACTACAGATGATGTCAAACTTCTGGCCGCCGGACAACGTCCCGGCCTGCACCTCATTGATCAAATTGGTGACTACTGGGAAAGTGGGCTCTTCGCAAGCCAGTACTATAAGTCGCTCTGCTGCTCATGCAGCGGACGAATCGACACCACGGGAGTAATCATTACCGTGATTTTACTCCCTCGAGCCGGACATCGCTTGTCCAGGGACCTGCAGCCTCAGTTGCACAACTCGCAATTTTGCCCTCATAACTCAGCCGAAAACCCATATTCATATCTCCGATCGATTCCCTAAAGAGCTCAGTGGAACTACCCAAAGGAATATCTAGTTGGGCTGGTAGGTACCGAACACCGTTCGCAGTACATCGGCGACCTCACCCAGAGTGGCCAGGTTTCGTAGCGCCTCTTTCATGGGGTACAACACGTTGGCGGTACCGCGAGCGGCGATTTCAAGATCCGCCAAGGATCTCGCCACCAGAGCGTTATCACGACGGGTCTTCAAATCGATCACCCGCGAACGTTGGGCGATTTGCTGTTCGATGTCTACGGGGAAGACATCATTCTTCGTAGAATCCGAGTCCACGAACTTATTGACTCCCACAACGACCTTGTCGCCACGGTCGACGCTGCGGGCGAAATCGTACGCGGCGGATTCAATCTCGTCTTGCATGAAGCGCGCCTCAATGGCTGCCACGGCCCCACCCATGGCGTCGATGGCCGCGATATATTCGCGGGCCTTGGCCTCCACGTCGTCGGTCAGAGACTCCACGAAATAGCTGCCCGCGAGTGGATCGACGGTGTCGGCGATACCGGACTCGTAACCCACAATCTGCTGCGTGCGCAGGGCCAACTTGGCCGCCTGCTCGGTCGGTAGTCCCAGCGCTTCATCAAAGCCGTTGGTGTGCAAACTCTGCGTCCCACCCAAGGCGGCCGCGAGGGCCTGCAGGGTGACACGGACGACGTTATTGACGGGCTGCTGTGCGGTGAGGGTGGAACCCCCCGTTTGGGTGTGGAAGCGAAGCATTTGCGAACGCGGATCGGTTGAGCCGAAGCGTTCACGCATAATCGTCGCCCATAGGCGACGAGCGGCACGGTATTTCGCCACTTCTTCAAAAAGATTGTTGTGTGCGTTAAAGAAGAAGGAGAGCCGCGGGGCGAAGTCGTCGAGAGCTAAGCCCGCCGCCAAGGCGGCTTCGACGTAGGCCACGCCATTGGCCAAGGTGAACGCGATTTCCTGCACCGCCGTGGATCCCGCTTCACGAATGTGGTATCCGGAAATCGAAATGGTGTTCCAGTTCGGCATCTCCTTGGCGCAATACGCGAAAGTATCCACGATGAGGCGCATGGACGGTCGTGGAGGGTAGATGTAGGTTCCGCGCGCCACGTATTCCTTCAGGATGTCGTTTTGAATAGTGCCGCGCAATTGGTCACCGCGCACAGCCTGCTCTTCTCCGACCAGCTGATACAGCAGTAACAAAGTAGAGGCCGTGGCGTTAATGGTCATCGACGTGGTTACCTGATCCAAGGGCAGGCCCGACAGCAAGGCACGCATGTCCTCGAGCGACGAGATGGCCACCCCTACTTTTCCGACTTCGCCCTCCGAGCGCACGTGGTCGGCGTCGTAACCCATTTGAGTGGGAAGGTCAAAGGCGCAGGACAGACCCGTCTGGCCCGCGTCTAACAGAAACTTGAAACGTTGGTTCGTGGCCTCGGCGGTGCCGAAACCGGCGTACTGGCGCATGGTCCACAAACGGCCGCGGTACATGGTGGGGTGCACGCCACGGGTATAGGGGTACTCTCCCGGTTCACCTAATTGGGCGACGGGGTCGAAGTGGCTGGTGTCGTGGGGTCCGTAGACGGGAGCAATAGTGATGCCCGAATCGGTTAGGCGTTCGTCAGAGGTGCTCACGCTCATCAAGGTTAGGCGGTGGCGAGAGGAGGGCACTCGGACGTGCCACGATTACTAGGTGAATGCTGACCAGCGCCTCATTTTGTTGCTCGCGGGCAACGCAGGACGTGGCGGCATGCAGACGCAGATACGCCTCCTCGCGAGCGCGCTGCACCAGCAGGGCGCGAAGGTAGCCATTGCCATCGGGGCGGGCGACTTTGCCCCCCTCGACGGCGTGACTCTGTACCGACTCCCCGCCTGGTCACGGCGACACCCGTGGAAATTCGTAGGGGCTACCCGTCGTCTCGTTCGCGAATTGCGCCCCGGGGTGGTCCACGGACACGGTCTTCGTATGGCGCTCATCCTGCGGACACTCGCGGCGCCCGTTCGCGTGGTCACCTGTCACGGAATAGATCCCCGACGCGCCCGGGCCAGTATCTACCGAACCCGACTGACCAAGATTCCGGTAGTGGCCTGCGGCACGGGACCACGAGACCTTCTGGCTCGCTACGGACTCGAAAGTAGCGTGATCAACAACATCGCTCCGGCACCCGGAGAAACTCATCGCCGTGAAGAGTTGCTCGCACGTCTTCCGGAAGCGACGGGTCGAATGGTCGCCCTCTACCCGGCTCGATTTTCCGAACAGAAAAATCACCGCGGACTACTCAGCGCCCTGCGCGCGGCGCGCGAAGAACTCGGAACCCTGACGCCTCTGGTCTGGTGTGTCGGCGACGGACCCCTGCGTGACGAGATAGGGAGAGAGGCGGCCAGCGACGAGTTTCCCCTGCTGCACCTCACCCCCTATCTTCCCGAGGCCGCGACGTGGTTTTCCGCGACCGACTTTTTCATTCTGCCCTCGCACTGGGAAGGCCAACCCACGGTGATTCTCGAAGCCGCACGGGCCGGCGTGCCGGTACTCACCTCGACACCGACGGGAGTTGACGACCTGTGCACCGGCCCGTGGGCGCAACAGGTGACCCCCGCGGAACTCTCAGGCGCCATCGTGCGCTGGGCCCGCGGCGGCGCTCCCCGCGTCCACGCCTCCGCCACGCGCGACTTTCTCGCAGCCCACGAATCATCCCTGAGTGCGCAACAACATCTGCGCCTCTACGACGATCTCGGTGAGCGTGGGGGAAATATCTCCTCGTCACGGGCACACGAGAAGCCAGTCAAGGAGTCATAGTGTTCTGTTCTCATTGTGGTCACGATCAAGGGAGTGCCGCACGGTGCCCCTCGTGCGGTACCAGCACGCCCGCGGCGAAGGACCGTGACGCCCAGTGGCAGCTCCCCTTTTCCGGCTGGTGGCAGCGGGTCGGGGCGAGCATTATTGACTCCATGGTCGTGGCCGTTCCGGTCAGCGTGGTGACGCCCCGTGCCTTACCCTTGTTGACGCGTTTCCTTATTGAAATGCTCCTGCTGGTGGCCTACAACGTGCATTTTCTTTCCTCCGCGCAGGGTCAGACCTTGGGGAACCGCGCCGTACGCACCCGGGTGGTCGACGCGCGTGGCCGCGAACGGCTCTCGATCGCCCAAGCGGCCGCTCGTCCCGTGGTCATGCAAATCCCGGGGATGGCGCTCCTACTCAGCGCCCATCGTCCGCTGTCCGTCGTCACCAACTGGGCGCAACACATTCCCGCGAAGAGTCAGTCGATCAGCCTCCCACCCTCCGTGAGTCACGCGATGACGCAGTTTCTCGGCGTGGCCGTTATCTGTCTGGTGATTTCCCTGCTGGATGTTCTGTGGTCGCTCTGGTCACCACGTCGCCAAACCCTTCACGACAAAATCGTGGGCAGCCTGGTCGTGAAGCTTTCTACGCCTTAAGTACGGCGTGGGGCATGCAGAACTCGTCGTATTCCGCGATGATGATCTCGCCGGCATTCTCGCCACAGGCGGGGCACGCGGGGTCGCGACGAACCTTGAAGGTCCGGAAACTCTGGTCCAAGGCGTCGTAGGTCAAGAGTCGTCCCACCAAAGGGTCACCGAGGCGGAGAATAATCTTCAGCGCTTCGAGCGCCTGAATGGAACCGATGATGCCCGGCAGCACTCCCACCACGCCCGCTTCGGCACAACTCGGCGCTAATTCGGCGGGCGGTGGCTCGGGAATCATGCACCGGTAGCAAGGACCTACGTAGGGGTGAAAGACCGTGACCTGGCCTTCGAAACGGAAAATGGAACCGTGAACGACCGGAATTTTTTTCAACAAGGCGGCGTCGTTGACGAGATATCGCGTCGGGAAGTTGTCGGTGCCATCCACGATGACGTCGTAGCCGTCAATGATGTCGAGCACGTTGTCGGCACCCAGGCGCACGTCGTAGGTGTTGACCGTGATGTCCGGGTTCATGGCTTCGATGGTCGCGCGGGCCGAATCGACCTTGCGCATTCCCACGCGCTCCATGTTGTGCAGAATCTGGCGTTGCAGATTGGACGAGTCGACCACGTCCATGTCGATAATGCCCAAGGTGCCCACTCCGGCTGCGGCGAGGTAGAGAGCGGCGGGTGATCCCAGGCCTCCCGCACCAAGCAGCAGGACCTTGGCGTCGAGAAGTTTCATCTGACCTTCTTCGCCCACTTCGGGGAGCAAAAGGTGGCGGTGGTAGCGAACGCGCTGATCGGCGCTCAGCACGCGTGGCGTCGTCCAGACCAGACCATCGTCTTTCCACTTATTAAAACCACCGATGACTGACACCACGTCGGTGTAGCCCAACTCTTGGAGAGTCTTGGTGGCGAAGGCGGAGCGCACGCCACCGGCGCAGTAGACGGCGATGGGGGCGTGCTTGTCGGGCAGACGGCCTTCGACGTTGAATTCGAGTTGGCCTCGCGGCACGTGAACGGCGCCGGGGACGGCACCTTGGTCGTATTCGTCGGGTTCACGGACGTCGAGCAGGGTGAAATGGTCCAAACGGGCGGCCACGTCGGCAGGGTCGATTTCGCGAATATCGGCCTTGGCCGCATTCAGAAGCTCTCTCGGTGTGGCCACGGTACTCCCTCTCTCTTTCTAAATCTTACCAGTTTGGTCATCTATTCCACACGGGGACTTTGCTAGGACTGTGAGGTGGAATTACGCGAGGCTCTCCGTCGACGTCGCATGGTGCGGAGCTTCCAGCCACGCACCGTGGAGGCCGCGGTGGTCGTGGGGCTCTGCGAGGAAGCTTTACGCAGTCCGACCGCGGGAAATTCTGCCGGCGTTCGTTTTACGGTGCTGGCCGGTGGTGCCGTGTCCCGTTATTTCGACGCGGCGACCGACGCCGCGTGGCGCGAGGAAAACCGGCGTGCCCCTGGCCTCCTACGGGCGGGAGCCGTGGTCGTGGCCACCGGTAGCCCGTCGGCCTATACCGATCGCTACTCAGAATCCGACAAGTCGAAATCCGGACTGGAGGACCGCGAGAACTGGCCCGTCCCTTACTGGCAGACCGACGCCGCCATGGCCACCATGAGCCTGTTGCTCTTGCTCGAAGAAGCCGGATTGCAGGCGACCATGTGGGGGAACTTTCGCCACGACCAACGAGTGCTCGACCTGATTGGTGCGAGAGACGAGCAACTAGTGGCCTCCGTGATTATTGGATACCGCGACGAAGAAGGTGACTTTCGTTCACCGTCACTCGATCGCGCGACACCCACGCGGGCGGAGAGAGTTCGCCTCTTAACGCTCTGAGAGAGTACGCAGGTACTCCACGATGGTGCGAAAGCTAAAGGCGGTCGAACCCTTGGTGAGATAGCCCTTGTTCGCGTCGCTCTCCGCGGGGGCGGCAATGTCGAGGTGCACCCACGGACTATCGGACACGAAGCGACGAAGGAATAATGCGGCCACGATGGTGCCCGCTTCACCGGCCTTGCCGATGTTCTTAACGTCGGCCACGTCGGAATCCAGGTAGGCGTCGTAGCTGTCCACCAACGGCAGGCGCCAGAGTGATTCACCAGCACGTTCTCCCGCGGCGGTAAAGTCGCTCGCCAAGTCATCACTGGTGGCGAACAGCGCCGCTACTTCGCTGCCCAAGGCCACGTTTTGTGCCCCGGTCAAGGTCGCGACGTCCACGATGAGATCCGGCTGCGCTTCGGTGGCGAGGACGAGGGCGTCGGAAAGAATGAGTCGACCCTCCGCGTCCGTATTCAGGACTTCGATGCTGGTGCCATTGCGCGCCACGCTGACGTCGCCCGGTCGGGTCGCGCGCCCGTTCACCATGTTCTCGGTGAGCGGAGTGATGGCGCTGACCTTCACGGCCAATTTGAGTTGGGCCACCGCGGAAACTACTCCGAGAACGACCGCCGCACCGGTCATGTCGGACTTCATGCCGATCATTCCCGTCGGGGGCTTTAAGGAATAACCACCGGAATCGAAAGTCACGCCCTTGCCCACCAGAATGACGTGCGCCAGAGCGGCCCCCGGCTGCGGGTCATAGCTGGCGTACACCAATCGAGCGGGTTCGTCGGAACCGCGATTCACGTCCAGGAAGGCGCCCATCTTTTCCGTGGCGATGCGCTGTTCGTCCCAGACCTCGACGCTCACGTGGTCCCGCGTTTCCAATTCTGCGAGTGCGCGGCGGGCTAACTCCTGCGGCGGCAAATTACCCGCGGGGAGGTTGCAAAGTTCTTTCACCCAATTCGCGGTATCGGCAATGATCTGCGCCTTCGCCACCGCCGCGCGCAACTCGGCCGTGGCGTCGCCGACGGGTACCACATAAAAGTTTCCTTCTTCGGTCGTGTCTTTCAGCGAATAGACGTAGCTGGCGAGCGTGGCGCCTTCAACGCAGGCACCCGCGGCGGCACTCTCGGACACCGCGGCGCTGCCGATCACCACGATGGCTCCCGAGCGCGGGGCACTCGCGCGGGCCGCGGCGGCGGCGAGCTTGCGCCAGGCATCGACGCTGAGGGTCTCACCGAGTCCACCAGAAAGAATGATCACGTTGGCGCCGTGGATATTCCGGACGACCAGCGAGGAGCCCACTTTTTCCTTAAGGCCCTGCTCCTTGAGCCACGCCCCGTTCACGCTGAAGGTGAGATTGAGGCCGAGCAAAATTTCTTGCAGCGCGGACGAGAAGATGACGCCGCCCTGAGAATCCCAACACACCACGACGGCAATGGAGCCGACCGACTCGAGATTCTGATTCGTTCCCAATGTGACTGTGCGACTCACGAGAGCCCCCTTGTTGTTTGGTTAAGCCGTTAATTCCCTCGCGCGGTGCGGTGGGTGTCGCCCTCGGCCCAGCGCGCCATGGTCCACACCAGATCGCTGAGGCGATTGAGGTAGGTCACGACGAGGGAGTCCTCGAGCGGGTAGCCGACCGCCACGCGTTCCGCCCGACGCACCACGGTGCGCGCCACGTCGAGGGCGGCCGAGATTTGATTCTCGCCGGGCACCACGAATTCACGGGGCATCTCGAACTCACTAGAGAGGGTGTCGATTTCTTCTTCGTTTCTATCCACCATGGTCTGGGAAACCTTGGTGACCTCGTCCTTCAATTTGTGACGGTTATCGGGAGCGGTCGCCACTTCAGCCATGAGCACCCACAGGTCGCGTTCCAGGCGAATCAGCAACTCGTTGAGGCGACCGCGAGGTTCCGTCAAGGATCGCGCCCAGCCCAAGGCTGCTTGGGCCTCGTCTACCTCACCGTTGACGTCGATTTGGTCAGAACTCTTTAGGACTCGTCCGCCGAAGTACAAACCAGTGGTGCCGTCATCTCCATCGCGGGTATAAATCTTCACGGTCGAAGCGTACCGGTCGACTGGCTCGCGTCACCCCCGAACACCACGAGAGCTCGTGCCAACTAGCCTGTATCGGTAATGGCGACCTTCGAAAACCCCCATTTGCTACGGGCGAGCGCTCAGGATCCCTACCTCGCCGCCTTGGCCGATCGCGTCCTCGTCTACGACGGGGCCACGGGCACCAATCTCCAATTGATGGACTTATCGGCCGACGACTTCGGTGGTGCCCACATGGAAGGCTGCAACGAGATTCTCGTCGTCACGCGCCCCGACGCTATCGAGACCCTGCACCGCTCTTTTCTCGACGTCGGCGTCGACGTTATTGAAACCGACTCCTTCGGTTCCTTCGGGGTGGTGTTGGCCGAATACGGGATCGCCGAACGGGCCTTCGAACTCTCGCACAGCTCTGCCGTCCTCGCGCGACGAGTGGCCGACGAATACGCCACCGCTGCCAGTCCGCGCTTCGTGGCGGGTTCCATTGGACCCGGAACCAAGTTCCCCACGCTCGGACAGATCTCCTACGACGATCTCAGCGCGAGCTACGAAGAGATGGCCTACGGACTCCTCGAAGGTGGCGTCGATCTGCTCTTGATCGAAACGATGTTCGACCTCCTCAGTGGCAAGGCCGCCATCAACGCCTGTCGTCGCGCCATGGCCCGTCACGGCCGCGTCGTGCCCATCCAGACGCAAGTCACCATCGAGCTCACCGGCCGCATGCTCCCCGGCACCGAAATCGGGGCCGCCATCACCTCGCTCACTTCGCTCGGTATCGACGTGCTGGGTCTGAACTGCGCCACCGGCCCCGTCGAAATGTATGAACCCCTCCGCCAACTCAGCGACAGCGCCCCGGTGCCCTTGGCCTGTCTGCCCAATGCCGGCCTGCCCAGCGTGGTGGACGGAGCGATGCACTACGACCTCACGCCGGAGATGTTGGCCGAGCACCTCACCAAGTTCGTGACCGAATTCGGAGTGCGCGCGGTGGGTGGGTGCTGCGGAACTACTCCCGAACACCTGCGCCAGGTCATCGCCTCGGTACGCGGCGCCCAGCCCGCGCAGCGGCACATTGTCGTCGAGCCCTCCGTGGCCTCCATCTATTCCTCCACCACCTACCACCAGGACAATTCCGTGCTCATGGTCGGCGAGCGCACCAACGCGAATGGCTCCAAGAAATTCCGCGACGCCATGCTCGAAGGGGACTGGGACACCTGCGTGTTGATGGCGCGCGAACAGATCAAAGAAGGCGCCCACATCTTGGACGTCTGCGTGGACTACACCGGCGCCGACGGCGTGGCCGACATCGGCGAGGTGATGAGTCGCTTGGCGACGCAGTCGTCAGTGCCCATCATGGTCGACACCACCGAAACCGTGGTGGCCCGCAACGCCCTGCGATGGTTGGGTGGCAAGGCCATTTTGAACTCCGTCAATCTCGAAGAAGGCGACGCCCCGGGAACTCGTCTCGACGGCTTCTTGTCGCTGGCCGCCGAATTCGGCTGCGCCGTAGTGGCCACCACCATCGACGAAGAGGGTCAAGCCCGCAGCGCCGACTGGAAGGTACGAGCCGCCAGGAACATCGTGAAGCTGGCGGTCGAGCGTTACGGGCTCTCGCCCACTGACATTTTCATCGACCCCCTCGCGCTTCCCCTCTCGACGGGAATGGAGGAGTCGCGTCGTGACGGTATCGAAACCATTGAAGCCATCCGCCGCATGGCGACCGAAGTTCCCGGCGTGAACACGATCTTGGGACTCTCCAACGTGTCCTTCGGTCTCAACCCGGCCGCTCGACAGGTCTTGAACTCCGTGTTTCTCCACGAGTGCGCCGAAGCGGGACTGAGCGCGGCCATCGTGCACGCCTCCAAGATCCTCCCCCTGGCACGCATCGACGAAAAGGTGCGCGAGGTTTGCCTCGACCTGATCTACGACCGTCGCCGCGACGGCTACGACCCCTTGCAGGAACTGCTCAAGCTCTTCGAAGGTGTATCTCTGGCTTCGAACAACGCCAGTCGCTTGGACGATCTTCCCTTACGCGAACGTCTGCGCCAACGCATCATCGACGGCGCGCGCGTGGGTCTCGACGACGACCTGGCCGCAGCCATGGCCGAGCCCATCAGTCCTTTGGACATTGTCAACGACATCCTGCTGGAGGGTATGAAAGTAGTCGGCGAACTCTTCGCGACCGGTGAGATGCAACTTCCCTTCGTCCTACAAAGTGCGGAAACTATGAAAGCCGCCGTGGCCTACCTCGAGCCCCACATGGAAAAAAGTGACCAGGGTGGTCGGGGCACGGTCGTCTTGGCCACGGTCAAGGGTGACGTGCACGACATCGGCAAGAACTTGGTCGACATCATTTTGACGAACAACGGCTACGAGGTGATCAACCTCGGCATCAAGATCGGTATCAACGAAATGGTGGCTGCCGTCAACGAGCACCAGGCCGACGCCTTGGGCATGAGTGGACTCCTGGTGAAGTCCACCTTGATCATGCGCGAGAACCTACAAACCCTGAACGAGCTCGGCCTGAGTCACGTCCCCGTGCTCTTGGGTGGTGCCGCTTTAACCCGCACCTACGTCGAGCGCGACATGCGTGAGACCTACCACGGACGAGTCTTCTACGGCAAAGACGCCTTCGAAGGACTGCGCGTTTTGGACCGACTGGGCGAGATGCGCAAGACCGGTGACGACGACCCCGCCTTCGGCCGAGAAATCTCCGAGCGCAAGGTGCCGCGGCGCAGCCACGATGGTCCTCAAGACGCTCCCGAGGGCTTACCCACGCACGCCCCGGGCGT
>SESD01000361.1_pt1 | contig 28245 bp, 25 predicted proteins | sample 3171411 | NCBI WGS metagenome assembly SESD01 (sample SAMN06051880, study PRJNA518727) | freshwater metagenome | biome: subpolar coniferous forest; feature: holomictic lake; material: water; isolation source: holomictic Lake 442, 16.5 m depth | place: Canada: near Kenora, Ontario | collected...
CTGCATCATCTTTAGCGCTGTTAATACGTAAGCCTGAAGACAAGCGTTGTAATGAAGTGGCTAATGAAGCTTGTGAAGCGCTTAGATTGCGTTGTGTGTTTAATGAAGCAATGTTTGTATTGATAACTGAAGCCATGATAATTCTCCTAAATTTAAATTAAATGTTGATACACGGTATTGCTTTTAAGCTTCGCGGTTACTGTTCAATTTGCGTCGCTGTTGTAACTATTATCGGTAAGCAATTTAGAAAGTTTAGCTTTAGGTTAAAAAAACTTTTACAGCTTGTCGCACACCTAAACGTTTACTTTCTTATTTCTCACCGCATCAGCAATCCTGATGTTAAGGTTATCGGAGACAATGTAAAAAACTTTAAATTAATTTTAAAAATACAATTAAATCATAGTGTTACAAATAAAATAAATGAGTACTACTGAAATGCAGCTGGAGATTTTTTAGAAAAATAGAGGGTACAAACCCCTTTATTTTAAATAAAATAATTGAGGGTTATTATGGCAATTGTTAGAAGTGAGGGGGTTTATCCCCTCTATTTTGCGGATAGAAAAGTGTAAAAATTGAAGGTTAAGAAAGTGAGTCGTTCGTTTTATGCTTAAAAACGAGCGAGAAAATTAAAAACTAATCGACCAGATTGTTTTTAATGGCGTAATGCGTGAGATCGGCATTATGGCGTAATTGCATTTTTTCTAACATGCGGGTGCGGTACATACTAATCGTTTTAACAGAAAGCGATAGCTTCTCAGCAATGTCACCCACTGAAAAACCTGAAGCAATCATAGTAAGCGTTTGAAATTCACGATCTGAAAGTGTCTCATGCGGGGCTTTAACTGTATCCATTCCCACTTGATTCGCTAATATCTCTGCAACCTCTGGGGTAATGTATTTTTTGCCCTTAGCCACCACGCGTATTGCATTCACTAACTCTGAAGAGGCGCTCTGCTTACATAAATAACCAGCAGCCCCTGACTTTAAAGCCCTTACAGCATACTGATCTTCTTTATACATAGACAACATCAGGATGGCGATATTCGGATTGATATGCTTTATGTATTTAAGGGTATCCATGCCACTGCGGTCAGGCAGCGCAATATCAAGCAACATGACTTCTGCTTTAGTCTGACGGGCTAGTTGAATGGCCTCAGCAGCATTTTGCGCTTCAGAAATCGCAATAATATCTTCTGTTTCTGCCAGAATCTGCTTAAGCCCTGCTCTTAAAATGGCATGATCATCAACAATGATGACTTGAATTTTATCTTTTTTTGTCATGCTGACCTGAGTCTAATTAAGGGAGCAACTGCGTGACTAAAATGATACTTCAATTTACTGATAAATGTAATGCTGATTACTTAATCATCAGTACGAGGATATCACGATTGCGTGATTGCAGAGTTAGATACTGGCCGGGCTCACTAGCGGGCTAGTTTGAGGGTAATCACAGTGCCGCCAGCATTCGATTGAGTGGCATTAAAACTACCATGCAACGCTGACGCCCGCTCACGCATGCCCCGTAAGCCAAATGAATTGGCCTTAAGCACATCACTAGGCTTAATCCCCACGCCATTGTCACTCACGGTCATGACGATATCGTGTTTACCGGCAATTAAGTTCAGCGCAACATGTGTGGCATGGGCATGCTTCACCACATTGGACATGGACTCTTGAAAAACACGAAACAAAGTAATCGCTTGCTCAGGCGTCACAGCCACTTCTACTTGATTGCAGCTAAAGTGACAACTAATGGCTAATTGCTTCTCAAACTCTTTGGCCTGCCAATCTAGCGCCGCCACAATACCCAAATCTAAAATATTAGGTCTTAAGTCGCTAGAAATTCGATGCACCGCTTCAAAAGTACGATCTACAATAGACTCTAACGCCATCGCTTGTTCTACTGAAAAATCTTTACCCGCGTTCATTCGGTTAATAATAGAGGCCAAGCCAATTTTAATGGCGGTCAAATTGCCGCCCAAATCATCGTGTATTTCACGCGCAATGGCATTGCGTTCTTGCTCTTTGATTTTGTTAATATGCGCGGTTAACTCACCAAGCTCACGGCGCGATTTTTCAATCTCATCTTTTTCAAGTTTGCTGCGCGTGATATTGGTCATAATGCCTTCCCACTGAACAACACCATCATCTAACACCCTAGGAATAGCACGTACATTGAGCCACTTATTGTCTTGCCAGCTCTCAATCCAAATTCGGCCTTCCCAATTTAACAAACTATGCTCATCGGCCGATAGTGTTAAACGCTTGCGTAACGCGTTACGGTCTTTTGCATTCATCAGTGCAAAAAATATGCTGCTATCCTTTACCAAATCGTCTGCATTAAGGCCCAGTAAAGCTTGGCAGCCTTCTGTAAGGTAGATGAATTTTATTTCACCGTTGCTATCAAGCTGAAACTGAAAAACCACTGCCGGCGCATTAGCCACCATCGCCTGCCAGGCCGTATTGGTTGATGTCACCTCAAAATCATTTTTCACAATCAGCATAAATTCTTGCTGGTTGGATTGTAAAACCATCACGCGCAATTGCCGATGATCAATATGGCCCATTAAGGCGGTTGGATTTTGTGGCACTTCGATAAAGTATGAATGACCGCGATGACTTTCTAAGTGGGTGCATAAGGTAGATTCACTTACGCCTAGCAGCTGTTCTAGACTGTACTCATGAAAATTACCTGAGTGGTAAGTGGTATGTTTGAGCGCACTTTCACTGACATAGACTAACTGCATAGAGGCAGCGTCTATCAGATAAACTTCATCTGACCCACCTAGCAAAAGCGCATCTAGTATTAAACGACTATCAGGTAATTGAGCTAAATTTTGCAATCGTCACATCTCGATAAAACTGAGCACTAGGTAAGGCTCATATTGAATGAATTAAGACGCATTATACCTATATCAGCCTAAGCGAATACAGGCGGATTACGTTTTGACTGTCAATAAATCAAATTCAGTCTTGACGTGATTTTTTCCTACTTTTTTGGCGAGATACATTGCGCGGTCTGCCCTACTCAATACATCTTCTTGTGCTTCATCTTTTTTAAATAGCGCTACGCCAGCACTAAAAGTAATGAGCAATCGTTCGTTGTTGCCTAAGAAAAACTCTTTTGTCAGTGCGCGTTGCAGACGGAAAATCACTTCAACAGCTCGATCAAGCGGTGTATTTGGCAATAAGATAACAAATTCTTCACCCCCAAAACGAGCAGCAATATCTGTGACTCTGACCGTTTCTTGAATGAGCCTAGCCAAGTGTTGCAATGCACTATCCCCCACATGATGACCATACTTATCATTAAAGTATTTAAAGTTATCAATATCAAGTAAGGCAACACATAATGGGGCATCCTCGCGGTGGGCACGTGAAATTTCGCGCACCATCGCTTCATCCAGACCACGCCGATTCAGCACCCCAGTCAATTGGTCGACTGAGAGCTTTTCACTCAGTTGTGACAGCTCTTCTTGTAACTTGAAAATTTTATATTGTGTTGCATCTACCTGATCACGCTGCTCTAGTATGTCGACTCGCGATTGCACAATGTCACTTTGCATTGTGTAGGTATCTTTCATCAAGGTTTCTAGCAAGGCATTAATCTGTGGAATGTCATCTGTTTCTGCTAACTTTTCAGAAAAACTTTCGATTTTTTCTTGATAGGACAGACTCGATGTCGACATATGCCCTAAACGATCAACAAAAGTCGCAATCATATTTTTAAAAGCGGCTTTTGCTTCGGTCAAACTATGCTTTAACGCACCCTGCTTAAAAATGACTTCTCTTAGGCTATGTTCTGCGTCACGTATCATCGCGCTTTCTAGCGGATTAGACATAATCGTTTGCACTAAGGCAATTTGACCGCGTATCCATTGGTCATCCATCACTAATTCACTGATATTATCAATCAGTAACTTAAGCAATCTTAGTAAATCTTGCTTTACGTCATCTTCATGAATGTCTACGTGATCAACGCCGACAATAAACGCAGCAAAATTTTGAGCCACTAACTGCCAATCTTTAGGTTTACGCGCTTTTTCGCAGCGCTTCAGGAGCAGTTGTGCCTCTTCTTTAAGTTCAGGGTGCTGGTCTAACCTTGGAATCAGCCCATATTTAAGCGACTGCTTTAACATGTCTTGCAAAATACGGAAGGTCTCATCAAATTGATCTGACTCAACATCCGCATCAACCGAGATTTCAGTTAACAATGCAGGCAAGGCGGCCCAGTCATTTTGCTTTAATAACTTTTCCCAACGGTGAATCCATTTTCTTTGCCCAACGGTATCCTGCGGCAGTTGCTTAAGCGCATTGGCGAGCGCCTCACTGAGCGGCTCTATTTCTGGAATACCTGCTATTTGGTTATAAATAAGCTGATAATTTTCCGGGGTAGGCGCTATCCGCTGCGCTGCCATCTGTTTGAAAGATTTACGCGCAATGTCTATCGGCTTAAGCGAAGATGTCATTTTTTTATCAGTCATAGTGTGAAGCTATTAAATAACTTAAAACTTGTATAGTGTGATTGTCCAACGTACTGTATAGAATCAAAAGCAAATATAGTGGCACTTTTATCATTCTATTTATAATTAAGCAGCGCTCATGACTACAGCCAATAACACCCATATGGATACCGCCGCATTAAATATTCAATATTCCATTTAGCTAACGGTCAAAGTATTGTAAAATTGCATCTTGGCGGGCCTCCCCGCATTGTAAAGTAGCCAACCTGGTCAGGTGCGGAAGCAAGCAGCCACAACTATTGAGCAAGTGCCGGGGTAAGGGCTCGCCTCCTTATTGAAACTAGATCGCACTATTTTTACGACTCACTACACTTGCTGAGTAAATTCGGCTAAAGTTCTAATATAAATTCTCTAGTCATTTTTATATAATTTTCACTGAATCTCTCAATGAAATTAGCAACGAAAGCAGATGTATTGACCTCATGAGCTATCAAGTACTCGCCCGAAAATGGCGCCCAAAATCTTTTGAAACATTGGTTGGACAAGACCATGTAGTCCGTGCGCTCACGAATGCACTAGAGCAAAATCGTTTGCACCATGCCTATTTATTTACTGGCACCCGCGGTGTAGGTAAAACCACATTGGCACGTATTTTAGCTAAATCACTCAATTGTGAAACGGGCATTACGGCTAAACCCTGTGGCGTTTGCAGTGCTTGTACCGAAATTGACCGTGGCCGTTTTGTCGACCTCATTGAAGTGGATGCGGCCAGTAATACGCAAGTAGATGCCATGCGCGATTTACTCGATAACGCCCAATACGCCCCGACTGCCGGTCGCTTTAAAGTGTATATCATCGATGAAGTACACATGCTTTCAAAAAGTGCGTTTAATGCCATGCTTAAAACGCTAGAAGAACCGCCAGCCCATGTAAAATTTATTCTTGCCACCACTGACCCACAAAAAGTACCTGTCACCGTACTATCGCGCTGTTTACAGTTTAATTTACGACAAATGGCGGGCACTTCAATCATCGGGCATCTGCAAAATATTCTTGGCCAAGAAAATATTCCGTATGAGCCTAATGCATTACACCTCATTGCACGTGCTGCCGACGGCAGTATGCGTGACGCACTATCACTCACCGATCAAGCCATTGCCTATGGCGGCCAAACAGTGAATGAAGCTGAAGTGCGTGCCATGTTAGGTGCCATAGACCAAAGCTATTTGTATCAACTCATCAAAGCCTTACTTGCCAATGATGGTAGTGGCTTAATCGCACAAGCCAAGCTGATGGCGGAACGAAGCCTGTCTTTTGAAATCGCTTTAAATGATTTAGCACAATTGCTACACCAAATTGCCATCGTACAGGCTGTGCCTGATAGCGTTGCAGAAGATCTCCCTGAGCGCGAAGCCCTGTTAGATTTAGCTCAGAGAATACCCGCAGAAACCTTGCAGCTTTATTACCAAATCGCTTTGCTCGGTCGCCGTGATATGAGTCTTGCCCCTGACGATTTTGCAGGCTTCACTATGAGTTTATTGCGTATGTTAGCCTTTACGCCCAATGATAGTGGCCTACAAAAAGTGGCCAGCAAGCCGCAAACCGCCATTATAAACAGCACGCCTAAACCCCCAGTTGCACCAACGCCCGTTGAAGCGACGATTGAACCAGAAGCAACACAAGCTCCAATCCAAGCCCCTATTAACATTCCCACACCAGAGGTGGTTGTTGAGCATGAGGCTGAAAACTCACCTTCACTGACCGGCACTAAGCAATTTAATGGCAATTGGCGTGGCTTAGTAGACGAATTGAAACTTGGATTAGCCCGAGCATTATCGCAACATTGTGAGCTAGTCGCTTATGATGAAAATAGCATTTCACTGAGCGTGCCAGAAGCGCAAAAACACTTACTCGTGCCTAATTATCAAGAAAAGTTAACCAGCGCTATTTCGCAGCACTTCGATAAAAAAATAAAATTGCAATTTACTGTAGGCGGCACTGGCAATACGCCAGCCAAACAAATTTCTCAAGAAAAAGCCCACGCCCAAGCCAACGCAGAAAGCGCAATTGAAGATGACGGCTTTGTTCAGGCACTGATTAATGAATTTGGCGCGTCAATTATTCCAAACTCAATTAAACCTATTTAAATAAGGAGCAATAAAATGATGAAAGGTGGCATGGCCAACATGATGAAGCAAGCCCAGCAAATGCAAGCCAATATGCAAAAGGCACAAGCAGAGCTTGCTAACATTGATGTTGAAGGCATTGCGAGTAATGGCTTAGTAAAAGTCACTATGGCTTGCAATAATGTTGTGAAACGCGTCACTTTAGATGATAGCGTGATGGACGACAAAGAAACGTTAGAAGATTTATTGGTCATCGCCCTAAAAGATGCCGCCGCAAAAGCTGAAGCGACTTCCTCGTCACGCATGGGTAGTTTCATGCCTGCTGGCATGAAACTACCATTTTAAAATTTTAGTTATCAGTCTTAATGAAAAACCCGCCTGCGCTTGAGCACTTAATCGACAGTTTACGTTGCTTACCAGGCGTGGGTCCAAAATCTGCGCAACGCATGGCTTACTACTTATTACAACGTGACAGAAAAGGCGCAGACAACCTATCTATTGCGCTAGGCAATGCATTACAGGTGGTTGACCACTGTCAGCTATGTAACACCTTCAGCGAACAGCCAATCTGCCCCTTATGCGATTCTAACAACCGCGATAAAAGTTTGTTGTGCGTGGTAGAAATGCCAACCGACTTGTTAATGCTTGAGAACACACACGCCTACACGGGCATGTATTTTGTTTTAATGGGCAGGTTGTCACCATTGGATGGCATAGGGCCCAAAGAAATTCATCTAGATAAACTGATTAAACGTGCGCAAGATGGCGTGGTACAAGAAGTGATACTCGCCACCAACTACACGGTAGAAGGTGATGCTACCGCGCATTACATTAGCGAACTACTCAAAGCGAGAGGCGTTAAAACCAGTCGCATTGCACGTGGCATGCCTATGGGTGGTGAAATTGAATATGTGGATAGTGGCACGCTAGCGCAGGCCATGATGGAAAGGCGAAGTATTACTTAAGTCACCACGCACTGCTTGTTACATCAGTTAAGGCAACTCAATAAATCATTAGGCGAGTGAATCAAGACATCAGCCCCCCACGCATGAGGCTGATCCGTTGCTGCAATATAGCCAAACAATGCCACCACAGTTTTCATACCAGCCGCTCTTCCGGCCTCTACATCACGTTCTGCATCACCTACATAAATACACTCACTGGGCTGGCTATTAATCGCTTCACAAGCCATTAATAGTGTATCTGGCGCTGGTTTTGGTTGTGGGGCATCATCGCCACACAGCAGACATGCTGAACGCTCGAATAAAGTCTGATTGCCTAATTGAACGGCTTTCGTTAAATCTACTGAAAACCGCCTTGGTTTATTGGTGACAATACCCCATTGAATGCCTCGCGCATCTAAGGCCTCTAGTAGCGCGGCAATACCTGGTAAGAGTATAGGATTATTGGTAAAGACGGATTCATATAAGTCTAAATATTCCACCTGCATCGCCTTATAGCCACTATCGCCAGGGTTAATCGCAAACCCTAATGCCAATAAACCACGCGTGCCATGTGAGGCAACCGGCCAAATCTCGTCATGTGATAATGCCGGCTTTCCATGCCGCGCCAACTGCATGTTAAGTGCTAAGCCAAGGTCATGGGCAGTATCGACTAAGGTGCCGTCTAAATCGAATAACACCACACTCATTTTGACAACACTGTGTGCATCAAGTAATTAATCGAGACGTCATCGCCCAAACTGTAATTTTGCGTGATGGGGTTAAAGCTCATGCCACGCATGCTTGATACATTTAAATCTGCTTGCCTAGCCCAGCTTGAGAGCTCAGAAGGCTTAATAAATTTGGCATAATCATGCGTGCCTTTGGGCAACATATTTAATACATATTCCGCACCCACCACGGCAAATAAGTACGATTTTGGATTGCGGTTAATGGTTGAGAAAAATACTGAGCCATTAGGTTTAACCAACTTAGCGCAGGCCGCAACAATGGCTGACGCATCAGGCACGTGCTCTAGCATTTCCATGCAAGTGACCACATCAAAACTTGCGGGCTGCTCTGCCGCTAATTGCTCTACAGAGATATATTGGTAATTGACCTTAGCACCACTTTCTAACTGATGTAATTTAGCGACATTAAGCGCTTTCTCTCCCAAGTCTATGCCGGTCACATCCGCACCTTTAAAATACATAGATTCTGACAAAATACCACCGCCACAGCCTACATCTAAGACACGCTTACCTTTTAAACCAGTGAGATTATCAATCCAATTTAATCTCACCGGATTGATTTCATGTAGCGGTCTAAACTCACTATTTTTATCCCACCATTTATGGGCAAGATTGCCAAACTTTTGCAATTCAGAATCGTCTGCATTTAGATGGATGTCAGCGTTCATTTTTTGTGTTGCTCCAATTTCAACTGTGATAGTTTTGGTTGCCATACATGGATAATTTCTTTTAATTCATTCGGTTCTATATTGGCATAAATGCCATGGCTATAACGTAATTCTCCCGCCACCCAAGTATGGGTTACATGCTCGCGCCCACAGCAATAAATCAAATGTGAGATTGGATCGTAATAAGGTGCGGTTGCGATATCATCTAATCTTACGGCTGTAAGGTCTGCTAACTTAGCCACTTCAATTGAGCCAATTTTATGATCTAAACCCAAGGCTTTAGCCCCGTGAATGGTCGCCATCGCTAGCGCTTGATGAGCAGGTAAGACCGTAGCATCACCACTCACCCCTTTGGCTAATAACGCCGCTAAACGCATTTCAGCAAACATATCTAAGCGGTTATTACTTGCCGCACCATCGGTGCCTAATGCAACATTCACGCCTTTAGCTAACAGTTCCGTCACCGGCGCAATGCCACTAGCTAGCTTTAAATTAGAGCTCGGACAATGCGCGATATGACAACCGTATTCAGCCAACAATTCAATTTCATTTGCGAGTAAATGTACGCCGTGTGCCGCGACAAAGTTGGGGCCCAGCAAACCCAACTCCGCTAATCTTTGAATCGGTCGCAACCCATATTGGGCATCACTTTTTACAAGCTCATCTTGAGTTTCATGTAAGTGCGTATGTATACCAAGCCCTAATTGCTCGGCATAAGTAATCACTTTCTGCAAAGTTTGATTAGAGACTGTATAGGGCGCGTGTGGTGCTATCGATGAAGTAATCAGTGGGTTGTTACGCCATGAATCATGCGCATCAAAGCCTTTTTGTAAATAATCATCTGCATCATTGGCATAGGCTGAAGGGAAATCAATGACGAGCAGCCCTAAATTAGCGCGCATGCCTGCTTGAGTGGCTGCTGCTGCAGTAGCTTGCGGGTAAAAATACATGTCATTAAAACAAGTAATGCCGCCACTTAACATTTCAGCACAGGCTAATAATGAAGCATCTTGTACATAGCGCTCAGAAACAACTGCCTGCTCTGCCGGCCAAATATGTTGCTCCAGCCATGGCATAAGCGGAATATCATCAGCCAAACCACGCATTAAGCTCATCGCTGCATGAGTATGACAGTTAATTAAGCCTGGCATGAGCACATGGTTTTCTAAATAGACCAATGACGCAGCAATATATTTTTGCCTAGACGCTAGGGTGGGCAGTATATCGACGATGATGCCGTCCTGTACAACAACCGCGTGATTTTCTAGCACCGCCTGATTGCCGGCAACGGTTGCAACCCAGCGGGCTTCAATAACAAGATCCACATCGACAGGTGATTGAGATGATTGATTAGATTTAACCATAGTACTTATTTTACCAATAAAAAAGCCCCGCAATGCGGGGCTTTAGTTTTACTTGTTAAATTTAACTCAATTAATTACATCCTGTTTCACGTTGTTTCTCAGCTGAAATAACAACACGACGGTTAGGTTGTAAGCACTCAATTAATTTTTTAGATCCTTTAACGCCTTCACATGCAACCACTGGCTCTGATTCACCTTTACCAACAGCTTGTAAACGCCCAGCATCAACGCCTTGTGAAACCAAATAAGCTTTCACTTGGTTAGCGCGACGCTCAGATAATTTTTGATTGTATGCATCTGAACCTAAACGATCGGTATGCCCAGTCACCATAATTAGCTCAATATCAGCATTTGCTTTAATTTTAGCGGCCACTTCATCAAGAATTGGCTTGGCGCCTTCTTGTAATTTAGATTTATCAAATCCAAATAGTTTTTCAGCAGCAATCGTAACTGTTTCAAGACTTGGTTTGCATGCCTCAGCTACGGGCGCTGGTGCTGGTTCAGCTTCTGCCACAACTGGTGCTGCTGGCTCTACTGCAACTGGCGCTGCCTCTGGTGCTGGTTCTGCAGCAGGCATAGGCGTTGGCGCACCAAAACGGAAAATACCACCTAAATTCACTAAAGTATTACCTACCGTACCATTTGCATCAAATCCTGTAGCTTTAGTATTTGAACGCGTCCATTGCTGACGCACATCCGCTTGCAAACCAAAGCTATCATTAATGAGGTACTGTGCGCCCACACCAATGTTAGCTAACCATGAAGTCTTACTTTTGTCTTGAATGGCAGGGATTGAATAGTCCACATTGTTATTCGCTACACCTAAACCCGTTAACAGAAATGGACGGAAGCTATCACGACTAAGCATATACAAAGCATCTACGCCTAAGGTGGTTTGCTTATAATGCCCACTTGCACCAACAATACCAGTATCTTCACTAGCGCGGTTATAGCCTAGACCTGTTTGGATATCCCACTTAGGGCTTAATTCTTTACCTAAACGAATAAAGGCACCACCGCCATTTTTCGCATCTAAATCGCTATCGGTGTGCATGTAGCTAGCACCTGGTACGGCATACCAAGCGCCACGATACATATCTTCAGCCGAAGCCGTGAATGCTACTAAGCCTAACGCTGCAGCAACGGCAATTTTAATTATATTTTCCTTCATTTGTCCTTGCTCCTCATTCATATACATTTTTAGCTTATTAAAAGATAAAATTTTAATAACTCAATAGTACTCACCACCAAGCCTTAATGCAACCTCTAGCAGGCGTTAATTGATACCTAATTAGACTTTTAGTTGTTTTTCCACCACAGTTTATATAATTTTACGTATGGCTTGTATCTTACTCACATCCAAACTCGATTCGCGCTGATGATTATTGCAAACCCCACCTCTAAAACCTATATAGGTTGGGTTGAGCGCTTTAATCATCGCTACATGCTCTAGTTTTAAAGAACCCGCTAAGCCAAACTGCAAATGGCAACTCAATACTTTCTGTGCAAATGCCATACGCTGTTGTAATGAATAATAATCTAATAAAGTTAAGCCATTCTTTTTAGCGGTATCCAGCATCACGCCCATAAAACCAGCCGCTTTAATTGATTCAATGAGATGTTCTGGATAGCTATTTTCTGCAAACAATACCGCCATCAGCTTTGTGCCGTCTTGCGTTAATGTTGCCAAGGCATCTAAACATGGCTGATACTGATCGGTTTCAAAAAAACCAATTTTGATAATATCAACGCCTGTGGCTGTTAAATTAAGCACATGCTCAAGCAATAACTGTGGCTGCATCGGTAAATCACCTATCGTTGCACTGGTGATTTTTTCACTTACGTCTTTTTTATTATGTACAAAACTAACGATTAATTTTATTTCGTCGATTGGCAAAGCGCCTAAGGCACCGGCACTAGGATCTTTTAAATCTATGATGTCCGCACCATTCTCTAATGCAAAGCTTGCTTCTTCAATACTGGTAACGCTAATGAGCAGCTGCGTCTTGATGATAGGCATGATGGGCGAATTCATGCAAAATTCTCCCCTGCTTGCTCCGCATAATAATTTTCTACTTTTTCAGTCAGCCAGCGCCACGCCTGCAACTCTCGCTCACCCGCTGTTTTATCAATTGCTATCTGTAAGTAACTAATTTCAGAGAGTACTTTATCTTTTGTCAATAAATGCAAGCGGCTAGCAAGTACTGCCAACTCGATGACTGCAGCTTGCGCACGATTAAACCCTTTAAATGGTTGATGCTGCACTTCATGCAACACCTCCATGTGTAATTGAGGTCGCAATACATCATCGACGACTTTAACTAAACGTAATTCTTGATGTAGCAATGTGTCGACCAACCGATATCCTATGATTTTTTCAGCGGATACCAGCGACCATGCTTGTCGCCTTGTGAGGGCGCCAGCGAATACACGCACATCATCCGTAATGTTCAATACTGCATGATTAGTTGCAAGTATGTTCTCTAGCGTAACAGAAGGTTTATAAGGCGAAATGACCACCAAGCCCGCTTGAATTTGGATGCCAAATGGTGCCACATGTGCATCGCCATGGCTGTTTACAGAACTAATAATAATTTCATAAATCATGATTTAAGTTTTCTTAACCACACCCTTGCGCGCTGCAATAGAAGCCTCACGGTGAGCAGTTTTACCTACCAATTGTTGCGGCAAGCTATTCACACCCCAATCAAGTGCTTGATCTTGCACATAGCGTTTTTTAAGCTGCCAAGCAATTTGCGCTCGTGCTAGCTCCACGCCTAAATAAAAAGCATGCGATGCATCATTATCGACATTGAGTTTAGGGTAAAGCTCAAAAGGGTCAGTCGCTTCATATCGTCCATCACGATTGTAAATATGCAGGCCTTGTTCGCTGATTTGAATACGAAAGCTTGGATCTTTCACCATGGCAGCAATTTCTTTAATCTCATCAACACTATAAGTAAATGGCCTTCTGTCGTGTATGCCTAACAAACCATTACTATAACCCCGCGGCAACCTATCATCTTTTTTAGCGGAAAACATGACTCGCCTTGCTAGGTCTGCTTCAGCAATCGCATTAATCGCATGCGGGCTCACAGAAGTCGCTAACACAGCATTAATGTCAAGTTCACTTATCATGCCAAACAGTAGCGCGTTGATACCAGTAGTATCAGCATCCGTGAGCTCAGTAAGATTACCTATGCCCATCATGATCTGAATGTCAGGGTATTTTTTACGTAACTTTTGATAGCGCACAATCGAGTTTGCTAAACCAAAGTGAATAGGATCTAAAATGGCATCGGCAATGAAAGGCTTACCAAGCTTTAAGCAAGCCTCAATAGCCCGATAAAGCGAAGGCATGTGATGCGGCTTGGCCGGAATGAGAATAGGCGTGGCCGAAACCTCACTTGCAATCCATAACGTTTCTTCAGTGAGACTGAGTAAGAAATCTGCACCTGCGTGGCCTGCGGTGAGCAAATCATCGATGCTAAGTGAATCTACACTTACTTTAAAATTCAATGCTTTGAGCGCCTTAACCACATCTTGCAAATGTGGAAATGGGACGGCAGGCAAGCAACCCAAATCAATCACATTAGCACCTTGCGCCTGATATTGTTGCGCTTTTTTAATGATGCCGGCAATGCTTAAATAAGGCGCATCAACAATTTCAGCAAAAATCTGTACGCTATACTGGCTTAAATCTGGCGTCGTACCCATCTGCCCAAAGTACTGCGGCAAATCTTTTAAATCTGCCGGACCACGTTCAACTGGCACGCCGTATTGTGTCGCTAATTGGGAGATATCCCCCAAACAGAGTCCAGGCAAAATCACTTTATCCGCATCGCCCGTTTCTTTAATGCGGTTAGCAATTAAATCGGGGGTCATGAGGGCGGCAACAGACACGCCTATTTGCTGAACGCGATATTTGAATGGTGGCACTTTAGGATTGTTCTGAACTTCGGCTAATACTTTATTCAAGCTTTTTTCGGCCAATTTACCTGTTAAAAAAAGTAAATTTTCAGGTTGCATCGTTTATCTTTAACAACGAATTTCATTTAAACGAATATGAATCGCTTCTGACAATGCAGCAATATCCGCCACGACTTTTGTTGCCTCAAATTCAGCTAACTTTGCCACATTAGCTAAATCAATTTGACGCGGATATACCTTAACCATGTTACTTCGAGGTGCTTCAGATTCAAGCTCAGGCGCGGTATCACAAGCAAAAACAATACTTGGAACCAGAGTTTTACCTGCTTGCGCATAAAGGTTAGTGACTAATGAATCCGAAAACCCATAAGCCATCTTCGCAATGGTATTTGAAGTGGCAGGCGCTACCACCAGTGTGTGATATTTGCCTTGGTAAAACAACTCAACAGGCACGCTACTAGCTGTTTTATCTTGATATACACGGTGATTAGTCGCATTGAGCATCGCTTGAAAACCATACTGCGTAATAATTTCAGCTGCGGCTTTGCTTAAAAAAACATCCACATTTTCAAGCGTGCTGAGTATGTCTAGCGACTCTCGTAGGTAGTGCCCAGAACCTGATATTGCCCAAGCTAAGCGCTGCATTTGCATGGCCTAATATTTTTAAGCGAAAGGATGTTCAATCACAATGGTTTCTTCGCGTTCAGGCCCTGTAGAAACAATCGCAACGGGTACGCCGCACAAGGCTTCTAAACGCTTGAGGTAGTTTTGTGCATTTTTAGGCAAACCATCCCATGTTTTTACACCAAAAGTACTTTCTGACCAACCCGGCACCGTTTCGTAAATAGCTTTACAACCCGCTACATCGTCTGCACCGATTGGCAACAAATCTATTTTCTTACCGTCCAACTCATATCCAGTACAAATATTGAGTTCTTTAATACCATCTAACACATCTAACTTAGTGATACATAAGCCTGTTAGCCCGTTAATCATGGCAGAGCGACGCAGTGCAGCAGCATCAAACCAGCCGCAGCGACGTTTACGTTTAGTCACTGTGCCTATTTCCTGGCCTTTGGTAGACATTTGGTAACCTGGCACACCCTGCGTTTCAATATCTAGTTCACTAGGGAAAGGACCACCGCCAACTCGGGTCGTGTAGGCCTTAGTAATACCCAACACGTAATGCAACATATTAGCGCCAACACCAGTGCCCGCTGAAGCTTGACCTGCGATACAGTTACTTGAAGTGACATAAGGATAAGTGCCGTGATCGATATCTAGCAAGGTGCCTTGTGCACCTTCAAATAGCAAGTTATCCCCACGTGCATTTGCTGCATAAAGATCAGCAGAAATATCACTGATCATTGGCTTTAAGGCAATAGCATGTTGCATGCTGGCATCATATTGCTGATTAAAGTTAACGGCTTGTGCACCTAAATAATTGGTTAACACAAAGTTATGGTAATCCATCACTTCACGTAATTTTTCGGAGAATCTTTCAGGATAAAATAAATCATAAACACGTAAAGCACGGCGTGCGACTTTATCCTCGTAAGTCGGGCCTATACCTTTACCCGTCGTGCCGATTTTTTTATCTGCACTACGTTTAGCTTCACGCGCCACATCTACCGCTACATGGTGGCTTAAAATAAGCGGGCAACCTGAGCTCACTTTTAGGCGACTTTTAACTTCTAAGCCATCTTTCTCAAGGGCGGCAATTTCACCTAATAAATGGCCTGCATCTAACACTACGCCATTGCCGATGTAACAATTAATACCAGAACGAACGATGCCAGAAGGGACTAAATTAAGTTTATAGACTTTCTGAGCATCACCTTGCCCAACTACGAGCGTATGGCCAGCATTATGCCCGCCCTGAAAGCGCACCACGCCTTGAGCATGGTCAGTGAGCCAATCGACTATTTTCCCTTTACCTTCATCGCCCCATTGCGTCCCGATGACAACTACATTTTTTGCTACATTGTTTGACATAACGTTAACTTTATAATTTTAGTGTTAAATATTGTATTTATTTTGCGACTTTATCAATGGCCACCACATGCCAACCAGAGTTGTAATGTGCCAATTTTCTATCACAATTTAATTCTTCTAGGTTCGATTCAAATCCTGCTAGTTCTTGAATGACAATATGGCCTTCAGCTCTTAAGCTATCAATTTTAACAGATAAGGTTTGATCATCATTTTCTGGAGCAAAGATTGCCATTGCTGATTTTGCAGGCGACATAGCGGTCACTAAGCCACGCAAATCTAGACTAAAGCCGGTAGCAGGACGAGCACGACCAAATGCTTGACCCACTTCATCATATCGACCACCTAAAGCTAAAGGGCCTTTATAACCTTGCGCATAAGTCGCAAAGACAATGCCGCTATGGTAGTGATAGCCACGTAATTCACTTAAATCGAAACTGACCGTAACATCCAGATCGTTTAATGCATTACTTACCTGAGTTAAGCTAGCCAATGCTTCTTGTATGGCTGGAATTGCCGGCAATAATTTAGCCGCTTTTAGCAGAATAGTTTTATCGCCATTGAGCTCAGTTAAACGCAACAAAGCTTCACGCGTTGTTTTATCTAGATGTTGTGACAACACAGTAAGACTGGATTGATCTTTACTTTGCAGTGCTACATATAAATCTTGCTCAAGTTGAGCCGGAATAGCACTCGCTTCAATCAAGCTACCAAATATATTCACGTGACTAAAATCGATATGTAATTGACTAATACCTACGGCTTGCAGGGCTTTAATAAGCAGACGTTGAATTTCAATATCACTTGCCACACCGGCATGACCGTATAACTCAGCGCCTAACTGTACAGGCTCTCGAGTGAGCGCTAGTCCATCTGGCTTAGTACGTAGCACACTGCCGGCATAACATAATCGGGTAATGCCTTGATGGTTTAACAAGTGCGCATCAATACGCGCGACCTGCGGCGTCATATCTGCACGGACACCCATCAAGCGCCCCGTCAATTGATCTACCACTTTAAATGTGGCTAAATCTAAATCGTGTCCAACACCCGTTATCAATGATTCCATATACTCCAACATAGGAGGAATCACATATTGGTAGCCATGCACCCTAAATAAATCTAATAAAGTACGACGCAAACACTCAATGCGCGCCGCTTCTGCGGGTAACACGTCTTCAATATATTCTGGGAGTAGCCAATTACGCATGTTATCTCAACTTAAATCTATTATTTACTTAACAAAATCAACATAATACCGCCGATGACGGATAGTAAACCCACAAATCTTAACTGCCCATCATTAAATGCAATCATCCGCTTAAATGTGTCACGCCAAGTTTTCGGCAATAATAAGGGCATCAAACCTTCTAGCACCATCATCAAGCCTAACGCCGTAAATAAGGTGTAATTCACTTTATTTTTTAGCTGGGCTACGCATATATTTAAAGAAATCTGAGCTAGGATCTAGCACCATGACATCACTCTTACTTTTAAAGCTGTTTTTGTAGGCTTCCGTACTTCTGTAAAATGCGTAAAACTCAGGATTTTTACCATATGACTGGTTATAAATTGCCGCTGCGGCTGCATCACCTTCACCTTTAGCTTTTTGTGCATCGCGATACGCTTCAGCGATAATTACTTCTCGCTGCTTGTCTGCATCAGCCCGAATTTTTTCTGAAGCGGCAGAACCTTCTGAACGCAGTTGATTGGCAAGACGTTTACGCTCAGCAATCATACGATCAAAAACAGACTTGCTAATTTCTTCAGCATAATCTACCCGTTTTAAACGTACATCAACCACCTGGATACCAATTTGACGCGCTTCCATATCAGCTCTTTTGCGTAAATTATCCATAATGGTAGCGCGCTCACCTGCAATCACATCGTGCACAGTACGTTTACCAAATTCTGCACGTAAGCCGGCATTCACCACTTTTGAAAGCCTATCTTCTGCGGCTGCTTCACCACCATCTTTAATCGAAACATAATATTTAGCAGGATCAATGATGCGCCACTTCACAAAAGAATCGACCATCATATATTTATTTTCACTGGTAATAAATTTGGCAGGCTGCTCCCAATCCAGCGTAAGAATACGATTGTCAAAGTATTTTAAATTGTCAACGATAGGCATTTTAAAATGTATACCTGGCTCTTTTTTCACTGCAATAATTTCACCCAAGCGCTGCACTACGACAAACTGCGTTTGATCTACAGTAAAGGCCGAGGTTGTAAACAATAAGATTGCAACGATTGTAGCAACAAGAATATTCGTTAAATTTTTCATCGCTACTCCTTACCTACTTTCTCTGTCACGGCTACGAAAAGCCTCACGTGTACGATCCGTTGATGCGGATGGCTCTGGCACAACTGCTGTCTGAGGGTTAAGTGACTGTACAGATTGTGATTGCTGAGCCGCAGTATTGCCTGTAGCGCCAATTAACTTATCAAGTGGTAAATACAACATGTTATTTCCTGCCTTTTGGTCAACCAAGACTTTACTCACACTAGACAAAATTTGTTCCTGCGCATCTAAAAATATACGTTGGCGAGTGACTGCTGGCGCATTGTTGTACTGCACTAATATTTGGTCAAAACGACTGGCATTACCTTTAGCTTCACTTTCAATTTTCAACTTATAACCTGCAGACTCCGCAAGCAACCTTGATGCCGTACCGCGTGCTTTTGGTATTACATCATTCGCGTAGGCTTGACCTTCATTAATCTGACGTTGATTATCTTGGTTAGCTCTGTTGACGTCTTCAAAAGCTTCTTGCACTTGCTCTGGTGGTTGCGCACTTTGCAACGAAACACTAGTAATATTCACGCCCGTTTTATAGCTATCCAAAATAATTTGCATACGTTCAGAGGTATCAGCTAACCCTTTTTGTAGCAAATCATCTAGCTTACTTTTACCTACCACTTCACGAATCGCACTCTCTGCCGCAGACATAACGGCTTGATCAGTAGATCGGTTGTTAAATAAATAGTCTTTTGCATTCTTAAGGTTGTACTGAACTGCAAATTGCAAATCAATAATATTTTCGTCCGCTGTTAACATCAGCGCTTCTTTTGGCTGTTTCACTTTACTGCCACTACCTTCACCCGCACTTCTATAACCCACTTCCAGTCTACGCACTTGCTCCATATTGACCACGTCAGCAGACTCTAAAGGGTAAGGTAAATGCCAGCGTGGGCCAGGCTCGCTGGTTTCTACATAGTTACCAAAGCGTTTAACAACACCTAACGAACCTTGATCAACGATGTAAAATCCTGTCGCCACCCAAACTAAAGTAATGACAGCAATAATAGGAAGAATAGGGAAATTAACATCGCCACCATTCGACGGCCGAGGTTGATTATTCGAGGGGCGATTAGGCGGAGTGCCTCCAGCCTTGCCAAATAAGGTATTAATTTTTCTACTTAAATCACGCATGACCTGATCTAAATCCGGCGGACCTTCATTATTACCCTGTAACCATCCAGGAAATTTAATCATTTAAAACTCCAATAAATCAATCAGTAATCTTTTTTGCGTCAATCGTCACAAAAATTTGATTGCACCTTCAAAATTACCCGAAGATAATTTCTAGGCAAATTCACTATACGGCCTACATTTACGCATAAGCACTTTCTTCCGTGCTCATCTTTTGTAAATACTGACTATGCTCTGCCATAGCCATTCTTAATAAATCCATTCCCTCACCTGTTTTAGCAGAGGCGTGTATGGTTGTAATTCTACCATATTCATCACGGCTAACAGAGGGGGCTAATCCCACTCGATCAATCTGATTATGCACCAAAATTTGTGGCACATTAGCAGCACCAATCTCCAATAACACCTTGTTTACCTGTGCAATCTGCTCATCTCGATTAGTGCTTGCAGTATCCACAATATGCAATAACAAATCCGCCTGCACCGCTTCTTCTAAAGTCGCACTAAAGGCTTCAACTAGGGCATGTGGTAAGTGTTTAATAAAACCAACCGTATCCGAAAGCACCACGGATCCACAGTCAGCAATAAAAATTTTATGCGTTGTCGTATCTAACGTGGCAAATAGCTGATCAGCCACATAAATATCAGCCTTGGTTAATCGGTTAAATACCGTTGACTTTCCTGCATTGGTATAACCCACTAACGATACTGTCATAACATTTGAACGCTTACGTGCTCGACGCTGCATGCCACGTTGCGCCTTAAGCTTAATCAACTTCTCGCGCAATTGTTTAACGCGAACACGTAACATTCGGCGATCTAGTTCTAACTGGGTTTCACCTGGGCCACCACGTACACCAATACCACCTTTTTGCCGCTCTAAGTGTGTCCAACCTCTTACCAAGCGCGTGGACAGATGTTCCAACTGCGCCAATTCAACTTGTAACTTACCTTCATGACTCTGTGCGCGCTGACTAAATATATCAAGAATCAAACCCGTTCTATCCACCACACGCGCTTGTAGCAAGCGTTCTAAATTGCGTTGTTGTGAAGGGGAAAGGTCGTGATTAAATACCGCAATATTAGACTCACTGGCTTGCATCATTTGTGACAGCTCATCGGCTTTACCACTGCCGATATAATGCTTTGCATCAGGGCTTGATCGCTTAGCTTCAACCGTACCGCGTATAGACAAGCCAGCACTGATGCTCAGTTGCCGAAGCTCATGTAAGCTTTCTTCGTAATCATTATCACCGAAATCAATGCTCACCATGATGGCAGCATCGCCGCCACTTGGTCTTTCAAACAAGTCTTTCAACGCTTATTTGACCAACGACTTACTCATCGCCTTCAGGCAAGGCAATTGTGACCATGCGAGCTGGAACAATGGTTGAAATGGCATGCTTATAGACCATTTGGGTGACCGTATTTTTAAGTAAGATCACGTACTGATCGAAAGAATCAACTTGACCCTGCAGTTTAATACCATTGACGAGATAGATTGATACAGCGACGTGTTCTTTGCGTAAGGCGTTAAGAAATGGGTCTTGTAACATTTGCCCTTTTTGATTCATGATTTCTCCTATTGTTTGGAGTTAAATAAATATTGCATAGCATCAGCCACATTGCTGATGTTACTCCAGTTAAGATTAAGAACAATGCAATTCGTTCTATTTTTCAATCCAATTATTCAAGTGCTGATTTAATATGAGGTAGATGTCAGTAATTTCAATCACCTATCTACAATTACTCTCTACTTTAAAGCCAACTCAATTCGGGCTAACACTTCATTTTTACCTAACAAAGCCATAACTTGATCTATGCTAGGAGATTGGGCAATACCCGTCAAAATGACGCGTAGTGGCATTGCCACTTTAGGAAACTTAAGGCCATTCATGGTGACTGCAGACTCAATCTCATGATGAATCGCTTCAGCTTGCCAATCAACATTTCTTAATGCATCAGCTAGCGCTGCAATGATAGGTTTAATATCGGTTGTTAAGTGCTTTTCTGCGGCAACCGGATCAGTGATAGGGCGTTGATAAAAATAAGCAATGCTAGCTGCCAATTCATTTAGCGTGTTAGCGCGCTCTTTATATAAATTAATGGCTGCTGACAAACTGACTCGTTCAGTCACATCAACATTTAATTGATTAAGTCGCTTGGTAATATCAGCAACAAGATATTCAATATCCGCTTGCTTAATATAATGGGCGTTTAACCAATTTAGCTTTTCAGTATTGAACTGGGCAGCGGAAGGTGTGATGTGATCCAAATCAAACCATTGAGCAAATTGTTGTTTACTAAACACCTCTTCATCACCATGACTCCAGCCTAAACGCGCTAAATAATTAATCACAGCTTCTGGCAAATAACCATCATCATCATATTGCATAACGCTCACAGCGCCATGGCGCTTAGAAAGCTTTTGCCCATCACTGCCCAAAATCATCGATAAATGAGCGTACTGTGGCACTTTAATAGTTGCATCTATCTCAGCCAAAGCCTTAAGCATATTAATCTGACGCGGTGTATTATTCACATGATCATCACCCCGTATTACCTGCGTAATGCCCATGTCACTATCATCCACGACCACGCAAAAGTTATACGTTGGTGTACCGTCAGCACGCGCAACAATCAAATCATCAAGCTCGCTATTGGCAATTTCAATGCGTCCTTTGACTAAATCATCCCAAGCCACTACGCCCTCTTGTGGATTTTTAAATCGAATCGCCGGTAAAATATCTTGCGGTGGCGTGGGTAGCAATTTACCTGTTTCTGGGCGCCACTTGCCATCATAGCGAGGCTTTAATTTATTAGCCATTTGGTGCTCACGCAATGCGTCAAGCTCATCCTTGCTGCTATAACAATAATAGGCACTTCCTGCATCCAACATCGTTTGAATCACTTGTTTATAGCGATCCATTCTTTGCATTTGATAAAAAGGCCCTTCGTCATAATCTAAACCTAACCATTGCATACCATCTAATATGGCTTGTACTGCCTCTGGGGTACTTCGGGCAACATCGGTATCTTCAATGCGAAGAATAAAATCACCCCCATGTTTTTTAGCGAAAGCCCAAGAAAATAAAGCGGTGCGCGCACCGCCAATGTGAAGAAAACCTGTGGGGCTAGGGGCAAAACGAGTACGAACAGTCATATTAAACAGGTATAAATAGTAATTACGATGGGCCTATTTTAACATGGCTCAGGATATAGCTCTAAAGTTATCACGCCAATATCCATAGATAAGATTAACCCTAGAGGGTTGAGATTCTGTCGCTAACAATCAACTTGCAGACTGATATTTTTTGGCGATTGCCACAAAATCGTCAAAGTGTCGAATAAAGACATCTGTCATATCTGGATCGAAGTGCTTACCGCGTCCAGCAGCGATAATCTCTCTCGCCTCAGCATTAGACATCGCCGGCTTATAAACCCGAGCGTTTATCAGCGCATCAAATACATCAGCAAGCGCCATCAAACGCGCGGACAAAGGAATAGCATCCCCTACAAGGCCATCCGGATAGCCGCTGCCATCCCATTTCTCATGGTGCCAATGAGCAATTTCCTGAGCTAAGGTCAACAATCGTAGGGGTGGGTTGCCACGTGCTACCTTCTCTATGGCTTGACTACCAAGCACAGCATGGGTTTTCATGATAATCCATTCTTCCGGCGTAAGCTTACCAGGCTTAAGCAAAATATCATCTGATATACCAATCTTACCAATATCATGCAATGGCGAGGATTGAGCTAGCAAGTCTATCGTTTCGTCAGTTAAACTAGCGGCAAAACGTGGGTGCTCACGCAAACATCTAGCCAAATGCCCCACGTACCCTGAGGTGCGCAGAATATGATTGTTCGTTTCTGGGTCACTCAATTCGGCCAAGTGTGCTAGTGCTCTAATCGCAATTTGCTGAGTCAAATTACTTTCAGTCATACGACGAGCGATTTCAGCTTCTAGTAAGGTACTCCTATTTTCACGCACTTGTTTGCCCTCAATTTGCGCACGGACCTTAGCCATTAACAAGGTTGGTTCGATAGATTTGCTAATATAATCAACGGCGCCAAGCTGCAAAGCAGACTCGCGCTCTTCTTCGTCAGCCTGCTCAGTGAGCAACACTATGGGGATATCTCTTGTTTCAGAATTTCTACGCAAACGCGCTAGCACTGCATAACCATCCATATCAGGCATCGTCATATCGAGCAAAATTAAATCTGGAGCGGGTTCTTTACTAGCGATGAGCAAGCCAACTTCGCCAGAAGTCGCTGTTAATATCCGATATTGTGTGCGTAGTGGCCCACTGATTAAATGAAGGCTTTCAACTGAGTCGTCGATAATTAAGATAGTGGCAAGATCAGTCATTTATAAAAGACAAAACAATAATTATAATAAGTCCATTTTAGCATGACTGGAGACTTAGCTCTTAAGTTATCAATGTCACAGGTCGGAATGCCAACCTCCGCCCAATGCCTTAAATAGCTCCACTGTAGCGAATAGTCTCGATTGACGGCTTTGAACAAAAGCTAGGGCAGCTTCGTTATACGCACGCTGCGAGTCTAATACCTCTAAATAAGCAGAGTAGCCTGATTGATAACGATTTTTTGATATTTCTAACGCTTTTTTAGCTGCGACCCGGCTTTCATTTAGCGCAAATTCACGTTCGGTACTTTGCCTAACATTAACCAAAGCATCATTCACTTCTCTAAAAGCATTTTGAATCGCGCTTTCATAGCTAGCCAACGCTTGCTTTTGTTGAGCACTTGCTTGCTCAACTTGAGCACCGGTCTTGCCTGAATCAAAAATAGGTAGATGTAAGCTCAAGCCACCGGTCCAGATGCGTGCTGCAGATTTTAGTATATTACTCAACTCTAGGCTTTCACCCCCTAATGCAGCAGTAAGTGAAATAGTTGGGTAAAGCGCTGCTTTAGCAACACCAATATTAGCATTAGCAGATACCAACTGCTGCTCTGCTTGACGGACATCTGGCCGCGCTTCAAGCAAGCTTGAAGGTAAGCCGGCTGGCGGCGTTGGGGGAATCGGTAAAGATTCAATCTCAGCTGCCATTAATTTTAAATCTAAAGTGCCAGTTAACACGGCTAATTGGTGCAGAGTAAGCGCTCTTAATTTAATAAATTCCGCTAGCTGCGCTCTTAAATTTGCACTAGCCACTTCGGCCTGATACACATCCAATGCTGATACAACACCGCCTTCTAGGCGGCGCTTGGTCAATGCCAAACTATCATCTCGGCTTTTTAAGTTGTCTTGGCTAATGACAATCTGTGAATCTAAACTACGCAATAACAAGTAATTATTTGCTACCAAGCCTGATAGCGACAAAGCCACCGTATCTTTTGCATAAATACTGGATAAAGTCTGCGCACGAGCTGACTCTTTAGCTCTACGCAATTTTCCCCAAAAATCTATTTCAAAAGACGTACCTAGCTGAGCAATGTAATTATTACGTGGGTTATTACCAAAGACCGGGAAAGCGCCTGCTCCAGTCACGCGTGATCGGGCCGCTCTGGTATCTAAATTTAGCGTTGGGAAAGTTTCTGCCCCCACTTCACGCATTGCAGCATCAGCTTCTTCTATACGAGCAACGGCAAGCTTAATATCTGTATTATTTTTCTGCGCCATCGCGACCAAATCATTCAGCGTTTTATCTTGATATAACGTCCACCAAGTATTGGCAATACTACTAGTTATTTTATTGTCAGCAGCTTCTTCACTAAATTGCGTTGGCATCGCCATAGCAGGTCGCTGGTAATCTGGGCCCAAAGATTTACATCCTGCAAAAAGCAGGAGTACTGAAACCAGTGCAATACGCTTAGTGGTGTTGAAATTCGAATGTAACCTCACGGCGTTTCCTTTGCATTTATTTCCGTTTCCAGCTGCCCATGATGTCTAACATGCTTACCTGTAAGCCAAGTAAAGAATAGTGGGATAAATATAGTAGCGACAAAAGTCGCTAACAGCATCCCCCCGAACACACCAGTGCCCATTGACCGGCGTGCTGCCGCGCCTGCGCCAGACGCAACCACTAATGGCAGAATGCCTAATACAAATGCCATTGACGTCATGACAATAGGCCTGAATCTTAATCGTGCAGCCTCTAGCGCCGCCTCTGCCACTGGCATGCCCTGTTCCATTTTTTGGCTAGCAAACTCTACAATTAAAATTGCATTTTTAGCGGCCAAACCTATCAAGGTAATCAAGCCAATTTGAAAGTAAATGTCGTTCGGCATACCCCGTAATAAAACCGCCAAGAAAGCGCCCGCAAGCGCAAACGGCACCGCCATAATGACCGCAAGCGGCAATGCCCAAGTTTCAAACTGTGCCGCTAAAATTAAAAACACCATAATAATGGCAAAACCAAAGGCGAACATGGCAGCTGAGCCCGTACGCTTTTCTTGATAAGCTTGTGCTGTCCAAGCAATTTGATAGCCATCTGGCAAATTAGCTTGGGCAACACGCTCAACCGCCTTGATGGCATCGCCAGAACTGATGCCAGGCGCACCGCTACCAAACACTTTAGCTGAAAGTAAACCGTTGTAACGCTCCAATTGCTCAGCACCCACCATGTTGCTCACTTTACTTAAAGCGGATAACGGAATCATATTGCCATTAGGGGCCAAATTATTAGGTTGACTACGTACATAGACTTTTCCTAAGTCTTCCGGCTTCATTCTAAATTGTGGCTCCGCTTGCAACTGCACTCGATAAGTACGTCCATTTTTATTAAAATCATTAACATAGAAAGAACCCATGGTGCTTTGCAGCGTCGTATAAATATCTGATATTTTCACGCCTTGAGAAATGGCTTTAGCCTCATCCACTTCAATCATTAACTGTGGCACTGTGGGACGGAAAAATGTTTTGGGCGGTGTCAGTGAAGGGTCTTTACTCATAGCATCCATTAAGTTATTCATGACTGCCGCAAGTTTAATAGGATCAGTATCACGTTGACTTTGCACGTACACTTCAAAGCCTGCCGCAGTGCCTAAGCCACGAATCGCGGGCGGATTTACCGCAAACGCTAAACCATCAGGTTGACTCATACCAATCCCAAAAAGCTTACCCACAATTTGATCTGCCGAAGTCTCGCGTAAACTCCAGTCCTTTAAACGCACAAACATAGTCGCGGCGTTAGTTTTGTTAGCGCCTGTTAGCAACTCCAAGCCATTCACGGCAAATTCATGAGCGACTGCAGGATCTTTCGCAATACCTGCGCGTATATTTTCTGTGGTTTTCGTCGTGCGACTTAGAGTAGCCCCATCAGGCATAACAACTATCGTCACCACATAGCCTTGATCTTCTGCAGGCACAAAACTACCTGGCACCTTCATAAACAAGAACAGACACGCGAGCAAAATGCCAGAAAAGGCTAGCCCACCAATAATTTTATGTTTAAGCGTTAACGCAACGGTGTTGGTATAAAAGTGTGAGAATCGAGCAAAGCCCATATTAAACACTTTGAAAAACCTGTTTTCATGGTGTGTTTTTTGCAAAATCATGGCACAAAGTGCCGGTGTTAAGGTTAAAGCCACAACACCAGAAATCACTACCGCAATAGCGACCGTCACGGCAAATTGGCGATAAAGCTCACCAGCAATGCCCCCTTGAAAAGCCACGGGAACAAATACGGCACATAGCACTAAAACAATTGCTACAACCGCCGCAGAGACTTGGTGAATGGATTTAATGGCTGCCGGTAACGGTGCTAGATTTTCTTCTCGCATCAATCGTTCGGTATTTTCCAGCACCACAATCGCATCATCCACTACAATACCAATCGCCAAAATCATAGCAAACAATGTTAGCAAGTTAATCGAGAAGCCAAATAAGTACAAACCGGCAAAAGTACCAATTAACGAAATCGGCACCGCGATAATTGGAATAAGCGTAGCACGCCAACTCTGTAAAAATAAAAAGACGACCAACACCACCAATACCAAGGCCTCAGCAAATGTCTTGAACACTTCTTTGATAGTCGCTTTAACGAAATCACTGGTGTCGTAAGGAATGGTATAAGTCATGCCTACTGGGAAGCGTACTTTGAGTTCTTCAATTTTGGCCTTAATGCCTTTGGCCGTATCAAGCGCGTTAGCACCGGTTTGTAAAAAGATAGGAATCGCCACCCCTGCTTGACCATCTAATGCTGAAGTCACGTTATAGCTTTGTGCGCCTAATTCAATACGTGCAACATCTTTTAGATAAAGCAAACCTCTCGCCCCATCAGCCCTAATAATGATGTTGCCAAATTGCGCAGGATCCAGCAAACGGCCTTTTGCCGTGACGGTGTAGACTAGTTGCTGATCTGCTGGCGCAGGCTCTTGTCCAATTTTCCCTGCCGCATATTGATTATTCTGTGCGCCTATTGCCGCCGCAATATCACTCGTACTGACGCCTAACTGCGCCATACGATCAGGCCTAAGCCATATACGCATAGCATAATCTTGCCCACCAAAAATCAAGGCATCACCAACGCCTTTAACGCGTTTTAATTCGTCCAGTACATTTAAGGTCGCGTAATTACTTAGGTATAAACGGTCATGTTTAAGGT